>Ga0315534_1000127_pt1 | contig 44135 bp, 40 predicted proteins | sample SalMarSW160240MG_FD_203094 | JGI IMG/M metagenome (GOLD analysis project Ga0315534, IMG submission 203094) | Salt marsh sediment microbial communities from the Plum Island Ecosystem LTER, Massachusetts, United States - Salt Marsh Sediment SW1602-40 ... | reverse complement strand
CACTTTGCAGTGGTTCGACGTTTGCCCCTGATTTCTATGACATCACCAGTAGAAACAGCTAAAGAATCCATAGTATCATAATCAATTCTAGCAATGCCACGACCTACATCACGTGTGTAAGCCTCTAATACCTTTAGTGAAATAGTGTTCTGGCTCAATACACTTAGAAATAATCAATCAAAAATCACATAATAATCTTTGGATGCTTTCATAAAAAATTTTGACAAAATATCTTTTACTTTTTATTCGTATAAAATTAAGTAAAAATAATTATGATTCTAAGATTATAAACTAGATCAGGATGGATAATTAAATATATAAACCATTTTACCATTTAAAACACAAAAGTTAAAATCACCTAACGGTATCGATTCCTATAGATTTACTTTGGGAAAGAGACCACTAGTACGTAGACGAGGACGGGGAGGAAAACAATTCAGAGCCATCAAAGTAGGAAAACTTGCTGCAGCAAAATATCCAAATTTCAAATTAGATGAGAAACACTCTGGCGAGATAGTCGATATTGTTCATGAAAAGGGAAGAGATGCTCCATTAGCTAAAGTAAAATTTGATAATAATTTAATTTCTTTTATTCCAGCTCCAGTGGGTATTGCTGTGGGTAGCACTATACAAACAGGAATAGGTACACCCGCAATTTCAAAAAATATATTGTCGTTAGAATCTATCCCAGATGGGACTATTATATGTAATATTGAACGAAATGCAGGGGATGGAGGAAAGTTAATAAAAGCTGCTGGTTCTTCAGCGGTTGTATTTTCACATACTACCGATGGTGTGAGTTTAAAACTACCTTCTGGAAAATTCCTCACAATAAATGAAAAATGTAGAGCAATGATAGGAACTATTGCTGGTTCTGGACGAATGGAAAAACCTTTCCTAAAAGCTGGAAACAAAGCAAAATATATGAAAGCTAGAGGTAAATTATATCCGAAGGTTCGAGGAATAGCTCAAGCGGCAGTTTATCACCCTCATGGAGGTGGTAGACATCAGCACATAGGCCGTCAATCATCGGTCAGCAGAAATACACCTCCAGGTAGAAAGGTTGGAATCATAGCTCCACGAAAAACAGGAAGAGGTAGGTTAAAAGAACGCAGATAACAATTTATTTCTAATTATCATCTTATAATACTATTTTATTTGTGCTATTATTTCAAGTGTCGTTTGGTATTCTTCACGGTATTTCTAATAATGAGCACAATAATGCTTTTTGTATATGTAATCTGTTTTCTGCTTCATCCCAAACAACAGAAGATTTTCCATCAATTATTTCAGCAGTTACTTCTTGACCCCTTTTTGCTGGTAAACAATGCATAAAAATTACATCATTTTTTGCATGTCTTAAAAGATCGGAATTAACTTGATATTTAGGAAGAAAAATTTTTTCTCTTTGGATTTTTTCATTATCTTTTCCAAGTGAAACAAAAGTATCAGTTATCACAATATCTGCATCTTTAACTGCTTTAATAGGGTCATTTATTACATTAATATTACAATTATTTTGTTTTCCTTCTCTCTGTGCCAATTTAACTATCCATTCTAACGGTTCATATCCTTTTGGACATGCTGCTGTCATATTTATTCTGGTTTTGGCACATCCTATTAGAAGATCATTACAAACATTGAATCCATCTCCTACCCACGCAAGAGATAAGCCCTCTAATTTTCCTTTATGTTCTCTAATAGTAAGAAGATCAGCCAATATTTGACATGGATGAAATCGATCTGACAAACCATTGATAACGGGAATTGTTGATGATGTTGATAATTTTTCGAGATCTGTATGATCATATACTCTTGCCATTATACAATCAAGATATAAAGATAAAGTCCTACCTGTATCTTCTATTGTTTCTCCTTTTGATAACTGCATATCATTTGGGCCTAAAAATAGAGCGTGTCCTCCTAGTTGTAACATTCCAGCTTCAAAACTTACTCTTGTACGTGTAGAAGGTTTTTGAAAAATCATTCCTAATATTTTTCCTTTTAGTAATTGTCTGTATTTGCCTGAGTTAACTTCTTGTTTAAATTTTTCAGCGGTATCTAATAACATATGAATTTCATTAGAATCGAGATCCTGTAGACTAAGAATGTATTTATTCTTTAAGAATGTCATCTAAATCATCATCTGTTAGATATACTACGTCTTTTTCTTTTTCTACGTCTCCCTTCACATTTGCATCGTCTTTACCATTATTCGTCTCCTCGTTTTCTGATTTGGATTTTTCTGCAGATTTTTCTTTGAACTTTGGCTTTTTTCCAAATAATGAAAAAAAACCCTTTTTTTCATTTTTTTTGTCTTTATTTTCCATACTTGATTCTAAATTAATTATATCATCAGATTCTCTTCTTTCTTCAGATAATTCTTTTTTTGAATCATCTAAAGTTGGGTTAGTTAGTTTTGTTTTTGTCGAATTAGATTCAAATTCAGTATCGATTTTACTTTTGCTTATTTTGATATAATCTTCCTCTTCATTGTATTGCTTTTCATTATCATGAATTTTTACATTTGTGGCTATTTCTTTTGTAGAAGAATTTGTAGCTTTCTCTTGAGATAAATTGTTTTCGGAGCTTGATTCTTGAATTATTTTTGAAGAAAGATCTTGATTTAATACTTTAGCTGTTTTTGCATACGGCAATTTGGCAGTTTTATTATCTGTTTGTAAATTTGTACTTCTATTAGCATTATTATTTGTTATTTCATGAGAAAGTGAGAAATTAAATAACGACTCGATAAATTGATCAATATTAAATGGAATTATATCATCATAATTTTGTCCTATACCAAGATACATAATAGGTTTTGACGTTAAATAGGAAATCGAAAGTATGGAACCTCCCTTCGAATCCGAGTCAGTCTTGGTTAATACAGCACCATCAAATTTTGTATAAGAATAGAATTCCGTTGCTTGAAATATAGCATCATTTCCCGCAAGCGAATCGCCTACGAAGATTTTCATATCAGGTTTTACAACCTGAACAATCTTATTAATTTCATCCATAAGATTCTTTGCTGTTTGCATTCTTCCCGCAGTATCTATCAATACTGCATCAACCCTATGTTTCTTCCCGTATTCAACCGCATCCCTTGCAACCGCAGAGGGATCGGCACCGTATCTCTGATGAATCATTTTTAAGGATAATCTTTTAGCATGCTCCTGTAATTGTTCTATTGCTCCTGCTCTGTGGGTATCAGCAGCGGCCAACACAACAGATATATCATTTTTTCTAAGTAGGTTAGCAATTTTTGCAACAGTGGTAGTTTTGCCCGTTCCATTAATTCCCAAAAAAACTACTACAAAAGGATTTTTCTGTTCTTTTTTGGATTTAATAACTTCTACTAGATCCAGACTTCCGGATTTTGAAATAATTTCATATATAGATTGCCTCAGATGTAACTGAATTATTTCGTCTACCCTATCACCCTTTTCTAGAGTCATTCCCAGTAATTTAGTTTTAATATTGTTGGTAATATCAGTAATTACTTCCTGAGCAACATCGCTTTCTAATAACCCTATTTCTAGGTCTAGTAAAGTGTTTTCAAGATCTTTTTTTGAGATTTCTTTTTTACCGATGTCGGAAACAATATCAGAAAAAGCTTTTTTTAGTTTTTCAAACATTTTTTCCACCCAAACTAGTGATTTGAATTATATTTCAAAACATTATTCTCTAGTTAGATTTTATGTTTCGATTTTGATTTTGATTGGAACTTGCTTGTTGTAGCATAGTGTTGGCTTGAATTTGAATCTGTTCAAGTTGAGAAGTTAATTGTTTTTTTTGAGTTATCAATTGATTAAATGCTATTTCAAATTCTTTGATCCTAGATTCAATATAATTTAATGTATCTTCTCTTGTCTTTTCAACCGTAACACCCGCTCCAACATTAACCAGTAATGTATCTAATGAGGCGATATTGGTTTTAATAAAAACACCTATACCTATTGGCATTAATGCTTCATTTTCTTTGCCAGGAGGTATATTTTGAAGAGCATGAGATGCAAGACGAGCTTCTTCGATTAATTTTGTAACCGTAACTTCCCTTCCAATTATCTCATTGAGATATAATTCTAAGGTTTTAGAATGTTGAGCAAGTTCGTTTAAACGTTGTTCTAAATTGATATTCTGAGGATTATTTTCTTCGCTCATCAATAGTAAACTATTTTAACTCCATTTATAACTGTGACGAAAATATATGATAAAAATATAATATGGTATTAATGCGTACATGTTTTACATTTATACTCTAGAAACTTTCATCATATCAAACATTTTGATTTGCATCCCATAACGATCCTCATTATTTTTCATATAATTATAAATACGAAGTAAATCATAACAATTTTTGAAGAGTTTAAACGTTCCTGTGATTTTCATCATAATAAATTTAAAAACTAGAGAATAAATATTGAAATATTTCAGAACTTGCTCACGATATGATGGGAAATTATCATAGTTTTCAATGAATAGATCAGCGCATATTGTTGATGGTATTATTCCTTCTCCAAGCAGGGGATAAACTGTTCCTATGGATTCCCCAACTCCAATTGTTTTTATATTGTCACTAAACGGTTCAGATTTGGAAGGAGGGCTTATTCTAACAGGTCTTCCATTTTTTTTTATGAATTCACATTTATATTTTTTAAAGAATTCGTCCACGAAGTAATTATGATTCTTACGAGTAAAATCACCTGCACCGATATGTGCATATCCATTTCCTAAAGGAAAATACCAAAAGTAACCAGACATGGAGGGAAAACTTTTTAGATAAAAGTCATCAAAAGGGAGGTTATTGGGTTCATACTTGACTTTATATTGAACGCAAGGAATCCACATTTCATACTCCAATCTTGGGAGATAATTTCTATGAAATCCGGTAGAATCAATTATCAAATCAAATTGAGATTCCAATATATCTTTTTTTGGAGCTTTACCAAAGTTAATTTCAGTTCCCCGAATCATATCTTTTATTAGTTTTAATTTATCATAGCAAATCATTCCTTTTAGTTTGATATCAACATAATTATCTTCGTTTAAGTCAACTCGCATATTTTTTCCATCATGTAGGACATAATCGTCAAAATTTAGACCGCATTTCTTTGCATATTTAGCCATGACATCTTTACAGGTGGCCCAAGCACACACAGCATCATGATCTTTTTCCTGCATTCTTTCGAATCCAGTAACATGAATATCATGTTTATCACTAAATTGATTTAATAAGTATGCACCAGCTACTCCAACTCCTATCACAGCAATTTTCATGAATATATAATCTCTAAAAATTCGAAAATAAAAATATATTGAGAGAAATATGTATTTTAGCACTATTGAAAAAGAGAATCGCGATGCCTAATTCTGCTCGTGCAGGTATCGCTATATTAGTAATTGGCGCAATACTTATGGGAATAGGATCTTATCAGGACAGAGGAGCTCTTTCTTTATATGGATTAATAATGGCAATAGGTGGATTTAGCCTTTACATGATTTCATCGGTCTATATAGCAAGAAAAAATAAGCAAAGCTATTCTAAGTAGATCGCTGGTTTAAACGGTCTTGAAAATTTTGATCTCTCTTTTGGATCGTATATGTTTTGATCGTCTTCTGAAGATACAATGATATTAACACTTTTGTTATTTGTTGTTATCTCATTTGTGAGTAATTCCTTACAATCCTCTATTATATAAGATTCGTTGAATGAATCTATAGCCATGAGATTAGTTCTTGAGTCTGGTGATATGGATAATATATCTTCGATTATTTTCTTGACCAATGAGGGATTTCTTTTAGCTTCATTGGTGTTAGGATCTTCAATAAGTTTATTAATTATATCTCCAAAATCTCTCTGGTTATCTATCGATATCAATCTCAAAATTTTCTGATAAATTATTTTTTTTATGGTAGAAGAACAATAAATATATATTGTGTGAGGAGTTTTTTTTGTTACCTTAATAATCTTGTTAATATCATAAATTAGTGTATTTATATATTCTTCAGATTCTTCTGCAAAAGGATCAATTTTTTCCTTTTGAAAAAAAGGCCAGGTAGTCAGAGTAATAGAATTTATGTTGCCAAATTTTTCCCAAATTTCTTCAGTTATATAAGGAGCAAAGGGTGACAACATTTTTATTCTCAAAGACAAACACAGTAATAACATAGCATCCACTATGGAGTGGTTATTTTTTCTTTCTCGTGATGATGATCTTTTTTTATACCTTTGAATTTCCTGCTCAAAAACGAATAATAGATTATGAAGCACTTCTCTTACTCTTAATGAATCCATCGATTCAGTTACATCATGAATAAGTTTTTGTAATTTATTCATCATCCATTTATCTTCGATTTGTAGAAATTCTGATTTGTTATCTATATAAGAATATAGGATGTCTTCGAAAGTTTTATTGGCAGGAGTAGGTTGAAAATTTTTGAATCCTTGAATTTTTTTTTCAAGTAAACTGCTATTTTGAAGTTCAATAGATTGATAATAAAGTTCAATTAGTTTAGATCTTATTGATTTAGCTGTTTCAAAGGAAAAATCAGCGTCTTGCAAAAGTTCTGCAGAAATCAAGATAGATAACCTGATTGTATCTGCTCCGTAATTCTGAATTGCTTTTCTAATTGGAATTATATTTCCTATTGACTTTGACATTTTTTTTCCATCCATGAGTACAGAACCATTTATCACTATTTGTTTAGGCCAATACTTCTTATCAAATATAGCTATATGATTAAAAATAAAAAAAGACAAATGATTAGGAACCAAATCTCTTCCTGAATGCCTAGAATCAACAGGATAAAAGTATAAAAATTCTTTCCTGATTTTATATATTAAAGAATTGTCAACTTTACATTGTTTTTCAATATCATAAATGTTACCTAACCCTAAGAAAATATAGTCAAAAAAAGAGCCATTGATATTTTCAATGTATTTAGTCAAACTATATTTGTCATTGTTGACAAACTTAGCTATAATATAATAGGCCATATAAACTACAGAATCGGAAAGGCTTTCTATGATCCATTCTTGATCCCAGGGAAATTTTGTCCCTAATCCAGATTTTCTTGCACATGCTCTTTCTTTTAACCAATCTACAACATTATGAAATTCTTGTCTGAGTTCTTCTGGGAGTATACTAATAGAATCGAGATACTGATGTACTTTCTCTTTCCATTTTGGATCTCTGTAATTGATGAACCATTGGTCATTTAATAATTTTACCACACATTCGCAACCACATCTACACTTAGGAATTTTTACAAATTCATAAAATATTTCTGCGATTTTTTTTGAGAGTAATTTTTGTTTTATGTCATCCTTTGCATCTTTTACATCTTTTGCAAAATAACTCCCTGTATTTGATAACATTTTTCCTTTATAATATTCAACATGATATAACTCGTTTGTAGCCCGTTCCAGAGCTTCATCCATTTGACTATTGATCCCATATTTTGATATTACCGTTTCAACTGAAACATCCGATGATGATGGCGTTTTCAAATTATCGTTTCCATCAACATTGTTTTTATATAATATTTGGGATGTATTAGATTGACTTTCAGTAGGATTAGATTCTTTTACCTCAATTATTTTTATTGGATGAACTGTCTCTAACTCTAAGTTTGGAAAAGATGTCTTTATTTTTTTATCTTTTTTTAAATCCATTATCGCCTGATAATCGTAAGGAGCATGACCAGGAACAGACATAACTATACCTGTGCCTGCATCAGATTTTACAAATTTTGCAGGAAAAATCTGGATCTTTATTTCTCCAACAGGATTAATGACATATTTACCAATCAAATCTTTACCAGGAATAGTATTTAACAATTTTATGTCATGATTAAGAAATCCTAACTTTTGGTAACTTTCTCTAGTTACGATCCATCTTTCGTTATCAATGTCTATTTCTAAATAATCAATGTCTGGATTTATCCATAAATTGGTAACTCCAAATATTGTCTCTGGTCTTAGGGTTGCTACAGGTAGAAAGATATTTTTATTTAACAATTTGAATTTTATTAATGTATATTCATTAAATTCTGGTTCTACATCACCTAGCGTATCATGTTGACTGACTGGATTATCGTCTCTAGGACACCAACCTACAGGATGAGAACCTTGTACTATTAATCCATTCTTTTTTAACGTATTAAATTGCCAAACAACAAATTTCGAAAACAATTTGTCAATAGTTGTAAATTCACGTGTCCAATCAATAGAGTATCCCATCTCTTGCATTCCTAGCTTAATTTCTTTATGAAAATACTTGGCGATTTTTTCAGGATTTGAAAATGTTTTAATTATATCTTCAGGAACATTATAAATATTCTTAAAATTACCTATCAGGTCAACATCTCCCGACATAACTCGTTTTGACATTGCTAGAATTGGGGTACCGGTATAATGAAAAGCCATAGGAAATAAGACATTGTTTCCTTTCATTCTCATATAACGAGCATGTACGTCAGCTAAAGTGTATGTCCTACCATGTCCAATATGTTGAGGTGAATTCGGATAAGGAAAAGCAACTGTAATAAAATATTTGTTTTCCTTAGTGTAATCTGGATTACAGACAAATAAATTTTCGGTATTCCACCTTAACCTCCATTTTGATTCTATCTTGTGAAAATTTATTTTTGATACAGACTCACTGTAATCCATCTTGGTTTTTTCTCCCTAAAATTGTATTGTTTATAAAATTCTCTCCTACCAAGACCTCATTAATTTTATTCTTAAATTTACCTCCCCCTTGTCCAAACCTCTTATCACCTCCTCCAGAACCACCTAACCTACCTGACAACTCTTTTGCAATTTGACCAGCATTGTAGCCATATTTTCTAGCCTCCTCACCTACAAATACGATTACTCTAACTCCATCACCCTTGGAAATAAAAGAAATATACAACAGGAGTGGATCTAAACCTATTGATTTTTCTCCTATAAGAATATGATAGTCTTCATCTAATTCATTATCAAAAGTAGAATATACCTTAACTCCATCATTTGATATTTGTTTAGCATTAGAGCATACATACTGTGCAAGGATTATTGCTGTTTTTCTCATGAAAATTTTTATTTTGGTTCTTAATTTTTCTGATTCATCAAAATATCTTGTAAAAGATTCTACTATTCTTTCTTTACTTGACCCCAAAGTATTAGTAATAAGTGAGATATGATGATCTTGTTTGTTTATAAAATCTATTGCATGTTTGCCTGCTACAAATTCGAGTCTGATAACACCATCTTGAATTCGTTCAGATTTAAGAATTTTTATTAATCCTAACTCACCAGTTTTACTAACATGTGTACCTCCACATGCTTCTATATCGAAGTCACTTATATTCACTATCCTAACATTGTTAGATGGAACAACTCCCCCTTGGTATATTCGAAAAGAAAATTTTTGCTCACTTTCTCCTCTTTCATATTCCTTTATATTAACATCTAGATTTTTCATTACTATAGTATTAGCAATATTTTCGATATCAGATACTTGTTCTTTAGTTAACGCAGAGTGATGTGTAATATCAAGCCGCCCATAATCTACATCTTTAAACGCAGAATTTTGCCAAACCCATGAGCCAAGAGTATTCCTTGCAGCCGAATTTAAAATGTGAGTTGCAGTATGATGTTTAGTGATTGAATCACGACGATTTGAATTAACCATGCAATTAACGACAGAACCTTCTTTAATTAAAGAAGAAAGGTTCTCGACTTTATGCATAACAATATTGTTATATTTTATCACATCAGAAACTGGGAATGTATCTATAGTTCCATTATCTGGCTCTTGTCCTCCACCACGAGGATAAAATGCAGATTCATCCAAAACCACATATTTGTTGTTTATAATTTTTAATACTTTGGCTGAAAAGCTTCTTAAAAAGGGATCTTCATAAAACAATAACCTAGTTGGAGGTAATTCTTCATCAATATCAAATAGCCTATTATTACTTTGTTTTTGAGCAGATTCATGAAGCTCTGCTAATTTTGTATAAAAATTGTGAGGGATATCTGATATAATATCAAGCTCCTTGAGAAAGTCTGGTGTAATCCCATCTGACTCGTATAACTTTATGAGATCATCTACTGTGAGTTGTTTTTGTGTCTTTTTTAAATTATTAGCAATACTGTTCATTCGATTTCTAGCATTTATATATCGATCAGACTCTATTTTCATTATTTCCAACACTTCATTCCTATATTGTTCTAATTCAGGATACATATTTTTTAGGTATGAAATATGTAAATCAATTAAATTGTCTATTTTTATATTCCACTTGTTCCTTTCAATTATTGCAAGTATCCTTCGTAAAAGGATACGTAAATTGTAACCTCCACCTACATTCGACGGTAGAGAACCATCAGAGATAGCAAACAAAAGTGTCCTACTATGATCAGCAATAGTATAAATTGCTTCATATGGTGAAACGATCTTTTCAAGTTGTTCAAATGAAAGATGCATTTCTTTAGCAATCTCACCTTTTAAAATATTTACATTATCAGACTGATACCCATTTAAATAATTAAATTTGTCTGATATTAGTGTAAAATAACTTGAAAGAAATTCTTTGTTTTTTTCTAACCCAATACTATTTTCCATGTATTTAATTACGGATTCGAAACAAGAATCATAACTGGTTGGAGTACCCATAGTGATCCAAGCAAGTCTTTCCAATCCCGCCCCCATATCAATAATTTTATTTTTCATAACCCTGTACTGATTAGCATCTCCTTCAAATTCTGTGAATACTGCGTTACCTAGTTCTAGCCCACGAACAAAATATTCTAGAGAATATCCAAAGGCTCCAGCTCCCATCCAAACATCCTCTACGAAAGTAATTTCACTTTGATTTATTCCTAAAACATTTGTAAGTAATTTAAAATCTAGATCAATGCATCTGTCCTTCCAGTAACCTCCTTGAATATCTGCGTTACATGTTTGGCCAATCATACAAAAGCTTGTATAATGCCTTCCACTTACTCCAACATTCTCAATATCATTAAATCTTAAACAAACCTGCGGTACTACGAGAGGATTGGAAGGTAATTCGAAAATAACCTTATCACCGATTATTCTCTGAAAATCTACAATGGACGCGATTGTGAAATAGAGGTCTTCTCTCCATCTACATGCCACGGGATATCTTCTAATAATTGAATGATCCTCAGTTCTAAAATGATTTTCAACTTCTTTCCATGCCATTACATAATCGAATCTTTTTTTGGTAGGAGGATTTCCGATAAAATTATATCTTTCATGATCCGGACAAACGGATTTATCTAATATAGACCAAAAAAATTTTCCACAAGTTATACATCTATGACGCTGAAATCCTAATTTATCAAATAATGCTACTCTATAATATTTATCAGGATTTGATGAAAATAGCGTAGATATTTCTTGCTTGCCCAACTAATCCTACGGTTATTATAATCTATATTAATGCTTTTTTGAAAAATAATAGGGGTAGAAAATACATATGTTAATAGGGATCTTTATTTTGAGAGCGAATCTTCGATGAATTTTTGGTATGCTTCTTTGGGAGCTGCACCAACTGTTCTAGCAATCTCTTTACCATTTTTAAACAATATCAGAGAAGGGATAGAATGTATATTGTATTTTACAGCGATTTCTTGATTTTCATCAACATTAACCTTTGCTATTTTTATCTTACCCTCTAAAATTTTTGAAAGCTGTTCTACTGCCGGACCTACCATTCTACATGGACCACACCACTCTGCCCAAAAATCAACAAAAACAGGTAACTGTGAGTTTATCACTTCTTTTTCCCAAGAAGATTGGGTTACATGAACTAAATTATTACTGTTTGCCATATTCTCAAGATCTAAGCAAGGATATTTGAACTATGCTGATATAAAATAAATTTTGATGAATTGAATGTTACTCTTCCTCGATATTTGAGAATTTAAGTCAGGATTAAATAATACTGTTGTTGCTAATAATATGCTTTATCTAAAATTACTCAAAAAATAAATTAGTCTGATTTAAACCTTATACAATACCTAGGTTGTGAAATTGGCTCATAAGTTGAATGAAGAAGAATTAGGAGATTGGAGAAGAAGTCATTATTCATCAGATATTAATTCTGAATATGAGGGGAGTATCGTGACTGTAATGGGATGGGTATCAAGTATCAGAGATCATGGAAATATTCAATTTATAATGTTAAGAGACAAAGAAGGAGATTTACAAATCATAGCTAAAAAGGGACAGTGTTCAGATGATATATACGAAGAAATATCTGCAATAAGGGAACATACTTCTATAGCAATACGTGGAAAAGTAATTACACAGAATAAGGCTCCAAATGGCATAGAAATAATACCAATTGAAATAAAAATATTTTCAATTCCTTTAAAAGCACCTCCATTTATGATTCAAAACAAGAATCCAGCAGGAATAGATACCAGATTAGATTTCAGAGCTATCGATTTAAGAAGAAAACAGTTGCAGAATATTTTTAATATTAGGAATTCAATCTTAAAATTTGTAAGAGAATTTTTATTTACGGAAAAATTTACAGAAGTTAATACTCCAAAAATTATTGCTACTGCTTCAGAAGGTGGTACCGCATTATTTCCTATATTTTACTATGACAGGGAAGCATTTATGGCACAAAGTCCTCAAATATACAAGGAACAGTTAACCATGTCATTTGAAAATGTCTTCGAGATAGGTCCTATATTTAGGGCTGAACCTTCACGTACAAATAGACATTTATCTGAAGCTATTTCTATAGATATCGAAAAAGCTTTTGTTGATTATAATGATGTTATGATCCTATTGGAAAAAATGATAAAATATGTAATAAAATCAATAAAAAAGAATCATACTAAGGAGATTTCTGAATTGGGGATAGATCCAACTGTTATGAACAATATAATCAGTAGTGAAGGAAATCAATATTTTCCAAGATTCAAATATTCAGATTTAATAGACAGATTGAATAATGCAGGAGAGAGGATAAGATGGGGAGATGATATTTCTCCTAGTGATATTAAGAAACTTAATGATGAAAAATTAGAAGGATTTTATTTTATAGTAGATTGGCCATCATCAACTAAACCATTTTATGTGAAAGAGAACATGGTTGAACCAAGAATATGTGAGTCGTTTGATTTGATGTATAGCTCTTTAGAAATATCGTCTGGAAGTACCAGAGTTAGTAACAAAGATATTTTGGTAAACAAAATGAAGAAAAAAGGACTCAATTTGAATTCATTTGATTATCACTTACGTATATTTGATTATGGAATGCCTCCTCACGCAGGATGTGGTATTGGATTAGAAAGACTTTTAATGATAATTACAAACGTAGAGAACATTAGAGATACTACTCTATATCCAAGAGATATAGACAGATTATCTCCTTAATAGAAGTGTTGTATGAATGATTACTAGAGAGAATTTAAAACATCTTAGTAAGCTTTCCAAAATACATTTATCTGAAGATCAGTACGAGAACTATGCCAAACAGATTGAGAAGATTGTAAAATATTTAGACAAATTAGATGAAATCTCACTAGATCAAACTGAATCGTATTTTACAACAAAGGAAATTGCTGACTTAAGAGATGATGAAGCTAAGGAATTTCATAATGAGATAATAAACATGCTTAAAACTAAAAAAAATAGATTTGTTAAAGGTCCTAGGATGAACTAACATGGCTCATTTACCAATGTTAGATATTCAAGGTGTATCAAATGGTATTAGAGATGGAAATTTTACAGTTGAGGAATATATCACCTCCTTATTGAATAGAATAGAAAAGATAGACAAGAAAATTAATGCCTTCATAACGATAAACAAAAATGCTATAAACCAAGCCAAAGAAATAGATAAAAAAATAAAAAATGGAAGACCTATAGGTCCTTTGGCTGGAGTAGCGGTTGGAATTAAAGACAATATAAGCACTATGGATTTAAAAACTACCTGTGCTTCCAAAATGCTTTCTGAATATATACCACCATTTAATGCTACGGTAGTACAAAAATTGGTCGACAATGATGCAATAATAATAGGGAAACTGAACTTGGATGAATTTGCCATGGGATCTACAACTGAATGGAGTTATTTTGGAATTACACGAAATCCTTGGAATACAAATTATGTTTGTGGGGGTTCATCTGGTGGAAGTGCAGCAAGTGTATCATCACATATGTGTACTCTTTCGTTAGGTTCAGATACTGGAGGTTCTATACGTTGTCCTGCAAGCTTTTGTTCGGTTGTCGGCTTAAAACCTACGTATGGTATGGTTAGCAGATATGGACTTATATCATATTCCAATAGCTTGGAACAAATAGGCCCTATAGGTAAAAACACATCTGATGTTAGAAAGATATTTTTGACTATTTCCGGAAAAGATATTAATGATGATACTTCTTTAGACAATAATAACTACAATTTAACAACTAATAATTATTTTAAAAAGAAAATAAAAATTGGTCTAATAAAAGAATTAATTGATGGGGCAGACCAAGATGTTTCCAATTGTATTTATTCTTCTTTAAATACTCTTGAAAACCTTGGATTTAAATGTGAAGAGACTTCATTGAAGTATACAGAATATGCACTTGCATCATATTACACTATTGCAACAGCTGAAGCAAGCAGCAACCTTGCTAGATATGATAACATAAGATATGGATTTCAATTAGATCCAGATGATTACGAGTGGAATTCATATTTTTCAGAAACTAGAGGAAATTTTGGAGATGAAGTTAAACGTAGAATAATATTAGGTACATATGTTTTATCTTCTGGATATTATGGAAAATACTACGTTAAAGCTCAGAAAGCAAAGTCTATAATTAAAATGGAATTAAAGAAACTTTTTAAGAAATATGATTTATTAATTTCCCCAACTGTACCTGTTCTTCCATTCAAGATTGGAGAAAAAATCGACGATCCATTGAAAATGTATTTAATAGATATTAACACGGTTTTAGCTAATTTATCAGGTATACCTGCAATCTCAGTTCCTGCAGGATTCCGAGATAATCTTCCGATTGGTATTCAGATCATGGGAGATGAATTTCAGGAAGAAAAGATTTTAACCGTAAGTGAATTGTTTGAAAAATCTATTAATATTAATAAATATCCTAATCTATAATAACATTGACTATAAAAATTGGTTTAGAGATACATTGTCAATTAACTGAAATACAGAGTAAATTATTTTGTTCTTGCTTTTCAAATTATAGAACCAAAGATATAAATGAAAATATATGTCCTGTATGTGTTGGATTACCAGGTTCCTTACCTCTTTTAAACAGAAATGCGTTGAATCATGCTATAATGATTTCCAAAGCGCTTAATTGTGAAATGCCTGAAATGATGATGTTTTCCAGGAAAAATTATTTTTATCCTGATCTTCCTAAAAATTTTCAGATCACACAATACGATACAGATGAAACTAATACCTGTATCGGAAAAAGAGGTACAGTGTATTATGGAGATGACAAAAAGGTTAGAATACTAAGGATCCAATTAGAGGAAGATCCTGGTCGAATAGTCTATGAAGAAGGTACAAAACAAGCCTTAATTGATTATAATAGATCTGGTGTAGCATTGGTAGAAATTGTTACAGCACCAGATTTTGATGATCCGAAAGATGTAAGATTATTTCTGAACAAAATAACTTCAATATTAGCACATCTTAATGTATGCAGAACAGATTTAGAAGGATCGATTAGATGTGATGCTAATATCTCTATTGGAGAGGGTAAAAAAGTAGAAATAAAAAATGTAAGTTCATTCAAGGATGTTGAAAAAGCTCTAACATATGAAATAGCAAGACAACAAACTATGAATGTACATGATATAGAGATAAAGGCTGAAACACGACATTGGGATGAAAAGCGTAAAATCACAAAACAATCAAGGTCCAAAGAAGAGGTAGAGGATTATAGATACTTTCCCGAACCAGATATTCCAAAAATCCTCGTAGATAAAAAATATATTTCTTCTCTTAAAATTCCAGAGCTTCCTGACGATAGGAAACTAAGATTTATTAGTCAATTTGGATTATCAGAACATGTTTCCCAAGTACTAATAGATAACAAGGAGTTGGGAGATCTGTTTGAATCCGCAGTAAAAATATATTATTCTCCTGTATCGATTTCAAACTGGATAGTTAGTGATATTTTGGCTTTTTTAGACTTTGATGCATCAGGAAAGAAAACTCTGGAAGAAATGAAAATTAATGCAAATCACATTGTAGAAGTAGCAAGATTGGTTGATGAAAACGTAATAAATAGAACAGTTGCAAAGAGTATTTTAAGCAGAATTATTAAAACTGGTGAATTACCTTCTAAAATAATCAATGAAAAACAGGTTTCTCTAATTACCGATGAAAAACTTTTGAGCAAAACAATTTGTAGTGTATTCGACAAAGAAAAGAATGCAGTAGAGGATGCAAAAAAAAATCCAACTGTTATTAATTATTTGTTAGGAAAGGTTATGAGAGAGACAAGTGGTAGGGCTGATGCCAAGATCACTCTAAGGTTGATAAGAAAGAATTTAGGAGTTGGAAGATAAACAATTGAAGTTTTAGTTAAGGATATACTAAATACCTTGATTTGTAGATAGAAGAGATATACCCAAATCTTCGTACAAATGCTCTATTGCTTGAAAGTGTAATAATGTTAGCTTTGGCTAAAACCTAATAATTGTATATAGAAATAAAACCAGTTATTTACATATATTGTATTTTTATTCCAAATTTATGGTTGTTTTATATTTGGTTGTTAGAATAAACAAAAACAATATTTGTGTATGAATATTCTAAAATAAACATATTATATATTACTGAGTAGATTTATTTTTGTATTATGTTATTCCATAGTTATTATGGATGTATTTTAAACTTTTAATGTAAATTGATGAAAAACATATACAAGTATTTAATTTTATACGTGAATCAAATTAATTGTGACTAATATATAAAATCTTTATTCAAGAAAAATCAAATTTTTATCATTTTGTTATATATTTGAAGATATTTTAAGTATTATAATTCATGCCAACAACCCAATACATTTAAGATTCCTTCTTACAGAACAACATATTCCCTTCTTTTTGGTAATTGTAATTAGCAAATACATCTTTCATGGGATTAATATTTACTTTTCCTCAACGAGTTTAATTTTTGGTTCACCTCTAGATAGAAATAAAAGCACTAGCCAAGCTTGTGTTTATCTTTATAATGTTTTGTGTTTTTATCATTAGAAAATGATGAATTGTATATTATAGAAATAAATCTCGATATTTTTTTCTGTCATATCTTTTGTTCCTGTTTGGATAATTGATGAAATCATTGCTATTTAGTGTTTTGCCTGCTGTAAGTTTGATACTATCTTGAAGATAAAGCACTGTAATTAATAAATTGACCTAATTATTAGATTATTTATGAAGTATAAATTTTTGCTCCCTTCTCTTGTTTGTTGTGTTTATGAATTTTCTTGTACAACCATTTTTTCATGATCATCACCTTTTTCCAGTTTAAGTTTGTGGATCTTCGCACAATCCCTTAATCATGAACTATTCTTCATGTCCGCATAACATCTACACTAATTTCAAGTAGTGAGGCATGTATTTTTGAGATAACAGATGTATTGGTTGATTTGCTCAATACAGCGTCTTTTATCATCTACTTGTTTTATCAATGAATAAATCCTACTGATTATCTACCTACATTCATTCTTTGTTGGTTCGTTTGCTATCAAGACCATATTTCTGTGATTGTTAATCAATTTATACATATTACCGTAATTGACATCAATATTTCTAGCTTTATCCCTATATCTCATTCCAATTTTTTCCTTTACAGTGAGTGTTCTTCTATACTCTTCCTTATCCTTGGTATTGTCATGAAGGGAATCAGTTCTTTTTCTGAACGAGATATTAATTATATAATATTTGGCAACTTATTAGCTTAGATACTAATTTAAAGCTCCTTCTATAAACCAGAATTGATATTACTAAGTATTGATGAACTACCAGATACTTGATATATCCTACTGTATATATTACCCTCTATTTTCTTATAAAAATACCTGTGAAATCTAATTTTGGAAAGGAACATGAAAGCTAAATCTACTTGTGCTAGTTTTGAGATAGAATCGAAGAATCTATGATTTTGATTTTTCCTTTCAACAAAAAAGATGTGAATTATATTATTGATATAAATAATAGATAAATTTTGAATTGACTAATGATCTTTAATTTATTACTACAAATTAAAATGAGTGGCTAGGATAAACGATTTAGAGCTAGACAAATCCAATTATCTCATGTTTTCTAAATGTTGTATAATCATTGGGAGAAATACACCAACATCGGTTACTATCCCAATTGCTTGAGTAGTGCCTCTATCTAATAGTTTAGTAACAACAGATTGATTTATATCAACTGCTATGACTTTTATGTATGACGGTAACATATTTCCTACTGCGATTGAATGTAACATTGACGAAAGCATTATAACCATGCTAGCATCTTTCAAAAGTTCTTTATATTGTCTCTGTGCTTCTACAATATCAGTAACAACATCTGGAATAGGACCATCGTCTCTTATAGATCCAGATAGAACATATGGTACTTTATTTTTTATGCACTCATACATGATTCCTTTTTTTAGGATACCTTTTTCAACCATTTTTCTTATAGATCCATACTTGAAAACTTCGTTGATTGACTGCATATGATTCCTGTGTCCTCGAACTGCTAAAGTTCCATCATCAATATTCATTCCTAGAGAGGTCCCTAACAGCGCATTTTCAATGTCATGCACCGCTAACGCATTTCCTGTAAGTAAACCATGAACGTATCCCATGCTTATCAATTTAGATAAAGATTGAGAGCCACCTGCATGAACTATTACTGGTCCTCCTACAATAATTATTTTGCCGTTATTTTTTTTGACTTGATGAATATCTTTCGCAACTTTTTTAATAATATGTTGAGTAGGTCTCTCACTAGATGAATTACTACTCATGAATTGAAAAATATCTACACCCTGACGTGGCCTTTCTTCTGGAATAATTCTTATACCTCTTTCCTTGATTACTATTAAATCTCCTTTTTTTATGTCTCTAATCATAGTACATTTAGCTCTATTCCTTTGTGTATCAACCTTTATACATTTATCCATCATAATATTTTCTACATCTATCCATTTTCCATCATAACATACCTGTGTGGGTTTATTGGTCGTACTATAAAAAAAATCTGGCATAACCATATCAGATGGTGCCGGTTCCAATAAAACATCTTTTGTTATAATTGGTTGCGCACCTTCCCTGTAAATAGCATCTAAAATTTGATCTAAATGTTTTTGATTGTTTCCACCTATCAATAGTCTGGCATAACTGGGATCAGTTTTCTTTCTCCCTACGGTAAATTCTAGAACTTTAAAATCTCCTTTTAAATCCATTATTTTATCAAAAATATTAGTCAAAATCATTGAATCAATTAAATGACCTTTAACTTCTATTTCTGTTTCTAATTTCCTTGCCAAATTATATTATTAGAATGGAGTTTCGTACTTAAGGATTAATTCTTGATTCATACTTTAGGATTAATTATATTGGTAAGGATAGTTTTCCAAAATATTCTTTTAAATTTTGTTCCTTCTGTATTTTAAAAATGATATTATTCTTCTCTTCTTCCGAAAACCATTGGGCGATAGATTTAGCTATTCCATTAGAATCGCATAAAACGATCATATAGCCATTTGTTTCTTTAACGACTGCAAATAGATTCTCCTCACCTACTGGGTCCCAGTTATTTGATTTATTATCTTTTAGTGCAAGAGCAGGCATAGCAGTATTTCCGGTATAAAGTTTTAAAAGGTCTTGTGCTTGTTTAACACGTTTTTCTCCAAGTTTTAACGCCATGAAATATTGCATATTATAGATAGTATTTTTTATTCATCGGTTATTTTAAATTTTTTAGTATATTGGCTACGTATGGAATTTCATATAGTGCATAATTTTTTTCTCCATCATAAGGGCTTTTGGTAAACTTGAAAAATTGTGCCAAGTGTTTTATAGGATAGCCTTGAACAGAATATTCCTTAGCCTGTAACATCATTTCTAGCTTATCTAGATTGTGAACTAACTTAGCCTCTTTAGAACGGTTGGAAATAAATTCTTTCCATATATTCATGTAGGAAATTGAGATATTTGAGGGAAGAGAAAATAATATTGATTTCATAGCTTCATTTTCTTTAAATCTTTTCTCTTTTTTTGGAACTTCTCCAGGCATAACATCTCCTATTATAGCTTCCGCCAAATCATGGATAATACACATCTTTATTACTTTGTGTGTATCTAGACCCATAATGTCTGAAAAAAACATGCATAATGCTGACAACGAATAACTATGATCTGCAATAGATTCCCCATCCAGTATTTTCCCTTTTGCTAGCCAACCAGTTCTTTTAATTTTTTTTAGCTTTAGGACGGATTGAATAAAGATATCAATTTTAAATTCTTTTGTTTCATGTTTAGAATTTTTATTGTTAAATGGAGTAAATCTGCCCTTATTAGAAGAATTATTTGTATTAAACATATTAAATAAGAAAAAATTCAAAGTTTTATCTTTTATCCATATAGCATATTGCAGAATTGAAAATAATTGAAATATAGAGTGGTAATTTTTATAAAATCTAGAAGATTAAGTGGTAATAAATACTGTTTTAAAAAAATGTCGAATATATTTGCTAGTAGTAATGTAATGATTCCCACAATTACTGTAAGTAGAAATATAAAAATAACTTTTCTCAGTTGTCCCATTTAAAGACAAGGTTTTGTTAAATATTACACTATTTTAAGGTCTCCATGCGATATCAGATATTCTTAATCTTTTATTTATCAATCTAGCCAAGACAAAGAATAAATCGGATAATCTATTTAGGTAAATGAGAATTAGTTTGTTTATGGTCTGATTATTATTTGTAATTAATTTTGAAACACTAGTTTCAGCTCTTCTAACTATGGTTCTGGCTATGTGAATATAAGCAGATTCTATGGAACCGCCAGGCAGGATAAAATATCTTATAGGATCAAGGTCATTTTCATATCTATCAATATTATTTTCTAGATTTTCTATCATTTCTTTTTTCACCCGTCCTGTATTAGATTTTAAGTTAGGATCGGCAAGATCAGATCCGATAATAAAAAGATCATTTTGTATAAGATTTAATAGATTTATCACATCTTGAAACAAAAAATTCTTACTTTGCCTTTCTGACAAAACTGCAATGCACAATCCGATATAAGAATTGAGTTCATCAACTGTACCATAAGTTATTATTCTTAAATTACTTTTTGAGATTCTTTTGCCTCCAATCAGACCAGTATATCCCTTATCTCCTGTCTTTGTATATATTTTCATGTATTTTTATTTGAGATCTTTAAAATAAATATTCTCCAGATATTTGAAATTTTAAATTATATAGTAAAAGGATTTAATAAGAATGTACATCAGCTTTGTGTTCTCTGAGATGCTTTTTTTTCTTAAACCTTTCATTACATTTGTCACATTTGAAAGGCATGTCGAATTCCAAAAGAAACCTTTGTTTTCTTTCTTCTGGAGTCTCTATGACTTGATCTGATTCAGAGCGAACTAAATTATTCATTCCTATTATCTTCTAAAAAATTATTTTTAATCTTTATTTACTTTTAGATATATAGTTATATGAAAAAAGTTATTAACAAAATTACTTTGATTTTTATATAAATAAAATAAATGTAATTTTACATTAATACTGAATAATAGAAATTTTATATAAAATCTATTAAAATATACTCAAAATAGAATTATATACTGATTGAATCTATCGATATTTAATGCCGTCGTAGCTCAGCCTGGGAGAGCACTCGACACGATTGACTGATTATATTATCACGTGAGTGAAGCTGAAGACCGAGCTGTCGTGAGCTCAAATCTCACCGGCGGCATTGATTAATATTAGATTATACAATGGTATTATGATGTATTATTGAAGGTTCTAATACAACTAATCAGAAGATTATTTTGTTCGCATAATGATTCCTTTTCCTTCAGATTGTACAACAACTTCGATTTTAGTGAATATAATAAATGCGTAAAATGTGGAAAAACACTAGATTCGTTCACAGGATTCGATGAAGATCTCAGAGGATGAAATATTAGTGATTAAGGTTAGTCTTCAATTACTAATAGTGAGTTGGTGGATGGGAGCTGCGACAGCCTTGATATCATTCCTAATCCCAGTATATAATTATCACATTCTTGTTGCTGGATTTGGTTGGTCGATTATATTAGGAAGCACAATCTTATTAATCTATGAAATTAGGAGAATAAAGGAAGAAGATAAAAAAACAAAATTATGAAAATATAGAACCAAATATCAAAAATGAATAAAGTCTATTTTCTTTTGATTGTGAGTATTCACACTCCTAAAGAGAAATTTGATAAATTTGTTGTTATTATACTAGTCACCCTGAAATATTTCTAGATATTTTCTTTGTAGGTCTATCCTTGAATCAATCTCCATGATTAGATAAGGTAGATAATTGTATGATAATTTAGTTTTTCACAAATATGCGTATAATTTTTTATGTGCTCTTTGATGAGTTCTACATTTTATTTTTGTTATATCTCTTTTCTATCTTTCAGTATTAAGTTAGATTTTGTGAAAAAATTGAAGAATCTACAACATTGGTTATTCATAACATCTTTCTTTTATGATGGTTCTTGCTAGAGTGATATTTCTATTATCTGGCACTTAATCTGAAGTAAATAGATCGGTGAACTTTCCATTAATTTTGTATTTGGTGGTGATTTAAAATAAACTATTTTTTTGTAATAACCATTTTTTCATAATAATGGCAAAAAACAAGTAATTTTGATGTAACAATTAATAACAAGAATGTTTTTGTACCATCGCGTATTCATGTTTAGTTTATCTCGCTCTATATTTTCTTGAACTATTGTAGATAATATTCCTAGTATTCTTTTACCTAAACACGATAATTTGTAATTGCAAAAGATTGTATGACTATGGAATACTAAAATTGATTTTACGTGTTTAACAAACTCAACTGTTTTCCATTAAGAAAATATTAGTTAATTAATGATAATAAGATTAATGATTTTCTTTTCCACCTTGTTCCTCTATTACTACCAAAGTAACGGTTGATGTAATGCCAGGTATTTTTCTAATTTTATTTGTAATAGTATTATTCATCGATTCTGTATCACTAGATCTAACTTTTACGAATACATCATGAACTCCGTATGTTCCCCTTACCTCTTTGACATCTGACAAATTCGTCAATTCCCTAATTATCTTTTCTTCAGAACCTAAAGTACAGTTAACCAAAATATATGCAGTAGGCATAAGTTAATCTAATCTTGCTTTTATTTTAGTTTTTTTTTTTTCAAGCAAAATATCGATATTTGGGGAAATAAAATTATCAAGACTCAATTGTGGATATCAGGAATTTAAATCCAAAATCTATTTTAAAGTTAAATAAGCATTATTAAGAAATGCGAGTTCCACTAAATGGAAATGACGAGTTTGTTTCAGACGTAAATAAGGTAGTCAATCAGATCAATGACGAATTTATAGAATTTTTAAGACCAAAACTAAAGATGGAAAAAGTTAAGGTTATGTTGGGTGATGGAACAGTTACTTCTTCGGAGACTTTTGATCCAACAGAAATTAGGATCTTGTACTCAAGTTTTTTAAAAAAATTGAGTAATTGGGTTATATCGGATGTTTCTGATTCTAAAACTGAAGACTTGCATCGTTTATTTTTTCAAATTTCGATAATTATCGATAAATTTTACCTTTATGGTTATTTTGGAATACAATATCATTCCTTACCAGTTTATAAAGTAGATAAAAAGATTCTTGAAATTCAAAAAGAGTTAATAAAATTGGACCAAGAATCGTTTAAAAGATTCTCTTCACTGGCCATACAAGGGAATGAGAAAATAAAGGAAGAATTAAAAAAATATGGTTATGAAAAGTTAGATTTTGAAGAATTATTTACTTTAATTTTTGAAGATTCTTTGTTAATGACAAGACTCGAAAAAATTGCATTAAAACATGAGAATGAATTTCAGGATATAGCAGAACTCAATAAAAAAAGAGAGAATTTACTTTTGGAATTAAATGAGATGATAATACACCTTTATAGAATAACACCAGTAAAAATAGATTACAACAGATTGATCCAAGGAGAAGAAGGAATAATATCTTATTTTGACATAGAAGTTATTAAGAATAAAAAAAGTGGAATAAGGGATACATATATCAATACAAAAAGTATTAAATCTCATACCACAAATCAAATTGTGAATAAATTAAATGAAGTGATATGTATTATTAGAAATTCGAGCCATTAGTTTCTTTAGTTTCATTAAATAGCAAATTATAATTAGAAATGCAAACTTATTCTTAGATACAATGATTGGTAAATTAAATTTAGAGACAATGCCAGTCTATAAAGATATACTAAATGCCAATAGAGTATTAAAAAAATACATTGGGAAAACCCCAGTTTATAAATCTAACACTTTTTCTCGATTTGTAGGTACTAATATATTCTTGAAAAACGAAGCTTTACAAAAAACAGGGTCATTTAAGGTAAGAGGAGCTCTTTACAAGATAGAGTCTTTGTCAGACGAAGAAATAAAACATGGAATTATAGCTGCATCAGCGGGTAATCATGCACAAGGGGTAGCTTACGCGGCATCTATAAGGAATGTTCCATGTACTATTGTTATGCCCATTAATGCATCTCCTGCTAAAATTGCTGCAACAAGATCTTATAATGCAGAAGTAATTCTTAGAGGTTCCGATTATGATGAAGCTTGGTTAGCAGCTAAAGAAATCGCAAAGTGTGAGAAAAAGGCGATAATACACGCATTCGATGACCCCAAAGTAGTTGCTGGGCAAGGGTCGGTAGGATTAGAATTGCTAGAAGATATTCCAGACCTTGATGAGGTTTATCTTCCTGTTGGTGGTGGAGGATTGGCCGCTGGAGTTGCCATAGCGATAAAGGAGAAAAAAAATAATGTTAAAATCATCGGTGTAGAATCACGAGCGTTTCCAGCTATGAAGGAATCTATAGAGAAAGGATGTCTTCAATCAAAAAAAGGTGAGTTCAGTATTGCTGATGGAATTGCTGTAAAATCTCCTGGAAAATTAACCTTTGAAATTGTAAAAAAATATCTTGATGATATTGTATTAGTTGATGATAATTCTATAGTAAAAACCATGTTTCTATTAATGGAAAGGTCCAAGTTGGTGATAGAACCGGCAGGAGCAGCAAGTTTGGCTTATTTAATGGCCAATGGTCATAAAAATAAAAGCAAAAAAGTTGTATCAATTCTTTCAGGAGGTAATGTAGATATGTATTTACTTGGCCAAGTGGTTGCTAAAGGACTCATGCAAATGAATAGAATGCTGAAAATTTTCATACTATTGCCAGATAAACCAGGAGCTTTGAAAACAGTAGTAGATGGAATTTCAGACCTTAGCGTGAATATAGTTGAAGTAGTTCATGACAGACTTAGTTCAAATGTATCTGCAGGAACAGCAGGAGTCTATTTAAGTTTAGAATTAGAAAATACGAAACATTCAGATCTTTTAATTGAATTCTTTAAGAGAAAAGAAATAGATTTTAAAATAATCACATGATTCTAGAACCTAGTAATCTTGAAAAACTAACTTGTTTTATTTCCTATTATTCTAAAATCCTGCTCTTATGGGATCATTTGGTTTTATAATTTCTCTCAATAACGTGGTTGCATAGGAACCTTTGGGTAATTTAAATGAAAGATTTATTGTTCCAGAGTATCTAAAGTCCATACAACACAGAGAGGTTTGCCTAAATCCAGACTGTACGCTCAACTCTTGTAGGTCTTTTATGTAAAAATTATTTGGGGAGATATCATCATGTTTTATGATTTTTTGTATTATATCATCAAACCTACTGTTTTTTCTTGGTTGAAAATTATATCCTATTAATCGCACAGCTGGAATAACATCTTTAATTGAATTGGATTCTTGTCTATACCTTCGGATTTTTCCAAAAACCAATGGTTTTTCTATTTCAAAACATAGGTCTTCTTCCACACATCTATGAATATCTTCTCCCTCAAGTAGAGCTGTACTAATGCATTTATTAAAAACATACGATTGATATGCATGAACAAATAGTCTTCTGATAGATAATGGAATTGATCTTAATGCAGAAATCGATCCTTTGCCATTTAGTAGAGTGAGTATTATTTTTTTTTCCAAATCCATCCCTCTTGGTATATTTTTGATCAATGTAGAATAATTTTTGGGATCCCTACTTTTTTCTCGGATCTCTTTTGAAAATTTTGAATCATAGTCTGAAGTATAAGAAAGCAAATATTCTATTGCCTTGTCAAACTGTCCTTTAAGGATAGATTTTCCTACCAGATGGGTAACCATCCGTTCACTTCCAAATCTTTGTAATCCATAAAAATTGGCGATTTTGTTAATTTCCCTGGTAAAACTCTTCAGATTATTTTCCTGTACATCATCAATCTTGATTTTAAACATATTACCGATCAGATAAGATTTTGATAGTGGTTTATTTAAAAAACCTATTAAGGATAATTTGATTGTTGCAGTTTCAATTTTTTTGGGGAGGTTCTTAGTATTTTCCGAACTTGCGTATTGAGTTGTTATAGCTTTTGCATCCTTAATTCCTAATATTTTTAAAGTTAACCCTGTCTTTTTTTTTAGTTCGATTATGGCATGATTTGAGTCTAAACCCTTTTTTTCTAACAAAAAAATAGGAAATTTATGGATTTTGTCTTGCTGAGAAGAAAAATAAGGAAATTTTAAAATCATATCATTTATTAATTCAAAAACATAGAATTCATCACTCTTTTTTTTTATCCTTCCATTTATTCCTAAGAAATCAGTACAATAACATTCTACACCTGCTTGACGATCTATATGGGGAACTTCTTTAATCACACCATCAAGTTATTGAAGATAAATATAAACAATCTCAATAAATAGGAATGTACTAAATAATGATTTATATTCAAATATCACAATTTAAATAATTATGGGATTAGGATTGTATATGGCAAAAGAAGTTATGAAAGAAATAAATAATAAATCAAAGGAATTTTACGAATTTGTTCTTCCTCCTGTAGACATGTATGAGGATGGAAATGATTTAGTTGTTGTTATAGATCTACCAGGATTTGACAAGAAAGACATCAATCTCAGAATCACAAAGAATATTTTAACAATAAAGGCAAATAAAAAAGAGAAAGATGTAGGAGGGATAGTTTACTTTAAACATAGACCCACAAAGATAAATAAAAAAGTGATTTTGCCTTTTTCGGTGAAAGAAGAAGAGGTAACTGGGACTGCTAGTTATGTAGCCGGTATAGTAACATTACGTATTCCTCTTAAATTCGGGACTGAAATTTTAATTTCGTAATATGAATAACTGCTGATTAGGATTTAAAAAGTGGGTCGAGTCATTTTTTATTTTATTTATCAAAATGAATAATAAATATTTTTATTATTCCGCTGACAAGTCCCAATAATTAGCATCTTTGAATTCTGTTTTTGGTTTTCCTAATGCTTTCCAGTCTTTAAATGATTTAGAATACAATTTCACATCTTTTATTCCTGCTAATTTCAATGCATAAAATGCCAATCCAGATAATGTACCTACACTACCACAATATGTAATGATTTCAGAATCCTTTTTAATTCCTCTATTTTCTATAAACCTTTTCAAATCATTTGTTGGTCTCAGAATGCTATTGTCTGATCCCAACATTGTATAGGGTATGTTTTTTGCATTTGGAATATGTTCAGTTAAAAAATTGAGCCTTTCTCTGGAATCTACTAACACAGTGTTTTGATCATTTTGAATAGATTCCACATATTTAGCATCAGCAAAAATAGATGGATTTATTTTTAAAGTGTGCTTGGTTTTAGCAAAGATATTATTCTTTTTTTCGATCTCTAATCCCAGATCTTTCCAATTTGTAAAAGTCATTTCAAGCAATGATGTATTTTCGTGTCCAACGTATTGAAATGTCCAAGCTACTCTTGCAGCTAATGCTCCGAATGTATCATCATAAACTACTACCGGAATCTTATCTGAGACACCGATATTTTCAAGTATTTGGATTATTTGCTCTGGAGTATCATTAGAAATTATTTGTGCCAGAGGCAGAGATACTGCAGTTGAAATATGTCCTTTCTTGTAATCTTCGGTTTTACGAACATCAACAACCCTAACAGTTTTTTTTCTAATTAATGTTCTAAGGGTATCAACATCACATACTATTGGAAGTTTTTGATATGATTTTATCCCAGGTTTTTTTGCAATAAGGGTCTTGGATGTACTAGTTCTTTTTGTATTTTGTGTTTTTTTTTTATCGTTACTTGTCTTGATTTTAGTGGTTTGTTTTTTTAAAATATAATTTTTTTTCAAGCGGCGCATTCTCCTCTAGCAGTCTTTGCAATAAATTTGACATCATTTCCATAATCTTGATATGAAGTGGGAGATTCTTCTGAAGGAGGAAGTTGTACAATAGGTGTCAAATGTGTTTTTATATCTTCTAAATTTTTTATTGTTGCAGGTCCATTTCCATTTACAACGTGATCAAGCCATAAATCCAATGGTTCGCTATTTTTTTCTTGTTTATATAATTCTACAATTTTCTGGATAACTTCTATAACTCTCTTGGCTGGTACTCGCATTACTGGTTTTCCTAGTTTAGAATCCTTATCTGATCTTCCACCAAATAGCATAGTATATACCGGTGCCATTGTGTTACCTATTCTTGTCGCACCTCCAAAAAATCCTATTGTTGCAATCTCATGTTGTCCACAAGAATTTGGACATCCACTTATTTTAATTGTTGAAGTTCGCAGACTATCATCAACATCAAACCCTAGTTCTAAAAGTTTACTCTGAACTTCCTTAGCTAATCTGTGAGAATTTGTGATTGCAAGATTGCAAGAGGTGGTACCTGAACATCCCACTGCAGATGTTATAGTTAAAGCACCAGAATTTGATAATCCAGTTGTATGTAATTTTTTGTAAACTTTAGACAGGTCAGTATAATGTACATATCTTATGGCAAAATTTTGTTGAGGAGTATTTCTAGCAACCCCTTCTAGGGAAAAGTCTTGTATAATAGTTGCTAAAGACTTTAATTGATTTGAAGTGATATCACCAGCTCCAAGAGTTACAAATACTGTGTAATAGCCTTGTTGTTTTTGTTCTACTGTATTTGTATGTAACCACCGAGTATAACTTGAGCTATCTATAGAGATGGATTCGTTTACAATTGGTAGTTTATGATTGGATTTCATTTTATGAAGAATTGAGTTGGATATTAGATTGTGACTGAACTGGTGTACGGAAAAAAGATCCCGTGTAGACTCGGAGGTGGTCATATAAAGTATTGTTCGTTCCTTCAAAATTAATTTTTGAAATTTTTCCCATCCCATCTCATTTACTAAATATCTCATTCTATTACGTGCCATATTCTCTCTGTTTCCATGTCTATCGAATATTCGTATAGTCGCCATACAAGTGGAAAGAAGTTGTTCTTCGGGGGTAAAATCTTCTAAAAGATGTCCTATGAATGAAGCTGCTCCTAGGCCGCCACCGAGGTAGATTCTAAATCCTCTCCTCCCATCCTGAATTGCAGGAATAAGTCCTATATCTGCTATTCTAACAAGACCATGTTTATCACAGCAACCAAAATTAATTTTGAATTTTCGTGGTAGATTTTGTGATATTGGATTACGCAAAAAGAATTTCGCTATTGCTTTAGAATATGGAGTAGCGTCGAAGATCTCTTCAGAGCATACACCTGAAAAATGGCTACACATTACATTTCGTACCGTATTACCACAAGCTTCTCTAGTAGTTAAACCAACTTCTACTAGTCCTCTCATTACTTCGCTTACATCTTCTAACTGTACCCAGTGTAATTGAATATTTTGTCTAGTTGAAACATGTGCAGAACCTATTGAAAACGATTCTGACAAATCTGCGATCTTTTCAAGCTGTTTAGGAGTGATTTCACCACTTGGAATTTTAATTCTAATCATACTATAATCTGGACGTAGTCTAGAACCGTACGCACCATGTTGAAGTCTAAATCTCCTAAAATTATCATCAGAAATCTTTTCTTGACGATATGATTTAACTTGATTAGCAAAATTTTCAGTTTCCTTTTCCAAGCCCCATTTTTCATCAGGCCTAGTAAAAGACTTTTTTTTATGTTCGGCTTTCATGAAATCTTTTTTTTTCAATAGATTAGTGTGTTGTTTGAAACCATATATTTTTTATGGAATAGTATTTTAAAATAATAGTAGAAAAATTAGACGGCAAGTTATTGTACGAATATCATAGTTTATTAAATAGATAATTTTCTAGTTAAATAATACACAATATGAAAATAATATAGTGATTTCTTCATAAATATGAGAATTATTTAAGATCTTTTAGAATTTTTAAAATCATATTGTATTTTTTTGGTATTTAATTTTTTATTTTTTCAACCAATTTACCGGTAGCAGACGGTATTATCTTTAATTTCGGAGATTTAAAATCTAATCTCAGTTCCTGACCGTTAAATATCCTATCTAAAACTATGGCAAGTGCAGCTATTTCGGAATGCGGTTGATTACTAACAGATATATTGTAATCCGATAGTTTATAAACTTCACCGGGAACTTTTTCTGCTCCAATAATTAAAAGAATTTTATCATTATCCTTTTTTGTTTTTTTAAAAAAATCATCAACATTGATGCCATACATAGTAATATGGATAACAAGTCCGCCATTTTCCTTCCATTTTTGTAGAACATTTTTCCAATTTTTAACAATTTCTATTTCAAAATTATTGTATCCCCATCTATCATTGACATCAGCTATAGTTAATTTGATAGAATCATCTACATCTGTCATGTAAAGTTTTTGACACCCAAAAGCTCTTGCAACTAGGGCTACATGAGTAGTAGTACGATCGTCTCTAACCAACCTATGTCCTAGCCGAAGTATCGCTACACTCATTTGAAAAATTTCCTATTATTTTTTATAGAAATTTTTTTCCCATAAATTATATCGCCTATCAAATCTTGTAATTTATCGAGATTATGACCAGTCTTAGATGATATAGGCAAAACTAGATGATTGGAATCCTCCAATCCTAAATCTATGTATTTATCATATGCATCATTTAGATCGGTTAAATCTATTTTATTAAGTAAGTAAATTATTTTGGTATTAGGAACTTGTAGTTCATTCATTATATGAAGAGAACTATTTAATTTAATTTTAATATCATTAATTTTTTGACTAATATCTAAAACCAATAATATTAGCTCTGAAAATACTAATTCATTTAAAGTGGATTTAAATGCATCTATCATATAAGCTGGTAACTTATTAACAAAACCAACAGTGTCCGTTATCAAGACTTTGTTTTCATTAAGATTCAGAGCACGAGTAAAAGTAGTCAAGGTAGTAAACATTCCTTGACCGGTTATCTTAGATTCACCAGTTAAATGATTAAATAATGTTGTCTTACCAGCTGAAGTATAACCTACCAAGGAAATGGTAGGAATTCCCAATTTGTTTCTTTGATAACGATATAATTTTCTTCTTTTTTCTTCTTTCTCTAACTTTTTTTTTAATACAGACATACGAGACTTTATATCCAAAATGGATATATCTGCATCATATTTTCCTAGACCAAAAAAACCTGGTTGTTCGCCCATTTTAGCAAGTCTAACTTTTTCTTTAATCCTTACCATTTCATATCTCAATTGAGCTAATTTAATTTGAATACGAGATTCCGAATTACTTGATCTTCGTTCAAAGATCTCCAAAATAATCCTTTCTCTATCTATGATCTCTTTTTTACATAAACTTGCTAAATTATAATGTTGAGAAGGTTTTAGTACTTCATCAAATATAATAACATCTATATTCATTGTATCTAAAAGATCCTTTACTTCTAAAGCCTTACCCTTCCCAATACCATATCGTGACCTTGTAATATGTTTCTGTTTTACAATTTTTTTTACATCATATCCAGCTGTCTCTGCCAGTGATAGTGCTTCATTGATAGATTCTTCTTCAGGATATGTTATTAGAATAGCCTTAGCATTCATTTATACTTCGTCATCATCTTCAGTAAGTTTTTCATACAATTGAATTCCTAGAAAACGTTCTAGTTTCTTGGATATTATTTCATTAGGTTTTAGTCCTCCTGTTTCTATTTTTTTAAATAAAATTACTTTTTCATTAATTTTATTCGCAACATATTCTTGAGTATAACCTTTTTTCAATCTAGCATTGTGTATTATATTAGCAAAGTCTGATTTTAACACATTATCATCAAAGAACTCAATTTTATTGAATTTGAAATTATCAGGTTTTTTAAATGGGTTTTTAGTAGGAGGCTGATTTGATATTTGTTTTTTAGGAGGCTGATTTGATATTTGTTTTTTAGCAATAGGAGGCTGGTAAGGTTTTCCGCGTTTAGAGCAGGATAAACAGACATTGAAAATGCTGCCATCGATAATCACTGTTTTTAGCACTTGTGTTGATCCACCGCATAATTCACAATAGGATGGCATACAATTATCTACAGATACCAAGAAATAAAGTCCTTTCTTTTTATCAAAATTTTTTGATATTCTGTAATTTAAAATAAGAAAGATAAATATTTTATAAAATTATTAGAACAGAAATCATTGAACCCATTGCCTTTGGATGAGAAAAGAAAATTAGATGCTCATATTAGACTCCTCTTCAACACAGAAGTAACTAATGAATTTTCCAAAATACAATGTGAGTATTCTAAAAGAACTGGTAGGATAAAGAATTTTTTCGTGAATTCGGAATTGTTTGCTACTTTGCGAAAAGACGGTCAGATAGTTTTAACATTATTTGGAGCAAGACAAATGTTGAGATTTGAGGCGTTTAAACAAAATTGTATAATACCAAAGGATGAAGCGATACCTTTCATTAGTGAAGGAAGATCTTTATTTTGCAAACATGTAAAGTGGTGTGGAAACAACATAAAAATTGGCTCAGAAGTAGTAGTTATAGATGAGAATGAGAATGTATTAGCTGTGGGTAGGTCAGTATGTTCATGCGTATTAATGAATAAATTTGATTATGGAGTAGCTGTGAAGATTAGAGAAGGAATAAAAAGCAGAAAATAACCAGTATAAGGTAGGGGATAAAAAAATGATGCGTGGTGGAAATAGAGAAATGCGAAGAATGCTAGGTAAGATGGGTCTAGAAATGAAGGAAATGGATGGAATTGAAGAAGTGATAATCAAAACAGAAACAAAAGAACTTTATTTAATAAAGCCTCAAGTCGTCGAAATGAAGGGAAAAGACAGCACTATTTTTCAAATAGTAGCGACAGATATTGAGGAAAGACAGCGGGAAATTCCATCATTTAAAGAGGAGGATATATTGTTGGTTATGCAACAAGCAAATGTATCTAAAGAAAAAGCAATTCAAGCATTAAATGATGCAAAAGGAGACATAGCACAAGCTATACTGAGTTTAACAACATAGTTTATTGTGATGAAAAAAGATACCACTATATCATTCTCGAGGACCTGTTTAAATATTTCCTTACAAGCAAGATAAAAAAATTATGTACATATATCGAATATGGTTTTAATTGTTAGATTTTTCTCTTTATGTTAGGCTATTTATCTAAACTTGATCTTGATCAAGACCCCATTTAGATCTTACCTTTGATTCAAGTTTTGAAAACAACAGTCTATCAAAAAAAAGTCCAATTGTAAAAATTGTTATCATTGTTGCTATTATTTGGTCCATGAGATGAAATTCTCTTCCTATAAACAAAATATGTCCCAGTCCTAACAACGTTGTAATCAATATCTCTGCTCCGATTAATGCATGCCATGCGAAAGACCACGCTTGTCTGATTCCAATAATCAAAGAAGGGGTTGCAGCAGGAATCATAACATGACGAAACATGGAAAATCCTTTTGCACCCATGTTTCTGGCGGCATTTATGTAAATTGGAGATATGTTTCTTATACCACTGTATGTTGAAATCATTACAGAAAAGACTGAGCTCATTATTACTACAAAAAGTATACCAAAATCATTTATTCCAATTAACAGAATAGCAAAAGGTACCCAAGCAATACTAGGGAAAGATTGCAAACCAACAGCGAAGGAACTTAAAGTATTACCAAAGTTTTTGAATTTTACCATTGCTAATCCTATTAAAACTCCAAGTACAAGCGAGATAGCAAATCCGATTACAAGACGTGAAAGGGTAACTCCTACATCTAAAAGAAGAGATTGATAAAATAATAATTTAACAAATGAATTTCCCACCATTAGTGGTGAAGGGAATGAAACCTCTGGCCATATTCCCAAGAGAAAAAGGAATTGCCAGATAGCAAGAAACGCGGATAGGAAAAGAAGAGTATTAACTAGAGCCTTTATGTTTAGTTTGGTGTTAATTTTAAAACCTTCATACCCTTTAGACATTGACTACACCATTTTTTCTCTAGTAAACAGCATAAATTTATACAGATTTTATATTATTATAATTTATTTTTTCGTATTTTTATTAAAAAAACTAAGATATTCTTTATAAAGAAATAATGCTGCGATAGTTTTGCAATCAATTATTTCAGCCGTCATGCATTTTTTTATAGCAGTTTTAAAAGAATATTTTTTTAATCTTATATTTTCATCATCATCTTTGCATTGTTCTTTGCTGACTTTTTTTAAATTAGTTACTAGAAAGATATACATCATTTCAGTATCATATCCTGGTGCTAAATACCATTGAGTTAAAAAAGTAAATTTGCCTGAGTAGCCTGTCTCTTCTAATAGTTCTCTTTCTGCAGCTTTCTCCTTGGTTTCTCCTTTTTCAATTTTCCCTGCTGGGATTTCTAGTAATACCTTTCCTGTTGCATGACGATACTGAGTGATTAAAAGTATATTGTTATTTTCAAGCATGGGAATAATTCCAACAGAATCAGAATGTTCAACTATTTCTTTTTGTATTGTTTTTCCTTCCAAAATAAATTCGTCCATGCGCACAGAAATTTTGCCAGAATAAATTTTGTTGCTATTTAATAACTTTATTGATCTCATATCATGTTGAAATTGATTTAAAAGATATATTTATCTATAGAAAGACAGATTTTATTATTTATTACATTTAAACTTAAGTTAATTTTATATGATCTATAAAATGAATGTTATAGATGGATTTCTTTGACGGGAGTGGAAATATATTGATCCCTAAATCCGTCAGACCTATTATAGATTGTGAGGAATCTATTTTAGGAAACAAAGAAGGTGCTAAAAAACAATACAGAATGGGAAATCTCCATATAAGAGAATATAATGAATTCTATAGTTTACATGTTGATAAAGTTGATCCAAGAGACAACCCTCTTGGACATTTAATAGAAGATGCTCCGGACGTTCTAATTGGGTTAATTTTAGCTTCAGCTATAGGTATCAAAATGGGAAGAACATATTATAACAAGATAAATATCGAAGATAAGAAAATATTAAGTTCAAAAGGATTAGTACAAGCTTCTTTGGCCACAATTGGAACATATATGCTATCTAGATATATTTCCTTAACATTAAAAAGAAAAGTTAATCACATTTATTCAAAAGATAAATAAAATGTGTAAAAAAAAAAAATCTATAAAGATTATTAAAATAATTATCAAACTATTCCCTTTAATAATAAATTTTAAGAAAGATAGAAGGGAATGGGTTGCTAAAGAAGGAAGAAATGTTGATGAGAATAAATATAGAAAACATGCTAGAAAGGCATTAAAAGTATTCATAGAGTTAGGTCCATCATATATAAAATTCGGTCAATGGTTATCATCCAGATCAGATATACTACCACAGCCCTATCTAGAAGTTCTTTCGACTCTACAAGATGATGTTCCAGTTGCACCATTTGAGAAGATTAAGAAAACGATTGAAAATGAGTTAGGTAAAATAGAATCAGTTTTTGAATCATTTAACCCTGAAGCTTTCTCAGGAGCTAGTCTTGGGCAGGTATATCATGCCAAATACAAAGGAAAAGATATAGTTGTAAAAGTAGCAAGGCCTGATATCGAAGCTGTTATTGGACAGGATATTTTGATTATGAAAAAATTAATTCCATTTGCAACTAGATTTATTGATCCTAACCTCCGCTTTTCAATCGAAGGGATGTTCTCACAATTCATTGAGACTATTTATGAAGAAATGGATTATCTAAAAGAGGCAGAAAATTTGTTGGCGATAAAAAAAAATTTGATAAATGAAAAAAAAGTAATAATACCTAATTTACTACCTGAAATAACTTCAAAACATATAATTACTACAGAATATGAACCAGGTATAAAAATTACAGATATTGAAACATTAAATAAGTTTGGTATAGATAGACAAAAATTAGTGGTATTGATTCATCATGTATTTTTTAAGATGTTGTTAAGAAATAATATTTTTCATTCCGATCCTCATCCCGGAAATATACGAGTTAGAAAAGATGGATCTATTGTGTTATACGATTTTGGAATGGTAGGAAAGTTAGATAAAGAAACAAGACTTATGTTGATAAGATTATATCTTGGATTGATTGACAAAGATCCGGTAAGAACAGTAAACGTTCTTATGCAATTGGGAACTTTAGAACCCACGGTTAATCGTACATTTGTAGAAAAAGCATTGGAATTGAGTATAAGATCATTACATGGAAAAAAAGTTGACAGAATGGAAGTCAGATCGCTAATGGATTTATCAAATAAAACCTTAAGTAAATTTCCATTTCGATTACCTAAAAATTTGGCTTTATATATGAGAATGACTTCTATTTTAGAAGGAATTTATTACCACCATAAAATAAAATTTCAATTTGTAAAAGTCTTATCAAATCTGTTAGAACAAGAGGGTTTATTAAAAGAAGCATATATAGAAGAAGTAAAATTTTCATTTCAAAAATTTTTAAAAAATATAGAAACATCATCTAATTTGTCTGAATCAATAAAAACATATTTAGAAAATCAAGTTAGTACTAGAAACAATATAAAGTTCTATAGATCTATTGTAGTAAGTGTTTTTTCCTCTGCTTTATTCATAGGATCTGCTATCATATTAGCAAACAACCCGATCGTGTCATACTTTGGATTCACTGGTTCTATTATACTGTTTTTGCTGACTTTAATTAAAAAATTAAATTAAATAAAAGTAAATAAAAGTAAAATTAGTATATTTAGAAAATAAATCTTTTTTAGAAATATCCATACTGTTAATTTTTATTTTAGATGTTTATATTTATTTTGAGGATGGAGTTTTTTTTACATGGAGCTGTATTTAGTTCATTACCAGTTCCAGAATTATCATCCGAATTTATTGTACAAGATTTTGCATTTATTATGGTCATTGCAGCGATCATGCTTTTCATTACACATAAATTAAAACAATCTATGGTCATTGGATATTTACTTGCTGGAATGATCATTGGTCCGTATACACCTCCATTTTCCCTTATCCAAAATGTGGAAACTGTAAACGTATTTGCGGAATTGGGAATAATCATGCTTTTATTTGTTATAGGGATCGAATTCCCCATAGCGAAACTAAAGCAAATTGGAAAAATCTCAATGATAGTTGGATTAACTGAATCTATTGGAACGATGTTAATTACTTTTTTTGTTGCTCAAAATTTAGGATTTTCGGTGTTTGACTCTATGTTCTTAGCTTTAGCAATGTCCATAACTAGTACAGTAGTTACGATAAAAGTTTTAGAGGAAATGGGTAAAATAAAGGAAAGGTCATCGATATTAATTTTAGGTGTTTTGATTGTTGAAGATATAATAGCCATTACTGCTTTGGCTATACTTCAATCGATAGCAGTAGCTTCAGATAACGATATTTCTATTATACCTATATCCATCTCTATTGCAATCGCAATTGTATTCATTGGTAGTATTCTAATTCTGGGATCCAGATTTTTACCCGCAATGATAGACAGAATTGGGAAAACCAATGATTATGCTTTACTTCTGATTGTAATACTAGGACTTGCTTTTGGACTGTCTTTTATAGCAAATATTTTAGGATTATCTGTTGTAATAGGTGCATTCTTAGCAGGAGTCTTAGTTGCAGAATCAAAAAGCGCAACTATTGCGAAGGTAATAACCATTCCTTTAAGAGATGTATTTTCTGCACTCTTCTTTATATCTATAGGGGCATTAGTTAATGTTTCAGTCATACCAATGTTCATAATTCCAGCCATGATATTGATATTAACTGCATTTGCAACAAAATTAATTCTTGTCTTAGCCGTGTTATCAAAATCCAAGTTTGACAATATCGAACGATTAAGGGCTGGATTAGGATTAGCAACTGCAAAGGGTGAAATGTCTCTTGTAATAGCAAAAGGCGGACAAGATGTTGGTGCTATCACATCGTCTGTCCTTCCAATCCTAAGTGTAGTAACAATAATCACGTCTTTTGCTTGTCCATATATCATCAGATTTGCACAAAATATAGGATCCTCAAAAACAGATAACAAGATAGATGAGGAAAAAAAAGCATAAAACTATAGAAAAATTAAAAAAAGGATCAAGTAATAGTTTATAATAGATATATGTCTTCTGATATTAAAATTAACGAAAGTCCACCTCATTTCATGGTTCTTGATGCATTATCTAAAGGGAACAAGGATATAAAAAAGATTTCAAAATCAACAAAGATGAGTAAGGAGGAAGTCGAGATGGTAATAAACGATTTAGAAGTTCAAAGATCAATAATAAAAAAAGAAAAAAGAGGTTTTTTTGGTAACAAAAAGATTGATATCTCAATAACTGAAACTGGAATCCGACTACTGAATTCAAAAAAAGAAGAGCTAGAACAAAAATGGCATAAAGCACGACGTATTTACAATAATGGTAAAGGTGATAAGGCACAATTACAAACATATATGGAAGCAAATAGATCTTGGATGCCTGTAATGTTATTTATGGGAATAACAGATATATTGTTTTTTATGACCATGATGTCATTTGTTGGTATGGCTTTAAATCCTATGGAGAATTCCATGGTTGGTGATGTAGGAACAGAAACCTCAGCAGGAGAAACAGGGAATGATATTGAAAGTTCTGATACAGGAGATTTTGGGGGTTTTGATGGTGGAGGATTTGGAGATTTTTAAAAAATTCTTACAAAATGTTTTCCTACAACACAACAATAAAATGTAAAGTAGAAACTCTTTTAGTATTATTTAATTTTCTATCTTGAATAGATATATAAAATAGTATCGATAATTTTAATTCTTAATTTTTAAGATCGTCAATAGTCTTATTTTCAATATGATATAAATTCCTGTTATTGTTATTTACATACAAATTATTTTGATTATTTGAATTTAAATCTTGGAGATTTTGCAATGGAACAGAGTATACATATTCCCTGAGTTTTTTAGTTCGAAGTAATTTGCCTTTTGTACAATATCTTGACAAGTATGTAGAAATTACACTTAATTTAATAGATTCTTTGTATTTTTCTTCGTAAAATGCAACGATATCCGATGAAGTAAAAGATGTACTTTGAAATGATTGCTCAATAATATTCCAAATCTTTGAATCTATTGATATTATTTCTTTGTTGTCAGTATTATTATTAGAATTTATTATTTTACCAGATTGAACCATATCCACCAATTCCATAATATATAAAACCTTTTCTTTTGAGAAATTTCCCTCTAATGAAAGGTTATATTTATCTCCCTGACTATCTTCTACTTCTATCTTTATCTTTTTTTTTGAGCCCAAAAAAGTTCTTTGCTTACTACTAGATATGAAGTTGTTAAGATTTATAGTAAATAATATTAGATCTAATACTCAAATTTTGTTGACTGATTTGTGCATATTCCAATAATCAAAAAACATTGAAAAGACAAGAATATTTTCTATAATGATTATTAAACGAAGCAACAGAAAATTTAATTATTCTCAAATGATGTTTTCTATATTATGTTACTAAATATAATTTACCAAAAGTTAGAATATAATTAAATGTAAATTTCTCTATTTTCATTTATAATTTTTTAAAAACGCCAATTAAATTTAAAAAATACCTGTTGATGATGTTCATGTTTAACCTACTTAACGAATGTGAAAATAAGAATATGGACTTTATCTTCATTTTGTTTATGATGTATTTAGTAATTATATGTTATGTTTAATGTCAAAATCTATCTCGTTGAAATTCTTTATCTAGTTCTTTTAAAAGCCATTTTTGTTTATCAGATATTTTCTGCGGAATATCAATACGAAGCTTAATTAATTGATCGCCTTTTCCATAACTACCATATCGAGGTAAACCTTTACCCTTTAGTCTCAAAATTGCATCTGATGATGTTCCAGATGGGATCTTTAACTTCTCAAGGCCATGTAATGTAGGAACTTTTAATTCTGTTCCCAACACCAAGCTAGTATAATTCACATTTAAATTATATAATATATGCCCATCATCTAGTCTTTCAAATATTTTGTGTGGAGTAACATGTATTCTAATCAATAAATCCCCATGATAACCACTTTCAGAATATTCCCCTTCTCCAGTTAATTGTAAAGTCATTCCATCTTCTACCCCTGCAGGAATATTGAGTTGAAGTTTCTTTGTTATTTTTACTCTACCTGATCCATGGCATTTGTTACAAGGATGATCAATAATTTCTCCTTTTCCTTTACAATTGTGACATGTTTCTAAGGAAATAAATGTTGAAAATCTACCTTGATTGTATGTTCTAGTAGTTTGGCCTCTTCCATTACATTCAGTACATATTTTTGGCTTGCTGCCTTTTTCCGCCCCTGATCCATTACAATCATAGCATCTATCAAACTTTGGTAATTCAATTTCATCTTTTTTTCCTTTTAAGACATCTTCTAACGAAATTTCCATATCATATAAGATATCTCTACCTCTTCTTCGTTCACTACCTCCCATATTAAAGGTAAAACCGCTAAACGGATCTCCAGAGGTAAATCCTCCTCCTCTTCCTCCAAACATTTGTTCAAAAATAGTTTTTGCAAAGCCACCAAAACCCATATCTTTGAATATTTCCTCAAAATTGGCTTCAGATCCTCTAAATACCTCTTCCGTGCCTATGTGACCATAAGTATCATATCTTTTTCTTTTTTCATCATCAGAAAGAACTGCATAGGCTTCAGAGATTTCTTTGAATTTCTCCTCAGCATCTTTGGATTTATTTCTATCAGGATGAAATTTTAGAGCTAGTTTACGATAATTGTTTTTAATTTCATCCTTACTCGCTGTCTTTTGTACTCCTAAAACCTCATAATAATCTCTCTTATTTGCCATTAATACTATCACTAAAAAATAAGGGTTGATGAATATACATACACGGTTATAATTTCTTTTACATCAATTTCATGATGAAGATTTATCATTAGAACCACCCGGATTTGATTGGGTTGCTTCGTCTGTTGTTCCACCTGTTCCCGTTGTTCCACCTGTTCCCGTTGTTCCACCTGTTCCCGTTGTTCCACCTGTTCCCGTTGTTCCACCTGTTCCCGTTGTTCCACCACTGGCAGTTGCTCCAACGTTTCTGTAAATTTCTGTGCTTATTTCTGCTAATAGAGTTTTTGTATTTTGAATTTTATTCTTTAGCTCTTCCATATTGTTACTAGATAAAATGTCTCGTAATTCTTGTATCGATTTATTAACTTTGTCTTTTTGTTCTGGTGTAATTTTATCCTTTAAGTCTTCATTAATTAGCTTTTCAGAGGAATAAATGATATTATCTGCTTCATTACGTAATTCTGCTTCATCCTTCTTTTTCTTATCAGCTTCTTGATATTGTTCTGATTCCTTCTTTAATTTTTCAATTTCTTCCTTTGATAATTTTGTATTTGCGGTTATAGTGATTTTTGCTTCCTTGGATGTTCCTAAATCTTTTGCTGTTACATTTAATATTCCATTAGCATCGATATCAAATGTAACTTCGATTTGAGGTACTCCTCTAGGTGCTGGGGGTAATCCACTCAAATTAAAAGTTCCTAATGAAACACAATCCGCAGCCATTGGTCTCTCTCCTTGTACTACATGAATAGTAACAGCAGACTGATAATCAGCAGCAGTTGTAAAGACTTTGCTTTTCTTTGTAGGAATAGTAGTGTTTCTTTCGATCAATGTTTCTTTTACTCCTCCGAGGACTTCAAGACCTAATGTAAGTGGAGTAACATCCACAAGAAGAATATCTGTTGAAACATCTCCAGAAATTATTGCACCTTGTATTGCTGCCCCCATTGCTACTGCTTCCATAGGATCTACACCTCTTTCTGGTTCCTTGCCCATTACTGTTTCTACAAATTTCCTAACAATTGGCATTCTTGTCGGGCCGCCAACCATAATAATTTTATCGATGTCACCAGCTGCAAGTTTGGCATCTTTTATAGCCTGCAACATTGGAGCCTTACACTTGTCTACTATTGGTCTTGTTAGTTCTTCTAGTTTTGATCGGGTTAGAGTGAAAACAAGATTTTTGGGTCCTGTAGAAGGATCATAGGCCAGAAAAGGCAGATTTATTTCAGTAGAAACAATATTAGACAACTCTATTTTTGCCTTTTCGGCAGATTCTCTTATTCGCATCATAGCTGCCTTATCGTTTCTGACGTCCAACCCAGATTGCTGTTTAAATTCTTGTAGAATATGTTCAATAATAGCATTATCCATATCTGTCCCTCCCAATTGAGTGTCACCAGATGTACTTTTAACTTGAAATACTCCACCACCCATTTCCATTATTGTAACATCTAATGTTCCTCCGCCAAAGTCAAATACCATAATCTTTAGATCTTTTTGAATTTTGTCTAAACCATAGGCTAAGGATGCGGCAGTAGGTTCATTAATAATTCGTTCTACTTTTAATCCTGCTATTTCACCTGCATCTTTTGTAGCCTGTCTTTGATTATCATTAAAGTACGCTGGAACAGTAATTACTGCTCTGTCTACTGTATCGCCCAAAAAGGCTTCTGCGTCCTTTTTGATTTTTTGTAAAATAAATGATGATATTTGCTGAGGAGTATATTCTTTCCCTGAAATACTGAATTTAAAATTTGTACCCATTTTTCTTTTTGCAGCCATAACCGTTCCCGTTGGATTGGAAATCGTTTGCCTTCTTGCAGGTTCCCCGACCAACAAGTCACCAGTAGTAGTAAAAGCGACTATAGAAGGAAATGCTTTTCCTCCTACGGAAGCTCCTTCCGCTGCTTGAATTATGGTTGGTTTTCCACCTATCATTGCAGCAGCGGCAGAATTGCTAGTTCCTAAATCAATACCAATAATTTTTCCCATAATTAATTATTCACCTTGATGAGTTACCTACTTATTGTTAGGTATATTTTTTTTTTTCGATATAATTACTAGACTTGGTCTTAAAATTTTATCATCAATCATATAACCAGTACGTATCTCATCCGTTATAACATTTTCATCCTTATCAGAATCATAAGAGAAACTTACTACATCATGTTGATTCGGATCGAATACTTTACCTATGCTTTCGATTTTTTTTACGCCTTCAGATATCAAGATATTTTGAAAATTTTTTATTATTCCATCTAATCCTTCAGTTATAACATTGTCCATATCTTTGTCCTTTTTTATGATATCTAATGCCCTTTGATAATCATCCAGTAGGTTTAAAAATTTTGACAAGATATTAGCTTTATTTGTTTCTATAGTTGAATTCATTTGTTTTTCAATTTGTTTTCTGTAATTATCAAAATCAGCTATCATGTATTTTAGCTTGTTTAAAGTTTTTTCATAATCTTTTTTTGTTGTTTCTAATTCAGATTTCACTTTGTTAAACTCTAAAGTTAGAATTTCATAATTTTTGTCTGGTTCTTTAGCTGCCTTATGATCTGGTTCTTTAGCTGCCTTATGATCTGGTTCTTTAGCTGCCTTATGATCTGGTTCTTTAGCTGCCTTATGATCTGG
>Ga0315534_1000126_pt1 | contig 44165 bp, 44 predicted proteins | sample SalMarSW160240MG_FD_203094 | JGI IMG/M metagenome (GOLD analysis project Ga0315534, IMG submission 203094) | Salt marsh sediment microbial communities from the Plum Island Ecosystem LTER, Massachusetts, United States - Salt Marsh Sediment SW1602-40 ... | reverse complement strand
AATATCACCTCTTTGTCCATAAGGTGACATTTTCACAGAACTATTCATACATGACATTTTCATTGGACTATATCAGAGAATCACGCTTGACCTTTCATTGTGGCGACAATCCCTTTACAATAGAGAATCTGAATTCACGTAAGGAGAACGAAGCACAACATGAACGCATTACACACGGATTCTCTCGCTGCACTTATTGCAGGAACCTTGTTCGATCTGTTGCGAACGAAACAAGCCTACCTCGATCCGGGCTCGGGCAGCTACCTTCTGCAGCTGCTGATCGCAGGTTTGCTCGGAGGAATGTTCGCAATTCGTGCCTCCTGGGGCAAGATAAAGAATTTCTTCCGCAGGGGACCGAAGAACGAAGAAGAGCTTCCCTCCGATGACGAACAGTCTTAGGCACGCGGCATCCTTTCGCGATCCAAGCGGATTTTTATTCCAACGCAAGGGGACACTCTACCGCCAGGTCAATGAAGTATATCGCCCGGAATACGAGCGCCTGACCGAGTCCGGACTATACAAATCGCTTCTGGATGATCGCCTGCTTCTGGAACATGAGGAAGTGGATGTACCGCCGGCCGAGGAAACTAAAGCATACAAAATCATTCGACCCGAACGATTGCAATTCATTTCCTACCCCTACGAATGGTGTTTTGGCCAATTAAAGGACGCCGCACTAACGACCCTTGAAATTCAAAAGCGGTCGCTGCAGTTTGATATGTCGCTGAAAGATTGCAGCGCCTATAACATCCAATTCCATAATGGGCGACCGGTGTTCATCGACACCCTTTCCTTCGAACGATATCGAGAAGGGGAACCATGGACGGCGTACCGCCAATTTTGTCAGCACTTCCTGGCCCCCCTTGCCTTGATGGCGCTTCGGGACATTCGCTTGAACCAACTGCTCCGTGTTTACATCGACGGCATTCCCCTCGATCTGGCCAGTAACTTACTTCCTGGACGCACGAAGCTCAATTTTGGGCTGCTTTCTCACATACACCTGCACGCGGCCAGCCAGAAGCATTACGCCGATAAAACGGTGGACAAGAAGACCGTGACGCGTCGCATGAGCCGCGTTTCCTTTCTCGGATTGATCGACAGCCTCGAACGCTTGGTCCAGAAGCTGGAATGGGGAATGATCAAAACCGAATGGGGAGACTATTACGACAGCAGCCTTAATTACACCGCGACCGCCCTGGAAGACAAACGCCGTATCGTTCAGGGCTTTATTGAGCGCATCCATCCCGAGAACCTCTGGGATCTCGGCGCCAACGTGGGATTTTTCAGCCGATTGGCCAGTGACAACCAAATCCCCACGCTTGCATTCGATATCGACCCCCTGGCAGTTGAACTCAATTATCGCAGCGTGAAGTCGAACGGCGAACGGTACTTGCTGCCGCTGCTGCTCGATCTCACCAATCCCAGCCCCGACCTGGGTTGGAACAACGAGGAACGAGATGCTTTCATCAAGAGAGGACCCACGGATGCCATCCTCGCCCTCGCATTGATTCACCACATGGCCATCGCCAACAACGTGCCCTTGCCAATGCTGGCGGAATTCTTCCACCAAATGGGTTCGTGGCTCATTCTCGAATTCGTCCCCAAGAGCGACTCACAGGTCCAACGCCTGCTGGCGACGCGCGAGGATATCTTTCCCCAGTATACGCAGGAAAGCCTGGAACAAATCTTCGCGGAATATTTCACAATCGTCGAAAGCGTTAAAATTGAAGAATCCGAGCGAACGATGTATCTCATGCAGCGTAAAACAGGATAGAAATAAACGTCATCGATCGCCAAGTAACGCCGATACAAATATCGAGCGGGGTGTCCTGGGAGACACCCCGCTTTTCAGTTGTTCTGCGTGAACGACGAACGAGCATCTATGGAAGGTAATTCCAGGGATTAACCCTGCCGTACTCGTCGTTCATGATCTCAAAATGCAGGTGGGAACCCGAGCTGTTTCCGGTGCTGCCCATCGCACCGATGACCTGACCCTGGAACACCGCCTGCCCGCAGCCCACGTTTATGGCACTGAGGTGCGCGTACAAAGTCTGCCAGCCGTTGCCGTGATCGATGACGATCACGTAGCCGTATCCCCAATCATTCCAGCCCGAGTAAACGACGACTCCGCTGTCGGAAGCGAAGATGGCGTGACCGGTACTTCCGGCGATGTCGATGGCCTGATGGACAGAGCTGTAATCGTAGCCCGAAAGATAATGCAGCGGTGTCGGCCAAATGAACACACCGGTGCCAATGGGACCGTCATACACCGATCCGCATGCACCAGGGCCCAAAATACTGGCAACCGCCGGATTGCCGCGCGTGATGCGCGGTGCGCTCCAGGTGACGATCTCTCGCTTGCCGCCCGGTATGACGAGCAGCGTCCCGGCCTCGATGGGCGGATCGGAGAAGTCGATGTCCGGATCGAGATGATTGCCCGGCCACTCGATCACCTCCTGTGCTGATGAGCCATAGTATTCCGCAACCGCCGACAAACCCTCACCCGTACTCCAGGCGTGAAGCACGCCATCGATCGGCGGCAGGTTCAGCTCCTGCCCGGGCTGCAATCGATGTGGGTCGTCCTTCAGAACGGCGAAGTTCGCCCAAAGCACACTCTCGGGCTTCAAGGAAAATTTTTCAGCGATGCCAAACAAAGTGTCGCCCGACTGCACCACATATTTCACGATATCCATGCGAGGTCGATCGCGTAAAACCGTGTGGATATCCGCCGAGCGCATAATTTCATCTTCGAGCAGCAGACCACCGGCGGCGAACGAGGGCAATTCCACGATCTCAGGCACGGATACATTTACGCTGGACTGCTCTTCGATTTCATCACTGGTCTGCTCGGCAGCCACACTCATCGTGCCAAAACCCATTCTTGCCGCCCAGATACCGGCAGCGATGATGACCAGAATGGCGACATGACCGGCGATGCGTTTGATCGGCTCGCGTAAGGTAATGCGCGCGATCCCGAGCCACATTTCAAAGCGCCGTTTGGGTCGTGAGCTGGACGTTTTAGGGGAAGGTATCTCGGCTTGCGAATCTACAGTCATGTCTCTGAATACTCCTCGGCGATAGGCATATTACCATGCCGTTGAGGATCGTCAAGAGAACAACTTATGTATAGTTACGGCAGAACGTACCAGGGGTTGATAAAACCACCTTGATAGCGGACTTCAAAGTGAAGATGGGGTCCAGTAGAGTTGCCCGTCGAGCCGCCACCACCAATGGTTTGGCCTTGATAAACGCTCTGTCCGCAACCGACGCTGACGTAATCGAGGTGCCCATAGAGCGTCAAATAGCCATTGCCGTGATCGATCATCACCATGTTGCCATACCCGACTGTCGACCAGCCGGCGAAAACGGTCACCCCGCTGTCTGCGGCCCAAATGGCCGAGCCGTAGCCTGCGGCGATGTCGATCGCCAGATGCCCCGACCAGTAGTCATTTCCGGAAAGGTAATGGTTCGATGTCGGCCAGATGAAACCACCGGTTCCAACAACGGCGCCACCCGAATAATCGCCGCTGCAGCCGCCCGGACCGTACGCCGATCCGACGCCGGCCTGTGGCCGGATGGGATCCGGCACCAACCACTGGCGCAGCGGTCTGGATCCACCGGGTACGACGAGCCACGTTCCCGGTTCGACGACCGGGTTGGCGGGATCGAGACCATTCCCGGGCCATTCCGCAATCGCCAGTGGCTCAACACCAAATTCATCCGCAACCGCTTCGAGATTGTCCCCCTCTTCCCATTGATAATAGGTGCCGTCCACAGGGAGGATGTTCAACTCCTGACCCGGTTTTAGCAGGTGAGGGTCGTCGTTTAGGACTTCATAGTTGCCCCACAGCAACGTCTCAGGCTTGATCCCATATTTATCGGCGATACTGAATACGGCGTCGCCGCTTTGGACGGTGTAGCGCAGGATTTCGACCCGCGAACGCTGAGAGATTTGTGTTGATGGATTCACGTGGCGGGAAAGTTGGCTTTCGACCTGATCGGCATCGAAGGCCGGCAAGGTTAGATCGTCCTCCAGGGCAGTTTCCGTGTCGACTTCCTCCGGAGTAACCACTTCCACATCGGCAGCCTGCGCCACACCGATGTTCAACCATATGGTCACGACGGCAGCAAGCAGGCCAGCGAAACCGAACAAAACCGGTGCAGCCTTCTTCAACGGGGATACGACCTGCGTTCGAAAGTCGGCGGCCATGCCTAGAAGGAGGCCTCCGTCAGGGTTTCAACGAATTCCATATTGTTTTCGGTGTGGGAAATGCGGTTGATAAGCGCTTCGGTCGCCATCGCCATGTCCAATCCGGCACCGTTGGGCGGCGGTGAGAGCATCTGCGAGAACATGCGCCGCATCAGCCAAACGCGTTGTGTGATATCCGGACCCAGGAGCAATTCCTCGCGGCGTGTCGAGGAGCGGTCGATATCGAAGGCGGGAAATATTCGCCGCTCTTGCAGTCTGCGGGAAAGATGGAGTTCCATGTTCCCAGTGCCTTTGAATTCCTCGTACACCACGTCATCCATGCGCGATCCTGTATCCACCAGGCAAGTGGCAATAATCGTCAGGGAGCCTCCCTCCTCGATATTGCGCGCCGCACCAAAGAAACGCTTCGGTGGATAGAGCGCCGCAGGATCAATACCACCCGAAAGCGTACGACCCGACGGCGTGACCATCAGGTTGTAAGCCCGGGACAGTCGTGTGATCGAGTCCAGCAGAATGACGACGTTTCTGCCACATTCAACCAAACGCTTGGCTCTTGCGAGCGCCATTTCGGCAGCGCGTACGTGCGAACTCACCGGCTCGTCGAAGGTGGAGGCGATCACCTCGGCGTCGACCGAACGGTCCATGTCGGTTACTTCCTCCGGACGCTCGCCAATGAGGGCCACCATCAAATGCACCTCATGATAGTTCTTTGAGATGGCATTGGCGATCTGCTTCAACACCGTCGTCTTGCCTGCTTTCGGGGGTGAAACGATGAGGCCTCTCTGGCCCATACCAATCGGCGCAATCAGATTCAGCATTCGAGTTGCCAACGTGAGCCGATCGGTTTCCAGGTCGAAGCGCTCTTCGGGGAAAATCGGGGTCAGTTCTTCGAATTTCGGCCGTTTCCACGCCTCCTCCGGGTCCATGCCGTTGATCGATTCGACGCGCAGTAGACCGTAGTATTTCTCCGTATCTTTGGGCGGCCGAACCTGACCGATGACCATGTCTCCCGTGCGAAGACTGAACCTCCGAATTTGGGATTGCGAAACATAGATATCGTTCTTTCCCGGCAGATAGTGGTCTGCACGCAGGAATCCCATCCCTTCGCTCATTGCTTCCAGAACCCCGCCGCGCAATTCCAGACCACGGCGTTCGGCATCGGCCTGCATGATGTGCAGGATGAGATCTTCCTTTTTCATCCGACTCGCTCTTGGTATCTCCAAATCTTTCGACATGCTGCGCAAGTCGGCAAGGGTCATGGCTTCCAATTGGGCAATATTCATGCGTTAACTCCCCGAGTTAGATAACTTTTCAATCCATCGTAGTGCTTCAAATTGGGTGTAAGTCCCATACGGTTAAACGATTGTGGACGGGCACATCATGAGGTTCAAAAAACCTACGCTAATTTAATCAACGGGGGGAATGCCTTAGGTAATTAATCTTACCAGCAAATTATAGCACGCCCATATATCATCCGCAAGCAAGACGAACCCAAGCAACCGTCCACCCGTTTTGGCCGTCCGGGCCGCATCCTCGCAGCGTATCGGCCTCGATCTGATTGATCCATTCCCTGCTTCACATTAAGAAACCCAATGTTTAACAACTTTGTAGAAATTGAACGATATAGTAGCCTAGAATTCCGGCCCAGAGCCAAGAGTCCAAGCGATCCAGTAAACCACCATGACCGGGAATAAAAGTGCTCGTATCTTTCGCATTGTATTCACGCTTGATCATACTGATACTTAAATCCCCCATTGGCGTCAATACACCGAGAATTATACCAACAATCAAACCGCTGACCATCGGGACCGGCTTGGCTTCCGAAAATCCGGTTTGCCACAACATGTGTAACAAGTACCCGGCAAGCGCACCGCCCAGCACCCCACCAAAGTATCCTTCCCAGGTCTTGCTGGGACTCAAACGACGACACAATGGCCGTTTACCGATGGCGTGCCCGACAACGTACGCGAATCCATCTGCCGTCCAAACGCAGGGGAGCACGATCAGCACCCACCACAATCCATCGGGTAAGTTACGCAGCGAAATGAGATACGGGCCGATCCAGCCGCAAATAAGCAATCCCCCCATCGTTAAAGCGAAATCCGTTCCGGAGGAAGTTGCCCCGCGCTCGTAGTCAATGCTGTGCCACACCTGGCCGGCGAGGCAAAGAATCGCAAGCAGCTGAACCGTACTCCCCCATCCCCACAAGTAACGACCGATCGACAGCGCCAGCACACCCACGATCATAATCGGCAGGGATGGGCGATATCCTTTGGTACGAAGCAGCAAGCCGAACTCGGCGGCTGCGAGGCTGAGAATAACCGCAAAGGTCAGCGTATAAAGCCAACCTCCCTCCGCGATCACCCAGGCAAGTGCGGGCAACACCACGAGAATGACAACGATCCGCTGACGCAGATTATGATTTTGTTGAGACAGGGGTCGGTACCTGACCGAAACGTCGTTCACGCTGGGCATAATCACGAAGCGCTTTCAACAATTCCTCACGACCAAAATCGGGCCAATACGTTGGGGATATATACCACTCGGCGTAGGCGCTCTGCCATATCAGAAAATTACTCACGCGCAATTCGCCTGAAGTGCGGATAATTAAATCAGGATCAGGGCAACCGGCCGTGTAGAGGTATTGACTGACAAGCTCTTCATCAACATCCTGCGGCGCAACGCCATCGCCGATCATTTGTTGGATGGCGTGGATGATTTCCGCCCGGCCACCGTAGTTCCAGGCTACGTTGAGCACGAGACGAGTGTTGTTGCGTGTAAGTTCAATCGCCTGAATTACTTTCCGCTGCAATTCCGGACTCAGGCGATCGAGTTCACCGACGTGCCGCAGCTGGACACCATTTTGATGCAGCTCAGTAACTTCCCTGTCGATGACTTCCTCCAGGATTCTAATCAATCCTCGTACTTCCTCGACAGGTCGCTTCCAATTCTCTGTGGAGAAGGCATAAATCGTCAGGTATTTAATCCCAAATTCGACGCTCGCTTCCAGCACAGCGCGCAAGTTCTCTACACCCGCACGGTGACCCGCCAGGCGAGGTAAGCCGCGTTCCCGCGCCCAACGTCCATTGCCATCCATGATGATGGCTACGTGAGTTGGCACGTTCTCTGGAAGTTCAACTTCCTTCGCTAACGTCATCTGTTTTGATCTCGGCATTTCAGACTTCAAGTACTTCGGATTCCTTTCGCGAACCAACTCCGTTGAGTTCATCGATGATGCGATCGGTTACTTTTTGCAAATCATCCTCGCCGCGCTTGAGATCATCTTCGGATATGAGCTTCTCTCGTTCGTATTCTCGAAGCTCATTGAGAACGTCCCGCCGCACGTTTCGAACCGCTACTCGCGCCTCTTCCGTACGATTACGTACAATTTTTACCAGATCGTGACGGCGTTCTTCGGTCAGGGGCGGAATGTTGAGTCGGATTATCTTACCATCATTGTTGGGTGTAAGACCGAGGTCCGAAGTCATGATTGCACGTTCGATGTCTTTCAGACTTCCGGGGTCGAAAGGGCGAATCGTGAGCAATCTGGGTTCCGGTGCTGAAATCGTCGCCAATTGCATCAAAGGAGTCGGGTTATCATAGTACACCACCGACAGTTTCTCCACGAGTGCAGGAGAAGCCCTGCCGGTCCGAATCGTGCTCAAGTCGTCTTCCAGAGACTTGACCGCGCTGACCATACGAGCATTCGCCTCATTCAATGCATCCTGAACCATGCGAATTATCCTCCCTCCAGCAAATCAAAAACAATCGCCGACTTAAGCATAGCGTAAAACGATTGAAAATGCGATATTCGCTCACTCAAGTACAGACCGCAAAGAAGCGAATTACCAAACCGCAGCGCTTCTTGCATCGATCAACGATATAACTTCATGGGGTTGGAATGATGTCCAATGCTTAGGGAACAAAGATCATTCTGAGATTATTGTCCCGACAGACTCACCGTTTACGGCTTTGATCAGTGTATCGGTTTGCCACATATTCAGCACTAAAATGGGCATTTTGTTATCCATACAGAGTGAAATCGCAGTGCTGTCCATCACTTGAAGTCTTCGGTTTAATGCATCGATATACGTGAGATGATCGAAGCGATTTGCGTCCGAATTTATCTCCGGATCTTTGTCATATACGCCGTCAACCTTTGTAGCCTTAATGAGAATATCGGCTTCGATTTCCATGGCGCGCAGGGCAGCCGCCGTGTCGGTAGAAAAATATGGGTTGCCGGTGCCGCCCCCGAGGATAATGACGCGGTCCTTCTCGAGATGGCGGATGGCGCGTCTCCGGATGTACGGCTCAGCGACGGCGCGCATTTCCACCGCCGACATCACGCGTGTTACGATTCCCCGTCGTTCCAAGGCGTCCATCAAGGCCATCGAATTCATGACCGTTCCGAGCATCCCCATGTAATCCGCGGTAGCTCGCTCCATGCCCCGTGTGATACCTTCCCTGCCGCGCCACAGATTGCCCGCTCCAATCACTAACGCCACTCCCACGCCCTGCTTGCGCACGTTATCGACTTGGGCTGCTACCGCTTCTGCCCGATGTGGGTCGATGCCAAATCCTTGCGGCCCGGCAAGGGCTTCCCCTCCCAGTTTGAGCAGGATCCGTTCGTATGCAGGCTTTTTCATGATGTGCTATCCACCTCTTCGCGCAGGGAAATACAAAATCGGGCCAACCGAGGTTGGCCCGTGAGGATTAATCGCATTCTTCTCCCAACGTCCAGCGTTCAAAACGCCGAATGCTGATATTCTCTCCGGTTGAGACAATGGCTTCCTTGAGCAACTCCTCAATCGTTCTGGAATCGTCGCGAATGTAGGCCTGCCGTAAAAGACAATTATCGTCGAGAAATTTATCGATCCTACCTTCGACGATGCGCGGAATCACATCTTCCGGTTTTCCATCGTTTTCTGCTCTTTTCCTGGCAAGCGCGCGTTCCTCTTCGAGAACCTCTTCCGGCACATCGTCAGCTTCCAACCAGCGCGGGGAATTGGCTGCAATTTGCAGGGCAATTTCGTGGGCGAAATTGCGGAACTCATCCGTACGAGCCACAAAATCCGTCTCACAATTCACTTCCACCATCACACCGACCCGACCGTCTCCATGATTGTAGAGATCCAGCACGCCGTTGTTGGTGGCTCGATCGGTTCGCTTCGCGGCTGCCGCCATCCCCTGCTCTCTAAGCAATGTTACCGCTTTTTCGAGATCACCACCGGTTTCTTCCAGTGCTTTGCGACAGGCAAGCACGCCTGCGTTTGTCTTTTCACGCAATTCCTTGACAACTTCCGTTGTAACTGCCATGCCTATTCCTCGTCTCCTGTCTCGGGTTCGCCGTCATCAGCGGCGGATTCTGCTTGTGTATCTTCTGTGGAAGCTTCGGCTTCCTCTTCATCCGCCTCAGCTTCTTCCTCACCCGCTGCAGTTTCAGCAGCCGCTGCCTCAGCCTTCGCCTGTTCCTCGTCATAATCCCCACTTTTGAGTTTGGCGAGCGTCGCTTCGCCAAGCAGATCTTCATCGGTCACTTCCCCGGCGACCATGGCTTCAAGATCTTCTGTGGCGTCCATTTCTTCTTCTTCTGTATCCTTGCGCAGCGCCTTGCCTTCCAGGATGGCATCGGCGATCTTGGAGACCATCAACTTGATGGCACGAATGGCATCGTCGTTCGAAGGAATGACGTAATCAACCTTCTCCGGATTGCAGTTCGTATCGACCAGGGCGATCACGGGAATTTCCAGCAGATTTGCTTCGTGGATCGCCGTTTCCTCACGGCGTACATCAACCACGAAGAGCAGTTCTGGCACGGTGGCCATTTCGCGGATACCGCCCAGACGCCCCTCGAGTTTGTCGATCCTGCGATGCAGACTGAGCGCTTCCTTCTTCGTCAGCAGCTCAAATTCACCCTCATCACGCCGTCGCTCGAGGGACTCGAGTTCATCAATACTACTGCGGATCGTCCGCCAGTTGGTGAGTGTCCCGCCCAGCCAGCGGGCGTTGACATAGGGCATTCCACAGCGTTTCGCCTCGAGTTCAATCGTCTCCTGCGCTTGACGCTTGGTGCCGACAAACAACACCTTGTCTCCACCGGCTACCCGATCGCGCACCAACGCATAAACCGCGGTTAACGCTTCGAGGGTCTGCTGCAGATCGATAATGTGAATTCCATTCCGCTCTGTAAAGATGTAGGGCTTCATACGAGGATTCCACTTGCGTGTGCGGTGCCCGAAGTGGACTCCGGTTTCAAGAAGAGACTTCATAGATACAACGGCCATGATGTACACCTCCTGTGCGTTTATCCTCCGCTTCCTTCATTCGAAGACGGAACCGGCTGGCCGACCGGCACGCCCGTTTTCGTCGAGAAGCGTGCGAATTACCCCGTAGGGGCAGAATTGTTCCCGCCATGCTCGTGCTTATGGCGGGAGCTTGGAGCAGTATAACACGCCGGGTTGATTTCGTCAAAGTGTACCCTTCGAGACCGCCTTCCGAAGAGCAAACTTCATGGTCCAGCATGCCCGGGCCGATCTCTGCATGCCGGGGTGATTTCACGTTGAAATTGTCTGTTGGCGAAGTTGGTAGGTCCCCAGAAAACAACTGGGTCGCTCACGCACTTCGATCACATTCGAATTCGAACGGGGTCAGAACGATTCGATCCGGGGAATCCGATCAATCTGCTGCCTGGATGGCAACGACGATGGCCAGCGCATGTTGGTGCGTATGGCTGAGCGAGACGGACCAGTGATTGAGACCCAATCTTTCAGCTACTTCAGCTGCCCTACCGTGAAGCCGGAGGACCGGTTTGCGCTGCGGTCCGTTGACAATCTCGATTTCTCTCCAGCCGACGTCACCGATACCGGTTCCCAGCGCCTTGGCCACCGCTTCTTTCGCGGCGAAACGCGCCGCCAGCGCGGGGGTATGATCCTGTGCGTCGATCAGCTCCTGAGCGGTATAGAAGCGATTGAATAAACGTTGACCGTGGCGTAAGATTGCCCGATCGAGACGGTCGACTTCGATGATGTCTACCCCTGCTGCTAACATCATCCCTCCTCGATTTTCGGACCCGCAGCCGCAATCACCAAGCGGTCGGGATCGAGAAATTCCCGGGCAACTTCCAGTACGTCCTCACGGGTAATCGCGGCGATCGTTCGCGGGTAGCGCTGGTAATAATCCAATCCCAGATCATAGCGCTCGATATGGATCAAAGCGCCGCAAACCCCCTCATTGGATTCGATCCGCAGCGGCAAACCACCGATAAAATTCGCCTGGTTGTCATGCAGCTCTTCCTGGCTTACCGGCTGAGTGGAGAAGCGCCGAATTTCGTCAGAGACAATTTGAATCGTCCGCTCGATATTGGCGGGGTGAACGCCGGCAATCACTTGCCAAGGACCCGGGCCAGGACCACCAGTCAGCGTACTGTAGGCATAATAAGCCAACCCGGCTGTCTTACGAACAGCCTCTCCAAGGCGCCCGAACAGGCCAAACCGGCCAAGAATGTTGTTGCCAAGTACTGCTGCAAGATACTTTTCATGATGCCGCGTAGGGCCCACTGCGCCAATGACAAGATCCGACTGACTCTTGCCTTCCAGATGTACGTCCTTGCGCTGCTTCGTCCTGGGCTTCTCGAGCTCTCCCAAAGCAGGTCGTTCGTACGTCAGGCTGGGATTCCAATCCCCCAAGGCATCGGCGATAGCTGCAAGCGCCTTCTGCGCTTCAACTGCCCCAACGATCACGAGCACCATTCCGTTCGGGGAGTAGTGCTGTGCGCGGAATTCCCGCAGGTCCTCCACGTGCAGTTGCTGTATGGTCTCCTGAAATCCACCCGTCGGTAAGCGGTAGGGATGGTTGGGATATGCGAGGTCGTCAAAGGCGAGTACAGCACGTGATTGGGTGTCTTGATCGCGTAACGCCAGCGCTGTCAGATGTTGTGCCTTCATTCGCTCGAATTCGATCCCGGGAAATACAGAATCCTGTAAAACATCGGCGATCACATCGAGCAGCAGGGGTAGATCCTCCGCCAATGCCTTCCCGAACACCCTGGTCGTGTGGGTCCTTCCGACGAAAGCTATTTGCGCCCCGATGGATTCGACCGTTTCGAAGATGTCTTGAAACGAGCGGGATGCAGTGCCGCGCATCAATCCCTGCGCTGTCAGATACGCCAATCCCGCCTGTTCGGGTTTCTCATCCAACGAACCGACGTGCATGTAGCCGGAAATCACAACGGACGAGCTGGTGAAGTTTTCCCGCACAAGCACTGTAATCCCGTTGGGTAAAACACGTCGAAGAACCGTCTCCGGGCCAGGCAGCCTGCGAACATCGAGCTGAGGCAACGCCGCAATTATCTCAGCCATGAGCAAGTCCGTTTTGAGGCCGGTAGATTCCCACCACGCGGTTCGATGAACGAAGGTATTTCGCCGCGACACGAAGGATGTCCTGCGCACTTACCGCCTCGACGCGCTGGGGATACTCCGCAAACCAGCTGTAGTCGGCAAACATTTCACTGAAACCCAGCCAGAAGGCGATGTTCGTCACGCTTTCGCTGTTGAAGGCGAAAAGTGCCCGAGCTTGTTTCGAAGCCTTCACGAGCTCATCCTCGCTGAGGGCTTCCTCCAGAACGCGAGCGATCTCTTGATCTATTACCTCAAGCGCGCGCTCGGGAGAACGATCGGGACGGATAGTTGCATGAATGGAATACAGGTACGGGTCGCTCGTCGCAGCCAAACCTCCATGGACAGAAGCGGCGATTTCGCCTTCCACCAACGCCCGGTACAACCGCGAAGTCTTGTTCGAGATTCCACCCCCGAAGAGATTGAGGCTCGCCGCACCGGTTAGTACGCTGTCGAGAACCGTGAGGGGAAAGAAGTCCGGGTCGTTTGCGGGAGGTGCGTGGTAGGAAACCTGGAGGAATGGGGTTGGGTCGGGTCCCTCGACCACAACACGCCGCTCCCCCCGTTGAACGGGTTCGGGACGCTGCAGGCGCTCCGGAGGAGCTACACGCGCAAGCGAGCCATACTCCGAACGGATCTTCTTCAACATGGCCTGGCTGTGGAAATCTCCTGCGATGGTCAGTACGGCGTTGCTGGGAATGTAATATTGTCGATAATGCCGGTAAAGGTCCTCGCGGGTCATTGACTGCAAATCCACGAGGTCTCCAATCACCTCGTGATGGTAAGCGTGAACCCGGAAAGCCGCTGCTTGTACCTCCTCCGCTAATCGAAAGGTCGGCTCATTTTCGTGCCCCTGACGCTCCGAGATAATGACTGTTCGTTCCGATTCCACCTCAGGCGGTTCAAAGAGGCTGTTTATCATTCGATCGGCCTCGAGCCGCAGTCCCAAATCCAGCTTGTCGCTGGGCAGAGTCTCGTAGTACGCAGTCCAATCCAGCCAGGTCATGGCGTTCCAGTATCCACCGCAACGCGAAATTTCCCGGTCCAAAACATCGGCGGGGAAATGCGGTGTGCCTTTAAACTGCATGTGCTCGACCCAGTGAGATACTCCCGTCAATCCGGCGTGCTCGTCGCGCGATCCTACCCGATACCACATCCAAACGCTCACGATAGGCGAGGTGCGCACTTCCTGCATGCGAATCGTCAGCCCGTTACGCAATCGGTGCTGATGGATCGGCGCATCTGCATTCGAATTCATTCCTGATCCTCAATCGCCTTTCAAGCTTGAGTTTTCTGGCTCGCCATCCGGTCCGTAACCGCGCCCCACGCCACGATAATGAAAACCGACTTGTGCCATTTGCGCGGGGTCATAGATGTTGCGACCGTCGACGATGACGGGACAGCGCATTGCGTCCCGAATGCGGACTAGATCCAAGTGCTTGAATTCGTTCCAATCGGTACAGACCAACAAGGCATCACAACCTCGCGCCAGTTCGTAGGCGTTCTCGGCCATTTCGATTTCCGGTAGGGCCTGCTTCGCACGTGACATGCCCTCCGGATCGTAGGCACGAATTTTAATACCTTTCTCCACCAGCTGCCGTGCCAGGTCCAATGCCGGAGCTTCGCGAATGTCATCCGTATTCGGTTTGAACGTCAATCCCAATAAACCGATCGTTTTACCATCCAAAGAGCCCAGGAGATTTTCAGCTCTCTCGAGGAGCAATCTGCGTCGATCGAGGTTGATATCCATGACCGCCTGCAGCAGTTGCGGATGACGGCCTTTTTCGGCTGCCATGTGTGCGAGCGCTTTTACGTCTTTGGGAAAACACGAACCGCCGTATCCAAGCCCCGCATCAAGAAAATGAGGTCCAATGCGCGGATCATACCCCATGCCGCTCGCTACTTCCTTTACATCGGCGCCGAGTTCCTCGCAGATGTTGGCGATTTCGTTGATAAACGAGATCCGCGTGGCCAGGAAAGCGTTCGAAGCATATTTGATCATCTCCGCGGTGCGCAAGTTCGTGATCATTATCGGCGCCCGGAGAGGCAGGTGAAGCTGGGCCACTTTCTCGGCGGCGTCCAAATCCGTGGAACCCAATACCGTGCGGGATGGATTCATGAAATCCAACAACGCCGATCCCTCCCGCAGAAATTCCGGGCAAGAGACGACCGAAAATGGGATGGGCTTTTCCTGTTCGGACGAAATAATATCCGCAACCCAATCGCCGGTCCCAACGGGTACCGTCGATTTGTTGATCACGATCAACGGTGCGACCATCGCTTTTGCGATCGAGATCGCGGCCGATCGCACGTACTTCAAATCCGCTTCCCCATCGACCCCTTCCGGTGTACCCACAGCGATGAAAACGAACTCTGCGTTCTTCAGCGCTTCAGGATAGGAGGTGATAAAGATCAATCTTTCCGCCGCGACGTTGCGAGCGACCATTTCTTCCAGGCCGGGCTCGTAGATCGGCATTTGCCCCTTATTCAGGCCCTCGATCTTCGCTTTATCGACATCCAGTGCGATAACACGATTCCCGAGGTCAGCAAACCCCGCTGCGGTAACCAGTCCGACATATCCAGTGCCGACGACTGCAATTTCCTTCACGGATTAGCCTCGTTTCTCTCGGTCTCGATACCGGGTTTCGGCGCAATCATACCACGCCTTTCCAGCGCGGCAACTCAAACAGCTCGCTTAAGGTCATGCAGGCACCGTGACACAAAGCACTTGCCCAATCCAGGATCCAAAAGTAAACTATCCTGAACAGGACAACTCCTATCCTTGAGAGGAAATAAGGCCGAATTATACTGGAGGTCAGCATGCAAATTACTCGCCAGGCAGATTACGCCGTCCGTGCGGTATTGTACCTGGCCAGTTTGAGCAACGGGGGACGTGCTCCAACCAGCCAAATCGCTCGCGATCAACACATACCCCCCTCTTTTCTTGCCAAGATTGTCTCCCAATTGTCTGTGGCCGGAGTGGTTCAAACCTCGCGCGGCGCACGTGGTGGCGTCTCTCTCGCCCGACCCTCAGCAGATATCACGCTGCTCGAAGTGATCGAAGCGATCGATGGTCCCATCATGTTGAACGAATGCGTGACGGATCCGAGTGTGTGTCCTTTCGGAACTAATTGCCCCGTCAACGTGATTTGGTGCGAAACACAGGCGAATTTGGTCTCGCGGCTGAAGACTACCGATTTTTATTCTCTGGTTGCGAACTAAGCCGCCCATCCCTGAAAACGCACTTGCCACACGCTCAATCGTTATCTGTCTCCACGTACAACCTGTCACTTCACTCGACACAGCGAAACCCCTACCTTTACTCGTAACCGGCGAAAGGGGTAAACGCGTACATCGGAGAGGCGATCTTTTCGCGCGGAGGCACGCTCGCACGCCAGCGGACGAACGTGCCGGTCGAACCCGTGAGCATATGGGTTTCCTGTGAGATAAAAAATGGTATGATGTTCTATCTCTGCAAAGGATGGGAATCTGCATGGAGTTAATGACACTCTTACTCATCTTGGTCGGGCTGGTAATTGGATGGATCATGCTCAAAGTCGTCCTGCGACTTACCATGCGTATTTTTGGCTGTGGATGTCTCGCACTGCTCGTCATTTTCGGCATCGCGCTGTTTGTCAGGCAATACATGTAGGCGACGCGATCAGTCCGCATTGAGTATGCGGACCGATGCACGCAGGCATTCCACGCCCCGGCCAGGCGCGTTTCGAGGCAACGTTCGATCCTACCGCCGTTTTTAAAGGTGTGACGGCGTGACGTCGATAGCAGAATCCTCGAACGTCAGCATCGAGGATAATGGCCTACTCGTTCTGCGAAAATTCGAGAACTTACTCTTCCTCTTCCGGTATGACGATCAAACAAATGATGTAGAGCAAAATGCCCGGAGCACCGCCCGGGAGGCCGAATAGAACGAACAACAGCCTGAACCATACGGGATCGACACCGAAGTATTCCCCCAACCCACCGCAAACACCGTAAAGCATCCGATCCGAACGCGAGCGCCTTAGCGTTTTCGTTTTATTATCCATTACAGTAATCCTCCAATCGTATTGACTGCATCGGCCACATCCCCCGTCGTTCGACGCTGTCCGCAGCCAGCGAGTCGGTAGATGTATCTGACATTCTACTTTACGTATAGAACACTAAAATCGTCGCGACGGGGCGCAGCTGACGGGGCAAGAATTTCCACACTGCGGGTATCGAAGTCGATTGTGAATTCCGTTCGAATACCCGTGAATTGAGGGCATCGGTTTGGAACGAGGCGGATGGAGATTGCGATCATCGCATAAAAAGAAACAACCCCTCGATAAGGAGGGGTTGTGTGTCGATCAATGGATCGTCGCTTTAGTATTCCGGCATCGGTGGTGCCGAAGGAGTGTTTTCCTGTGGAACATCCGTGATCAGCGCTTCGGTCGTCAAAATCATCGCAGCGATGGAGGCAGCATTTTCCAATGCACCCTTCGTGACCTTCGCCGGATCGATGATACCCGTTTTGACCATGTCGACGTAATCTTCCTTGATAACGTCGAAGCCAATATTGAGGTTATTTTCTTCAGCCTGTTTTCGACGGACGTTTTCCAAAATCACTGCGCCATCCTTACCAGCATTCTCCACGATTCCCTTCATCGGCATCTCAAGTGATTTACGCACGATGTTCACGCCGATGTTGGCATCCTCGTCCGCATCCTTGAGTTTTTTGATCGCATCCAAGGCATTGATGAGAGCAACCCCACCACCTGGAACGATGCCTTCCTCAACGGCTGCGCGCGTCGCAGATAGCGCGTCTTCCACGCGATGCTTCTTTTCTTTCAACTCAGTCTCGGTGGCAGCGCCAACACCGATCACGGCCACGCCACCGGCCAACTTCGCCAGGCGTTCCTGGAGCTTCTCTTTGTCGTAGTCGCTTGTCGAGCGGTCGATTTCGACCTTGATCTCGTCGATGCGACCCTTAATCCGGGCAGTCTCACCCTGGCCCTCGACGATGGTCGTATCGTCTTTCGAAACGACCACCTTACCTGCCTTGCCGAGATCGTTGACCGTGACCGATTCCAATTTTCGACCCAGTTCTTCGGTAATCACCGTCCCGCCGGTGAGAATGGCGATATCTTGCAGCATGGCCTTGCGGCGATCGCCAAATCCGGGGGCTTTTATTGCAACGACGTTGAGCATGCCGCGCAGTTTGTTGAGCACCAGCGTGGCCATAGCCTCGCCATCCACGTCTTCTGCGATCACGACCAACTCGCGCTTTCCGACTTGCACGAGTTTCTCAAGAATGGGTACGATGTCTGTAGCAGCAGAGATCTTCTTGTCATGAATCAAGATATAAGGATCTTCGATAACCGCTTCCATTTGCTCCGGATCGGTAACGAAATAGGGCGAAACGTATCCGCGATCGAACTGCATACCTTCGACGTATTCGGTTTCGAATTCCAAGCCTTTTGACTCTTCAACCGTGATGACTCCATCCTTTCCGACTTTGGCCATCACTTCCGCGATCAGGTCGCCGATCTCGCGATCTTGCGCGGAAATTGCAGCAACAGATGCGATATCTTCAATACTTTCTGTCACATCGATTGCCTGCTTCCCGATGGCATCCGCAGCGGCTTTGGCTGCGGCGAAAATGCCGCGCTTGAGCATCATCGGATTCGAACCTGCGGCGAGGCTCTTCAAGCCATTGGTTACAATGGCGTGCGCCAAAACCGTGGATGTCGTCGTGCCGTCTCCGGCAATGTCGTTGGTCTTGGTGGCGGCTTCTTTCAGCAATTGCGCGCCCATGTTTTCGAACGGATCTTCCAGCTCGATCTCCTTGGCCACCGTGACACCGTCGTGTGTGATGGTCGGAGAACCGAACTTGCGATCCAACGCCACGTTGCGCCCCTTGGGGCCTAATGTCGTGGCTACAGCATTGGCCAGGATATCCACTCCTGCCTTAAGACGCCTTCGAGCGTCTTCCGAAAATGCAAGTTGCTTAGCAGTCATAGTTCTCTTGCTCCTATTATGAATTTTCTCTTACGGTCTCGATTACAAATAATTTCCGGCTTTCCTTATTCGATGATCGCGAGAATGTCGCTTTCTTTCAAGATCAGATATTTATCGCCGTCGATCTTGATTTCGGTTCCCGCATACTTGGCGAACCAGACTTTATCACCCACGTTAACATCCGGGGGGATACGCTCGCCCTTATCATCGCGGGCGCCAGGTCCTACGGCCATAACCTCACCCTTCTGAGGCTTTTCTTTGGCCGTCTCGGGCAGCACGATCCCGCTCGGCGTTACCTCTTCTTCCTCAAGAGGCTTGATGACCAAACGATCAGCCATCGGTTTGATATTGATTGACATGCGGATCCTCCTATTGCATTAGTTTTTATCGTTTGCAAACACGATTCGCAATTTAGCACTCTCTCATTGCGAGTGCTAAATTGCTATAAAAGTGTACCGAAAATACACCTCGATGTCAAGAGTTTTCGGTCGGGTTGAGGGTTGGTGTGGGGACCTCTTCGGGCGATCCTGGATTGGCACAAATGGTGCGCCCTTCGTCCACGATGGCGATAACGATCGGATCGCCGCCGAATTCGGCCATTAATGCGCTGAAAATTCGTTCGGCATCGACACAGGCGTTAGGGAATGCTTCCGTTCCAGCGAAGGCTGCCAGAACTGATCCGTAGGTGTAATAATATTCGAGAGTGCTCGAATCGAGTTCGAGACCGATCACTTCCCAGCCAATGTTTTCATCACTGGCTCCCACTCCCGTACAACGATAGATTTCCAGGTTGCACAGGATCTCCCGATTCTCTTCCGCGCTGCACCCATCCAGCGCACAATGAAAGATCGGAATGGCGCTTTCGTAATTGCGCGCCTGAAAGTAAACGCTGCCAAGGCGAGCATAAATTTCCGGATTGGTTTTATCGATCAGTAAAGCGCTGCGAATGTTGACAGCGGCGATGAAAAACTGTCCTTCCTGGACATATGTGCGGCCGATGGCCAAATACGGCGTGGGGTCTTCGAATCCGAGTTGCTGGTTGATTTTTGCCGCCTTATCGAAAGCCGCCAGGGCGGAGTCCACGTCACGCAGACGGCGGAAGTTCGCACCGATGCGCAAATAGAGAAAGGTCAGATTGGGATTGATCTCAACCGCACGCTGGTAAGCTTCGATGGCGGTCAGATAGCGGCCGTTGCTTTCCAACACAGTGCCGTACACGCGGTAAACATCCAATTGATCCTGTGCTGGGAGCAGCCCTGCGTTCAGAGACGCGTCCTGCGCCAAATCCAACGCCTGTGCGAAACTCAGCTGATCGACCAGCACTTCGGCGCGGAAAGCCAGTGCATAGGGATCGCCAGGGGCTAGCTGCACCGCGCGCGTCGCGGCGATATCCGCCTCGGCCAAGAAATCCTCACGGCGGTTTTCGTCACGAACGTCTGTCTGATCGGTGACGAGCACGATCCGTCCGCTAATCGTCCACTCTCCGGGCTGGATGTCCTCCACCTCACCCGAGAAGACGACGGTCTCCCCTTCGTCCTCGGCCACGCCTTCATCCAGTAGACCGCCGAGCAACTCAATCCGCCTGGCGATGAGCCGTCCCCCTTCCTCTATCGTGGCAATTACCCGAACCTGATTGCCAAGCCCGATCGGATCGGCGACTTCGGCAGCCGCAGACCAGTCGTAGACCAACGCCCGAATGGCATGCACGCGCGCGTTGTCCTCATCCGCAGCAACGGCATTCTCGATTGACTCTCTCGCATCAGTTAATCGGCTGCGTCGAAGCGCTTGCGTGGTAAGCAAGTCACTTGAGTAGGTTTGAACTCTGGCCAATTCCGCCCACAAGTCGGCGTTTTGCGGCTCGAGTTCGGTAGCTTTTTCATATGCGTTTATCGCAGCCTGCAGATTGCCCGACGAAAAATGGGCAAGTGCCTCTTCTGCAAACGACGTTGCCGTTCGTGTGGGTGTCGGGGAGGGCAAGAATAGGGGCTGCACCTGACCGACCCGGAGCATGTGCGCCAGGAACAAACCGCCAGCGATGAGTACGATGTACAACAGCATGCGCCAGGGATTCGAGCGGTTATCATCGCGCACGAGGGGCAAGCGATCACCTGTCAATCGCATAGGGTCATCCCGACTCTCTACGACTCTGGCGATGGTTCCACATCGGACGTGGGAGCCGGTTCACGTTCACCACAAATAACCAAACCTTCCTCCGCGTTGAAGACTGCGATTTCGTTGTCCGGCACGCCTTGCAGCAAAGCCTGGAAGATCAGAACGGCTTCTTCACAACGGTCGAGTTTCGCCAACGCCAGACCATAGGTGTAATAGAATTCGACGACGCGATCGTCGGGGGCTTGACCGGGCTCGGCCAATGGCAAGCCCTCGACCCACTGGCCATCTTCACTCGGGCCGCCTCGAATGGCCAATTCCAGTTGAACGACGGCATCCTCCAGCACATTGTTGTGGTAATACATTCGCCCCAGATCGCCCCGCAGGCGAGCGTTCGTCGGCTCAAGATCGACGGCGTCCTTGGCGAACTGACTTGCTTTACCGTATTCACCGATGCGTGCGTATGCCTGGGCGATGCGCCGCAGTGGTTCCACGCTCTCCGGCGCCAGAGCGATGGCGTCCTTATAACTCTCGACTGCCCCGACTGTATCACCTTGCGCCTGCAGCATATTCCCAATGTCTATGTGCAAGCGAGGTAGATTCGGATTGATCGCTTTGGCAGCCTCATACGCTTCCACGGCCTGGGTGTAATTCCCGGTGCGCTCCCAAACATAGCCCACCGCCCGATGCGATTCGAGCAACTCGGGACCCAATGCAACGGAGCGCTCTGCCAATTCCAACGCCTCTTCGTAATCGTTGATGTTGTTATCGATCATCACTTCCGAATAAAAGGCAAGCACCAATGCCGAATTCGGGTTGAGTTCATAGGCGCGCTCCACCTCCCGCAAGGCGGTGGCCAGGAAATCGTTCTGTTCACCAACGTTCAGCGATTGCTCGCCCGCGCGGAAATCGAGCGCCCAGCCGAGTACAGCATGTGCAATCGCAGAATCCGGATTGATGACCAGCGCATCGCGTGCAGCTGTCTCCGCCGCTTCGTATTTACCCGCGAAAACACGGACCCTGGCCAGATCGAGATGATAATTGATCTCCCGCGGTTCGATGGCGATCGCTTGTAGATATGCCTCTTCGGCTTGACCCAACTTTCCCGCTTGAAAGAAGCTTTCCGCTTCAATGATATACAATGCCGGGCTTCTTGTGGGTGTTGGGGTCGGGCCCACCGTAATCTGGATATCCGGCACGTAAAATTGCCAGAAATAGACCACGCCCACAACGAGAATCAGCAAGAAAAGTACGCGCCAGGGCTTGGAGCGCCTTCGTTTCTTACGTGTATGCCACTTACTTCCTTTTAGGTACATCGTCGATTATTGGTCCATTCGCTCGTGGGGGAGGCTGAATTGCATCTTACCATCCTATCTTCAACAGCGTCAAGAAAGCAATCCCGAGGCAATTCCTCGCACCTTCAGGGATCCATTTTCCCCTCATAAAAAGCTTTTGGAATGCGCATGAGGCAATCTACCAAAGTGGCCGAAATTCCAAACATCATTTCCTGAGAGCACAACCCCAATTAGGGTATAATCCAACCCATGAATCCAGACGTTCCACAACCACAGGAAGCGGACGATCAGGCGCAAACGCAGCCGATCTCTGCGCAACTCGCTTCAACCGACACGGGCGCAGACGATGACCTGGAGACGAAACCACGCAGACGTTGGCCGTGGTACCTGATATTCTATTTCGCCGTGGTACTCGCCGTCAGCGGCATCGCCTACCTGCAGGGAACGAACATGAAAGACGCGCGCGAAGGTGAGCAGGTTACACAGTTCCTTCAAGAACAATTCGAACTTGGCGTTCAAGACCTGGAAGCCGGCAGATTCGAGAATGCCCTTCAACGTTTCGAGGCTATCATACGATTCGATCCGACCTATCCTCAAGCAGAAGAAAAACTAATCGAGGCTTACGTCCTAGCGGAAAAACCGACCCCCGCACCTACGGCAAGGCCGACTTCAACGCCTGATCCCTCACCGCCAGATGAGCTCTTCCGTCAGGCGCAAGAAGCGCTTGCCGCCGAGGATTGGACCACTGTCATCGAGAAGCTCCTATCGCTGCGGAGTAAGGATCCAACTTATCAGGCTGTTGAAGCGGACGGCATGATGTTCATCGCACTGCGCAACCGCGGCATGGAACAAATTTCGCTCGGCCTTATGGAAGAGGGACTGTACGATCTCAGCCTCGCCGAGCGTTTCGGCCCCCTTGACAGAGATGCCATGTTCCGCAAGACACTTGCAGAGCAGTATCTTTTAGCCAACAGCTATATCGGCCTCAACTGGTTTCAGGCAGCCAATCTCTTCGCCACGCTTTGCGAACAAGGCGCAACCATGGATTCCTGCCCGAAGTACGCCGAAGCAGCCTGGGAGTATGGTGATCTGCTTTGGAACACCGATGACCCCTGTGGCGCCCAAGTGTATTATGACGGATCGCTCGCCGCGGTTCCCAATAGCACACTCGAACCCACCGCCACGGAAGCGGCAGAGGCATGCCAGAAAGCAACGGCTCCGCCTCCAGCACCTCCCACAGCCACCCCAACGGTCGAGGGCACGCTGGAAGAACCCCCGCCCAGCGAGACGCCGACTCCAGAAGGATAGATCACGCCCCTGTTGCACAGATTCGGCAGGCTTCTATCGTGAAAACGAGCTGAAACTCGAATTCGACCCATTTTATCAATTCCAATCCAGGCGCGAATTGAATGAATCGAAGTCATTCGGCACAATCCTTGCACGTTTCATGTGCAACATATTTCATGATTTGAGGCGAATGTGCTTCACATTTCAGTTCTTTTATGGTTTGGGGTGTCCCTTTTGTATTTCGGCTTTGCCGGCGTGCTCGGTGTAATCGTAAAACGCGCCAGAAGCAATCCCACCGCGAGCTTGACGTGCCTGGCAGGGCTTCACGGCACGTGTCTTTTCATCCCCGCTTCCATTTTCGTGGTGTGGATGCCCGAAAGCACGCCCTGGATACAAATCCCCGTATTCCTTGCAGGAGTGACCATCTCCTACCTCGCTTACAAACAACCCGAAACCATCCCGTATCGCTTTTGGGAGCGCACATTCGCGCTGCGCTACTTCGGCGTCGCCATGCTCTTCGCCACCCTGTGGGGCGTTAGCCTGTTCTTCCGCGACGAAGTCCTTCTCATCGTACCGCTTACCTTGGCAACAAGCTTCGCCGGCACGATCTCCTTCATCAGCGCACCGCGCCTCTCCTGAATTCAACTCGGGTTTGCGGTACAATGAACCACTCAGTACCGGAACATCGAGATCGTCCGCACAGGGATTCACTTGTTTGAACTTACTTTTTTGGGCACCTCCGCGGCCGCCCCTTCCGTTCATCGGGGGTTGACCGCGCAGGTCGTAAGCTATCGGGATTACCGCTTCCTGATCGACTGCGGTGAGGGTACACAACGCCAGATCCTTCGATCCGGAATTGGGTTTCGCCGCTTAAACCGCATCTTGATCACCCACGGCCATCTGGACCACATTCTCGGTCTGGGCGGCTTGTTGTCCACCTTTTCGCGTTGGGAAACCCTCGAGCATATGGAGATTTGGGCGGGAGCCTGGGCACTCGAGCGTATTCAAGATCTCATCTTCGGTGTGGTGCTGCGCGGCGCACGACCGCCTCTCAAAATCGACCTGATCCCGATCGAAGCCGGGATTCTCCTCGAGGACGACAATTTCAGACTCTCGGCGTTTCCCGTCTCGCATCGCGGCCCGGATTGCTTTGGCTACTTGTTCGAGGAAACCCCGCGGCGCCCTTTCCTGCCGGAGCGTGCGGAGGCCCTGGGCATTCCTCCGGGCCCCTGGCGAAAGGAACTGGTGAGCGGGACGCCAGTAACCCTGCCGGACGGCCGCAGCATAGACCCGGAAGAGGTGCTTGGGCCCGCGCGCCGTGGAACGCGCCTGGTCCACGTCGGAGATTGCGGCAGAGTCGACAATCTGCTCGAGGTTTGCCACCAGGTGGACGCGCTGGTCATCGAAGCGACCTACCTCGAGTATGAAAAAGAAATGGCAAAGAAATTCGGACATCTCACGGCAGCCCAAGCCGCCTCGCTGGCCAAAAGCGCCGGTGTGGGACATCTCTATCTCACCCACATCTCGCGTCGCTACCGCGAGAAGGACATCGCCGACGAAGCGAGTGCCGTGTTTCCCAACGTCGATGTGGCGAGAGATTTCGACACGTATACCGTACGCAGAGGACAGAAAGACAGTGAGTGAGCCTCAAACGACGCTTGAGTTGTTTTCCCCACGCGCCGACCTCCAGAAGCGTTGACCTGCCGGAATCAGGGCAGTAGAATCAGACGCCAGGACCTTTATCCGTATGCCGATTTACGAATACGCCTGCCTGGACTGCGATCATCATTTCGACGCCCTGCGCGCCATGCGGGACGCCGATGCCCCCATCGCCTGTACCAAATGCCAGAGCGATCGAACCAAACGGCTGATCTCCCTCTTCGCCGCCCGCAGCGAAGGACGCCTCATCGCAGGAAATCAACCGAGCTGCAGCGCCTGCCGTACACACGCTTGTTCTACGTGCGCCACCAAACCCGCTTAACACAAAATCGACGCTCGGATAGCGTCGACGGATCTTCCTTCCATATTCAAAGTCACTAACATGTAATGTGCAGCGCAGCCGCGATCCGTTTTTCCTCTCGCATCTGGTTGTAGAAGTCGCAAGCTTCTCGTGTAGCCAGGACGTGCGTTTCGATTCCCGCAGATTCCACCTTCGCTCGAACATCCTCAGGCACGTTCATGCGGCCGAATATCCCCGTTCCGATTACCAGCAGTTCGAGTCGATCCACAAGCGCTTGCTGCAAATCTTCGTGGCTGAGCGAATGACCTGCAACGCGCCACCAATTGGGTAAAACGCGATCCGGCAGCACGATCACGTCCCGATTGTAGGCATAACCATCGATGACGATCTTGCCGAAGCGAATGGTTTCGATCTTCGGTTTAGATTTCACCCGAGTCACCCCTCGCCGTAGGCCGGATCTCGAAGCCGGTGCATGCCTCCTGCGGAGTCTCCCAATCCATGCGTATTTCATCCACGCGCGCAGAAGTCGGTCCATGTTTGCACCAGGCGATCACCTGTTTCACGCGCTCCCCATCACCTTGAAAGACCGCTTCCACGCGCCCGTCCCACAAATTACGCACCCAGCCTTTTACACCCCGTGCCAAGGCCTGTTGGCGCGTGTAATAACGGAAGCTTACGCCCTGCACGCGACCGCGGACGTGAAGATGTGCCCTCACTTCTTCCAGCGATTCGCCTTCATCCAACAGATCCCTCATCGACGGTGACCCTATGCGCCGTGCGCCCCTTTAAATACCAGGCAGTAACACGAGAGGTTGGCTAGTATGTACTCGCATTATAGAACATTCGAATGAATCGAGGTGACTCGGAGACTATGCACGCCCGTGTTGTTTGGGACGGTGCCGCTGCGACTAAAGCTCAAGGGATGAAGGAGAGGAACTGAGCCTGGCCTGCAAACTCCAGCAGCAATCCGGGCAGCACACCGAAAAACAGTGTCCCTAAAGCAGTGAGAAGAACGGCGATTTTCAACCAACCTTCCGAACGGATTTGCGGTTCCCCCGATTTCATGTACATCACGACCACGACGCGCAAATAGTAGTATGCGGAGATCAGTGAAGTGACCACGCCAACCAGGGCAAGCCAGACCAATCCGGCATCGATGGCGGCTCGGAAGATATAGAATTTGCCGATGAAACCCACCGTGAGCGGCATGCCCATCAGGGAGAGCATGAAAATGGCCATGGCGAGCGCGAGCGCCGGCTGCTTTTCCCCCAATCCGGCGTAATCCTCGATTTCGAGACCTTCGCCTTCCGTGCGCTCCAAAGTAAGCACGACCGCCCAAGCCCCGAGATTTGTAAAGGCGTAACCGATCAGATAAAAGAGAGCAGCGCGGATGGCTTCCGGTGCAACGACTGCGTTCGCCGCGGCCGGCAGTGCAACCAGGACATACCCAGCGTGCGCGATACTGGAGTAGGCCAGCATGCGCTTGATGTTGCTTTGTGCGATCGCCGCAATGTTACCCCAGGCCATCGTCAACGCGGCGATCCACATGGCCAGCGGGCCCCAATACGAAGCCAGCTCCGGAAAAGCGCTGACGAACACGCGCAGCAAAGCTGCGAAGCCTCCCGCCTTGGCACCAACGGACATGAACGCCGTCACCGCAGATGGTGCACCCTGATAAACGTCGGGAGTCCACATGTGAAACGGTACTGCGGCGACTTTGAATCCCAATCCGACGAGGAACAAACCGCTGCCCAACAACATCAGCACGGAAGGTGAATTTGCCGCGGCGACGATCCCTGCGAGCGAAGTCGTCATTGTGGCACCGAAGATCAGGGCGATGCCGTAAACCACGAAACCCGAAGCGAAGGCGCCCAACAGGAAGTACTTGATCGCCGCTTCCTCCGACTGCAGATCGGGGCGTGCAAACCCTGCCAGGATATAAAGCGGCAGGGAAAGCAATTCCAGCGCCAGGAAAACGACGATCAGGTCACCGGCGTTGGCCATGAGCATCATGCCGCTCAGCGTGAAGAGCAGCAGAATGTAGTATTCGCCGCGTTCGATTCCTTTGCGTCTGATGTAATCGTAGGACTGCATGACGGCGAACAAACCGACGCCGAGGAAGAGAATGTGTAGCACCGCGGTGTAGCCGTCCACGATGATCATCCCGCCAAACGCTTCTTCCTGCATGCCTAGCTGCTGCACCGCTGCAGCCAGACCAGCTACCAATCCTGCCGCGGCCAGAAAGGCCGTCCATCCCTTTTTGTCGCCCGGGATGAAAAGGTCCACAAGCAGCAAGACGCAAGCCCAGACAATTACGATGAGAAACGGAAGGATCGTAGTCAGATCATGTAGAGTCATGATTTACCGCACCGCCATAGTGACTGCCTGCAAAACCGCCATGACTTTATCCACGGAAGGCGCCATCAACTCGAAAAACGGTTTCGGATACAGGCCGATCCAGAAGATTAAAAGGAGAATGGGAACCAGGATGGCAATTTCCCGCCAATTCAGGTCCTTCAAGCGCTTGTTTTCATCTTTGTCAGCGGGTCCCAGAAACAACTTCTGGAACATGTAGAGTAAATAAATCGCCGCCAGGATTACACCGACAGCGGCGAAACCGGCGAACAATGGGGATCCTAGCGCTTCCGAATTGAAAGATCCCAATAAGACCGTGAACTCGCCTACGAATCCGTTGAGTCCCGGTAGCCCCATCGATGAAAGCGTGACGATCAGCGTCAGAGCGCCGTACACGGGCATGATTTTCCACAAGCCGCCGAATGCATCCATCTCACGCGTGTGACGTCGCTCGTAGAGCATACCGACGAGCAGGAACAAGGCACCCGTGCTCAATCCATGGTTGACCATCTGCAGGATGCCGCCCTGAATGCCCTGTGAATTGAGCGCGAAGAGGCCCAGCATCACGAATCCCAGATGGCTGACGGAGGAATACGCTACCAATTTCTTCACGTCCTTCTGCGCGTAAGACACCGCTGCGCCGTAAAGAATTCCGATCACGGCGAGCAGCGCCACCCAGGGTGCGAAACGCACCGCCGCGTCCGGGAAAAGCGGGATGTTGAAGCGCAGAAAGCCGTACGTCCCCATTTTCAGCAGCACGCCTGCCAGGATCACCGAGCCCGCAGTAGGCGCTTCGACGTGCGCGTCCGGAAGCCAGGAATGTAAGGGCCACATCGGCACTTTGATCGCAAAAGCAGCTGCAAACGCCAGGAACAACCAGGTTTGGATGTTCCCAGGAATGTTACCCTCGGCAATCAAGTCCGGCACCGCAAAACTATCAAAATGCAATCCGAGCCAGAGAATGGCGAGCAGCATCAGGATCGAACCGGCCATAGTGTAGAGGAAGAATTTAATCGCGGCGTAGATGCGGCGCGGTCCACCCCATATGCCGATCAGGAAGTACATCGGCACGAGCGTAAATTCCCAGAAGACGTAGAAAAGGAACAGATCGAGCGCCAGAAAGACGCCTACCATTCCGATCTCCAGCAGCAGGAAGAAGATCATGAACTCCTTGACCCGCTCCTCGACCGCAGTCCAGGTCGAGAGGATGGCGATTGGGGTGAGAAACGTGGTCAGCAGCACGAGCAGTACGCTGAGACCGTCCACACCGAGATAGTACTCGATGTTCACACCCGCGAGCTGGAACCAGTTCGCCCGTGCAACCAATTGCAAGTCGCCGTCGGCGCGGTCGAACTGCAGCAGCATGAGAATCGAGACGACGAACGTGATTAACGAGGCGATCAGTGCCACGGAGCGAATGGCATTGTGCCGTCCTCGAGGAAGAACGAGGATCACCAGAACGCCGAGAAGTGGAGCGAAGGTCACGAGTGTGAGAATTATTTTCGGTTCGATCATTGCCATTCCTTCTTATACGAAAAGAAAATAGCTTAATATCAGCAGAACGCCCACAAACAATGCCAAAGCATAGTTGCGGACGTATCCCGTCTGGACGAGACGCAAGCGGGCGGCTGCCCCTTTCGTCAAGCTGCCCAACCCATTAACCGCGCCGTCGATGACATGCGCGTCGAATCCCGAACTGAGCCATTGCGTTCCGAGGCGGAAAGAACGCGCCAGAACCGTGTCGTGAAACCAATCGTGCCAGAAACGCCAATCGACCACGTCCGCCAGGAAAGCCGCCAGTGCTATGTAGGGGCGAATGATGATGGCGTTGTAGATTTCGTCCACCCACCACTTGTTTTCCATGCCTACGAAAATTGGACCCAGCCATTTTCGCAGCGGATCGGCTTGTCCGCGCGTTAGCGGTTTGCGGCCGTAGATCAGCCAGGCGAGTCCGATGGCCAGGAGCGCCAGTCCGGTCGAAATGGCAGCCACCTGAAGGTTGAACTCGGAAACATGAACGTGGAGTGTGTGCTCGATCCAGTCTGTGAGCGAATGCAACCCGGGCAAATTCAAGGCGCCACCGATAACCGCTCCGAAGGCCAACAAAGAAAGCGGGATGGTTATCAGGGGTGGATTCTCCGGCGCGTGCTCTGCGGCTTCCGAACGAGCCGCTCCGAAGAACACCATCAGAATCTGACGTCCCATGTAGAAGGCGGTGAAAAACGCCGCCACGGCCAGCAGAATATACACCAGCGTGTTCTCTTGAACCGCATCGGCCAGGATTTCGTCCTTCGAAAAGAATCCCGCGAAAGGCGGTACACCGGATAGTGCGAGTGCCCCGATCAGGTAAACCCAGAATGTTGTCTTCATGCGCGAACGCAGTCCACCCATGTTGCGCATATCGTTGGGATCGAACGGTTCATCGCCGCCGTGCGAATCGTGTTCAAGGTGGTGATGTCCGTGTTCGATGCCCAGAATGACCGATCCCGCAGAGAGGAACAACAAGGCCTTGAAGAAAGCGTGCGTCACCAGGTGAAACATGCTGGCGACCTGCGCCCCGATCCCCACCGCAGCCAACATAAAACCCAATTGGCTGATCGTCGAATACGCCAGCACTTTTTTGATATCGAACTGCGCCACGGCGATCGTCGCCGCGAAAAGCGCCGTCGCCCCACCGACGATCGCCACCAGGGAGGATGAAAACTCGGAGACGGCGAACAAAGCTTGATTGCGGGCGATCATGTAAATCCCGGCCGTGACCATCGTGGCGGCATGGATCAGCGCCGAGACCGGCGTCGGGCCCGCCATGGCGTCCGGAAGCCACACATAAAGCGGGATCTGCGCCGACTTGCCCGTCGCACCGAGCAGCAGGAACAGTGTGATGGCAGTGATCACGCCTTCGTTTGCCAGACCATGCTCGTGCGCCCAGTGGAAGACTTCGTCGAACTGCAGGCTGCCCACGGCACCGAAGATGAGGAACATGGCGATCAGAAAACCAAAGTCGCCGATGCGATTGGTCACGAAGGCTTTCTTGCCCGCCACTGCGTTGCCGATGCCGTCCGCACCCTTTTCATACCAGAATCCGATGAGCAGGTAGGAGCACAAACCCACGCCTTCCCAGCCGACGAACATCATCAGGAAGTTGTTGGCGGTCACCAGAATCATCATTGCGGCGACAAAGAGGTTGAAGAAAATGAAGAAACGCGTGAAGCGACCCGGATCGCCCTGGAAGCGCACGTCGTCGTGCATGTAGCCGATGGCGTAAATGTGGATCAAGGTGCTTACGCCCGTCACCATGAGCATCATCGTCGCCGAGAGCGTATCCACCTTCAAGGACCAGGGCACGGAAAAATCAGCGATCGTGATCCAATCGGCAACGTGTACCGAAACGCCCTCCGGTTGACCCAGCAAAGCCACGAATTGTGTGACCGCGACGACAAACGCCAAGCCAATGGCGCTGCTGGCGACGATTCCCACGAAGCGCTCGTTCGATCGACGTCCGAAGATCAAGTTGATCAACAAGCCAAGGATGGGGAAGGCGATAATTAATGGCGCGATTGAAAACAAGCCGCTGCCTCCCACAATCTCACTCGACAACATCCATTTCCTCCATTGAATGAGATCAGCCCTTAAGGCTGCTCACTTGATCGACGTCGATACTCTTTTTGGTGCGGAAAATCACTACGATCAGCGCCAGGCCGACAGCCACTTCCGCTGCAGCAACAGCGATGACGAAAAATACCAGAACGTGCCCGCGCAGCGCTTCCGCCGCCGGAGCAAACGAGCGTGCGAAGGCGATAAAAGCCAGATTGGCCGAATTGAGCATCAATTCGATGGACATGAAGATCACGATGGCGTTCCGGCGCACCAACACGCCCACGACACCGATGGCGAAGAGTACGCCCGAGAGCGCCAAGAGATAATTCAACGGAACGTTCATCGGTTCTCCTTGCCTCGACCACGTGTGATCACGATCGCCCCGATCATGCCCACCAGCAGCAAAATCGAAGTGATCTCGAAAGGAACGAGGTATTGATCAAAGAGAATCAGACCGATCGAGGTGGGGCTGCCAAATCCTTGCGTCACGTTTCCGGATAGGCCTTGCGCTGCATTCGAGGCATCGTGGAAGAGCGCAAAAACAACTTCTGCGATCAGCACCACGCCCAAAAGGACCGCCACCGGAAGCTGCCACGGCATGCTGCCAGTCGGCTGCAGCCTTTCGGCTCCCAGCAGCATGATGACGAAAAGGAAAAGCACCATGATCGCGCCGGCATACACCGTTATCTGCACCATAGCGATAAAGGCCGCGTTCATCAGCAAGAACAACGTGGCGATGGTGATGAAATTGATCACCAGAAACAACGCCGAGTAGATTGCGTTTTGGCTCGCCAACATACTGATCGCCGAAATCACGGCAACGAGTCCGATACCGATGAACAAAATCAGATCAACATTCATATTGTTTCCTAATCGTTCGCCTTCCTAAAACCTCGGTCGGACGAGTTGATCGTTCCAGGAACCACGCCAGAAACGGCCTCAACGGATTGCGTGCTTCCACATCTAGGTCGGATCTTTCATCTCCGGGACCGCACGGTCGAAACTGCCCGCTTCGACTTTCATCGGCGTCAGCTTGCCGCCCTCGAGTACCGGTACAAGCAGCCTGTCTTTGGTATAGATCGCCGATCTGCGGTCGGCGTACGACAGCTCATAATTGTGCTCAAGCACGATGGCCTCCGTGGGGCAGGCGTCCTCACAGAACCCACAGAAGATACAACGCAGCATGTTGATTTCATAGGTGCTGGCGTAGCGTTCGCCCGGAGAATAACGCGCCTCATCCGAGTTCTCCGCAGCCTCAACAAAAATCGCATCGGCGGGACAAGCCGCTGCGCACAAAGCACAACCGATACACTTTTCCAGGCCGTTGTCATAACGTTTTAATTCATGGCGACCCCGGAAGCGTTCGCGTACCGGCCGCTTGATCTCCGGGTACTGATACGTCACCGGCGCTTCCAGGAAATTCAGAAACGTCGTCCATAAACCACGCAGAAGTTCAAACGGATTCATCGCTCATCCTCCTACCAGCACAATCACCGTCGCCGTGACCATCACGTTGAGGATCGCCAAAGGAAGCATGAACTTCCATCCAAATGCCATCAATTTATCGTAGCGAATACGCGGGAAGGTTGCCCGCAGCCAGACGATGAAGTACAGCAATACCAACACTTTTGCGAGCAAATATACCGGCCCGAGCAGCGGAAATCGACCGACGAACGGTCCCCAATACCCGCCGAGGAACAAGGTCGCCCCGATAAAACTCACCACCAGCATCTTGCCGTATTCCGCCAGATAGAAGAGGGCGAATTTCATGCCGGAATACTCGGTGTGATAGCCGGCCGTCAACTCCTGTTCGGCCTCGGGCATGTCGAAGGGTGCCCGGTTGATCTCGGCCACGGCGGCCATAATGTAGATCAAAAAGCCGACCGGCTGCAAAACGACGAACCACAGTCCGTGCTGCGCCTGGACGATCTCGTTCACGCTCATCGGGTTGGGTGAATCCGTCAGAAGGATCGGGCCAACGAAAGCCAGCGCCAGGGCAAGCTCGTAGCTGATCATCTGTGCCGTGGCACGAATGCCGCCCATCAAGGCATATTTGTTCGCAGACGACCAGCCGGCAATCGTAATCCCGTATACGGCGATCGACGCGACAGCCATGATGTAGAGCACGCCAACGTTGATGTCCGCCGCCAAGTCGAGGCGAATGCCCGCCACTTCCGGTCCGAGGGGAATCACGGCCAACAAAATCATCGCCGGTATGACCGTGATCACCGGCGCCAGAATGAACAATACCTTGTCCGCCTGTGCAGGGATCAAATCCTCTTTGAAGATCAACTTGACCGTGTCGGCGATCGGTTGAAGCAAACCCAGTGGTCCAGCGCGGTTCGGTCCGATGCGCACCTGGAAACGGGCCAGGACGCGCCGTTCGAAGTAGGTCAGATAGGCCGCACCGAGGACGACGAAGACCACCAGGATGATCAACGACTTTATCGTCCATTCCAACAACAATGCGATGTCCATTCCTACTCCCGTTTCCTCAGCGGTTTGACTTTCACGTAAGCCGCATGCGGCACGACGACGTCGAGACTGCGGGGCAGCAGCAGTGTGCCCTCGACGACATCCCTGTCCACACGCGCATCAATTTCTTCCACACGTCCGTTTACCCGCAGTTCGACCCGGCCTCCATTCACGACCCCGATGCGTTCCGCGTCGCCAGGATGGATCCGCAGTTGAGCAGCTACGAGCCGCGGATGAAGTACTTCGGAAGGCACGACCGTCGCGCCTCGATCGTAGAGTTCTACAATCGGCACGAGCAAGAGTCCATCTTTTGGTTGGCGCGGTTCCGGCGCTTTCCAGGCGATTTCCGAGGCATTACCACGTTCTGCGGCCGGAGGAAGCTGCACACCGAGACCTTGATGATTCTTGAAAGCCGTCCCGCCAAAGTAGAGATCCTCATCCCCCACTTCCGGCCACTGTTCCTCATATTTTGCCAGATCTGCGTAGCTCACTTCTGCGTAAGCGGGAACGACCGAACCGATTTCCGTGAAGATCTCCGCCACGGAGCCGGCTTCGAATTCGTATCCCATCTTGCCGCCCAGCAGCATTAATATTCGCCAATCGGAAAGCGTTTCTCCTCGCGCCGGCAGCGTTGTGTATGTCCGCTGCACGCGGCGCTCGGCGGACGTGTAGCTCCCCTCTCTCTCGACGATAGATGCTGCCGGGAGGACGACGTCCGCCCGCTGTGCAGTTTGGGTCAGGAATAATTCTTGTATGACGAGGAACGTATCGTCTTGCAGCGCATCGACCAGCCCCGGGTGATCGCCCAATGGATCGGCCGCCATGATACAAAGCGCATCGGCTTTCTTCAAAATAGGAGCTAAACCCTTCGCTTCCGGCCGTAGACCCATGTCCCAGGCACCCTGTGTGTTGTGGCGCGGCCAGACGGCGATCAAGCCGTTGTTCGCTTGTCCGGCACGGCCCGTCGCCTGGAGCAGAGCTCCGCAGGCCAATGCCAGCGCTTCACCGTCCGAATACGTCAATCCTTCTCCGCCGTAAAACACGACCAGGTTTTCGGCCTCCGCCAGCGTGCGTCCTGCCGCCTGAACATCTCTGTCCTTCACATAGGATGCCAGGGCCTTCTGCTTCGTGAATGCGTGCAACAATCCCAGGACCGTTTGCGCAGCTTGCGGGTACGCATAACGCAGTACGTGGCTGGCATGGGCATCCAATGTCGTCGGCCGGCCGTTGGCAACGACCAGCTTCGCGCCGCGATCGCCGGCTTGCTTCAGGCGCAGCCACCACAGCGGCGCCTCTTCATGTAAATCGCTCGCCACCACGAGAACGGCGTCTCCTGCCCCCAGTTGAGACAAATTGGAGCCGCTTCCCATTCCAACCTGCTGCACGACGTCGCCGCCTGCCAGAGAATCGTCCAAAACGGCACGACCGCCGATTTTTTCGATCAGGCTGCGGAAAATGTACAGATCCTCGTTGGAAGCGCGGCCGCCGGCAATGCCGACCAAGTTCTTGGAAGCCTTCAACGCCTGCGCCGCCTGGGACAGCGCTTCATCCCAGCTGGCTTCCACCAGCTTCCCGCGCTTGCGTACCATGGGTTTGGTCACCCGCGCCGGGCTGTGTGTGAAGTGGTGGGCGAAACGGCCTTTGTCGCAAATCCACAGTTCGTTGACCCACTCGTTCTGGCGGGGCATCACGCGCTTGATCACTTCGCAGCCGTCGGAACTCGCCTCGCGGCGCGTGTTCAACATCACGTTGCATCCAACCGGACAATGCGAACAGATCGAAGCCGTGCTGTGCAGTTCCCAGGGACGGGCTCCGAAACGAAAATCCGCCGTGGTCAAGGCACCCACCGGGCAAATGTCTGTCGTATTTCCTGAAAAGTAGGAGTCAAATCCCGGATTGGAATAGGTCACGATCTCAAGCGCACGGCCGCGTTCTGTAAAACCAATCACCGGTTGGCTGACAATTTCATCCTGGAAACGCACGCAGCGCCCACATTGGATGCAGCGTTCTCGATCGAGGAAGATCAATTCACCCAGCGGTACGTGTTTCGCCAGATGCATTTTCTCATCGTAAAGGAAGCGGCTCCGGCCGGGACCGTGTTCCATGGTTAAATTCTGCAGCGGGCACTCACCGCCCTTATCGCAAATCGGGCAGTCGAGCGGGTGCGAAGTTAAAATGTATTCAATGATCTGCTTGTGTCCGGCTTGCGCGACGCCGCTTTCGACGCGCACGACCCAACCGTCCCCAACAGGTGTGGTACAAGCCGTCTCCAGATTCGCACCAAACTGAATGACCGGATTTCCCGCTTCGTCCAGCACCGGGGCGTTTTTCTGGCGATCCCATTCAGGACGACCAATTTCCACCAGGCACATGCGGCACATGCCCACCGGTTTCAGCTTGGGGTGATAGCAGAAAACCGGGATGTCAATGCCCGCCTGTTTCGCAGCATCCACGATCAACGTACCCTTGGGCACAGTCACTTCGATTCCGTCGATCGTCAGGGTTACCAACGCTTCACTCATCGTCCATCCCCGATGTGATCCTCGAAATCCGAACGAAACAAATCGAGACCTGAAAGAACGGGCATCACGGAAAACTCACCCAACGCACAGAGACATTTACCCGTCATACCCTTGGCCACTGCTTCCAGCAGATCGATGTCTTCTGCCTTCGCACGGCCTTGATTGATGCGCCTGAGGATGTTGTTCAACCAAAAGGTCCCTTCACGGCAGGGCGTGCACTTGCCGCAGGATTCGTGTTTGAAGAAGTTCGTGGTCTTCTGGCTCAGCCAGGCGATGTCTACCGTTTCATCCATCACGATCACGGAGGCCGAGCCCAACTGCGAGCCTACTTTGGGCACCGATTCATAATCCATCGGTGTATCCAGGACTTCATCCGTCGCCGGGAGCAACGGTGCAGATGCGCCCGCCGGCAGAATAGCTTTGAGCGCCCGACCGCCGGCTACGCCGCCGCCGTGCTCGTAGATCAGCTCACGAAACGTCGTTCCCAGGGGCAACTCGTAATTGCCCGGCTTTTCCACGTGACCGGACAAGCAGAAAATCTTCGGCCCCGGGCTTTTCTCCGTACCGATGGAGCGGTACCAGTCCACACCGTGCGCCAGGATCGGCGGCAAGTTGGTCAACGTTTCCACGTTGTTGACCACAGTGGGTTTGGCGTAGAGGCCTTCAGCGGCGGGAAACGGCGGTCGCAAACGAGGTTGGCCCAGCTTGCCTTCGAGAGACTCCAGTAAAGCTGTCTCTTCACCGCAGATATACGCTCCAGCCCCAAGATGAACGTAGATGCTGAGATTGAACTTCGTTCCAAAAATACGCTCTCCGAGCAAACCGGCTTTATGCATCTCGTCGATCTTTTGCTCGAGGTCGTGCGCCAGATCCCAGAATTCACCACGGCAGTAAACGTAAGCCGTTTCCGCCTGAGCGGCGTAACAACAAATCGCCACACCCTCCAGGAACTGAAACGGATTGCGCTCCATGATCTCCCGATCTTTGTAAGTCCCGGGCTCGGATTCGTCTGCATTCGCCACGACGTAGCGTGGGAAAACATTGGGGCTTAAGAAACCCCACTTCACGCCGGTCGGAAAGCCGGCCCCACCGCGTCCGCGCAGTCCCGCCGCCTTGACGATGTCGATCACTTCCTGGGGGGTCTTCCCGGTGACGACCGCTTTCAAGCTGTCGAAACCGCCATGTTTGCGGTAAACGTCGAGCTGATCGATATCGGGGACGTCTCGGTGACGCAGCAGAATGTGTTCAGGCATCGGACTGCCTCTCGCGCAGCATCGCAATCAGCGCCATCGCCGATTCCACGGTTTGATTCTCGTGGTAATGAATTCCCTCGTTGTCCTGCAACTGGAACATCGGCGCTCGATCGCAGGCGGCCAGGCATTTTACTTCTTCCACCGTAATCAACCCATCGGAAGTCGTTTCTCCCATGCGTATACCCAAGCGCGCACACAATTCGTCGGCAAACTGCGCCGCCCCGCGCAGCGCGCAGGGCAGATCGGTACAGATTTGGATTCGGTAGGCGCCACCCGGTCCTTCGTGGAAGAGAGTATAAAAACCGACGAGCGAGGCCACCTGCGTGGGATCGACTCCGGCCAGTTCGGCGATTTCAGCCACCGCCTCGTCCGTGATCGCGCCGTACTCATGCTGCGCCAGGTAGAGTAAGGGCAGGACGGCCGATCGCTTTCGATCCGGCGGGAATTTCTTCAATATGGTGTCGATTGCCGAACGGTGTTTTTCAGCCAGCAATGTCAAGCTCCATGATTATGGAATCGAACGATCGCATGTTTTCTGGCAGCTTATCGATCCGCATCGCCCAGGATCGGATCGAGACTGCTGATGACGGCCACAATATCCGCCACCAAAAATCCGCGTATCAAGACAGGAATCGCCTGAATGGCGGCAAAACTCGGCGTACGGAAATGCACGCGGTAGGGCTTGGGACCACCGTCCCCGACCAAGTAACAACCCAGCTCGCCGCGCGGCGACTCCACGGCAACGTACACCTCGCCCTCCGGCGCCGAAAAACCTTCCGTCCACAATTTGAAATGGTGGATCAGCGCCTCCATGCTCGTGCCCAATTCGGAGCGCGGTGGCGGCACGAATTTGCGATTGTCGCTGCGGAACGGCCCGGCCGGCAGTCTGTCGAGCGCTTGCTCGACAATGCGCAGCGATTGGGCCATCTCCTGCAAACGCATCCGGAAGCGATCGTAAACGTCTCCGTTCGTGCCCACCGGTACGTCAAAGTCGTAGTTCTCGTAACCGCTGTAGGGATTGGACTTACGCAAATCGAAGGCCACGCCGGAGGCGCGCAGGTTCGGACCGGTCAATCCCCAGCGAACGGCATCTTCGCCGGAAATCGAGCCGATGCCCTTCGAGCGACTCAAGTAGATTGGGTTCTTGCTCAAAAGATCGCTGTACTGCTTCAACCGTTTGGGGAGAATGCGGACAAAATTCCGCACCGCATCCTCAAATCCTTCCGGGGTATCACGCCACAATCCGCCGGGACGGATATAGGAGGTCATCATACGCTGTCCCGAGCACATTTCGAAAATATCGAGAATCAGCTCGCGTTCCCGAAAGCAATACAGGAAAACGGACATGGCACCCGTATCCAGGGCATGCGAAGCCAGAAAAACCAGGTGGGAAGCGATACGTTGCAGCTCGACCAAAATGACACGCATGACCTGCGCTCGTTCGGGGACGTCCAGATCGACCAGTTTCTCGAGCGCCAGACAGTAGCACAGGTTATTCCCCAGGTTGTTGAGGTAATCCATGCGATCGGTCATCACCAAAGCCTTGGTGAAGGTCTTCGCTTCCATGTTCTTCTCGATACCGGTGTGCAGAAAGCCGATATCGGGCACGCAATTAACCACGCGTTCGCCGTCGAGCTCGAGCAGCAGACGCAGCACGCCGTGCGTGCTCGGGTGTTGCGGGCCCATGTTGAGCAGCATGGTTTCTCCCTCAAGCGCCCGATCGGAGACCAGGTGCCTGAGTTCCTCGAGTGTGGTATCCATGACTTGCTTCGAATTCTCAGTGTCCATCGACGATTACGATCCCACTATTCTTTGGCATACGGTTTTTGATCATCAATTTCATCGTAGTTGAAACTGAATTGAACCTCTTCGTATCCCAAGGGGTAATCCTTGCGCAGCGGATGGCCTTCCCAATCCTTGGGCATCAAGATGCGGCGCAGATCGGAATGCCCCTTGAAATCGATGCCGAACAAATCGAACACTTCGCGCTCGTGCCAGTTGGCGTTGGAGTAGACGCTTTCGACCGAGTCGACTTCCGCGGCCTCGCTTTTCAACGGCACGCGCAACCCCAGAAAGACCCGATTGGGGATGCTGTAGAGTTGATACACAACAGCAAATCGCGGCTCCTTGGGCCAATAATCGACGGCCGTCAACGCGGCGAGGAAATCGAACTGCAGCGCCTCGTCGTCGTGCAGCATCTTACAGGCATCGAGAATCGCGGCGCGATCGAGATCGACGGTAGTCTGATCCCGAAAGGTGTCGACCGAAAGCACCTTGTTTTTTAAGGTCTTCTGCAATGTCTCGACGGCACGATGGATTACACTCATTCGTTTCCCTCAGGTAGATCAAACACCCGGCGCAGTTTAACGCGGGATGATTTTGGGTTCAGGCCCAGGTTTTAATGCCCTCGCCCTTAACCTTTTCGTAAAGCGTGAGAATGCCGTGGATCAACCCCTCGGGTCTCGGCGGGCAGCCGGCGACATAAACGTCGACCGGCACGATTTCGTCCACGCCCGGCACGATGGCATAGTTGTTGAAAACACCGCCGCACGAGCAGCAATCACCCATGGCTAAAACCCACTTGGGATCCGGCATTTGATCGTACAGTCTGCGCAGCACCGGTCCCATCTTACGCGTCACGCGCCCGGCGACGATCATTAAGTCGCTCTGGCGCGGGCTGGCGCGCATCAATTCCATCCCGAAACGGCTCATGTCGTAATCCGAAGCCTGCGCCGCCATCATTTCGATGGCGCAGCATGCCAGGCCGAAAAGCATCGGCCACATGGCGCGCGTGCGGCTCCAGTTCACCACTTGTTCCAGCGTGGTGGTGACAACGCCCATGTTTCCCAGCTTACTTTCTAATCCCACTCCAAAGCTCCCTTCTTCCACGCATACACAAAACCAACCATCAGAATACCGATAAAGACGAACATTTCAATCAAACCGAAGACATCGAGCTCGCGCAGGACGGCCGCCCAGGGCAGGAGGAAAATGATCTCCACATCGAAGAGGATGAAGAGCACCGCCACGAGGTAAAAGTGGACCGGCATGCGCCGTCGGCCCGGTCCGATGGGAACCATGCCGGATTCGTAGGGTTCAGACTTCGTTTCGATGTACCTGCGGGGACCAAATATTGCGCCGAGGATTACAATGAGCAACGCAAGTGCGGTTGCGAGGACGACCAATATTGCGATGGGGAGATATTCACTGGGCATCCGTACCTCGGCGTTTGAGATTTTACGTTAGGTAATTATATACCAATCCGCCAAATTCTATATGTGAATTTTATCACAAAAGAGATATGACGTTACCTACTCAATCGTGCTGTGCGGAGGGTTGAGCAAATTACACCGGCAACGAAGCCACAAATACCTCTTCATCCTTCGACTGCGTTCGCTTCTTCGAAGCTCACTCCGCTCAGGATGATGGTAGATCATGTTGATAGCGACGGATATGCATCCGTCGCCCGTAATTGGTGGACACGTATCCACCTGTTCTCACGACAGAAAGAAAATTAATTGACAAACAATATACACGCCAAAGTCATCACAACGTGAAGTTAAGATCGGCAGACATACATCTGCCGAATATTGGTTGCGGATGAATATCCGCAACCAACATCCAATATTGTTGGCGACGGATATGCATCCGTCGCCCGCAATCGGTGGACACGTATCCTCCTGTTCTCGCGACAGAAAGAAAATTAATTGACAAACAATATACACGCCAAAGTCATCACAACGTGAAGTAAAGATCGGCAGATATAAATCTGCCGAATATCGGTTGCGGATGAATATCCGCAACCAACAAAAACTCGCCGCTGTGCGGCTCCATCCGCTCAGGAGGATGTGTAAGCACATGAGTTGGGTTTCGGTCCCCTCAACCCAACCTACGGACTTTCCGACCTTTTTATCCACTAAAGCAAAAGAGCACCATCCCCCTGCCGCCAGGCAGACGGGATGGTGCTTGTAGAGACGATATAAAAATAGCTCAGGAAAGATAATCGCGCAAATGCCGGCTGCGCGTGGGATGGCGCAGTTTGCGCAGTGCCTTGGCTTCGATCTGGCGGATGCGCTCGCGCGTGACCTTGAAGTGCTTGCCCACTTCCTCCAACGTGTAATCCTTGCCGTCTCGCAAACCGAAACGCATCTCCAGCACCTGGCGTTCCCGTTCGGTGAGTACCGACAATGCGCTCTGCACCTGCTCTTTCAACAAACCCAGCGCCGCCGCGTCCACCGGCTCGGGCATAGTCTCGTCTTCGATGAAATCACCCAACTGGCTCGATTCCTCGTCGCCGACGGGGCGTTCGAGCGACATGGGTTCCTGGGCGATGCGGATGATGCCGCGCACTTTGGCCGCAGCGCGGTGCCACTTCCTGGCCAATGTTGCATCCAACGGTTCATCCTCACCGCGCGAACGAATGGCTTCGATCTCCTCCGGCTCGAGGAGTTCCATTTCCAAAGCCAATTCCTCGGAAGTCGGCTCGCGTCCCAGGTCCTGCGTGAGGCGCAGTTTGACGCGCATCATGCGGTTGATGGTTTCGACCATGTGCACCGGGATGCGAATGGTGCGCGCCTGATCTGCGATGGCGCGGCTGATGGCCTGGCGAATCCACCAGGTGGCGTAGGTACTGAATTTATAACCCTTGGCGGGGTCAAATTTCTCCACCGCTCGCAGCAACCCAATGTTGCCTTCCTGGATCAGATCCAAAAAGGCGATGCCGCGCCCCATGTAGCGCTTGGCCACACTCACCACGAGGCGCAGGTTGGCCCGAATCAGTGCGGCTTTGGCCTCCCCTGCTAATTCCATCACCTGCCATTCGTCGTGATTCATACTCTCGATGTTCTTCAACCAACGCTTAAACGTGCGTGACGTGGGCATCTTCTTGCCCTCGTTGAAACGTTTCGCCAGACGCTCCTGAATATCCATCGGCAGCATATACAAGGCCATAAAGACTTCGATCGCATTGTGCGCCACCTGCTCCCAGGCAGGATCAGTTCCCCACAGTTCGTTATTCAGCCAATTTCGCAGATAGGATTCACGCAGCCCGTCCCAAGGTCCGCGCAATTTCCGAGCTTCTTCGAGAATTTTAGGGAATTCCGGCTCCGGCGATTCCAATCGCTGGGCATCCTCGACCACTCGTTTCCAGGCTGTGCGCATGTCATCGATAATGTTGAGTGGAACCGCAACTGCGGAGTCGTCGGTATTCTTGCGCGAAGCTCTGCCTGTACGCAGTACCTCCGAGCGGCGCGCGGCGTTCATGCGCACAGCAAGCCACAGCTCCTCATCAGAGGACAACAGCTCGACGCGGCCGATCTCCTTTAAATACAGACGTACCGGATCGTCACCCAATTCAACTGAAATCGGCGTTGGGCTGATCTCGACAATGTCATCGCCTTGTCCATCACCCGCAGCGCCAGCTTTGGGGATATCCGGTTCCACATCTAATGATTGACCGTCGACGACGTCGACGGCATCATTGAGATCCGTTTCCACGTCCTTCTCGAAATCGAGAGGCTCGTCCACGAAATCTTGTTCCTTGGATCTCTTCGCTTCGCTCATATCGATCACCGTCCTTGGGTCATGAGCATGGCTTGGGAAGTTCCTCGTTTCTGTGTCATTGCACGATCGAGACGGTCTTTTTGCGTGGCGATATCTTGCACAACTCGGGTGTAGTGCCACAAATCCTCTTCAACCTCATCTTGATCTTCCGCTTCCTGCATCGCTTGAAGTTGAAAACGAAGTTGAGTCAATTGCTGTTCAAGATTTCGTTTGCGCAGCCGCAGAAAATGGACCACGACGGCTTCCAATACGTTTGGCCGGGACATATCAAGATCTGCTACGCCGGATAGAAATTCTCCGGCTTTTTCCGAAACGGAAGACTCCAGCATCTTTCTCCAATGTTCCGTCGGTTCCATATCATCTTGTGCCAGCGCATTGCGCAACGCGCCGAAGATCGCTCGACTATCAGAGCTCGAGAAATCCTGAGAATCAAGCCGGTTCAGCTCTAACATCTGTAATTGACGATCGACGCGGTAGAGCAGTTCCGGGTCGTCCAGCAGAACCCCCAGGCAAAATCCTTCCAACGGCGAATCGCGACGCACATCGGGCTCCGGCTGCGCGACCTCTGCCTTCGATGTGGCAACACGGCGTCCCCGGCGGGATTCCTGCGGCTGCCAACGCAGCAACGCTCGCTCGTCGACTCGCAAATGCCGCGCCAGCATCTGCCGATACGCCTCACGTTCGACGGGATCGGCGACATCTTCAATTAAAGGCAGCACCTGGCGGGCGATATCGGCCTTTACTTTCGGGTCGTCCACGTCACGATCCCGCGTCATCACCTCGAGCACGTACTCCACGACAGTCTGCGCCTGATCCAACATCCCGCGCCAGGCAGCGGCATCTTCCGCCACCACCTCGTCCGGATCAACGCCCTCGGGCAGCGTGAGTACTCGAATTTCAGCATCCAGGCGGCCCTCGTGCCGTACCAGTCCGCGTGCATCGAAAACCGGATCGGGTTCCCGATCGAGTGCCTCACGCGCCACCGAAAGGCCGCGCAGCGTGGCCTGACTCCCGGCGATATCTGCATCCATGGCTAAAACAATGCGTCGGCTGTAGCGCTTGAGGGTTCGCAGTTGATACTCCGAGACCGCCGTTCCCATCGGTGAAACCGCGTTTTCAAAACCGGCCTGATGCAGTCCGATGACGTCCA
>Ga0315534_1000125_pt1 | contig 44209 bp, 40 predicted proteins | sample SalMarSW160240MG_FD_203094 | JGI IMG/M metagenome (GOLD analysis project Ga0315534, IMG submission 203094) | Salt marsh sediment microbial communities from the Plum Island Ecosystem LTER, Massachusetts, United States - Salt Marsh Sediment SW1602-40 ... | reverse complement strand
ATCGACATGGTGTAAGTCTGGCGCGCGACCGAGTATTTCACGACGTTTTCCAGGAATGGGACGACGAAGTTCAAACCGGGCTGCAGTGCCTGGGTGCGGACACCTTCGCCCAGCGCCGTGATGACCACGCCACGTTCGGTTGGCTGGATGAAGACCAGGCCGGAGCTGATCGTGGTCAGGATCAGCGCCAGGATGATGGCCGCGATAATGATCCCGCCGGCGGCCTTCAAACGCTGCCCGCGGGCCGCGCGCATAACCGCCAATCCAATGGTCGCCAACGCTGCGATCCAGGCCAGTGTTGCAAGTGCCGATAAAACAACAGCGACGTTCATTCTCTCCTCCTCAAATGTTCATAAAGATGGATTTCATTCTCTTCAAGCGTGCAGATTCTACCATGCAGGTCGCGAGGCTCCCGACAGCAGCCTGACATTGCCCTTCCATGAAGTCACGTGTTAGCATGCGCACATGACCCGCGGTGCAGCAACACTGCGTGAGATCCATCTTCTCGATCCCGGGATTTTTTCCGGCCGGTTATCCTGTCAGCCGTCAATGATCCCGGCACCAGGGCAGTTCGTCATGGCAATTGCAGAGGATGAACTTGCCTCCCACCCCATCCCACTCTTCCCTGCCGCCATCCATGCTGATGGATTCAGCTCGGTGATGGTTCCCGACCGCTGGCCTCCTGGTACCAGGCTCGACCTGATGGGTCCACTCGGCCGCGGCTTTTCGCCGCCCGGCACAGCCCGGCGCTGGCTTATCGCTTCCAGTCTGGAACGCACTACCGGGCTCATGCCTCTGATCAGGATTGGCCTGGATCGCAGGGTTGAGCTGGCCTATTGGGGCCGGCACATACCCGAGCTCAACCCGGCCGTGGAGGTCGTAATCGGCCTCGAGGAAGGGCTGCGCTGGGCGGATTATGCCGCCTGCGAGGCACGCCCGGAGTCTCTCCTTATGCTTCAGTCAGTCTGGGCAAAACTCGAATCTCAACCAACGATCCAGGTCCTCCTTCTACCCGACCTGCTGTGCGGGTTCGGTGCCTGCCAGGCTTGCGCCACCCCGCTCGCACGCGGCATGAAATTGGCTTGCGTCGATGGTCCAGTCTTCGATGCAAGCGACCTTGGCTCTGGGTTAAGATGACCTCGGCCGGACGGTCGAACGCGGGGCTGGTTATCAGCAGCGGGAAACGGGAGCTGATCTTCAGCTCGCCCTTGATGAACAGCGCTGGATTTCTCGGCTTTGGATCCGAAGCCCGGAAGCTGCTTGATCCGGACATGTTGGGCGCCTTTGTCACGGCTCCGGTCAGCCTGCAACCACGCACGCCAGCCCGCGGACCGCGGGCGGCTGAACTACCAGGCAGCTTCCTTCTGCACACCGGTCTGCCCAATCCGGGACTACGCAGCGTGCTCGCCCGTGAAGCCCCCTTCTGGTCACAGCTTAAGACTGCGCTCATCCTGCATCTGCTGGTCGATCACCCACAGGATCTAGTCGATGCAGGTCGTTTGTTAGATGATTTCAAGCGCATCGATGGCATCGAGCTGGGCCTGGAGATCCTACCGCCAGGCCAGGCAGCGGCACTGATCGAACAAGCTCTAAGGATTCAACTTCCTCTGATCGTGCGCTTGCCGCTCGACTGCCCGCTGGAAGTGTTCCTCACCGTGGAAGCGGCCGGAGCGCATGCACTTGCCCTTGGCCCACCGCGCGGCCGGGCGGCCAGGTCAGACGGCAGATCCATCAGCGGGCGGATGTACGGTCCAGCGCTTTTACCCTTACTGCTTGAAAAGTTGAGCCGGCTGCGGTCGCTCATCGCATGTCCGCTGATTGCGGGGGCTGGCCTTTTCTCGCCGCCTGATCTCCAACTTGCCTTACAGAACGGTGCAGATGCATTGCAGCTGGACAGTGTACTCTGGACCCATCCGGAAATTATCAACTCCTTTGAGCCCGGCGCTGGGCACTCCTCGTGAGAAATGAAAACGCCTGGGATAGACCTCAGGCGGGCAGATTGAGCTATAGATAAAGGGACTATCGTTCCAGAAGGATCGTCAGCGGCCCGTCATTCTCAATATCAACCAGCATATGGGCGCCAAACTCACCCTCCCGTACAACAAGATTTTTTTCTCGCAATTTCTGGATGAAGATGTCAAGCAGATGCCGAGCAAGCTCCGGTGGGGCAGCATCTGTAAAGCTTGGCCTGCGGCCTTTGCGGGTGTCTGCATACAGCGTGAACTGGGAGACGACCAGCACTTCGCCCCCAACCTCGCTAATTGCAAGATTCGTCTTCCCCTGTCCGTCCTCGAAAATCCGCAGAGCGGCAATTTTCTCGGCCAGCCATTCAGCCTGCTCCGGGAGATCAGCCTGACCAACGCCCAGCAGAATCACCAGCCCTGGACCGATCGCACTGATCTCCTCACCGGCAACGGTTACCCGTCCGCGCCGTACCCGCTGTAGAACGGCTCGCATCTTCTGCACCCTCCCCCAGGACGCCCGGCGTGGGATCCAGCGCTAGCCCTTCAGGGCTCTTCCCACGATCTCCACCAGTTTCGTCGGTTCGATATGTGCGCCGGTCTCCAGCTTCGAGTAAACCAGTTTCTCGCCGACCTTCACTTCAAATCGACCGCCGTCAGAGGGGATGAGCTCAATCGAGCTAATCTTGAATTCGAAGGCTTTTAACAGTTCGGCCATCGCACCGATGGCTCTATCGGTATAGTGTCAAACTGCGCAGTATTCAATCGAAACGGGCTGCATTCGAAACTCCTTCGTTCTGGTTTATATGATGGCTTCATCAGGCACTCGCCCGACGGTAGCGAGTATAACCGAATCCCGGACAGGTGCTCCAGCAAGCATAAACCAGGCAGCAAATATTTGATGATCGAGCCTGAGTTGTGCGATAATGAAACAAGGAGGTGAACGATGCGTCGCTTTTTCTCGTTCATAAGTGGAGCCATGTGCGGTGCGCTTGTCGGTTCGGTTGTGGCGCTGCTGTTGGCTCCCGCCTCGGGTGAAGAGCTCCGTGATGAAATTCGTGACCGCACGGTTACATTCCGTGACGAAGTGCGTGAAGCTTACGAAGCACGTGTGGCACAGCTTGAAGCCGAGCTGGACCAGATGCGGAGCCGGATCGCAAAATCCTGAATCCTGTACCTGGGGTCGAATCAAAAACAGGGCCGGGCGCTTTGCCCGGCCTTGTTGAGTTTAAGCTTGACCAGCCGCCTTTGGCTCAGGGATCGATCTGGAACTCGTAAGGCGCCGGCTGCCAGGTATGCCGGGCCATGCCAATTACAACCAGGTAGGCTGGTTGCCTACCATCACCCAACTCAAGAGTGACCTGCGCCTGATTGTACTCATCGAGCGGGATGAACATGACGCTCGGATCGGCACCAGCTTTTACGAAGGCTACGCTGTATTCCTGCGGCAGGCGGTTGTACAGCCGTACGAAACCGGAGGCATCCCAACCGCCCTCCCCACCCTCAAAATCCTCTGTGTATCCGATCGCATCGAGCGAGAGATCATCCAGTAACAGCCCATCACCGTTCACAGCTGCATCGGTGATGTACTCAAAGCGCAGCAGGATCTTTTCTCCGATGAAGGGCGTCAGGTCAACCGACTCCTCGATCCAGACCGGATCTGAGCCGCCCCCGCTGAATCCAGTGTAGGCCCATCCGTAGGAGTTGCCGGATTGATCCTCATCCGTGCCGGAAGGCGTTTCAAGAATCTGCCAGGTTTGGCCGTCATCATGTGAGACTTCCAGATAGAGATAGTCCCAGCCCTGTTCGATATCGTACCAAACCCAATAGTTCAACTCAGCCGAGGCTGCAGCCTTCGTCAGGTCGAACTTACGCGTGAGCATCATGTCCGACTCGTCACCCCGGTTGGACCAAAAGGCGAAGTCCCCGGAGTGGGGTGCCGCTCCAAGTACGGGCACATCCGATGCACCGTCAAAGGTAAGCGTGTAGTTGCCCTGACACTGGATGCGTATGTAGTCGATGCCGTACTGCTCCACCTGGTCGGCGCTCCTGCTAAAGGGACACTCGTCTACAGTCTGCGACTCTTGCATAACCGGTGGATTGTAGGATGAGTAGCTGTAGCGGCCGTCTGCGAAACCGGGATCATTGACCAGCATCGCAACCGCCCAATCGCGAAAGACATCATCGGCAGATAGCGCTTGGCTTCCACCGGGCTCGCGCAGATCAAGCTCCTGCAAGATATCATCGACCGAATCGAGTCCGTTGTTGGCATCCGCCACCAGGGCTTTGGTCGCATCGGAGCCGAAACGATCGAGGAAGTAGGTCACGAACAAGAATGATTGACCGTAGTGCGTGCCGCCGTAGGTCGGCCAGTAGGTAAGCGGAATGTCCGTATCCTCGCTATAGGCGAAATCCCAGCCGCCTACGTCGAAGCCGTTCAGGTGCGCTGCCAGCTCCGAAAATCCCTCATTCAGCCATGATTGCTCATTCCGGTCCAGGTTCCAGTGGATCATGTGCTGGAATTCGTGCGCCAGCACGCTGGCTGTGTATTCTTCCCACAGCTCGACATTGTCCGCGCTGATGTAGAACATCTCATGCGCGTTTGAATAGGGATGCGCCAGGGGGGAGAGCTCGTCGGCCGGCGAATAATATCCGGCAACGGAAGTCCCGAGGTTGCGAGCGAAAAGGATATACAGATGGACATCACCATCTACGCCAGGTGACCACTCGCTGCCGAAGAACTCACGATCGGTGGGATAAATCTTCTCTTCGAATTCGTCGACCAGGGATACCACGTCACCCCGGTCGTATTTCACACCATTTTCAATCCAGAAATAGACATGCTCAGTCGCGTACACAAGCTCGGCGTCGATTTCGAAGTTCTCAATGGTATCGACATTACTGACCCAGAATTTCTTCACGCTGCCGACGGGGATCGCTTCAGCATCCGTAGCGACGATTCGCGGCACATCCGGCAGCCCCCGCAGGCGTTCAGCCAGCTCGATCGGATCGTTGATCGGCACAATCGTATCTTCCAGCTGGCGCAGCGTCGCCTGGGAAAGATCCTGATTAAGGGGGACTTCAGAAGGCCGGACAACCGGCGTCCGGGTCGCTTCGATGGCTGCCTGTGTAGGTTCTGACGTGATTACTTGATCGGACACGGTCCGGCGTACCCAGCGGTACGCAACCAGCCCAACGCCCAGGCAGCCCAAGCAGAGCGCCATCGTCACAGCAAGCGCGATGAAAAACCAATGAACATTCGAACGACCTTCGGACACAATCCTACCTCCGGGACGAAAAATGATGGCTTTGATTATATCCAATCAGGAGTGAAATCGAACCTGGAACTCAGGTCCAGGGTGAATTAGCTGCGGCTTGCAACGAAGGTCGAATCATCAGGCCGCACAATTGGAAGCTGGACCGTGAAGCGGCTGCCCCGTCCGGGCTCGCTTTGAGCCACCAGCTTTCCACCGTGATTGCTCACGATTTCGCGCGAAATTGCCAGGCCCAGGCCAGCTCCCCGATCTCCCCCGCCTGGTCTGGCTTTATCCAGCTGGTAAAACCGCTCGAAGATGCGCGAAAGCTCGTCTGCTGGAATTCCAGGCCCGCGGTCATCGACATGAACAGAAACCCAGCCCGCGGCCTGTTCTCCCCATACCGTCACCTGCGCACCCGCGGGCGTATGCTTGATCGCGTTGTCGAGCAGGTTGGTGAACACCTGGGCCAGACGATCGCCATCTCCGATGATCAAGGGCAAATCGAGCTGGCCAATCTTGACCTGGACCTGCGCTTCGTCTGCCCGGACGGCCAGCCGCTCACGGATGGACAGCAGCAGAGCCTTGAGGTCAATTTGCTCTCGCTTGAAATGAATCTGACCGGCGTCCAGACGCGCCAGGTCCAGCAGGTCTTCCACCAGCCGCCGGAGGCGGTTCGCCTCATCGTAAATCACGTGGGCAGCGTGTTCCCGCTCAGCCTTATCTTCGACCGTCCCATCCAGGATCGCCTGAGCAAAACCTTGAATGGAGGTGAGCGGTGTCTTCAGTTCATGCGAGACGTTGGCGACGAAATCACGCAGCGATTGCTGGCTCGATTGCACCCGAGCCGCCATGCTGTTGAACGCCTGGCCCAGATTCCGCACCTCCTGGGGTCCGATTAAATCGAGGCGAGTGAAATCTCCATCTGCGATTTGGCGTGAAGCCAGCGTGATGCGATCCAGTGGACCGGCCACCCAGCGGGCGATCAAATAGGAAAGGAGGATGGCCAGCAACAGTGCCACCCCGCTGGCCTGCAGCAGCGGACGCAGGAGAGCTTCGTCTCCCAGTGTGCGCAGGGTTAAAAGCCGCGGGCGAGGTATGGCCAGCATCAGCGCATCGTTATCGGCCAGCGGCCGGCTGATGTAAATCCACTGCCGGCGATCAACCGCCCGCAATGTGCCCTGGTCAGGGATCGCACCGCTCACCAATGCCTGTAGATCAGAGCTGGACCAACCAGACTGAGTCGGGCGGCTGTCACCTAGTACCTCGCCGGTCGAAGTGATAATCAGGACCCGGGCTCCGATGGCCTGGTCGATTCGTTCCACCGCGGCCTGCTGCTCCTGATCTGATAAGCGCAGCAGCAGCCGGCCTTGACCCCGTTCAAGTAGAAGCGGCAAACTGGAATTAAGCTGTGCTAACGCACGCTGTTCAACTGCAGGAGAACGAAGCAGGATTAACAATAAGCTCGCGCCCACCAGCAGCAGGACCATGCCGGATGCCAGCAAGTACGTCAGGAATAAGCGCGATTGGAGCGAGCGGAACATCCGGCCTCACGTGACAAGCTTGTATCCGATTCCGGTGACGGTCTCGATGCGCACAGATGCGCTTTGCTGCAGTCTTTTACGGAGATGGGCAACATGAACATCTACCGTGCGCGTCTGGCCGTAGAAATCGTAGCCCCAGGCCAGGTTCAGGAGCTGCTCGCGGCTCAGCACGGCACCCTTATGCTCCGCCAGCGCCAGCAGCAGGTCAAATTCCTTGGTGCGCAGATCGACCTTTTCCCCTGCGACGGTCAATTCTCTGCCGGCCGGGTCGATGGTCACATCCCCCAGGTGAATTGAGGCACCGCTTGTTTCCGCCTTCCTTTCGCTGCGCCGCAGGATTGCCTTCACCCGGGCAACGAGCTCACGTGGGTTAAAGGGCTTTGTGAGGTAATCATCGGCGCCAAGCTCCAGCCCGACGATCTTGTCAATGTCCTCATCCCGGGCTGTGAGCATGATGATCGGCACATCACTCTCCGCCCGCACCCGACGGCAGACTTCAAAGCCGTCCAGCTCGGGAAGCATGATATCAAGCACGACCAGTGCTGGATCAAGTTCGTGAACAGCGTTTATCGCGTCAACCCCATTGTAGGCGGCTTCGATCCTGTACCCGTCCCTTTCGAGGTACAGCCGCGCCAGGTCGACGATGTTGACTTCATCGTCTACCAGCAGAACCAGTTCACCTGCCATGCCGTGCCCTCGTGACTCTTAAAGCTGCTCAGGGTTGGCGCAGTGCGATTGCTTCGATTTCCACCGCCCCGTTTTTTGGCAGTGCTGCGACCTGGACGGTTGACCTGGCCGGAGGCTCGTTGGGAAAGAATTCTGCATATACGGCATTCATTTTTGCGAATTCCGCAAGATCCTGCATGAAGACGGTCGTTTTAACTACAGTAGCCAGGCTGGCCCCTCCGGCAAGCAGGACCTGTTCCAGGTTTTTCAAGGCTTGACGTGTTTGGCCTTCAATACCGCCAGCGGCGAATTCTCCACTGCCCGGGTCAATTCCCAGGCTGCCGGAGGCGAAGATCAGGCCTTCTGTTCCGATGCCGGCCGAGTAAGGACCAATCGCCGCCGGGGCTTTATCCGTGACAATCATTTTTCTTATCGTAGCCATTGTGGTCTGCCTCCAGGGTTAATTATCTGACCTCGCGATTGTATGCGGGCTGTTACCGGGATGCAAAAAGCTTGTAAGGAGGTCTCAGCTCGAAGGAACAGAAACGAAATAGCGATCCAATTCCCAACGCACAGGGTTTTCGACAATGTAGCGACGGATCCGATTCAAATCCTGCTCATTTCGAATGATGTGTTCGAAGTAACTTCTCTGCCAGATTCGAAACGAAGAATCGCATTTTTTCTCTCTGCAAATACGCGTCACTGCTGATTTGAAAGTACGCACAATTGTTGACAGCGACCTGGGATTCGCCGCGCCGAATCGACGTGTAGGGGCACGATATATCGTGCCCCTACGGCCATCATTCTTGATTTCGAGAATTCCATGAACATGATTAGGCATGATCATAAAAACATCTAAAGCTACAAAACCAAAATGCGCAGGCAATTGGGTCCAGCAACTTTGGATAATCCTGCCAATATCAGACAATAAAACCTGGCCGAATTCCACTCTTCCGAAAATATATTTCCGCCTGTACGCGCAAATCGTGACGAAATACGCCCCGGGGAGGGCGTAATCGTAACCCGGCAGGCGTACCGATCGCCGGCCGCGTTTTTCAAGGTCTGACATGAATACTGTCCCCTCGTTGGTATCAGGGGCTCGGTGCTGCCGGGCCCCTACCTCTACACGACGATATTCACCAGCCTGCCCGGCACGACAATAACCTCGCGCGGGCTTTTTCCCTCCATGAAACGCTGGGCCGCTTCGCTCGCCAATGCTGCCTGCCGTGCTGCATCCTCGGAGATATCCGCCGGAACTGTAACCCGGTCGCGAACCTTGCCATTAACCTGGATCACGAGCGTGATCTCGTCTTCCTTCGCCAGTTCGGGATCGAATTCGGGCCAGGGCTGATTGTGGATTGAATAGGGCTGACCCAGCTCCATCCACAGCTCCTCGGCCAAGTGCGGCACCTCAGGCGCCATCAGCAGCAGCAGGTTCTCGACTGCGCGCTGCAGCTCATCACGCCCAAGCTTGCCTGAATCCCGCGCTGAATACAGCTCATTCGTCAGCTCCATCAAGGCCGAGATCACGGTATTAAATTCGAACTGCTCCAGATCGTTCGACACGTGACGGATTGTCTGGTGCACCTTGCGCACTAACACCCGCTCCACGTCGGCGTCGGTCTCGATCTCGGGCATGTTCCGCAGCTCGTAGACCAGCGTCCATACCCGGTTCAGCCAGCGTACAACTCCCTGGATGTTATCCGGATTCCATGCTCCACCCTCTGCCCAGCGGTAGCCGAACATCAGGTAGGCACGCACCGTATCGGCGCCGTAAAGCTGGACTTGCTCATCGGGATCGATCACGTTGCCGCGTGATTTGCTCATGCGCTGGCCGTCCGGCCCCAGGATCTGGCCTTGATTTCGAAGCTGCAGCATGGGTTCATGCCCCACTGTGATTCCCAGATCACGGCAGGCTTTATGGAAGAAACGGGTGTAGATCAGGTGCATCGTGGCATGTTCGACCCCGCCAGTGTAAGTATCGACCGGCATCCAGTAGTTGTACTCATGCTGGTCGAACGGGCCCTGATCGTACTTTGGACTCAGATAGCGCAGGTGGTACCACGATGAGCACATGAAGGTATCCATCGTGTCGGTTTCACGCTCGGCCGGCCCACCGCAATCCGGGCAGGTGGTGAACTTCCAGGTCGGGTGAAACTTTAGCGGGCTTTCACCGGTTGGGCGCCATTCAACGTCATCCGGCAGTTCGACTGGCAGCTGATCCTCCGGAATGGGCACGATCCCGCACTCGGGGCAATAGACGATCGGGATCGGTGCGCCCCAATAGCGTTGGCGTGAGATCAGCCAATCGTGCAGGCGGTAGTTAACCGAGAATTCGCCGACGCCCTTCGTTTTCAGGAAATCGATGGTCCGTTTGAAAGCCTGATCACCTGGCGTCCCGGTCAGCGGTCCGGAGTTGATCATCTCCCCGTAGGCGGGTATGGCCGCCTCCATCGCATCCCCATCAAGCGTGTCAAATTCACCTGGCAGGATGACCGGGCGAATTTCCAGGTCGTATTTGCGGGCGAAATCAAAATCACGCTGATCGTGTGCCGGGACGGCCATAATCGCACCCGTCCCATACGTCATGAGCACGTAATCGGCGATCCAGACCGGGATGCGTTCATCGTTCACCGGGTTGATGGCGAAGCCGCCCGTGAGGACCCCGGTCTTATCCTTGTCCACGGCTTCACGCTCGATATCCGATTGGCGGGCCGCTTGATGGATGTAAGCGTGGACCTGATCGGACTGCTCCGGAGTTGTCAGCTTCTCAACCAGCGGATGCTCTGGGGCCAGAACCATGAAGGTCGCGCCCCAGAGTGTATCCGGCCGCGTCGTAAAGACTTCAATCGAGTCGCCCTGCTCCGTATCAAAGCGAACGCTGGCGCCCTCACTGCGCCCGATCCAGTTCGTCTGCAGGGTTTTCACCGTTTCCGGCCAGTCGATGGTCGAGAAATCGAGCAGTTCTTCCGCATAATTGGTGATGCGGAAGAACCACTGGTCGAGATCCTTCTTGATCACCGGCGTCTTGCAGCGCTCGCAGACCCGGTTTTCTCCAATGACCTGCTCACGCGCCAGCGTCGTGTTGCAGTGCGGGCACCAGTCGACTGGCGACAGCTTCTTATACGCCAGGTCGTTCTTTAGGAACTGCAGGAAAAACCACTGCGTCCAGCGGTAGTAGGAGGGATCGGCCGAGATCGCCATGCGCGACCAGTCCCACATCGCGCCCATGCTGCGCAGCTGCCGCTGCTGATTTTCGATGTTCTTATAGGTCCATTGCTTGGGGTGGATGTCGTGTGCTATGGCCGCGTTCTCAGCCGGCAGGCCGAAGGCATCGAATCCGATCGGGAATACGACGTTGTAGCCGCGCATGCGCAGATAACGCGCCCGGGCATCGGAAGGCGTCATGGCGAACCAGTGTCCGATATGCATATCCCCCGAGGTGTAGGGAAGCATCGTGAGGAAGTAGTATTTCGTTCGCTGTGGGTCGATCTCGGCCTGGTAGAGCTGATCGGCCTCCCAGCGGGTCTGCCAGCGCGACTCAATCTCCTCCGGTCGATAGTGTTCGTCCATTGTGTCTCCTCTTCGCGCCGGGATCACATCCACTTGTGAGCGGCGCGCACGTTAACGTGCAATAAGAAAATCCCTCCGTCCATTCAGGGACGAAGGGAAGCTCCGCGGTACCACCCTGCTTGTCTGAAAGCATTCAGACCGCTCGGTCGCGCTAACGGGCGTACCGCCCCCGGCTACTGGAAGCTCACCGGGAGAGCCTGTCCAATACTGGACGGCAGGCGAGTTCGACCCGATGATGCTCCGTCGACATCATGCCGGGCTCTCACCGATCCCGACTCGCTGACGGATGGTCTACTACTCCTGCCATGGCCGGATATTCAGTTTTCAGGTGGACCCAGTGGGATTCGAACCCACGACCTTCTCAATGCCATTGAGACGCGCTCCCAACTGCGCTATGGGCCCATGATGAGTACAGGTGGACCTGGCGGGATTCGAACCCGCGACCTCATCAGTGCGATTGATGCGCGCTCCCAACTGCGCTACAGGCCCCCATGGGTGCGAGGATTGTACCTGAGCGGCGAGACGACTGTCAAGCAAGGCCTCCTGTCAGCAGGCAGGGCAGGTTAACATTATTCCGTGCGGTTTAAGGATGGCGTGGGCTCACTGACTCGTTTCTCGTGTAAGCCTTCGAACGCTATAATCGCAGGAGAAGAGGTGATCTCATGGCTGATTCGCTGCGCAGGCTCCAGGAACTCATGCAGGATGCAGAACTCGACCTGCTGACCCTGCTCCCCGGTCCCAACCTCTATTACCTGACCGGCTTGCATTTCCACCTGATGGAGCGTCCTACCGTGCTGTTCGTCCCGGTCTCCGGTGAGGCGGCAATCGTACTGCCTGAGCTCGAAGCAGCCCGCGCGGCTGAAGCCCTTCCAAACCTGACGCGCTTCCCCTACGGCGAAGAGGAGAGCGAGCGGGCGCAGGCTTTCCAGGCGGCCGCGAGCCATTTCAGCGGCGTCAGCCGTGTGGGGGTTGAACCACTGCGCATGCGCTTCTTCGAGCAGGAACTGCTGCTCGAGGCGGCCCCGGGCTGGTCGCTGGTGAGTGCCGAAGAGGCCCTGCTCCAGCTGCGCATCCACAAGTCCGGGGATGAGATCGATCGGATGCAGGTCGCCGTACAAATTGCTGAAAAAGCCCTCCATGACACCCTGCCTCTTATCCAAACCGGCATGTCTGAACGAGAGCTGGCGGCGGAACTGGTCATTCAGCTCCTGCGGGCTGGCTCAGAGCCCGATCTGCCCTTCGATCCGATTGTCGCTTCCGGCCCCAACAGCGCCTTGCCGCACGCCACCCCCACCGATCGTAAGTTGACCTCCGGAGACCTGCTCATCATCGATTGGGGCGCCCGCCACGGGGGCTACATCTCCGATCTCACGCGCACTTTCTCGATTGGCCCGGCCACGGACCGCATGCGCCAGATTCACGCGCTCGTGGAGGGTGCCAACCGGGCCGGCCGCGAGGCCACCGTTCCCGGTGTTCGTGCGGGACAGGTCGATCGGGCTGCCCGTGAAGTGATCGAAGCAGGCGGGTTCGGCGAATACTTCATCCACCGTACCGGTCATGGCATCGGGCTGGAAGCCCACGAACCGCCAGGCATCCGGGCCGGGGAGGGCTTGCAGCTTGAGCTGGGCATGACCTTCACCATCGAGCCTGGCATCTACCTGCCTGGAGAGGGCGGCGTGCGCATCGAGGATAACGTCGCCGTGACCGAAGATGGCCTGCAGGTTCTAAGCAGCCTAACGCGGGACTTGATCGAGCTGCCATGAAAATGCTCATTCCCGGTGGAGAACCCTTCTTTTACCTGGGTGGAGAGCCTGGATGCCTGCTGATCCACGGATTTCCCGGCGCACCGGAGGAGATGCGCTGGTTGGGACAGTACCTTGCCGCCCAGGGCATCACTTCCCTCGGGGTGCGGCTTTTCGGCCACGGCACCCGACCCTCCGATCTGCTGCGCGCGCGAAAGGAAGATTGGCAGGCCGATGTCGAAGGCGGACTTGCCTGCCTGCAGGGCTGCACCGAGAAGCAGGTCGCCATTGGATTGTCGATGGGCGGCATGCTGGCGATGGACCTGGCAGCGAACGTGCCCCTCACCGGCCTGGTTGTAATGTCCACCCCCTGGGTGCTGCCGCCGCCGGCCGACCTCCTGCAGCCGTTCCTTCCGGTCCTGGAGCGGGTATGGCGCTACAGAACGCCAAACGAGCCCTCGGATTGGATCGACAAGCAGGCCGAAGCCCTCAACGTCAATTACCCGGTTCAGCCTCTTCACGCGGTCGGGCAGCTGCTGGAACTGCTGCGGCTGGTAAAAACTGAGCTGGGGCAGATAAAATGTCCTGCCCATTTGATATATTCCGAGGGTGACCCGGTCGCACCGCCCCCGCACGGCCAGTCGTACCTGGAACAGCTCGGAAGCGATCAAAAGGAATTGACCCGCATATCCGGCAGCGGGCACAACATCGTGCGCGACGCCGCCCGGGAGATTGTTTTTCAAACGGTCGTCCAGTTCGTCCACAGCCTGGTCGGTGATCCAGCATGAGCCGGATTATGCCGGGAGGCGAGCCCTTCTTCTTCCCCGGAAACGGGACCGGCTGCCTACTCGCCCATGGTTTCACGGCCGCCCCCCAGGAAGTGCGCGAGCTGGGGGAGTTCCTGGCAAGGGCAGGATATTCGGTGCTTGGTGTCCGCCTCGCCGGCCACGGCACACGCTGGCAGGACCTATCCCGCACCCGCTGGACCGATTGGCTGGCCTCGCTCGAGGATGGCTATTATCTGCTGCGGGAGGGTTGCGACCAGGTCGTGCTGTTGGGTTCTTCGACCGGCGGGGACCTCTCACTCATACTGGCCGCCCAACTCCCGGTAGCTGGCGTCGTGACCATGTCAACCCCCTTCCAGCTACCTCCGATCACGGCCTTGAAACTTCTCTATCCTATTCTCAAGCCTGTTAGCATCATCCTTCCAATGCTAAAAAAGGGACCGCCGGACTGGCGTGATCCCGCCGCTGCTCAAACTCGCGTACAGTACAACTGCTATCCACTGCGTGCCGTGCGCCAATTCGGCTTGATGTTGGAGGCGATGCGTTCGCTGCTTGGCGATGTCCGCGTGCCAACCTTGCTCATGCACTCCCGCCAGGATGGGTTTATCCCGTACGAAGACATGAGACGCCTGCAAGGCGCGTTGGTGAACTCGAGCGTGACGACGTACAGCGTGGAAGAAAGCAACCACATCATTACCTGCGACATCTCGCGCCACGCGGTTTTCGATCAAGCGTTGCGCTTCGTTCAGGGGTTGGACGAAGTGTAAATTCGGGCTGTGCAGATTGAGCAGAGAAAGCTCTTTCGAAAGTTCCTGCTCGTAGTACCGAAGCATATCCGGAAGGAGGGGACCACGATGCCGCCAATTCTCGAATGGGGCCTGCCGATCATCTCCTGGCTGCAAGGTCTGGGAGCCTGGCTGACACCGGTGATGAAAGCGCTCACTTTCCTTGGTGATGAACAGTTCTACTTGCTGATCCTGCCGGCCTTCTTGTGGTGGATTGATATCGGGCTTGGCATTCGCATCGGCCTCGCTCTCCTGCTCAGCGCCGGGATCAACGGCGCCCTTAAACTCGCCTTCGGGTTACCGCGCCCGTTCTGGGTCAGCGATAAAATTCGGGCTCTCAGCTCAGGCACGACCTTCGGCGCCCCTTCGGGGCATTCCCAGAACGCAGTTGTACTCTGGGGCTGGCTGGCGACGTGTATGAAAAAAACCTGGCTGCGGGTCGTCTTGATCGTGCTGATCGCTTTGATCGGCATCTCGCGTGCCTACCTCGGTGTTCATTTCCCGACCGATGTCCTGGCCGGGTGGGCCATTGGTCTGCTGATTCTCTGGCTCCTGACCGTGCTAGATAAGCCCATGCAGCGCTGGTTGGAAACCCTTAAGCTTGGTGAGCGGTTACTGGCCGCAAGCTCGGTTTCACTTTTTGTTCTGCTGCTGGGCGTGCTCTCATTCTGGGGCAGTTCCAACCGGATCATTCCGCCCGAATGGATCTCACATGCTGCGGCTGCGTTTCCCGGCTCCGAGCCGATCAACCCGCAGTCGCTGGCTGATTCGGTGACCGCCGCCGGGACGCTGCTCGGCCTGGGGATAGGTGCGGTTCTGCTCATGGATTGGGGCAAATTTCAAGTACGAGCCAGGTTCTGGGTGCTTGGGCTGCGGTATGTCGTGGGGGTAGCCGGTCTGCTCGCTATATACATCGGGTTGGGCGCCATTTTCCCAAAGGGCCATACCATCCTGGCATACGCCTTCCGCTACGCGCGTTACGCTGTGCTCGGATTGTGGGTCGCCTACCTGGCACCGCGTGTCTTCAACCTGCTCCGCTTGAACGAATAGGAACGATGGGGCCTTGATCCGGACTCGAAGAAGCCTGACCATATGCCAAGCTGTCATCCTATCGGGGAGGTGCGATGTATCCAGCCTTTACACACTATCACTACGAACTCAAGCGCCAGGTCCTGGCGCTGACCGGGAAAATCCGCATTTACGGTCCTGACGGCAGCCTGGCGCTCTATTCAGAACAGAAGATGTTCAAGCTGCGGGAGGATATTCGCGCCTACGAGGACGAGAGCAAGAACCGCGAGCTGCTCTGGATCCAGGCCCGGCAGGTGATCGATTTCGCCGCCGCCTATGATGTGGTCGATTCAACTATCGGCCAGAAGATCGGCGCGCTGCGCCGTAAAGGCTGGCGGTCACTCACCCAGGATACATGGGAGATTCTCGATCCCTTTGACCAATCGATCGGCATGCTTCATGAAGACAGCCTCGGGCGTGCCCTGCTCAGACGGCTGCTATTAGGCACCCTCCTGCCGCAGCAGTATGACCTGCTGCTTTCAGATGGCAGGGCAGCCGCCAGCTTCCGGCAGCACTTTAATCTCTTCCGCTACGCGCTCGCGCTCGATTTCCGAGCCGAGGTTGAAGGCTTCGATCGGCGCTTAGGATTAGCTGCGGGGATCCTGCTGGCCGTGATCGAGGGCAAACAGCAGAATTAGTATCAACTCATGATTGCAGGGGCACGGCGACGCCGTGCTCCTGCAGCTTGAACTCCAACGAAGATAATGAATCCACCTGGAGAATGCCTCAGTTCGAAGCTCCCTCCCCGGCTTCTCGCATCTCACGCCACAAGTACCAGCTGCCCGACCGGTCGGAGGCATCCTTCGGGGCGCGGTCGTAGTATAGATCGAAGATCCGCCCATCCTGGACACGGACCCGGAAGTAGAAGCGGCCGACGCCCCACGATCCCTGGCGCTCGGCCCTGCTCAGGTGCGCTTCCCGCATGTTCTGGCCCATGCGACCCCGGCGGCCATAATCGAACCACTCCTGCAGCGTCTCTTCCCGCTGAAATAATTGACCACGCCACGTGAAAAAGTCTGGTGCGCCAGGTTTTTTCTCCAGGAGCGGAGCCTGGTTAAATCCGGCTGCTATTGTTTCGCCGATGAAGTGTTCAGGCTGATACTGGACTGGCATTGGTTTCGAGTATTGGTCGGACGCGGTTCTGGCTGGAGGGAAATGCAAGACAGACGAGAATCATGGGGGCGGCAATCCACGCCAGGCTAGAAAACGTCGCTCCCAGGGCGCATAGCAGGACTGTGCTGGGCAGTGCCCAGCGCTGACGAAGCCACAACCCGGTCACAGCGCCTGAGAGGGCTGACCCGACCACGATACGCAGCCAGGCCTGGGTGTCCGTTCGCACCGCGGCGTAGAGTTCGGGTCCGAAGGATAAACGACCCAGGATTCCGATCCAACCACCATCAACAGGAACGCTGCCTAAAAGGCGCATCGCCAGGCCGCTCAAGGCGAGCCAGGTGCCGAGAATGAAAGCCATCAGCGTGGCGAAAAGAAGCGGGAGGGGAACCCTGGTTCGCTGCATCCTGTCAGCCTTAAGCAGCGGGCCGGGGAAACCCGGCCCGAGTGGGGAGGTTAGTCGTTCTCTTCTTTGCTGAGCTCTTTCTTGCGTGCAGCAATCAGTTCGTCCGCAACGTGGTGCGGAACGACCTCGTAATGATCCAGCGTCATCGAGAAGATGCCGCGTCCGCCAGTGATGGAACGCAGGTCAGTCGTGTAGCGCTGCATCTCGGCCAGCGGGACCTGAGCAGTGACTACGCTCCGGCCGCGGTCGTTTTCCATTCCCTGGACGCGCGCCCGGCGGGTGTTCAAGTCACCGAGAACATCACCCATGTTCGACTCCGGGACTGTAATCTGCACATCCATGATTGGCTCGAGCATCACCGGGCCAGCATCGTGCACAGCCAGTTTGAAGGCTTCCCGACCGGCGACCTCAAATGCTACGGCCTTCGAGTCGACCGGGTGCTCCTTGCCATCGGTGACGGCTACTTTGACCTTCTCTACCGGGTAGCCAGCCACGACACCCTGCTTCATCACGCCTCGCACACCTTTCTCAATGGCGGGCATGAACCCCTGCGAAATCGCCCCTCCAAAGACCTCGTTTGCGAATTCGAAGTCCCCATCCTCAAGCGGCTCTACCCGAAGGTGAACTTCGGCGAATTGGCCTGCGCCGCCGGTCTGCTTTTTATGCCGGTACATCGCGCTGCCGCCCTGTGTGATCGTCTCGCGGTAGGGCACACGCGGGATCTCGGTCTCAAGCCCGACCTGGAACTTCGACCCGGCCTTCCGAATGGCGACATCGATATGCTGGTCACCCATGCCCTGCAGAATGGTCTGGTTGGTGCTCGGTTCCTGGTGCCAGCTCAAGGTGGGATCCTCTTCAGCAAGCCGGGTCAGCGTCGGGCTGATCTTGGTCGAATCAGCCTGGGTCTTGGGCGAAACCGCGACCGAGAAGAGGGCGTTCGGATATTCGGGCATGGGAATCGTCAGAGGATGCCCCTTCTCGCCTAATGTATCACCCGTCGAAGTTTCCCCGAGCTTGGCAACGGTGCCGATATCTCCAGCATGCAGGGTCTTCATGCTCAGCTGATCCTTCCCGCGCAGCACGTAAAGCGTACCCAGGCGCTCTTCCTCGCCCTTGGTGTGATTCCACACCCTGGTATCGGAGGCAAGCGTCCCGGAGAAAACCCGCAGATAGGTAAGCTTGCCAACGAACGGATCGGCGGTCGTCTTCCAGACATAGGCCGCGAGCGGACCGGAATCAAGCGACTTGAGCTCTTCCTCCCCGCCTGCACCCTGGGCTTTGCGGGCTTTAGCTTGTGAGGGGGATGGCAGCAGGTTAATCATCGCCTCCATCAGCGGGACCACCCCGATCGCATCCGATGCAGCGGAGACGAATACCGGGATAAAACTGCCCGAGAGAACTGCCTGTTTGAAACCGCGCGCCACCTCTTCAGCGGAAAGCTGCTCACCATTGAGATATTTTTCAAGCAGCGCGTCATCACCTTCAGCTGCAGCTTCGACCAGCGCAATGCGTGCTTCCTGGGCCTGGTCAGCGTATTCGGCCGGGATCTCTTCCTTCGCTTCGCCTTCGGCCGGGCGGGCTTTCATGGTGAAGAGATCGATTACGCCCTTGAGCTCCTGCTTCTCACCCCACGGCAGCTGAACCGGGACAAGCGTCGCCTCTCCGACCAACTGCCGGACCGATTTCAGAACCGCCTGGAAATTCGCGTTATCACGGTCCATTTTCGTGATCAGAATAACTCGCGGCAGGTCGAAGTGCTCGGCATAATTCCAGGCGACCTCCGTGCCGACTTCGATCCCGGCCACCGAATCGACCAGCACAACAGCGCTGTCGGCGACGCTCAAGGCCGAGATGACCTCACCGACGAAATCGGTATATCCGGGTGTGTCGAGGATGTTCAGTTTGTGGTCTTTGAATTCGACCGGAACAACGCCGGTCGAGAGCGAAAGTTGGCGACGAATCTCTTCATCCTCGAAGTCTGAAACGGTGTTTCCCTCTTCAACTCTGCCCATGCGGGTGAGGGCACCAGTTGTGAACAGCATGGCCTCGGACAGGATTGTCTTTCCGCCGCTGCTGTGGGAAACGAGGGCGATGTTGCGGATGAAATCGGTTGCATATTCCTTCATGGATAGGGGATCCTCGATTGGAGTTTATTACGACCCATGAATTCTAAAGGAGGAGATGGGTCTTGTAAAGACGGACGCGGACCAGAGTGGATTTCGACGTCTCCACACGCCACCGCCAGATGTTACAATCCGACCTAGCCAAGGGAGCACAAGATGCAGTTCGTAAACCAATTTTCCTTCCTCCTGCTGGCCGGTGCAGTTCTGCTGGGACTCGGTTGGGTCATCCTGCGAAGTCAGAGATCCTCCTCACGCTGGTTTGCGCTCGTTGCGCTGCTGCTCGGGCTCGTCATCTCATACTGGATGTTCAATCCTGGCCCGGGGACTTCCTTCAACGCTGCAGAACTGAACAACGGACGCAACCTAGCAGTCCCGGTCCTGCTGGAATTTGAAAGCCCGTACTGCCTGGGGTGCATGGCGGCCCAGCCAAGCGTCGATCAAGTTAAGCGTCAGTACGCTGACAAACTGGCAGTCCACCAGGTGAACGTGCTTGATCCTGCAGCCGAACCTCTCCTGGCCCACTTTGGATTCCAGTTTACGCCAACCTTCATCTTTATCGATATACATGGCATCGAGCTCTGGCGGTCGGTGGGCACGCTGGATCCGCAGCAGGTAGGGCAAAGCATGGAGGGTGAAAGCTGATTCGCGAGCTTTTCTTTGAACTCCGCTATCTGCTTGGAAACGTCCCCTGGGATACAGGCGTTTCCCCGCCCGAACTGCTGGCCTACCTCGAAGCCACCCCTGTGGGGCGTGCCTTAGACCTGGGGTGCGGGACAGGAACGAACTCGATCCGGATGGCGCGTGCAGGCTGGTCCACCACCGGCGTTGATCTTTCCAGGCTCGCAATCCGCCGCGCCCGCCGCAAAGCCCGTCAGGCCGGGATCGAAGTTGATTTCCGACGGCTCGATGCAGCCAGACTGCCGGGTTTGATCGGGCCCTTCGACCTGGCTCTTGATATAGGGTGTTTTCATACCATTCCAGCCGAATCGCGCACATCATATGTTGGTCGGCTGATCGAGCTGCTGCCGCCGGGTGCCGATTACTTGCTGTACACCTTCCTAGCAAATCAGGAGGATGGTAATACCTGGCCGCCGACCGAGGCCGAAATTCACCGCAGTTTCGATTCCGGGTTCAGCATCCTTTCACTCAATCATGGGACGGATCGCGAACGCAGCTCCGCCTGGTATCACATGCGACGAAAGCCGAAATGACGAATGTCCTGGTTTTGTTTCTCGATGGCGTTGGCCTGGGGAAGCCGGATCCCCAGCGCAACCCCTTCGTCCTGGCTCAGATGCCAACCCTGCAGCGGCTGCTGGAAGGTCATCGACTGGTGGCCGGCGTCGCCCCCATCGATGGGCGGGAAGCGACGCTGCTCGCGTTAGACGCCACCCTGGGCGTAGACGGCTCACCCCAGTCAGCTTCCGGCCAGGCGACGCTCTTAACCGGGCTCAACGTACCGGCTCACATCGGCGAACACTATGGGCCAAAACCAAACCCGCCCATCCAGGACATTCTCGAGGCAGACAACCTCTTCAAACAAGTGTTGAAACACGGACATACGGCAGCGCTTCTCAATGCGTACCCGCCCGGGTACTTCGCATCGATTGATTCAGGCCGCAGGCTGTACTCAGCGATCCCCTTCGCCGCCAATGCGGCCGGCTTGCCGCTCATGACAGCTGCTGACCTGCAATCAGGACGCGCATTGTCGGTGGATTTCACGGGAGAAGGCTGGGCAGCTCAGCCGGGCTTTCCGCCTGCCCCGGTCTACGGCGCGAAGCACGCCGGTCGTCTCCTGGCTGAACTGGCTTCCGGGTTCGACTTGACCTGGTTTGATTTTTGGCCCAGCGATTATGCTGGCCATAAGCAGGATATGACCCAGGCTGTGTCGCTGCTGGAACGATTCGACTCTGTCATGGCCGGCCTGGTTGAAGCTTGGCGGGGTGAAGAAGGCCTGATCGCGATTACATCTGACCACGGCAACCTCGAAGACCTCGGTCAACGGAACCACACCCGCAACCTGGTCCCGGGATTGTTCATCGGCCCGGCCGAACTTCGCCAGCGCTTCTCACAAGGAATGCATGATTTGAGCGATTTCGCCTCAGCGGTGATGCGGCTGCTTCTTGAGGGTCAGCCGAAAGCCGGTGCTGGCAACGGCGATAACGAGCATGAGACAGGGTCGGCGCCTCAAGGAAGCCGGGCGGACCAGAAGCGTGGAGAAGAATGACGATTAATTCCGAACAGCTGCGAGAAATTATGCGTCATTGGGCGTCCGGCGTATCCCTGGTGACATCCGCCGCGCAAGGTGAACGGCAGGGGATGACCGTCAGCTCGTTCACATCGGTCTCCCTGACTCCCCCCCTGATCCTGGTCTGCCTCGAAACCGTCACCTCCACCCGGCAATTCATCGCCCGCAGCCATTCGTTCGCGGTTTCGATCCTGGGGAAAGATCAAGAAACAATCTCCGACCGCTTTGCCGGCCGCCATCCGGAGCTGATCGACCGCTTTGCTGGCCTCGAGCTGCGAACCACACCAGCCGGCCATCCCGTACCAGCTTCCGCACTGGCTTTCATCGATTGCAAGGTCGTAGACGAGCTTCAAGCCGGCACCCATACGATTTACGTCGCCGAAGTGCTTGGCGGGGATGTTCTGCACCAGGATGAGCCTCTGCTATACTACGATCGCGCCTACCGCAAATTGAATGCGTGAGACTTGAGATGCCCGGCTTCACCAGCCTCGAACAGGAACAGCTCTTAGAACTTGCACAAAGAAGTGTGGCTGCAACAGTCCACCGGAAGCCGCTTCCAACCCCGCAGTGGACGGATCTTTCACCCCGTTTGGCCGAACCCGGAGCGTCGTTCGTCACCCTGATGATCGGGGAACGGCTGCGGGGTTGTATCGGCACGCTCCAAGCATCAATCCCGCTCGCAGAAGATGTCGTCCTGCGTGCCAACGCAGCAGCCAAGGATGATCCACGGTTTCCACCTGTTACTGAGCCCGAACTAACGCAGCTGAGTTACGAAATTTCTGTCCTCTCCACTCCCCTGCCACTGGCATATGGCGATGCACAGGACCTTCTCGGCCGCCTGCACCCCGGGGTGGACGGGGTCATTCTCGTCTACGGTTTTCAGCGGGCGACTTTCCTGCCCCAGGTCTGGGAACGTGTCCCAGATCCATCCCAGTTTCTGGGGATGCTCTGCCGCAAGGCGGGCCTCCCGACCGACGCGTGGCGCACGCTTCCCTTGGAGATCTCGACCTACCAGGTGGAATCCTTTCACCGGGAAGCGGCAGCCTGACGGCCGCAGCGATCGAAGCCCTTTCCGTGCTAATCACACCGCGTCCGTCTGGTTGAAAAAGAGTGCAGGCACTGCAACCTGAGTGCTCGCTTGGCTGCAGTTCGAACCCACCCTGGTCGGCAACTTGCTCCCATTGAGTAGGATATATTTATTGTCCGTAAGGAATACCGTACTGCGGATGGATGGTAGCTTCCGCCTTTGAGCCGGCAACCGGTCCACAGCTTGCCCTGCTTTATCCGGTTCAAGAAAAAAAATGAGAACACGGCTCGCACGCCACCAGCTACCGGGCTGCGACGGATCTACAGCTGGCTGAAGTTATCGACCTTTAGCACGAAGACCGTCGCCCGACGCTGGTCATCAGCGGCTGCCGAGCAGGCATTCCGGATGAGCTCCATCGCTTGATCGACACGTTCCGCTTCGGTTCCGATCAGAAAGGTCGTGTTGCCGCGCCGCAGGAAACCACCTGTGGAGGCAATATACGTTGCCCTGAAGTCAGCCTTGACCAGCGCATCGAGCACCGCATCGCGGTCTTCATCCCGGACGATAACAAGCATCATTTTCACGTTAGATCACCTCACATCGCTCAACATTCAGTGCGAAGATCGTGGCCGCATGAAGATCAACTCGTTTCTTCTCACCCCGCGCGGATCCATCGAGGACCTGCGGCAGCGATACCAGGGCTGCCCTGGCTTTGCATACGCGGTCGAGTGCCTCGATCGTGTCCTCCAGCATACCTTCGGGAATCCCGATCAGCAGGAGCGCGTAGCGGTCACGGCTGAAAAGGCCGTTGCTGTTGATGTGCGTCACGCGCACGCCGCGCATGGCGAGCACATTCGTGGCGGATTCGAGATCACGAACCTGGAGGATGACGACAATCAGCTGGCAAATTTGCCGGTTCTCCTCGGCGAGACGCAGGTCATTAACCCAGGTCTTCTGATTGGCTTCCAGAGCGAGGTCAATCTCCGATACTAACTCGCCGTAGCTCTCGTCCGAGAGCGCACCACTGCGGCGGATGTTGCTTAACGCGCCGCGCTGGGCGTGCAGCATTTCTCGTCGTGCGATTACAATCTCTTCCATCCGCAGCTGTGGTGATGATTGCAGTACATCCTGCACGGAATTCGTCATGACTTCTAACCGCTGCTCGAGCATTGGTTCGAGCGATTGCCAGGTGGCGGCTGAGATCAATCCCTCCCTGCTCAGCCGGCGAAGGTGCTGGAATCCTGACCGGGCTGCCATGGCCCGAGCGTGCCGGCGCTCGTACTCGATCTGCTCCTCAGTCTTAATGATTAAGCCGACGCGTCGCAGCAGCGGATTCATGGTCATGCCCTGTACCACGAGGCTGAAGAGGACAACTCCGTATGCCATGACAATCAAGGTTTCGCGCGTACCACCAAACGATTCGGGCAGGCTTAATGCGAGTGCCAGCGCGATGGCACCCCGCAGGCCACCCCAGAAGAGAACATGCCTCCACGAGCCGGGGAGTGAGCGATCGACCCGGGTCAGGAGGTAGATGCTGATCGCCCGGCTGATGAGCACGGCCGCAATAGCCCACAAAATCAACTGCCAGCGTGAGATCAGCGCCGCGATTTCCAGGTCCAGGCCGATCAACAGGAAGACAGCCGAGTTGGCCAGGAACGCGATGTATTCCCAAAGATTGGTGAGCAGTAGGCGCGTCGTGGGCGACATCTCGCGTTCACCGAGGCTGCCGCTTATCAATCCGGCTCCGACAACGGCCAGTACTCCGCTCATGTGGAACTGCTCTGCTACGAGGTACGAGCCGAATGCAAGAACGGTTGTCAGGGTAGTCTCGACCAGGTAGTCATCGACCTGTGCAACCAGCCTCGAGATAAGCCATCCCAAGGCGAGGCCGACGAGGATTCCGCCGCCAGCCACGCGGACAAAATCCGTCACCGCGGAGAACAAACTGAATTTTCCGCTCAGTACCGCTTCGATCGCCAGGCTGAAGAGGACGATCGCCGTCCCATCGTTGAACAGGCTTTCGGATTCGAGCAGCACTTCCAGGCGTTTTGGCGCGCCGAGACGCCGGAAGATGGCAACGACCGAAACCGGATCCGTCGCCGCGATCAGAGCGCCAAAGATGAAGGCCAGGCCGAGCGGAAGCCCGGCTCCAAGTGAGAGGATTCCGCCCACCACCAGCATGTTCAAGACAACACCCGGCACGGCCAGCAGAACGATCAAGCCCATCTGGCGGCGCAGATCCGCCAACCGAAGATGCAGTGCGGCTTCGAAAACCAGCGGCGGCAGCAGGAGTGCAAGGATCAATTCCGAAGTCAGCTCGATTCCCAATCGCTCCCTAAAAGAAAGAACCAGGCCCGCTAACACCAGCGCGACCGTGTAGGGAATGCGGAATCGGCGTACCAGAATGGCGACGATGGAAACAACCAGGAGCAGTTCGAGGACTAACGATTCGATCTGGATTAGATCAGACATAACGGTATAACTCTAACACAACCAGAAGAGTAACAGGTTTTAAGGATCCTATTCCTGCTCGACCCATTGCCTACCCTCACCCGCCACACGAACTGTTGTACCATCCGGAAAACCGAGGATCACCTGCTCGTCCTGATATTCGATCGTCAAGCCCCGCCAGCGAATCGCGATGGGCCAGGGGTATGGGTTACCAGGTTCAACACACACCTTCGATGGGTTAATAAGCTGCAGGCCAAGCGACTCTAGAAACAGATCAAGTGGAGCCAGACCTTCGAAAGCGTACTCGTCACCGAGAGAAATCGATTCATCCGGGTGATAGTAAGTGCCAAATTCACCCTCTCGCCGCAGCCGGTCGATAACCGCAGGCATCATCTTCTGGATCAGTTCGGCCGCTCGATCACGATACCCGTACCGCAGCAATCCTTCTCCCAGCAAGGAGTTGGCGAACATCCACACTCCACCGGGGTTTCCCTCTTTTTGAGGTCGATAGGCAGAATCGCGGGCCGAAACGGTCGGGACGCCATGAGCCCGCCAGAAACGTTTGCGATCCAGCAGCGCCCCTTCGATCAGGCGTTCTGCCCGCTGCTGCAGGATCATCCCGGACCACACAGGCAGCAGCCCGGTGATATCTTCACGAGTTGTATCTGCAAGCCAAACCTCGGAGCTGAAACTGTCGTCGAGGCCATCGATCCTGATCCAATCCAATTCAGTCGCCATCTTCTCAGCGGTTGCGCATCCCATCTTCCAGAACCACTGGTACCTGCGGTTGGTGAACTCCTCCACCATCTTCCGCCGGGTCCTGCCTTTCCCCTGAATCATTACCTTCAATTCCCTTGTGTTGGCCTCTTCCCCGAAGGTGCGGATTAACACCCGGACCGGCACCTCGAAGGTGCGTTTGATCTCGAGTTTAAAGGAACCCTTCTCGCGACCCAGCCGCTCCCCGGGAGTTGGTTGATTCAGGTCCCGGTCCAGCGTGAGATAGAGGCCTGCTTTCTCTGACCAGCCCTGTTCCAGCGACCCCTGCAAACCGGCACGCACGGAACGCAGCCACTCTCCGTCCTTTATTTCACCGAGTTCATCTGCCATCCGTTCCAGCGCAGCACATTCCGCAAACAAGTAGGCAGCCAGGTCTGGGCGTTCGGCCATCCTCAGCTCCAGGCCCTGTCCCCAGCGCTCCCAGGCAACGAATGCCGGCCAGGCATCAAAGCCGGTCTGGGGAGGGAATTCCCACTCCGGATGACCATCCTGATCATAATCGAGGCTCTTCCCGAACCAGCGCCGTGCAGCGGCTATCAGGACCGGGTAGGTTCGCTGCAGCAAAGCTTTATCCCGGACCTGGTTGTAAGTATGCCAGGCGAGATCTGCCAGCAGCGGCATGCTTTCCCAGCCCGCACGCTGCCCGCCGGGTCCGGGGCGTCCATCAAGCACACCCCGCGCATCGATCGCCTTGATCCGGTTCAAGATCTCTCCCTGAATCAAATCTGGCGCGACATAGAGTATCTGGCGTGCTTGAAAATAAGCCTGGCTGGTATCGATGCCTCCCCAGGCGCCATCGTAGTCCATCCCATCGCCGGAGGCTGAATAGCCGTCTCTGGGCGAGCGGCGGCCGAGCATGCCCGGATAGATGTTGCGCCGTGTTGGCCCGGTAAAGGCTTGCAGCGCCGCGACCTGCGTCAACCAGAACGCAGCATCCCAATCGGGTTCGCCGGTTGAGATCTCCAGCAGGTCGGAATTGAGCAGTTTGATCCGGGCGATATTCGGTTCCCAGGGCAGGTTGCAAAGCAGGCGCGCACGCTGGAACGAAGCCCTTTGATCCGACTCGGCAGCATGAACCCAGCTCCATGCTCGACTCTTGCCTGATTCGAGCACCGTCTTTACTCCAAGTGATGGGTAAGCAGAAGCTGGCGTTTTCGCGCCGCCCTCGAGAAAGAGGACGGGCTCAACCCGATCCAGCTCCCCGGCCAGGACGTACACGCCGTCGATTTGAATGCCTGAGAATGGTGATCCTGATTGGCCGACTCGAAGCAGCGCGCTCAAGCGCAAATCAATGGCCAGACTCTCCTGGCTGCGGTTCGAGAGCGTAAATCGTCCGAGCAGCGCATGCGAATCGTGCACCCAGTATTCAGCCCGCAGCTGCAAACCGGCCACAGGCTGAGCGATTAACAGCATGTAATTCGGCAGGATCGTCTGCACGGATGGGGGTTGGGCAAATGATGCCGGATCGATGACCTGCAGTCCATTGACGATCAGGGTGGGAAAAATCCGCATGCTGAGTGCCCGCAGTCCATAGGTGGTCTCCACCCCCAACGCTGCTGGATCACCCCGGTTGGGTACGATCTCCCAGATTTGATCGTCGGCATAATCGACTCCCGGCAGGCGTGCATCCGCCGCCAGACGCCAACGATGGACATCATCCGTTGTTAAATTCCATGTGCGCATGGGACGATTGTAAAGAGCGCGTCTAAAATCGTCAAAAGGAGTTAATGGTCATGATGAGGTGCTCCGACGTCCCTTGAGGGAGAACATGCTAGAATCTCAATACTGCACAGAGGAGATCACACGATGAGTTACCTTCCTGAATTTCACGGGATGTACTTTGAGGATTTCGAAGTCGGGCAGCAGGTGCGCAGCCCTGGAAGGACGATTACCGAGGCTGATATCGTGACCTTTGCCGGACTTTCAGGCGATTTCAACGGAATCCATACCGATTCGGAGTATGCCGGCACCACCAACTTTGGCCAGCGGGTCGCCCATGGGCTGCTCGGCCTGTCTATCGCTTCCGGCCTGCTTGTCCGCACTGGCGTTCTCGAGGGGACGGTGATCGCCTTTCGTGAGATCAAGGAGTGGAAATTCAGCCAACCGATATATATCGGCGATACGATCTACGTGGTGCTCGAGGTGAGCGAGAAGAAGGTGCTTCCCCGTCTGGGCGGAGGATCTCTGCTGCTAGCCCTGAACGTCCAGAACCAGGCCGATGAGACAGTCATGCGCGGTCAATGGTCAGTGCTTGTCCTCAGCCGGCCGGATTGAGTGCGAATCAAGCCGGATTGGCCATAGTGCTATAATCGCCAGCGATGAGCGATACACCGGAAGGTGAACAGCCCCAAAAGAACGGAGATGAGCCGCAGGGCAAATCCTCAACTCCGGGCATGGACGACAGATCCGCAGGGAGTGATCCGGCGGCACGTTTTCGCCGTCTGCTCGAGGGAGACCCGGTTGAACCGGCTGTTACGGAACCCGGCCATCCCCACCCGGACCGGCATCCAACTGGTGTCCCCGACTTGACCGGTGGCTGGATGGCAGAAAACTCGAGCACGCCCGAGCCTGGCCGTGAAGAATTGCCTGCCAGCCCGGAGATAAAGCCTTCCGCCGAGGAATCGACCCCGGTTCAGGGTTCAGATCCGATTGAACCACTCCCTCAAAGAGTGCCTGTAACCGATCTCGATGCAACGAGCGTTGTACCCTCCGCCTATGCGACAGGCCCCGGGTTGCCGGGGGGTGAGCCACCCAAGACCCGGCGCTGGCCTGGCTGCAGTGGCTGCTTGCTGCGTATGCTCATACTCGGCCTATTTGCCGCCGCGGCGTTGTTGATCGGTGTGCTCTCGTTTGGCCTCTACCAGTACGCTTCGCTTGCCTCAACCCTGCCGCCCGTCGAAGATTTAAAGGATCGCGCCGCACAGTTCGAAACCACCCGCATTCTGGATCGCGACGGCAACCTGCTGTATGAGATTCTCGATCCGCAGGCCGGTCGCAGGACCTACGTTCCGCTCGAACGGATCTCACCCTATATGGTGGCGGCGATCATTGCCACCGAGGACTCCCAATTCTACAGCCACCCTGGCTTCGACCTGTTGGCCATGCTGCGGGCGCTATGGCAGAACTACACAAAGGGGGAAGTCGTCTCCGGGGCTTCGACCATCACCCAGCAGGTCGCCCGCAACCTGCTCTTCACCCCGGAGGAGCGGGCCAGCGTGAGTGCCCGCCGCAAGACGCGCGAGGTCATGCTCGCAGCCGAAATTACTCGCCGCTACAGCAAAGATGAGATCCTCGAACTCTACTTAAACCAATCCTTCTTCGGAAATTTTGCATACGGGGTCGAAGCAGCGGCTGAGACCTATTTCAACACGACCGCCGATAAACTCACCTTTGGGCAGGCCTCTTTCCTGGCAGGGCTGGTCCAGGCACCATCGGTCTATGACATCTACTCGAACCGGGATGCCACACTCGCCCGCCACCGCCAGGTGCTCACATTGATGGTTGACACCAGCGATGAGCAGGGCTGCATTTTCGTCAGCAATTCACAACAGCCGATCTGCATCACACCCGAGGATGCCGGGGCGGCAGCAGCTGAAATCATCAACTTCGATTTCCCGACTCCTGACATCACGATGCGTTTCCCGCATTGGGTGAACTTTATTCGGGCTGAATTGGAATCGATGTACGACGCGCAGCGTATTTATCGATCAGGCTTTACGGTCTACACAACTATCGACCCGCAACTACAGCAGCGTGCACAGGAGATTGTGCGCCAGCAGGTCGAAGCGCTGGCTGATAAACGCGCAACGAACGGTGCGCTGGTCGCGATTCGACCTGGCACCGGGGAAATATTGGCCATGGTTGGGTCGGCCGATTTCTATAATGAAGACATCGACGGACAGATCAACATGGCCGTCAGGCCGCGCCAGCCCGGTTCATCGATTAAGCCGCTGACTTATACCGCAGCCTTTGAGAAGGGCTGGACACCGGGGACCCTGATCTGGGACGTACCTTCAGAGTTTCCCCCCTCCGGCAACCCGAATGACCCTCGCCCACCCTACATTCCGGTCAATTACGATGAGCGCTTCCATGGACCGGTTACGGTACGCACGGCACTGGCGAATTCGTACAACATCCCGGCGGTTAAGACGCTCGACTTTGTCGGAATTTTCGATAACCCGGATACTCCCAAAACCGATGGCTTCATCGCCTTCGCCCAAAGGATGGGAATCTCGACTCTCACCCGCGATGACTACGGATTATCGCTCACACTTGGCGGCGGAGATGTGACCCTGCTCGACCTGACGGCAGCCTATGCCACTTTCGCCAACCTTGGCAACCGGATCGAACCGACCGGCATCCTGCGCATCGAGGATCACGAGGGAGTGGTTGTCTATGAATATGAACAGCCGCAGGGTGAGCAGGTTATCCGGCCCGAGCACGCCTACCTGATCAGCAACATCCTCAGCGACAACGCCGCCCGGACACCGGCTTTTGGGCCAAATTCACTGCTGCACCTGCCCTTCCCGGCGGCAGCCAAGACTGGTACGACGAACGATTTTCGTGATAATTGGACGCTCGGATTCACTCCTGACATCACCGTCGGGGTATGGGTTGGCAACGCCGATTACAGCCCGATGATCAACACCTCCGGCCTGAGTGGAGCAGCTCCAATCTGGAACGAATTCATGCAGTTCGCCCAGAATCAGCTTACGGGCGGCGTTCCCTCGCCTTACCCCCGCCCGGCCGGGATCGTCGACCGTGTGATCTGCACGGTATCAGGAGCTGAACCCTCAGAATGGTGCCCTAATCAGCGCACGGAGATCTTCGCCAGCGATCAGCTTCCTCTCCCGAAAGATAAGGACCTGTGGCAGGAGGTCTGGGTTGATAGCTTCGCGCTGGAATTGGCTTCAGCCTCCTGTGACAACTATGCGACAAAGAAGTTAGGCCTGGCTGTGCAGGATCCGTGGGCCCGGGAATGGCTGCAGCAGGACTCGGCTGGCAAAGCCTGGGCAGATGAGAATGGCTTTGCTGATGAAGATGTTTTCTTCATCCCGACCAAGACCTGTGACGACTCCAGCCCACGCCCAATCCTGGCCCTGAGCCAGCCCGCGGACAATTCGACCGTCACCGATCCGATCCTCGAGATTCGCGGCAAGGCGGCTGCGACGAGTGAGTTCCGGGACTGGATTCTCGAATACGGCATTGGACGTAATCCTGCCAGCTGGCCTGATATCACCAGAGTGACGGATCAGGTAGCCCAGGACGGCTTGCTCTGGACAGTCGATTTGAGAGAACTGGGATTAGCGAACGGCCCAATCTCGCTGCGATTGACCGTGCGCAGCGAGCGCGGCGGGAAGGCTTCGATCGTCCGCTCGATCAACTTGCTCCTGGCCACACCGACCCCCACCCCGACGGCGACAGCCACCCAGACTCAAACACCGACAGTGACTTCCACACCTACCATGACGCCTACTCCAACAGAGACGCCAACGCTTACACCCACAGCAACCCCAGGTACGCCATTTCCCCCCTGAAGTAGGAGCCGCCCCGCCAGCAGTTTCAGCTGCCCTGATCTGGCTCGCTTCGATCAAACCAGAGTTCCTGGTACGTCCGGTTCCAATCAGAAGACGACCGCAGCGCAACGATGAGTCCGGCGCCGATCGAAACGGCGATCATCTGTTCGCTGGCACCAAAGGCTATCCAGAGCGGGGTGAGCATGAGCGCGGTGGCAACGTTTCCGCGCGCTGAATGGCGGATGACGAGCTGCATCATTGCCCCCAGGCCAATCGCCAGTACGAACCCCAACGGCCAAACCGCAAGCAGCGCACCTCCTCCGGCCGCCATTCCCATCCCTCCCCGGAAATTGGCCAGAAACGGCCAGCAGTGCCCGATGACGACCAGGGCTGCTGACAATCCCAGCATCAGCGGAGAGAGAGATAGAGCACGAGTAATCTGCAAAGCCAGGAATCCCTTGCTGAGATCAAGCACCATCACCAGAATTCCAGCCCACCAACCTGCGGCGCGCATTGCGTTCGTCGCTCCCACGTGGCCTGAGCCGGCCTGGCGCACATCAATCCCGGCCTTCCAGCGGGTAATCCACAATGCGAAAGGAATCGAACCTGCGGCATAGGAACTGAGGATGACAACGACATATGGCCAAAAGTCCATTCAAAGTCCCCTCAGGAGGTGCTTCCAAGATCTGAATTCAACGTGTTTGACCTACAGCAGCGGTAGCTGCGGATCCTGGTGTTCTGGTGGGTCAATAGCCAGCCGCTCTGCCAGATTTTCAACCGTCAGCGTTGTCTCTGCTGCCAACCTCCGCACATGACGATATTTCATCACCCGGACGCCACTTTCGAGCCATGCCCGCAATTCTGGATTCCGGCGGGCGCGTTCGGCAATTAGACCCGAACGGCTGCCGGGTACCACAAACAACTGCCCGGATGCAGCTATATCCTGCTCTGGATGTCCCAAGGCGGATGTCTCGCGAATATCGAACCGGTATACCTCACGCCCGGAAGGCTCGTGCCAGGTGACCCAGCCGTCCTTTCGTACCTCAAAGCCAAGCTGCAGGCCGAGGTTTGAAAGTGTTTGGACCAGCTCTTCTCGATCCTCGCTCCGCAAGTCGGATCGATCCTCCTGGCGCAGATCCCAGGTATCACTCTCTGGCGCAGGCTCGGCATAGGATCGGAGGCAGGCCATCACCCAGCGCCGGTCCGGTGTCAGCAAACCGGGGAATCGAAGGCAAATTTCCTGGTCCAGCTCAGAGCCGCTCACTGTTTCGACCTCCCTGAGTATGCCCAGAACTGCCTTTTCAACTCGATCGGATAACGGCTCACTCTCCAGGCTTGAGCGGACGGCGTAAACTCCGCTTTCTGGCTCGCTGCCACGGCTGAGATGGATCACCTCTGGTCGTTGGAGCAGGCGTTCAAATTCGTCGGTCAATGTCTGGAGTGGATGGCGCATCATGTTGGACCAATCACGTTCGATCAACCCTCCCTGCGCCAGACCTGACCAGACCGCTGCGTGCAGAACAGCGTAGGGTGTAGGTTCCGCGCGCGACTTAAGGGTCGAGAGCATCCACTTTCCCATGAGTTCGTCTCGGTCCACCTGGCCGGGCTCGGCCGTGCTTCCGGCGCCTATGCTCCACTGCGAGATAAACTGCTCATCATCCGCCCGCAGTGCTCGCCCATGCAATCTGAATCCGGCGCCTTCGATTCCTGCAAGGGTGGCAGCAACGAACCCGGGTTCAGCCTCCGGGACGTACACTAGGGCTGGCCGGCCCGCCGGAAACACTTCTGCCAGGCTCGAGAATACGGTCCGCAGGGCCGTCGCATGCCAGGCCCAATCGTATCGCCGGCGGCGTAAGGCGACCTTAACCGGCGCGGCCTGCTCTTTGCCCCAGAGCCAGGCGGCCCAGAGGGCAGATAGCGTCCAATAGGCCTGGTTCGGACGGGGCGGAATGGTGAGAATCGCATCCAACGCCTTCAGAGTGCTCGACTCTTTAATGAGCTCACGTGCTGACCCGGGGTACAGCATGACACCGCCGGCGTGGAATGCCCCTCCCTCTTCCCATTCCTGAACCTCAACCCCCGTGTCTGGCAGTGCCCATAAATCCACTGCCCGTTCCAGCGCCAGCCAGACGTTGTACTCTCGGAAGCGGCTGGATGAAACCAGCTGACGCGGGCGCGATCTTCCCTCCGGGTAGCCCCAGAGAGCATTTGCAGCATCGAAAGCGTGCAGGAGCAATGCATCTGCCGCTTCCTTCAGTTCAGGCGTAATTGGCACCTGTTCGAGTTTATTGAGAATCGTGATCAAGGCGAAGACTGCCCGCCCTGTGTAAACCGCCAGTGCATCCTCCGCATGTTTACGGTCTGGATCCCCCGCCGTCGCAACTTGTTCGAGTGCAAGTGCATGCTGCAGCGTGTGACGAGAGTAATCTTGCGCTCGGTCCCAATCCTGCTCGGTTGCAGCACTCTCCCCGGTGTATCCGCAGTTCTCACAGGCAAACACTTTGTGCGAAGGCCCACCGAGCTCCTTATCCCAGATGTAATATTCGACCTCGACCGCCTCGCCGCAGCGAAAACAGTGGCTGCGATAGAGGTCGAGGATGAAGAGCTCAAGGCGAGTCTCATCCTTCGGAATCGCCGCCAGATGAGCAAGCGCGGCCTGCAGGTCGGAGATCGGGAAGGGCTGCAGCGTGTGCCGCAGGACAAAGCGGGTGACTGGGTTATTTACGGCGACCAGGAGCTCACGCCCGGATTGGGCTGATTCAAGCGCAACGCGCGGTGATACGCCGAACGGATCTAAAAAGCGCGCCGCACCTTCGAGATACAGATCGATCATCCGCCGGGTGACGCCTACCTCCAGGGGAGGTAGGAATCGTTCTAATGGGCCAGGTTGAATCCTGGAAGACCCGATGGGAAGCACATTGTCCATCCATACCAGTATACGTCAACCGTCCCCTGCTCCCAGACTCTCCGGCGGGTATTGTCCAATCCGGAGCCAGGCTTTAGACTGGTGTCATGATCTTCCCTACCGCCTCGGACCAGGGGATATTTCGAAGGCTACTCCTGGCAATGCTCTTCACGGCGCTCCTGGTGGGTTGCAGCCGCAGCCCCTCGGCTGAACCCGGTCTCCAATCCGGGAGCAACTCCCGAGATCTGACCGACCGCAAGCACACGGTTCAGACATGCCTCGTAACGACGGGGTCACCGCCATTGCCTGACCTGGTAGACCCCCTCACCTGGGCATCCGATCTTGAGCACTACCTGAACCAGGGCGGACTTCTGACAAGCCTGCTCGAGTCGATCGAGGACCGCCAGGTGGAGCTTGAGCCGGAGCAGACTGGCGCAGTTCTCGATCTGGATGCCGATGGCAGTGAGGATCTGGCTCTGATCCTCACCGGCCGGGATCAGGTCTCTGGCCTGTCATCCGGGACATTGTTTCTTTTTCTATGTCACAGAGATCGTTATGAACTGGCTTATATCTCCCCCCCAGCGGAAATCCCGGGCCTCCCGAGCATCGAGGCCGGGAGGGATTTGAACGCGGACGGCCTGCCAGATCTGCTGATCAGCACGGAGAACTGCGGCGCACACACCTGCTTTGAGAACCTGCAGGTGCTGAGCTATTTGCAGGGCAGGTTTGAGAATGTACTCCAGGGCCGAAGCGATGATCTCCCCAACCCAAGCCTCGAACTGCGCGGTCCCGATAGCCAGGGACGCTGGTCGCTGGCGATGACCGGAACCGGTATCAGTTCAGCTGGCGCCGGCCCTTACCGTGAGCGAACTCGAACCTGGAACTGGGATCCAACCACAGGTGCCTATGTCTCGGGCCCGGATGCGCTCGGGGCACCTCGCTACCGGATCCACCTGCTGCAGGATGCCGACACAGCCGCCGCCGCAGGCGATTCCGCCACGGCACTCGAACTTTACCAGCAGGTTATCGAAGACAGCCGTTTCGACGACTGGATTTACGGAGAAACTGGCCGGCGGACGCTGGCCGCGTTCGCCACGTACCGACAAATGTGGGTCCACTTGAGCCAGGGTGACACCGGGTCTGCCCGTCGCTCGCTCGAGTTCATGCAGGCATCAGCGACTAACGATACAGCCGACATGCTTGAACTGGCGGAGGTTGCCTTCGAGGCCTATGAAAACGGTGGGATGGAGGCTGCTTGCACTGCAGCCCAGGCTTACGGAGCAGCCCATACGCCGACCATCCTCGAACCCTTGAATTACGGATACGCCAATCGGGCTTATAGCGCTCCTGACCTATGCTTGAGCCCGCCGTGAAATACCATTAAAAGCAAGGAGATCGTGAAGTGCCCCCACTCCCAATCGATGATTTTGAAGCCCGCCTGCCAGACCTGATCAGCCTGACCCAGCAATTCGTCGAGCATGAATCGCCCACGACTGCCAAGGATCAGATCGACGGACTTGGTCGTCATATCGCCGCCGCGATGAAAGAGCGTGGAGCTCAGCTTACACACTTCGAAGAAAGTAGGGCCGGCGACCACTGGATGGGTTTGTGGGGTGAGGGTGACGATCAGATCTTGCTCTTGACCCATATGGACACGGTTCATCCCCTTGGATCGCTTGAAAGCATGCCCTGGGTTATGAGCGAAAACCGGCTCTACGGCCCGGGTGTGCTGGACATGAAGGTCAGCATCGCAATGGCCATCACAGTGCTGGAGGCGCTTTCCACCCGGGGATTGCTCGATAAGCGTGCGGCTCTGCTGTGCACCTCCGACGAGGAGACTGGAAGTCATGCCTCAAAGAACCTGATCGAGGAATTGGCAGCAGAATCTGCGCTTGTCCTTTGCCTCGAGCCCGCCCTGCCTGAGGGCGCGTTGAAAACCTGGCGAAAAGGGATTCTCAACTTCCGCCTGGAAGTGCATGGGGCGGCTGCCCATGCCGGTAGTGACATCGGCAGTGGCGTAAATGCGATACTCGAGATGGCGCACCAGGTGCAGGTTATCTCACGGCTCGGCGATGACGATGAAGGCACGACCGTGAACGTCGGTGTGATAAATGGAGGCACCCGCTCCAACGTCGTTCCGGAGCACTGCCGGGCCCGCATTGATGTACGCGCGATGAACCACCATGAAGGCGAGCGCATCAGGGAAGCGATGGATTCCCTGGTGCCAAAGCTGGAAGGTGCGCGGCTTGAAATTCGAGGCGGGTGGAACCGCCCACCCATGGAGCGCGATGCTCTGATGGTCGAGACCTTTCAACATGCCCAGGAAATCGGTCATCAAATTGGCCTCGAAATCTCTGAAGGCGGCACGGGGGGCGGTTCGGATGCTAACTTTGTTGCCCGGCTCGGAGTACCCGTCCTGGACGGGCTGGGTGCGCTCGGCCGCGGTGCACATACGTCGGATGAGCAGGTTGAGATTCCGACGCTGCCCGAACGGTGCGCCTTACTGGCTGCCCTGATCAGCAGCTGGTAGCAGCGCCTGCCACAGGTCGTCGACGCTCTTCATCGCAGCTATCTGGCGCAGGAAAGCGGCGGGGGACTCCGATCGAGACCAGAGCTCCCGCACGCCGCTGCCGACCGGGTCATCGCCGGCAGCTCCCCCGGGTTGGTCCGCGTAGGCACCGTGGAAAGCAAAGTACGCCTGGTTCAGCCGGCGGATCAAATACCCATTTTCCCAGAAGACCAACCGCCGCGCTTCCATATAAGCTTCTGCTACAACAATATGACCGCCAGCAAGCAGTTCATCGACGTGTTCGCGCGTCTCCCGCATCTCGACCCGGAAATCAAATTCCGGCGGCTCCTGCGGCTCGGAGTCCTGGCTCTCCGGCGGCGGTTCAGGCGGCAGAAATTCGGGATAATAGCGGCGCAGGACCTCGCGCCCGATCGCCTTGCCCAGCAGGGAGGCGGTCGTCTCGTTCATCGTCCGCAGCTCAGGCGATTCACCGTACCGCAGTCCGAGCGGATGAAGCGAGAGGTAGTTATGAACCCACTCATGTCCGACAACCTCCGTAAGCCAGCTCAAACTGGTTGTATCCTGTACCATTGTCGGATAAGTTCCAAGGCCGCCAATGGGCACGACCAGTGCCGATACATCCAGCCTGTTCTCAACGCGTTGCTCCAGTTCGACTTCCGCTGCAAGATCGGTATCAAGCCTGAGGTTGATGTCAGCAATCTGTCGGATCTCATCTCGAGGTGAAACGATCAGCGCGCTGGGCAGAGGAGCGATGCTGAAAAGCACGGGCGGCAGCAGGCCATCGAGCATTCCGAGACCATAATCCATCAGGACCTGGGTGGTCTGCGCCTCGAGCACCATTTCAGCCAACGGGCGCAGGCCATCGACCCGGACTCGGAGCTGCTCCTCCCTCACCCCCAACTCGGCCAGCGTGTTTTCCCGATCGGGCAAATCTGGATTACCGTAAGCAGCTTCAAGTTCTCCATGCGCTGCGTGGTAGGCATCCACAGCCGAGATGTAATCCAGGACCAGCCTCTGGTCAGAATCCGGCCGCAGGTATTCCGTTACACTCAGATTCGCATCAGCCGCTTTGTCGAGCCAGGCAGCGAGGGTCCAACCGAAGAAGTCGAATTCATAAGGGCGAGCGAGGGACGAAATGCGCTCAGCCTGGTCATGGGCCTGAATCGCACTCCCGCCAAGGGTGACGATCAGGAGAAATACCAGCAGGATACGCTTGCACCAGTTCCAGGCCGCACGCAGGAAATCACGCATGCGCTGATGATACCAAGCGCTCCGGCGGGGTCAATAGGCGGAATCGCGCTATGTTATAATCCCGCCTCACCTGGCCTGAGAACGGCCAGGAGAAAATTCTATGAACTTCCTCGTCACCGGCGCGGCCGGTTTTCTCGGCTCAAACCTCGCAAATCGAATGGCGCGCGAGGGCCATGAAGTGCGCGGACTGGATGATTTATCTGCGGGTGATCCAGCGCGGCTATCGCCTGATGTGCTCTTTACTCGTGGCGATGTCACCGACCGCCCCAAACTGTGGACCCTACTCCAGGATGTGGACTGCGTGTACCATCTTGCCGCAAAAGTCTCCGTACCGGAGTCCGTTCTGTACCCGCGTGAGTACAACATCATCAACGTGGGCGGTACGGTGAGCGTGATGGAGGCGATGCGAGATGTGGGTGTGCGCCGGGTGGTGTTCATCTCCTCCGGAGCGATCTATGGGGATAAGGGTACCCAGCCCCTTAACGAGTCAGCCCCACCCAGGCCGGGCTCCCCCTATGCTGTCTCCAAGCTGGCGGCTGAACATTACGTCCATACGATCGGCAGCCTGTGGGGAATTGAGACGGTATCCTTGCGGGTCTTCAACGCCTTCGGTCCTGGTCAACCACTTTCAGTTGCGCATCCACCGGTTGTGCCACACTTCCTGCGCGAGGCGGCACGCGGCGGCACGCTCGTCATTCATGGCGATGGGGAACAGACACGTGACTTTGTCTACCTTGACGACGTGGTTGAAGCGATGGTCGCGGCTGCCACCGCGCCCACGGTTGACCAGCTGGTGATCAACATAGGCAGCGGACATGAGACGAGCATCAAGGCACTTGGCCAGCAGGTGATTGAGGCACTTGGCGTCAAAGCGGAGTGGATCTATAAGGAAGATCATGATCCAGGACCCTCGCGAATGTGCGCTGACATCCATCTCGCACGCCAGAAGCTCGGCTACCAACCACGTTACAGCTTGAAGGAAGGGCTGGAGCGCATGATTCGCAAAGATCCCCGCTTCCAATCTGAAAGCTGAGGCCGGCGAAGTGATGCGAAACCGGCCTGGTATTGCTGGGATACTCAGCCGGTGAAATACGCCCCCCGCCTGCCGCGCAAATTCTACCGCCAGGATACGCTCCACGTCGCCCGACACATTCTGGGACAACGCCTTGTTCACCTAGAAGCTGGGGGTGAACGCCTGGTTGGAATCATTTCCGAAGCAGAAGCGTACGTCGGCAGCGAGGATCTAGCCTGCCATGCCCGGGTTGGCCGCACACAGCGCAACGCGACGATGTGGGGTGAAGCGGGTCATGCCTATGTCTATTTCACGTATGGAATGCACTGGATGTTGAACCTGGTAACCGAGAGGGCAGGCTACCCAGCAGCAGTCCTGCTGCGGGCTGTGATTCCGGCTGAGGGTGTGGAGCGGATGCGCAAGCGGCGCGTCGGCCGCCCGGATGCGCAGCTCACCGACGGTCCGGCCAAGCTCTGCCAGGCTTTTGGCGTCGACCGCCAGTTCGACGGCCATGATTTGTGCGGTCCGGCAGCGGTATTATTCATCGAGCGCGGCGTGATGATCACGGATCAATCCGTGACATCCGGCCCGCGTGTGGGTTTAAACACCGTAGCAGAACCATGGAAGAGCATGCCCTGGCGATTCTGCATCACCAGGTCCTTCGCCAAACAACTACAGGAGGAGATTGGTTCATGAAACTACTTGAAGGAAAGACGGCGCTTGTCTTTGGCGTAGCCAATGATCACTCGATCGCCTGGGGTATTGCCAAATCGATGCATGAGCATGGCGCGCGGGTGGCATTCTCATACGCCAGCGAAGCGCTGGAACGGCGAGTCCGACCATTGGCCGAATCGATCGACTCCACCTTTGTCGAAAAATGCGACGTGACGGATGACAACCAGATCGAGGCACTCTTCGAGAAGGCGAAAGACGAGTTGGATTCCATTGATATTCTCGTTCACGCAATCGCTTACGCTGAACGTGATGACCTGCAGGGTGCATTTCACCAAACCAGCCGGGCTGGTTTCCGCCTGGCAATGGAAATCAGCGTGTACTCGTACATCGCGCTCGCCCGTGCCGCCAAACCGCTGATGGGTCCCGGCAGCTCGATGCTGACCCTGACTTACTACGGGGCGCAGAAAGCCGTGCCCAATTACAACGTTATGGGTGTTGCGAAAGCCGCTCTGGAAGCGACCACCCGCTACCTGGCGGTGGATCTGGGACGAGATCGTATTCGAGCGAATGCCATTTCGGCCGGCCCAGTACGCACGCTCTCGGCAGCCGGAGTGAGCGGCTTTAAACGCATGTATCGCGAGTTCACCTCCTACGCCCCGCTCGGTGAACCGATCAGCATCGAGGACATCGGCGGTGCGGCGGTCTGGCTCGCGTCCGATATGGCCAGCAAGGTCACCGGCGAAGTGCTCTTCGTCGACTCGGGATACAATATCGTTGGCATTCCTGAGTCGCTCGAGTAGACCCTGGCTGAACATTCCGTGAGCAATTGACCGTGATCGACCGGCTGCGCGCCGTACGCTTTGAACACCTGAACCCGGAACTGCGAACCTACCGCGTCTGGATCACGCAGCGCGTGACGCTCGTCGTTCTGGCACTGCTGGGCGCATGGGTCATCGTCGATCTTGCCTTGTGGACGCTGGGTTTACAGCATCAGAGAACGAATCTGGTCTTCGATCTGGCCAGCATCCTCTTTCTGCTCGGGGGAACCCTGGTCACCAGGCGGCTTGCCAACTGGAACAATACGGTCATGGCAGGGCATGTTTCGGCTGTATCCTTCCTGCTGCTGGCCCTGGCAAACCTGTTGCTCTACCCCCAGAGCATTTTTATCTTCAGTGCGATTCTCTTTGCCCCGATCATGCTCTCTGGCTTGATGATCGGAGGCCGGACGACTTTCATCTACTCGATCCTCGCTTCAATTTCGCTCCTCGGAAGCTGGCTACTGGCCGGAACACTCGATCCCGTCCCTGATGTGGATGGAATATATTGGGCACTCTTCCTGAGCTCACAGATTGGACTGCACCAGGGCCTGGCCGTGCTGCTCTATAACCAATCCCGCCACCTTGAACTGACCTTCATGCGTTTACAGGCTAAGACTGATGAACTCTCGCAGTTGGCGCATACCGATCCGCTGACAAATCTGGCCAACCGGCGCTTCCTGATCGAACAGCTTGAGCGCGAATTTGCCCGTGCCAAGCGCTACCGGCGCCCGCTTTCTCTGCTCTACCTTGACCTGGATGGCTTTAAGTCGATCAACGACCGCTTCGGCCACCTGTTCGGAGACGAGATGCTGAGGACGGCAGCACTCTCCATGCGGGCCGTGCTGCGCACGACGGACCTGCTGGCGCGCATCGGCGGGGATGAGTTCGCCGTCTTGCTGCCGGAAACTACGGCAAAGGGCGCAGTAGGTGTGGCGCTTAAACTGCGCCGGGCCCTGGAAGCATCCTCGGCCGGGATGGGTGAGAATGTACCCTCCTTGAGCTTTTCGGCCGGGGTCTCGCAGTTGATATTCGAAGATGAGACCATCGACGATCTGCTTGCCAGAGCCGACCAGGTACAATATCAGGCAAAGGCTGAAGGGCGAGGTCAGATCCGTTCGCAGCAGGATATCAGCCAGCTCCCGCTCTTTTCCGCCGAGGGACAGGGCCACGTGAGTGGCTGACGCCCAACTCCAGAGCAAGCAACCAGGTACATCTGACTCGTGACGAAAGATCGGATAGAGAGCGTGATTCACACAGGCAGTTTGGAACTAGAGACTCAAGGTCATGCCGATATGCATGACCTGACCAGAGCGGTGAGCGAGATCGTTGAGGCCAGCGGGGTCAAGCAGGGACTGGCAAACATCTTCACCCCTTCCTCGACCAGTGCCTTGACGACGATTGAATACGAGCAAGGTGCCCTGGATGACCTGCGGCGGGCCTTGGACCAGATCGCACCGCCGCAGGGGGAATACCGCCACAACCTGCGCTGGGGCGATGGGAATGGCCATTCCCATTTGCGCTCGGCGTTGGTTGGCACCAGCCTCAGCATCCCGATTCGCGCAGGCAACCTCGCACTCGGCACCTGGCAGCAAATCTTATTCATCGATTTTGATGTCCGCCCACGACAGCGGCGGATCCTTGTAACTGTCTATGGAGAGCAGGTAGAGTGAGCTTATGAGCGGAAAGAACGTTGCTGACCAGCGCCTGCTGGCCGTCTTTGCCCATCCAGATGATGAGAGCTTTGGACCGGGGGGAACGCTGGCCCACTATGCCGGGCAAGGCGCCGAAGTCCACCTGGTGTGCGCAACGCATGGCGAGGTGGGCGATGTTTCGCCGGAACTGCTTGGAGAGCACCAGGATATTGCCCAGCTGCGCGAGCACGAACTGCGCTGTGCGGCGGACTACCTTGGATTGGCCGGCGTGCATTTCATGGGCTATCGAGATTCAGGTATGCCCGGTACGCCCGATAACCATCACCCTCGAGCCCTGGCTGCCGCCAACCCGGATGAAGTGGCAGGTAAAGTCCTGGCCTACATGCAGGAGCTCAAACCCCAGGTCGTTATCACCTTTGACCCGATCGGGGGCTACCGCCACCCAGATCACATCGCGATGAATAAAGCCACACTGCAGGCCTTCGAAATGGCTCGCCAGGCCGGGAAAGCCTACCAGCCCCAGAAGCTCTATTACCATACCTTCTCCAAACGCTGGCTGCGTTTTTTCCTGCGCCTGCTGCCGCTCTTCGGCCAGGATCCCCATCACTTCGGACGCAATGGCGATATCGATCTGACCGACCTGGCCGCTGTGGATTTTCCCATCCACACCCGCATCCGTTACGCAGAGGTCGCAGACCGGAAGGAGCAGGCTTCCGCCTGCCACCGCAGCCAGCAGGATGGAGGCCCAAGCGGGATAGTCGGCATGCTGCTGCGCCGCTTCAACGGGCCTGAGACTTTTATGCGTGCTTTCCCGCCGGCATCTAAGGACACGCGCGAGAGCGACCTTTTCGAAGGCGTCGATTTCTCCCTACCCTGAACAACAACTTTGTGCCCGGGGTCCAATTCGACGCTCGCAGGTGGGCGTGGTAAGATTTGGCCGCCGAAAGATAGCTGTCCGCTCGGCTGCTTCACAAGGTCCAGGAGTTGCATGATACGACATTGGGAACAAGCGCTCCCCAACCATTTTGAGCTGCCCCAGCGAATTCGCAAGCTGAGTGACCTTGCCTACAACCTGTGGTGGACGTGGGAACCCGGGGCCGGACGCCTTTTTAAGGACATCGATCCGGTCATCTGGGAGGCCACGTACCATAACCCGGTGGTTTTTCTCAGGCAGGTTGAGCGGGGCAGGCTCAATCGAGCCAGCCGCCGGCGCAACTACCTCGAAGCCTACGACCGGCTGACCCTGGCCTTCGAAGATTACATGCAGGCCGAAGACACCTGGTACGATAGGACCTACCCCGATCGCCTGAACCAGCCGATTGCCTACTTCTCGACCGAATTCGGGTTGCACGAAGCGCTGCCGATTTATGCCGGCGGTTTGGGAGTGCTCTCTGGCGATCACCTGAAGGAAGCGAGCGACCTGGGCATGCCCCTGGTTGCGGTCGGGTTCCTCTACACCGAAGGATATTTCAAGCAGCACATTACGGAAGATGGTTGGCAGGAAGCCGAGTGGAGCTCGCTTTCCTTTCCCGACCTGCCAGCCTACCCGGTTCTCGATGCAAATGGAACCCCCATCCTGGTCAGTGTCTTGCTGCCAGGTCGCGAGCTGCACTCTCGCCTCTGGCGGGTTCAGGTTGGCCGTGTCCCGCTTTTCCTGCTCGACAGCAACGTCAGTCAGAACCAACCCAACGACCGCAGCCTGACCGCCCGCCTCTACACCAGTGACCACGAACTGCGTATTGCGCAGGAAATGATTCTCGGCATCGGCGGTGTACGCGCCCTGCGTGAGCTCGGTTACAATCCCGCCGTCTGGCACTTGAATGAAGGCCATTCGGCCTTCCAGACCCTGGAACGGGCGCGTGAACTTACCGCCGGCGGGCTTACCTTCGAGCAGGCGCGCGAAAGGATTCGGGCGACGACCATCTTTACAACCCACACGCCCGTCCCTGCCGGTCACGACGAGTTCCAGCCCTCCTTGATCGAAAAGTTTTTCGGCCAATACTGGCCCCAGCTTGGCCTAGACCGGGAAACGTTTCTCGACCTGGCGTGTGAGAAACATGATTGGGGCGAAACCTTCAGCATGTCGAGACTCGCCATCCGTATGGCCAGCCATCTTAATGGCGTCTCTGAGCTTCACGGCGAAGTAGCACGCGAGATGTGGTCGCACATCTGGCCCTCACTGCCGGCGGAAGAGACTCCCATCCGCTACATCACGAACGGTGTACACACGCTCACCTGGCTCGCCCGTCGCCTTAGCCTGCTCTTCAACCAGTATCTCGATCAGGATTGGCGCGAGCGGCTCGACGATCCCTCTGTCTGGGAAGGCGTGGACC
>Ga0315534_1000123_pt1 | contig 44224 bp, 48 predicted proteins | sample SalMarSW160240MG_FD_203094 | JGI IMG/M metagenome (GOLD analysis project Ga0315534, IMG submission 203094) | Salt marsh sediment microbial communities from the Plum Island Ecosystem LTER, Massachusetts, United States - Salt Marsh Sediment SW1602-40 ... | reverse complement strand
CAAAGTTACGAGCTTGTATTTCCTTGTTCATTGGATGTTCCTCCAAGTATGTGTTGACGACCTTGATATAATCTCGGCCCTGATCTTGGCCTTGGATAATATTGTACATACATTGTACATGTTGTCAACTGTTTGTATATATTATTATATTGTATAAAATCATAATGTTATTAATTTTCTTGTTTAATAATATAATTTTTGTATAATTATTATATGGATTTGCTGGAACCAGGCTGTATGGGAGGCTGAGACGCTGATTTCAGCGATCGAAACAATATGCAAGGATTAACATATAATAGCTATACAAGGGTTAGACAATGACACAGGCAACAAGCAACGAAGAACACGACGCGACTCACCTGTTCCCGATTCGCACGGTATGTTCGGTCACCGGTATCAATCCGGTAACCCTCCGCGCCTGGGAACGACGCTATGGATTGATCAAGCCACAGCGTACAAAGAAAGGCCACCGGCTTTATACACAGGCGGATATCGACTTAATCAATGAAACCGTCCGGCTGCTGGACAAGGGTATTCCAATCGGTCAGGTCCGGCAGGTCCTCAAGAATCGTAAGGATGAAAGCGCCTCATCGAGCACAGCTAAAGATCACTGGTCAACCTACATCGAGGACATGATCAGTGCCATCGCATTATTTGATGAAGACCGGCTGGATGCGATATACAACGAAGCATTATCTCTGTATCCCGTCGACACGGTAATGCGCTGGCTTATCATCCCGCTGCTAAGGCGGCTCGGACTACGCTGGGAAACCGGGGAAGGCAGCGTTGCCGAAGAACATTTCTTCGCTGTTTTCATGCGCAACAAACTTGGGGCGCGTTTTCATCACCTGCGCGGCCAACGTCATGGCCCGAAGATATTGGTCGCCTGTCTGCCGCATGAGCACCATGAATTAGGGCTGTTGCTGTTTTCCCTGATGGCAAAGTCCCTCGGATATGAGATCGTCACGCTCGGTCCTAACATGCCGCTGGATGATTTGCCCGTTACAGTCAAGCGTGCACACTGTGATGCCATCGTGCTGGCCGGATCACTGGCATACGATTACAGGCAAATTGCAACAGACCTGAAAAAATTACAGGGCAATGTCAACGTCCCGGTCTTCGTGGGCGGCAGCTATTCCATGACGGCGCGTGATGTCATAACCGGGGCAGGCGCAATTCCGCTCGGTGAAGACATGACGCAAGCCCTGAAGCAAATCAAACGCGTACTCAATACCGCCTGATATCCTGCTCGAACGCGACCTGCGCAGAGACCTTAAGGTAATAACGATGAGACTGTGGTCCATACATCCTGCTTATCTCGACAGCAAAGGCCTGGTTGCCTTGTGGCGTGAAGCATTGCTGGCTCAGGCGGTATTGCATAACAAGGCCCGTGGTTATCACAACCATCCACAACTTGACAGATTTAAACAACACACTGATCCAAAGGGCGCAATTGCCACTTATCTGTGCGCCATACACAGAGAAGCAAGGGACAGGGGTTACACATTCGATCACAGTAAAATATTACCGGGCAGGGTACGCAAACACATAACAGTGACAACTGAACAACTCCATTATGAAGCCAGACACTTGCAACAAAAACTCAAAAACCGTGACCCTCAGGCCTGTTCATGGATGAGGAAACAAAAACATATTAAACTCCATCCGTTATTTGAAATTCGGCAAGGTCCCATTGCATCCTGGGAGAAATCCAGATAATGCTGTCAAAAACTCTTTAGCCTAGGCCCTATCATGCAAGTCCGTTATACTATGTGGCCATTTGATTATTGCCGAATTCGATCCCGTATGGATAGCCTCTCACAACACCGGCTCCCGGCGCACTACAAGTTATTACTGTTGACACTATTGTTCTCCGTGCAATACACAGGAACACCCGTGTTTGCTCAACAAGAGACCACACCGGTCATCGTCGATGCAGCTGAAGAGGTTGCGTTGATCGAAGAAGTATCCTTGACGGGCACGGTGATATCACCACGTGTCGCCAACCTCTCGACCGAGGTCAGTGGTATCGTGGATGCCATCAATGTCGATATCGGTGATCGCGTGGAAACCGGTGATGAAATCCTGCATCTTAACTCCGAGCTGGAGGAGCTTTCACTGGCCGCAGCGCGTGCGGTCACCGAACAGGCCGAGCAGGAACTGGCAGACGCCAAACGCCGTCTGACCGATGCCAAAGCCCTGGCTGAACGTCAAACCGTGTCCGCCAATGCACTGGAGTCCCTGGCAGCAGAAGTTCGCATTGATAACGCACAGGTAAACCGTTTTCGTGCCGAGGAACAACGACAGGCAGCGCGACTACGCCGTCACAAACTGACCGCACCATTCTCCGGAGTAATAAACCGTAAACTTGTCGAACAAGGCGAATGGATACAACCGGGTCAGGCAGTCGTCGAACTGGTCGCTACCTCGAACCTACGCATTGACTTTCAAGTACCTCAATCCGTCTATACAAAAATGGATCAGGCGACAGGCGTCATTGTCAACCTGGATGCATTCTCCGGACAAGGTTTCGATGGCAAAATCGAGTCGGTCATCCCGGTAAATGATCCAGCCACTCGTACCTTTTTAATCCGCGTGGCACTGGATGAGCCACGGATCAACCTCGCACCGGGAATGTCCGCCAGTGCCGCGCTGAAACTGAAAACCGGTAACCGGGGAGTCGTCGTCCAGCGTGATGCCATCATGCGTTATCCTGACGGACGTATCACTGTATGGGTAATCAAGCAGGAAAACGGCAAAACCACGGTCTCTGAACGTCAGGTTCAGCCCGGTTCAAGCTTTGATGGCAAGATCGCCATTAACAGTGGCCTGTCACCCGATGCCCTGGTAGTCATACAGGGCAATGAATCATTACATGAAGGGCAGGCTGTCACAGTAAAGCTCAGTGAATAAACAGGTCCTGAATATAGCACCAGCATGTTCGAACGCATAGTCAATCACGGTATATTAACCGCGGTATGCACTCTCATCATCGCCGTGCTGGGCGTGGTTGCCGCATTCAAGATACCGGTGCAAATGATTCCGGATCTTGAAGTGCGCACGATCTCCATACGCACTACCTGGCCCGGTGCCACTCCACAAGATATCGAAAAGGAAATCCTTATCGAGCAGGAAGAGCACCTGCGCAGTGTTCCCGGATTACAGCGCATCGTTTCCTCGGCATCATTCGGGCGCGCCGAGGTGGAAATGGAATTTCCATTCGGGATCAACCTGAATCAGACCTTGATCGAGGTTATCAATGCACTAAGTCGCGTCCCCTCCTATCCCAACAATGTCGATGAACCGCGCATCTATGCCACTTCATTCTCGGCCAATTCGTTCATGTACTTCCGTGTCATGCCTCTGCCGGGCAATCCGCGTAATCTCGACATGTTTCCCATGCAGGACTTCGTGGAGGACAATGTTGCCACACGCATGGAAACGGTCCCCGGTGTTTCGGAAGTATCCGTCTACGGCGGTGCCGAAAGGCAAATTCAGATACTCATAGATCCCGCCCGCCTGGCCGAACGCAATCTTACCGTGACCCGGGTCCGCCAGGCCATATTACAACGTAACCGTGACATCTCCGGGGGTGAAATCGAATCAGGCAAGCGGCGTTACATGCTGCGCACCATCGGGCGTTTTCGTGATATTGATGATCTGAAGAACGTCATCATAGATCGCCAGGGTGACGCACTTGTCCGCCTGGGAGACCTTGCCGAGGTCCGACTTGGCCATTTCGAAATAAACCGTTACTCGTATACCGATGGCAATCCGGTTATCGGATTGTCTGTGCGTCGTCAGCCCGGTTCCAATGTCATTAACATCAAGCAGGGCATGATGCAGGAAGTCGACACGATCAACGAAGAGGTTCTGAAGCCGGCCGGCATGCACATGCGACTGATAGCTGATGATGTCGGCTACGTGCAGGCGTCCGTCTTCAATGTCTGGAAAAACCTGCTGATCGGCGCCGTGTTGGCCAGCATCGTCATGTTCCTGTTTTTGCGTTCAGGCAAGGCAACATTGATAGGCATCATGGGCATTCCCATTTGTACCATCGCCGCATTTATCGGCCTGTTGGTGACAGGACGGACCATCAATGTGATTTCACTGGCCGGTGTCGCCTTCGCCATCGGCATGACACTGGATAACAGCATTGTCGTACTCGAAAGTATCGAGCTGGCCTGGCGCAAGGGACTGGATCGCTGGCAGGCCGCCATTGATGGTGTACGCAAGGTCTGGCCAGCGGTATTGGCATCGACATTGACAACCGTGCTGGTATTTGTACCCATTGTCTTCATCGCTGAAGAGGCTGGACAGCTGTATTCAGACATTGCCATCGCTATTTCCGCCTCGATAATAGCGTCGATGTTGATGGCCATCGCCGTGTTGCCTCCGGCTGCCGCACACTTTGCCTTCGGCGAGACCCGGGATAATCACGACCAGGGCACGACGCGCTGGATGCAATATGTGGTCAACAAGGTCGATTGGTTGATCAATACGCGCACACGCCGGGCGGGCATTATCGCCGTGGTTGTCGGTATCAGCACAGGGATTATCATTTACTTAACACCCCCGACCGAATACCTGCCGGAAGGTGAAGAGCCCAAGTTATTCGCCAGTATGAGCCCACCGACAGGATACAATATCGAGACCATGAAACGGATCGGTAATGAAATTCAGGAATATTTCCTGCCTTTTCTGGAAGACAGCCCCGAGCAGTACGACAACGGTGAAAAGGAAGTACCGGCCATGTCGTATTTCAATCTCAGTATACAGGCCACGGGCATCCGCATCATCGCACAACCAAAAGAGCCCAAATACATCAAGGCACTGATGGACGCGATTGATCGCAAATATCAAAGCTATGTGGGAATGCGTTCATTCGTGTCACGTGGTTCCATCATTACCAGTAATAACGGCGGTACCCGTAGCGTCAACCTCGACATATCGGGGCCAAACCTGCCCGATATCTACGAGGTGGCCAAACAGGCCGAAAACCGTGCCAGGGATGTGTTCGAACAACCTCCCCGGATCCGTGCCAATCCATCCTCGTTGACATTGTCTCAACCACTGGTAGAAATCAGGCCTGACTGGGAGCGTTTGGCGGAAACCGGTATGTCCAATGCCGACATGGGCTTCACCATAGCGGCTTTGACCGATGGCGCTTTTGTCGACGAGTACTATCTCGAAGACAATAAGATCGATATCTATATCTACAGCAATGCAGGCAACAACGCCTCACTGGAAACCCTGGACAGGATGCCGGTCTATACCCCGGCTAATGCCGTGGTACCGATGTCATCACTTGCCAGGGTAGTGGAAACTGTGGGTACCAGCGACATCCGCCGTGTCGACGGCAGGCGCACCGTAACACTGAACATCATCCCGCCGGATAACATCGCACTGGAAACAGGCGTGGATATCGTCAAGCATGATGTCATAAAATACCTGCGGGATTCGGGCAGAATCCCCAATAATGTGAAAATCAAAATATCAGGGGCAAGTGACCAGCTGGATGCAACGCGTGCTTCGCTCACCACCAATTACATGGTGGCCCTGGTGATTATTTATTTGATACTGGTCGCCATCTTCTCACATTGGGGATATCCGTTGTTGATCATGACGACCATCCCTCTGGGAATCGCCTCGGGTATCGTTGGCTTGTGGCTGTTGAACCTTGTCGGTTCATGGCTGCCCCATTTCGGCTATCCTGCACTGCACCAGTCATTCGATATGATTACCATGCTTGGCTTTCTGATACTCATGGGAACAGTCGTCAATAATCCAATTCTGATTGTGCATCAAGCAATGATAAACGTACGCGACAACCATATGGCCGCTGCGCAAGCCGTACGCGATGCCGTCAATATCCGCCTGCGTCCTATCGCCATGACTACCCTGACGACGGTTTGTGGCCTGGCACCGCTGGTATTGCTACCCGGAGAAGGAACAGAACTCTATCGCGGGGTCGGCATCATCGTGATGTTCGGACTGGTGGGGACCGCAATCGTTACGCTGACTTTCCTGCCCGCACTGACAACCGCCGTCCTTGCCCGGCGCAAGCCTTAACAGCAAGGTAAATGATACTGGATACATGAACTGTAACCCCTGGATGTTTCAATCGTTGTCTTATCCCGTTGCCTTGTCCATGCACTGCTTGAACACCTCGACATAGAAATCCTCCGGTGTATCCTGCCAAAGATAGGCCGTCATCATCGTGGTTAACAACTCCAGCATATAGTCCTTTTCGACAGTCGAAAGGTCATGATTGAAACGGGTGACCTCAAGCGCCAGCTCCGCAGGTACTCCAAGCCGCGAATTTATTACGGAATCGAAACCGATCATCGCATGGGCGTGGCAGGCGGGGTAAATATCGTCTTCAGCAGAGCCGGTACCGGCGATGTTGCCGGTTGATACCGTAGCGCAGGCTGACAAAACAAGGATACAAAAGAACCGCTTCATCTTCTGTGACTCCTGTACGACAGTGACACGGTTTAATTGACACTGTCGTCATTCCGTCTGTTAATTAATTAGACTGCGCGGGAATGGGAATGGTTCAAGTCCCTAAGGGCTTCAAGGTATTGTTTAGTATATAAACTACCTCGGAATGATGACGGCGTGATGGGATGCAGGCTATCCGGGGCTTCAATCATCCCTCAAGACGGTACACACAACCTGGCGTTCGGTGCGCGGCCCGTCGAACTCGCACAGAAAGATATTCTGCCAGGTTGACAGGCCCAGCTCATGATCGATGATCGGTATGGTCTCCGATGGGCCGATCAGCCCGGCCTTCAGATGTGCATCGCCGTTACCATCCTGCTGGTCGTGCAACCAGATACCCCTGGGAATCATCTGGCGAAGCAGATTGACAACATCCGTCTGTACGCTTTCATCCCAGTTTTCCTGGATCATGATGGCGGCGGTTGCGCCCTGAACATAGACTGATGCAAGACCGTCACGGACACCGCTGGTGCTGACGGTCTGCTTGACATGCGCGGTAATATCGACCAGCGTTTCACGCGCATGGGTGGCAACTCTGATGATCTCACGCACTCTGCAGTTCCAACTTTAGTATTTCACCGCGTCCAGGCTCACAACAGGTTCATCACCGACAACCTCAGCACTATGCACCATGTCCCTGGGCACAACGAGTGTATCACCCGCCCCGAGGATGACGCTCTCGCCCTGCATCACCATCCTGAAACGGCCGGACAGGACCGCGTCGATCTTGTCGTCCTGATGGGAATGATCAGGAAAATAGGTGCCGGGCGGATAGACATAACGGGTAACCTGATAGCCCCTGGCTTGCAATTTCCGGCGCAGGGCCGTCTCGCTCAGCTCACCGTCTTCTGCCGTATTCCAGCTTTCAAGATCCAGTGACATGGTGCAAACTCCTGCTAATCGATATAGATCATCCTGCGTGTCATGCCGCCGTCGACGATGAAGTTGGCGCCGGTGATGAAACCCGCCTCAGCCGATATCAGGTAATCCACCAGCCCCGCGATATCTTCAGGCACACCTACCCTGCCGGCAGGATGTTGCAGTCGATCCTGTTCGCTATGTCGAGGCGTGATACGATCGCGTTCCTTTTTCCATTCGCCCGTTTCGATCCAGCCCGGCGCGATACAGTTCACCCGCACTTCTGGACCGAGACTCACCGCCAGCGAATGGGTTAGCGCGACGATGCCGCCCTTCGATGCCGCATAGGCTTCTGTATCCGGCTCGGACATCAGCGCCCGTGTCGAGGCGATATTGACGATGGCGCCTTGCGTCTGTTTCAGATGCGGCGCGGCATACTTGCTGCAAAGGAAGGTACCGGTGAGGTTGACGCCGATAACGGCATGCCAGTCATCCAATGTGACATCGTCGAGTGACCTGAAGCGGGAGATCCCGGCGTTATTCATCAGGACATCGATATATTGGTAGCGCTCCAGCGTCTCGTCGATCAGTCGACGCACTTGCTCCTCGCTGGAGACATCGCATGAAACAAAGTGGATATTACCTATCAGCTCGTATTCACTGACAGTTTCCTCCCCCGCCTCCTTATCCGTATCGGCGATCACCACATTCATGCCTTTACCCAGCAGGCGTCGCGCCGTCGCCTTGCCGATGCCCTGCGCCCCGCCGGTAATGATGGCTATGAGGGGCCTTGTCACCACTCTGCTCCTGTAGCCGGGCAGCACCGGCCTCCAGGGCGGCCGGAATAATCAGGAACGGGCATGGCATCAGTCCTCATATGGGCTAGAATATCGGTATCAACCTCACTGGATCAACTATCATGCAACACGAATTAGACCCGATCGTGGACCAATGGTACATGCATCGTGACAAGGGACAGCGGTTTGTCGTGACTGCCGTCGATGAGAGCGAGAATACGGTTGAAATACAGCATTTTGATGGTGACATCGAAGAATTCAGTCTGGATGATTGGTACGACCTCGATATAGAACTCAGCGAGGAGCCGGAAAACTGGAGTGGTGCGCTGGATATCGCCGAAACCGATGATCTGGGCACCGAAGTGACCGATACCACGGAAGACGACTGGATGGAACCCATGGAGGAAATCCATCCTCCCGGAAACAAGAGGTGAACTCAGGTACAACCAGCATATAGATAATTGGAGGACAAAACCATGACGACAATGCATCGCCCCCGGATGGTTGGCGTACCGGATCCGGAGTTAAAGACCTCACCCATCCTAGAAGAAACCGACGATGACTACGAACTGATTGCACAGAGTGTTGAAGAACAGCAAACCTGTTATTTCAATAACATGACCTATGTAGACGGCGACTATGTCTGCAGTGGCAGCGGCGCCTTGCTGCGCTGTGAAAAGGGTCTATGGGTCAGAAAAGGCAGTTGCGATCCGGATAATCCCTGAAATCAATTATCGTCAGGCGTGTCCGCATGAACGTAATGGATCACTGCAGGTTGACTATCCGATAAATGAAAAAGGCCGGAATCATTTAACATGATTCCGGCCCTTCCATCCTTAATGTGTGAGTATCCGATTTCTAAAGGTGGATGTACGGCCTTTAAAAATCAGATATCAACTAGATGGTGCTGACGTAATGAGAAATAAGACCAATCACCATTACGATCGCAAAAAGACCAATAACGAGACTTAATTTTTCTTCCACCTGATACCTCCCCGTTTGTCTGTTTTATAAGAAGTGTTTGGATTATGGTTTTATCAAGTGCCCCATGAGTGAGACAAAAAAACCATACCAAGCAAGTAAGATATACGCAAGTTTTTTCACGCTAATCACTTATTTTTATTATGGTTTTTCGCTGGATACAACCACTCACCCGTTAGGGAAATTCACATATAAACAAAGGGCCGGGACTTTCCATATAGTCCCGGCCCTTTTGAGAATTTTTTAGATTATCCTTGGTTTGCTAGCCTTGATTAGCTTAGATAGTGGTGTAGTAATGGACGATCAATGCAAGCACAAACAGGATAGCAAGCAGGTTTGCAAGCAGGCTTAGATTCTTTTCCACCGTCATCACCTCCTTGTATGTTTACTGGTCTGGATAAATCTGCTGTATAGCCTTAATAATACAAAGACAAAAAAACCATAACGAATATTCGATCAAGATGACAAGATCTATTTAGGGGCTATTCCCTTAAACAATCTATGGTTATGACTATTAAACGAGTCAAAGACATTGATAACAAACCATAAAGACCATCATTTTCCATTTGGTCATATAAGCAATCAGTGAAACTACCAAGTGGAGATATTGATCCTGGATAGCCAGAACCACGAGGCGGGGGTAAAAATTACAGGCAAACAAAAGGGCCAGGATCTGTATGTGATGCTGGCCCTGCTAATTATGTGTATTGATCAGATTTTCAGATTGTTGTGATGTAGTGTGCTATCAGGCTTAAGACAAAAATGATTGCACCAAGAATAGCGACAAGGCTCAGTTTCTCTTCCATTGTAGTATCTCCTCACTTGTTTAAGGGTTTTAATACCTTAATTTAAATAAGGTAATAAAACCTTATCATTTGCGAGGTATTATGGCAAGTATTTCCTATATTTCAAATACATGTTATGCAAGGTCGATATGCCATGCGACTATATGACATTGTTTTTATTGATAATATATGTTTGTGCGGAGATGGCCCTCACCTGCCGGGTTTGCGAATCGTGCCCTTTTTTAACATGTAGATACACCCCAGCCATGCGCCGACCGCCCCTCCAAGGGTGTTGAGGATCAAGTCCTCGATACCGGGGTGGCGCCAGGGTAAAAACATCTGCATGGCCTCGATCACCAGACTGACCCCCAGGCAAATGATCGCGGTTCGCAGGATGCTTCCCGGTCCAGGGAACAGGATGACGATAAGCGCTCCCAACGGCATAAAGCCGAATAGATTGATGACCCAGTCCTTGACCACGTCCGGTGAGTAATACTGATGATAGAAGGGAATCGGGCGTGCGGTATCCGGTTTCAGTCGCAGGTAATATGACGTCGGTATTTCCAGTACACCGGGCACGAGATAATCCACTGCTTTCCCATCCACCGTGATAATCGCCTGATAGATCATGCCCAGCCATGGTCGATCGAAGGTAATTTCATTACCCAGTGCCAGGCGATAATCGCGCGCCCAGGTGTCAAACGCGTTGGCGGGGAGTTCTGCAATCAACCGGTATACATCGTCTATCGTGACCTTCAGTTGGCCCGTCTTGATAGCCACTGATAATGCATGCCGACCCAGATCGGTAAACACATCCGATATGACAAATGCTGGTGTACCATTATAGGTATTCCTGGAACGGCGCACCCTGACTACCAGATCCTTGTCCTGTTGACCGATGGTGAGATTCCTGAAACCGGTGTTAGAAGAGATGGTCAGGATGCGGGCCGGCCCCGTTTGATCAATCGTCGCCGGTTGTATCTCAAGCATGATCTCAAGAGATGCGCTGTCGATCGCATCAACCAGCCAGGCAGGTGCCCGCCGTGTATATGCGATACCCGGCGCCGGGAATATCAGAACTTCATCTGCTTTCAAATCGGCGTTGTTATCAAACTCCGGAAGCGGGTGGACAGGATAATAGCCGATGAACCAGTATACCAGGATCACACAGGCGAGGATGATCGGCTTTATGACTGTCGTATTGATACTCATCAGCTTCGGAACATCTGTTAATCAGCCTGTATTATAAACAGGATAATACAGCAACGATCCCGGACCCGGTATCTACAGAAAGTGAGTCACTGCAGATCACTACTGTATGAACATTTACCGGAACTGAGGGTCTTAAGTCATGACTGTATCGGCAGGCGCTGATGTATTGACCGAGACGTAGTGGATATTTTTGTATAACATAGACCAAAGGAAACCAGGTAACCCCATGGCCGAACATACTAATACCAATGTATCAATCAACCAGTCCGTCGCCATACTCGTCGATGGCAATAACATCGAACGCAGTATTCACGAGGAAGTGGGCACCCGCAATACGATGATCAACTTCGACACCCTGATTCCCCGGCTGCTCGACAACCGCGGGCTTAACCGCCTGGTCTATTTCCGGGAAGGCAAACAGATCTCCAGCAAGCTCGAAGAACGCCTGCACAGCCATTACCACGGTTCAGTACAGGCATGCCACAAAAGCGCGGATATCCCGCTCACCATCAAGGCCACGCAACTGTCAGGCAAGGTTGATACGATCATCATCATGTCCGGTGACTCGGATTACGTCGAACTCGTCATGCATCTCAAGGGCGAAGGCGTTCGCGTCGAGATCGCGGCCGTCGCCAAGACGACCTCACGCATGCTGATCGAGGCCGCCGATTATTTTCACGAAATCACCAAGGAAGACTGGTTCACCCTCCCTGCAAGAAAGGGGGCGCGCAAAAAACGCGGCTAGACGGTTTAAAACCTGCAGCGCTGCTGGGCACCGGCAACGAGCCGTCACGCTAGCGTGGACTTACGCCCTGCGTTATTCTTTATGTATGACCACCTGCATAGAGGTTCACGGATGACATTCTCTCGTCTTTTTGCCGCTTCCATCCCGCTGTTATTATTCTGCGCGATACCCGCTACCGGCGCCTTTGCCGATAACGACAAGTTATCCGACGAATTCGGCGAGCAGGTGATCCGCGAAGGGGTAATCAACCAGGACATCTACCTTGCCGGCGAGCGTGTGGAGGTGCGTGCCCGTGTAAACGGCGACGTTGTCGCTGGAGGCGGTCAGGTACTCATAGAAAACCAGGTCAACGGCGATGTCATCGCCGTGGGCGGCCGGGTCGACATCCGGGCACAGGTATTTGACGATGTGCGCGCGGCGGGCGGTGAGATCACAATCAGCAACCGAGTCAACGGCGATGTCATAGCAGCCGGAGGCCATATACGACTGGATGAGTCGGCTGCGGTCGGCGATCGTGCCTGGCTCGCGGGTGGCGAGATCGATGTCGACGGGCTCGTTGACAAGGAACTGCGCGCGGCGGGTGGTGAAATCGTTCTGTCCGGATTGATCAACGGCGATGTCACACTGATCGCCGATTCCATACACATCCTGCCGACAGCCCGTATTACGGGAAACCTGGTATACCGCAGCGCGGAAACGGCGGATATCTCCGATCAGGCACTGATTGCAGGTAATGTTACCCGGCTGCCCATGGAACATGCAGAGGAATACGGAATCCATGGAGGAACACTGATCGGATTACTGGCGCTATTCGTGGCCGGGACCGCGTTATATCTGATCTATCCCCATTTCTCCCACGCCACACTGCGTATACTCAGAGAACGACCTGGTGTGAGTCTCGGCCTGGGACTGGTGGTGCTGTTTGTCACACCGCCGGTGATCATGATATTGATGGCCACGGTGATCGGCAGCGTACTGGGCATCGTGTCCCTGTTGCTGTATCCACTCACGCTGCTGATGGGATTCCTTGCGGGGATGCTGTTCTTCGGTGATCTGCTGTTGCGCATGGTACACAAATCACATGACCCGACCCGCGGCAGACGTGTGGCATCGCTGGCTGCATCCCTGTTCATCGTGTGGCTGGCGGGATTCCTGCCGTTGCTCGGCGGGTTGTTGGTGTTTGCGGCGACCCTGCTCGGCAGTGGTGCACTGATTCTGCAGACGCACAAGATGTACAAGGCATTCCGCAGAGTGGAATCCGGGGCTTGATGCCTGACCAGTCAAACAACCGGCCTGACTTGCAGACAATGGATGCAACATCAGTCGAAGACAATTGGCGAACACGCGGCTACAGCTGCGATATCTGGACGGACCCGCCGGGTCGGGCCTGGCGGGACTTTGTTCACGACACCGATGAACTGCTTATGCTCATCGACGGCGAAATCGAAGTGCACCTTGGTGGCAAGGTATTCCGGCCTGCCATCGGCGAGGAAATTTTCATACCCGCCGGGCAGGCGCACACCGTCATCAATGTCGGCACGATGACCAACCATTGGTTTTATGGTTACAGGAAAGGACTCTCAAGTGGATGACCACGGTGTAATGGGACACTGCTGCAGGTCACCATCGACATAGATGTCCGTCTTCTCGTTGAAAAAGCACATCAACCCCTTGATCCTGGGATTTTCCGCAATCGGATCGTTATAGCTCCAGACGATATTCTCCAGCGTTCGTTCCCCGGTCTTAACTGACCAGTAAGATGCGATACCCTTATAGGGACAGCGGGTTGTGTGATCGGTCGGCACGAGCAGATCCAGAGATACATCCTGTGGTGGGATGTAATAACGCACGGGCAAGCCGGTTTCGAACAAGAGATACGGCTGTCGCGTATCGGCCAGCTGCTGCCCGTTGACGACCACTCGCACGTGCCGCGAGCTTTTCAACACGTCCACCCGCTTGTAGGGATCACGGGCATGGACAAACACCTCTTCCTCCTCTTCCAACCAGGCATCCATCACGCCCCATTCGAACGAGATATAATCTTTCAAATCGTTCTGTTCCGGTGGTGGCTTAACGTAACTCCATGCAGCCTTGCCGGCAATCTGTCCATTCACCTCAACGTTCCAGCTTCGTATCGACGGATCATCATTTTCAACCGCTTTCAGAATATCCATGCATACAGCTTCACGGGGGAAATAATAGGTGGGCAGGCGCCCGCGACCGTATTGACGCAACAACAGGACATGTTTACTGTCTGCAATGATTTCACCGTTGAATTTTACCCGCACCCAGCGGGGACTGGGTTCCACCAGCGGCCCTACCCTCAAACTTGAATAGGGATCTTCAGTATTTCCGGCTTGTTGTGACATCTGTAACCTCTGTTAATTCGAATAACCGCGAACAATCTGAGACGGCTCTTTCGTTACCTTGCGTTTGATTGTCGAATATTCAAGATACACAACAATACAACCTGGCATCACATTATGAAAATGCCTTTGCCGCTGGAGGTAAAACCCAACCATTATGTACATGTCAGACATGTATCCGTACCTGGTCAAGGACGATGCCGGCTCTCACCCGAGACGATACCGCCTGCGACAAGATGTGCAGTCCGCAGCGGCTCGGGCAGTTCGCTGTTGACGGCAAAACGCTGAATCACCTGGCCTGCCCGCGCAAGGCTGATACCCGCCCGTTGAACAAAGACCTTGCCGACCGGTTCAACCGATCCTGCCTGCTGGATCAAGCGCCACTTGCGTGCACCCCCCGGAACCTTCTGCAGCAGGGCCGCCTCGATGGCCTTCAGATCCGGGCATCGGCGCATGACCACCAGCACCGGTATACCCAATGTTTCGTATACTGCATGTATATCGATGACGTTGAAACCGGCGAAGGCGATGCCCTGCAACATCACCAGTTGCAGGTGACGGACAAAGTGCGATTCGCTTACCAGCCGAACGATCTCTCGCGTGGAGTTCACGCCGTCACGACGCACCTTGCCGCTGATAATGCATTCCAGGCGCCTGTCCGCGTATACCGCACCGACCAGCAGGACATCGCCACGTAACTGTTGATCGAATGGCGCATCGTCAAAACCGATCACATGTGAGATGCGTCCATGTTTCGATAGTGTGCTCATCGGTTCATGACTGGATCATATGGGAAATCAGCAATTCCAAGTCAAATGCAACTGCCGGTTTGGTGAAGCCATATCAATAATTATAGACAACACCGATATTGTAGTGGCTGGTCCGCACTGTTGTTTCCAGTGAACCGCCACCCTGCAGGTCCGCATCGATATCGGCATAACTCCACTTGTATTCTGCAATCACAGCAAGTCTGTCACTGATTTCATACATCATACCGGCCATGACGTTGAAGGCGGGACCCGCAATCTGGTATTCATCGTTAGATACGGAGCTGGTGATCACCTCCACATGCGGAACTGCGATACCCGCACCGAAACCCGCATAAGGGTGCAGACGTTTGTCTACCTGATTCCAGCGATAGAGCGCATTGAGTGTCAACAGGTTATGACCGTGCGACATGGAAAGTTCATCGAAGGTATCGCCCGGACGTTCATTCGCGTTCACCGGTATTCCCTGTCGCGTCCCGCTGACCCTGACCGTCTCATTCAATTTGGCATAGACCTTGGCATGTGTAAAATCAAGCGCCAGAGCCCAGTTGGGCGAGTTTTGCGACCAACGGGTCAACCGCATCCCATAGTAAATCGGCAGCTTGAATGACCTTTCACGCCAGGAGATTCCGTGAAATTCGAGATCTGTTCCACCCGCCTGTTGCAGGCGAACATCACTGTCCCGGCTGGCAGAGGCACCGCCATAAAAGGCGAATGAATATTCTGCACGTGATACGGCGGGATACCCGCTCGATATCAGTACCACTGTGATTACAATGGCCGTAGCAAGGGTGATTTTTACTGCATGATTCACCAAAGCTTCACCTGGACTCTGCTCCGGTCATAACCAGATCAGTACCACCCGTCCTGCCGGCCGGACCCCTGTTATTTACCTATCAGCGGAATTTCCAGCTCGGCCAGCATGCTGACCATGTCCGCGGCCGATGTAGCCGGACGTACATTTCTGTCGATTGCGAGAATCCTGCCGTCCTTGCCGATATAAAAGGTCTGTCGGTCGGCATAACCCCGCGGGCTCAAGACGCCGTAGGCACGTGCCGTCTGTTTGGTCGGGTCACTCAGCAATGGAAAATCCGCCTTCTGTTCCTCTGCAAAGCCCTTGTTGTCCTCTATATCATCGATACTCGCCATGAAGTAGGTTACGTCATATTGCTTGATCAGGTGACCGTTTTCGGCCAGGGATTTGCACTCGATGGTACAGCCGCGTGAGAAGGCCTTGGGAAACCAGGCGACCACCACTGCCTGCTTGCCGCGATAATCCGCTAGCGAGTGAACCTTGCCGTCAGAACCCTGCAAGGAAAAATCAGGCGCGATATCCCCGACCTGGACGGCATAGGACGACAGAGGCCAGATGATCAATAGCAAGAATATAAAAGCGTGTTTCATGAGACACCTCCTTCTCCACCCGTGGAAATATTTACTTCAAATCATCCCGGTACCGGAAAGTGACATATTTTGAATCGGGGATCCCCGCCAATGCCTGGTCCGGTTTATCCGGGACCTTTCCCTTGACCGCCACACTGCGATCAAAGTACAGGGCATCCATTAGCGCATCACCATCCTCGCACAGAAATACATCCCTGTTACATACCCGGCAGTGACGAACATTGTCTTGATCTGTCATATCCAGCACTTCCCACAATATGGGACATTCATAGATAAACTTGCAGTTGCGAATCACTAGATCCATAGCCCCTCCTTCAACCGGCATTTCCCGGTCACGAAGACTTCCTGTCAATATGCCCGAGGTCCCTGCCGGGCGCGATGACATCACGGACCCGTTGTTTAAGTTCGGTGATCTCCGGAAAGCCGCCCGACGCCTTGCGAGACCACACCGACTTGCCATTTGCAATGACCTCGAATACACCGCCCGTAGCGGGACGCAGTGTCAATGAACCGATCTCCTGTTCAAAGGTTATCAGCAACTCCTGGGCCATCCATGCAGCGCGCAACAGCCAGCGGCATTGCGTGCAATAACGGATTTCAATGCTGTTATCCATGCGTATTGAGCACGTTACCAGTTTTTCACAGTAATGCCCGTTACCAATCCTCGAACCGATGCAAGCGGCTGCGCATCCACTCGATCTCTTCGAGCAGGTCCAATGCAAGGGCCGCCCCGGCGGCATTGACCCCCAGGTCCCTTTCCAATCGCCGCGCGCTGCGGATCCTTTTTACACTAACACCACGAAAGCGCCACCGTGCAGGCTCAGGACCGCGCGGCTCAACCACGCCGTACTCTACGAACTCGATGATGTCATCTGTCGTCACATGGCAGGCCTGGCACAGCTCTGCCAGCGTCAGTTCGATATCTTCTTCGAGCACCTCGCCGGATAACAGTTTGCGCTGTTCATCATTCATCACGCTTCACACCCCCAGTCCTGTACGCGGATTAAACTCGAATACCTGCTCGAATTCGCGATAGGCGGACCTGTCCGCCTCGGTATCCGCCGGGGGCAAGGCGATCTTCAGGACCACGAACAGATCACCGGGTTCCTTCGCCGGAATACCCCGCCCCTTGAGGCGCAATTTACGATCGCCTGTTGAATGCGGCGGGATCTTCATATCCACCTTACCGGTAGGCGTCGGCACCTTGATGGTTGCCCCTAATGCCGCTTCCCACGGCGCCACGGGCAGATTCAGAAACACATCCTTGCCCTCGACGTGATAGAGAGGATGACGACGGAATTCGACCTCCAGATACAGATCACCGGCCTCACCCCTGCCGATTCCGGCCCCACCCTGATTTGCCAGTCGGATGTGCTGTCCCTGACGGACTCCCTTTGGAATACGCACATTAAGGGTGCGTTCCTTGATCCGGGGCCTGCCATCCGCGCCCAATTCCGTATGTTTCAGTGTCAGCGTGCGGGTCGCACCCTGATAGGCGTCTTCCAGATCTATTACGACCTTGGCGTAGGTATCCTCACCCCGCGCGTGGAACTCACGCTGGGCCCCTCTGCCAAAATCACGTGTAAAACCACCGTGGCCGAACAGGCTTTCGAAAAAATCACTGAACTGTTCGGCGCCGGCGCCGGAGAAACCACCCGTGAATTCAAATCCCTGATCCCAGTTCGGCGGCGGACGGAATTCCTCTCCAGCCTTCCAGTTGGCGCCGAGCTGGTCATAGGCGGTACGCTTTTCGGGATCCTTCAGCACCTCATAGGCCTCTCCGATCTCCTTGAAACGTGCCTCGGCATCCGGTTCCTTGCTGACATCCGGATGGTACTTGCGTGCCAGCTTGCGATAGGCACGCTTGATCTCATCCTGGGGAGCGTCGCGCTTGACGCCCATAATCGCGTAATAATCTTTGTATTCCATATCGATACTATTATAAATGAATAAGCCTGAATCCTGTGTTTACTGTTTATCTGTCCGGTTCATGTTTATCTATGGGTTCCCTGTTAAAAAATAAACGCAGTTTTTCCACCCGTTTCCGGTTGACCCCGAAGTCCGATCGTCCAACCCGCGATGCCGAGCGCACGTGAATCATGTGGGTATCCACGTCAAGACGCAGCTCCACATCATCGACAAAATGCAACCAGCGGGTTGTAAAGATTGCCCACAGATAATTCGCTTCTTCCTGCTGAATGGTCCCTCCGCTGGTCACAACGGCATCCCGTACCCGCTGCCAGGCACTTTGCGGGTTATCATGATATTCAAAGGGCCTGATGTAGGAGGCTGTGGACGGATATTCACTGCATACACAGTTGGGTGTACCCGGGCACGGCACCAATCGCCCATCCTCCAACCCGACTGCCGGCTGTCCTTTTGGAGCCAGTCTAATGCCGGTTGCCAGCAGGCTGATAGCAAGCACAATTCCAATGATCCAATACATGGTCTTGGGTGTCATCTCCCTGATTGAATACCCCGTTTTGTCAGGATCAGATCCTGTCATTCTATCGAGCATGCAACAGCAAATATACGCAATTTCGGGTGTTACACACCATTATGACAACGGATTTATATATTTATTAAGTGCTGTAACTGCCGATAGCTAGGTCGTGGGCCCATTTCGTCGGATATATTGCTGGAAACAAGGAAATGCTGGAAGCCGTTGAAAAATCTCTAGGCAGGATAAAGGAGTTACCACCCCTCCCCCTGGCAGCGCGTCATATCCTGCGCGCACTGAATGGCGATGATGTGGTCATCACAGATCTGGTCAGTGCGGTGGAACTCGATCCGGTTGTCACGGCACGTCTGATCTCCATCGCCAATTCCGCCTTGTTTCATACCACCCATCCCTGTACCAACATCAGGGACGCCATCGTGCGCCTGGGTTTGCAGGAAACGAAACAACTAGTTTTGCCTATCGTCCTGGCTGCATTCTTCGATCTCGGGCGATGCCCCAATTTCCGGGTCGATGAATACTGGAAAGAGATATTGCTCGTCGCCATGGGCGCTCGCAAGTTATGTGAATGCGCGGGCGACTGGGTCGATGAGACGCTTCTGCGCTCAGCCTATACGGCCGGTCTGTTGCACAATATCGGCGTACTCGCACTCGTACATATCTATCCCAAGGAAATGAATCAACTGTTCAGACAGGTTACCAACGTACACTGCAACAATAGTGCTATGGCTGAAAAGCTTGGGATCGATCCCTGTGAGGCGAGCTATTTAGTTCTTTCATCCTGGGAAGTGCCTGATGAGATCAGTCAGGTAGCCAGGGATATGTACCGGGATGAAAACGTATCACGATCTTCCCCTGCAGACTTGACGGTGCTGATCAGGTTTATGGTGAACTGGTATGCAGAGGACTTCCGCGGCATCAGTATACCGTATGACCTTCAGGGACTCGGGATAACGAGCGATCACCTGATGAAGGCCCAGACATTGATCCGGCGTGATATGCCGCCGCTCGTCAAGATCGCCGGTATGCTGAACTATTACTAGATCCAGCGAAACCGGTCACCCGACAATTTCTATCAGCGGGCGATCGAACCTAGGGTTGCTCGAAAAACACCAGGCTGAACCCGCCGTTCAGGACAGGTGCATCTCCCGAATCAAACACATAATTACCGGATCCGCTGGGGTTCTCAACCAACCCCTGGATTTCATAGTTGTCGAAGATGACCCCTCCGGGACTCGACTGGAACGGTTCAAACCCGATCCGGGTGATCCTGTTAAGATCGTCGATGACCTCGGTATAACCGGTAAGATGGATCGTGCCGTTGAGCACCTCATCCCTGTCCTTGAAGGATTCATCCAGCCAGCAATCCGTAAGTTGCAGATCAAAGTCATCACCGGGCTGCAGATCACCGGACCCTAGCCACGTCAGCACCGCCATGCCCGGGTTAGCGACGCCATCGGGTGCAGTACCGGTAAATGCATCACACTGGACCGTCTAGGGATTGTTACTCGGTAGCGTATCATCGATCAGTTCCAGGACTTTGACGATATCGAATGCCCGTATATACAGGAATTTCAGGGCCTGGTAGGCCAATGCCGCACGCTTCTGCCAGTCCGGCGCCGCTCCATCCAGCAGATCATCGAATTCACTCCACGACTTCGCCTCCGGTGTTCCGCTGTTGAGACTGAGTTCTACACCGTTATTCACAACCGCGATGTGGATATTCTCGGGACCGGGAGTGGTGGTTACGACATCGAGCGCTCCGGCCGTGGGAGGGTTTTCGGCAAAAAATGCAAGCTCTTCAGCCACGGTGACATCGAATGCACCTAGTGCAGGGCTAGAACCAAGTTCGGTATCGACGGAAAAGGTGGAACCGGTCGCGATGTTGCGCCTGGTGAGGAATGTATTATCACCATCCGTAAAGCCAACATCACCACTCGTCCCAAGTTCGACCGTTCCGGTGATCGTATTACCGGGGTCAACACCGATGATCGCACTACCAAGCGTGACCGTGAAAGGATTGCCCTGCACTGCACTGATGCTATAGGCATAGCTCCCGAGGGTGACTTCTTCGCCGTCATCAGGCAGGCCGTCATCGTCACCACCGCCTCCGCCGCAACCGAACAGCAATGAAACGACACCCATCATTATCAACAAGGATCTTGTCTTCATGGCACTTCACCCCTTTACTTCCAGTGTCAACTTCGTGCAAAGGCACCCCCATGCCTTACCAACATCACGAAGTGATGGTTTCAGTTTACCTTCCGGACAAAATGTTGTAAACCTGCAAAGGCCACTGGCCCTTGGCATTGATGGACACGAGGCACCAATTTTCCTGATCCGCAACCCAAAGGCAGTGAGACGATTTTTCTGCTAAACTATCTTTTTTATGTCTGTCCTGTATGTCATTCCCCAGTATGTCTGCCTTAGTCACACTCGATGATCTGTCGCTGGAATTCGGTGATCAGCCGATCCTGCGCCATGCCAGCCTGATACTGGAACCAAACGAGCGCGTGTGCCTGATCGGGCGCAACGGCGCCGGTAAATCGACCCTGCTCAGAATGATCATGGGCGAACAGCAGCCGGATAGCGGCGAGATACGTTACAAACACGCCCTGCGCATCAGCCAGTTGTCCCAGGCCCTGCCGGACGAACTCGATGCATCGGTGCATGCATTCGTTGCCGGTGGACTTGCGCATCTGGGACAGCTGATCGTTGAGTACGAACGGCAGTCGCAGAACACACTCGACAAACAAGGCCTCAGGGAACTCGAGGACCTGCAACACCGCATCGAGGCCGAGGGCGGCTGGAACCTGGACCAGCGAGTCGCTGCGGTATTGACCGAACTCGACCTGCCCGGTGAAAAAAAACTCCGTGAACTCTCCGGTGGCTGGCAACGGCGAGTCGGTCTTGCACGCGCCATCGTCTCCAATCCGGAATTGTTGTTACTCGATGAACCGACCAACCATCTCGACCTGGTTTCCATCCAGTGGCTGGAAGACCGGATCCGCAATTATCCCGGCAGCGTGTTGTTCATCACCCATGACCGCGCCTTCTTGCAACGGCTGGCGACGCGTATCGTCGAGCTGGACCGCACCCGACTGACGAGCTGGCCCGGAGATTACCATAATTTTCTGCGACGCAAGGAAGAAGCACTGCACGCCGAGGAACTCGATAAGGCACGGTTCGAAAAGAAACTGAATGAGGAAGAAAGCTGGATACGCCAGGGCATCAAGGCACGACGTACCCGTAATGAAGGTCGCGTGCGCGCACTTCTCGCCCTGCGAGAGGAATATGCCGAACGTCAAAAGTTAAAGAAACCCGGCAAGGCGCGTATCCATATTGAGCAATCCGAAGAGGAATCGGGACGCAAGGTCATAGAGCTACATAACGTCAGTTATGCTTACGGCGATGAACAACTGATCAACCACCTGTCGTTAAAGGTCATGCGCGGTGATCGCATCGGACTTATCGGCAATAACGGTGTTGGCAAGAGTACCCTGTTGAAGATCATGCTTGGCCTGTTGGAACCCCAAAGCGGCACGGTAAAACTCGGTACCAACCTGGATATCGGTTACTTCGACCAGATGCGACGTGAACTGGACCCGGACAAGACCATCGCCGAGGTGGTCGGCGACGGCCGTGATTATATCCAGCTCAATGGCAAGGACCGCCATGTCATCGGGTATCTGCGCGGTTTTCTTTTCAGCGCCAAGCGTGCCATGACACCCATAAAGGCCCTGTCCGGTGGCGAGCGCAATCGTGTCATACTGGCGCGACTGTTCACACGCCCCTCCAATCTATTGGTGCTCGATGAACCAACCAATGACCTGGATATCGAGACCCTGGAGGTCCTGGAGGCCCGCCTGGTGGAATACCAGGGAACCCTGATCGTCGTCAGCCATGACCGCGAATTCCTCGATAATGTCATCACCAGTACGCTGGTCTTCGAGGCGGGAGGCAAGATCATGCGTCATGCCGGGGGTTACAGCGACTGGCTGCGCAAGGGCAGACATCTGGCCGAAAAGGAAAACCCCAACCCCAAACCTGCTGCTACGGCAACAGCCGCCAAACCGTCACCGGTCCCGCAACGCAAAAAACTCAGTTATAAGGAACAACGCGAACTCGATCAATTGCCGCACCGTATCGAGACACTGGAATCGGAGATCGCCGTTCTGCAAGAACAGATCAACGATCCGGATTTCTATTCACAGCCGTTTGATAACATACAACCGGTGCTCGATGAATTAGAGGCCAGGCAACAGACACTGGACACCATTCTCGAACGCTGGGCCGAGCTGGAGGATTGATCACCGATTAGATTCTTAAGGGCTATGCCGACAGGCCTTCCTCAGACAACAGGGCTTTTTCAGCCTTCTGCCGACCGATCTCGATCAGATCCCGGGCCCGGTAAAATTCATAAAAGCTGCAGGTATCCCGTGGAATTTCTATAAGAATATCCGGCGAAAATGATTTAAGCTGTTCACTGATTATTGTGTTTTCCATAATGCCCATCGATTTTACGAAAATATCGAACACCCCCACCGTGTCTTCAGACTGGCTTCCCAGGCGGGATTTGAGGTCGTCGATAAATTGAGTAATGCGGCGATGATAGGGTGTATTGGCGGGTTGACTGCTGGGCGCCTGTACCGGCCTCGGCATGATTTTGGAATCCGGCTTGCCATTCAATGTAACCACAACAGTCAGATCGTTTTCGGTATCCCGTATTGCGGAGATTGGCAGTGGATTGCTTAAGCCGCCATCAAGGTACACCCGTCCATTATATTTATACGGCGTAAAAATGGTGGGGATGGAGATGGAGGCGCGAATCGCATCGAATAACGGACCCTGGCTAAACCTGACCTCTTTTTCGGCCTCAAGGTCGGTGGCAACCGCGATAAACCGGATCGGCAGGTCTTCGATATTGGCATCTCCAATCAAGGTCTTCAACACTTCCATAATCCTGTCGCCCTTGATCAGGCCATTGCGTACAAACGACAGATCGAGTAAACGTACAACATCTGCTCGCCGCAATTCCGACACCCAGCGGGTATAGACATCGAGCTTGCCCATGGCATATATCCCGCCGATCAGGGCACCCATGGATGAACCGGCAATGGCCTTGATCTCATAACCGCGACTGACAAGCTCATTGATCACACCGATATGCGCCAGTCCACGTGCGCCCCCGCTGCCCAGTATCAAGGAGACAGTTTTCTTGCCCGACATCACAACACTATACCGGCTCCCTGAACCAGCCTCCATCTATCTGAAAATTAAATAATGTTCTTTTGAACCAAATCGCGTATAATCTGTCTCACTTGATGTTCGCGGGTTTTTTTGGCCGTTTAACCGAAGATACCAAACGGACGGAAGTAAATGTATAGTTATTGACCGGTAGTATGCCTGACTGACATTGAATGTCGGAATCATTACATCCTCCCAGTAAATCTCAATACACATTATCAATTTTTTTAAAGGTAAATATTACATGAATACAGGTACAGTAAAGTGGTTTGACGCCTCCAAAGGCTTTGGTTTTATCTCGCCAGAAGATGGCAGCAAGGATGTATTCGTACATCACTCCGCGATCAAAAGCGATGGTTATGCAACCCTGAATGAAGGTCAACGCGTCAGCTTTGACATTCAGCAAGGGGCAAAAGGCCCGTCAGCCGCGAACGTCGTCACCGTATAACGTTACAAGCGTTATAAAGGTGATACGGAACAAACCCCGCTCAGGCGGGGTTTGTTTTTTCTATTTCAGAGAATTATCTAAAGATCAGGCGAGCCGTAGCTGTACAAGCGAGGCACGCGAGTCACCGCCACTGATATCGGGGACTATACTCAATTCCAGTATTTCCATCCCGTCAAGATCGACAAAGTAATCCTCGAGTTCGCGGGTTACGGTCGGCGGACTGAAATTATACTGCTGGCGAACGATGTCCCGGTAGGACTCTCCTCCATCTGCAGACCAGCGTAACAGGAACTCCTGCGTACGCGCCTGTTCATCTTCCTGAAACAGCACCTGGATTCGCCTGATCCTGTGCGGTTTGTCAAACAACAGCCGGATCGTTTGCTTGCCCTGCAGTTGTGAACGCCAGCCTTTACCCGCGTTTGCAAGCAGCGCCGATTCTATCGGATGCTCAACATCCTCGGAGGTCAGCTCCACCTGTACCAACTGGTCCAGGTCCAACCATTCCGGTTCGGGTGTGCGGGTCTCTTGTAATTCACCGCGCATAATCTGTTTACGCATATGCTGTCCCTCTGTTGTAATACACATCATAATGCCATGGTACAGATTAACATCACACAGTCGCCACTGTGTAGAGATCTGAACCGAATATCGAATACAACCTGAATAAGATCGAATCTGTCCTGCATAAATACCAGTCGCCTGTTTTCAGGGAATATATGATCAGCTATAATTTGGTCATATATATCAGGTCAAATAGCCGTATCAGGGAAGACTACGGAAACCGTTTCAAGCTTGGGTCGTTGCCTGGAGGTATCCACATGTTTTACCCTGCCCGTATCGTTCATTATCTGCTGATTGCAGCCATTTCCCTTTCGCTCACCGCCTGTGGCGGCGGTTCGAGCCATACCTCTGACAGCCAGGCAACCGGCAGCGGCAGCGTTGCGCTGTTGTTTACGGACGGTCCCACCGACACATTCGATGCCATCCATGTAACGATCACGCGTATCGAGCTGACAGCGATGTTGCCGCGCCGGTGGAGCTCTTCTCCGGCGATAAAACGATCAACCTGCTGGATCTTGCAAATCACTCCGACCTGTTCAGTTATACCAGCAACGTACCCGCGATGGCTTACAGCAAGATAAGACTGTTCGTCAGCAATATTGAGCTGGTCAGAAATGACGCCGACGGTAATGTCATCGAAACCATCACACCGAAGCTGCCCGGTAACGGCAAAATCGACCTCAATCCCCAGGGCGATCTGCTGGTAACATCAGGCCAGACGCTGTCTCTCGAGATGGACATGGATGCAGATAAGTCCATCCATATTACAACGCTCGGCAACGGCGGCTATATCTTCCGGCCGGTCATCTTCATCAAGCGCCTGGTGAATGCCCTTGACGGCAAGGTGATACGCCTGGCCGGCGAGATCACCAACCTGGATCTTCAGACGCAGATGTTCAGGTTATGCAGGACCTCCATCGCTCAACAGGCGTTGGTATCTACAGGCGATAACGACCCGGTGAGTATGTCAGTTGATGATACCAACGACTCGAAATGGTGTCCGCTGGTGCATGTAACAGACACCACCGTCTTGTACGGTCCGGATGGAGAACCGCTGACGCTCGGGGACCTTGAAGAAGGCACCCAGGCAACGGTATTCGGCCGCATCAATCTGAATATCGGCAATGATGAAAAACCGGCCCTGGATGCATTGACCGTGCTCGTTGGCCCGGCTGGGACATTTACCAAGTATGAAGGAAGCGTTGCATCATCTGTCGATGAATCGACCAATCGTTTCGAACTGGAACTCGCGACTGGTCAGGGCATTGACACCGGCAATCCGGTCCCCGTTCAATTACAGTCGGGTACGATCATCCTGTCGAGGAACGGTAACGTACTCGATCCATCAATCATTGAGACAGGACAGACCATTAAGGTAATCGGCAGCTTGAACCTGTCGGATGCGGAGCCGGACTTTATCAATGCCGCCATGGTGTTTGTTGATGTAGATGGGGCCAATATCAAGCTCTCCGGGACTATCTCGGCGATCACATCTACCCTCGATGGATTCACCCTTAATTCTGACAGCGTCGGGGACCGCTGCGTCACGCTGACCAGCAATACCGACATCTTCCTGATCAGCGATGCCGGCAGCAGCTTAACGAGTGAGCAAATCGGTGCCGCCGATCTGCTGGAGGGACAGCGTGCAGATGTCTACGGGCAGTATAATCTTGAGGGTTGCCTGGCTGCCGATAACATCCTCGCCGGCGCACTCTGATGTTCCTGTAACAACCACGGGAATCCTGTGCATCCAGGTGGGAATAATCCCTTTGTATTACAGCTTTCGCAACAACTTGTCCTGATAGCGCCGCTCGACTGCAAGGTCGATCCCGTCGCCGCGATAGTGTGACAACTGCATCCTCAGGCAACTCAAGCGTCGTTCGGCCCTGTCGCGTTCTCCGCCGTCGCGTACACAGGACAGCAATTGTTCCACCTCGCGAATCTCTCTCACCAGTTGCAACTCCGGCGGCAGAAAGCCGGCATTTTTCAACAGCCGGAATCCCGCCCGCAGTTCCTCCGGCACCAGCGCATCATCCTGCAAAGCGAGCGGTTTGCCAGCACCCGGCAGATCATCGAACTCCCCACGCTCCCGGGCCTGCTGTATATGGTGTTCAGCAAGTTGATCGATTAAAAACATAAATCAGAACTGGATACAGGTTGTTTTTCAGCTGCAATTTTAACCTGTTTTCAGTTGAAAATAGACGACATGTAACTGTTCATCCGTGTCGTTGCATGCATCGCCTTGTGACAAGTCTCCGGCTATATCAACGACTTATCAATTCTTATTGAAATAGACACGACATCCGACTCATAATGATCAGACTGCTACAGAAGAACCAATCCACTCCATATCTGTATCCGATACCTCTCATAATTTAGGAGTAACTCATGTCTACAATCAAGCAGCTGTTTATCGCAAGTCTGTTAATGACAGTCCTGGCCCCTCTCACTCAGGCGGGCGCCGATGAGGACATCAAGGACGTCATCGCCGACGCCATTGCCAATCCCACGCGACCCGATTCCGACAGACAACAGGACGCAGACAGAAAATCGCTCGAGGTGCTGACATTCGCGGGCGTCAAACCCGGCGACAAGGTCGCGGATTTTATCCCCGGCAGGGGTTATGTGACCCGACTGTTTTCAAAGATCGTCGGCAAAGACGGCCATGTCTATGCCGTTGTACCGACAGAATTACGCAAGGACTCGGACAAGGCGGTAAAGGAGATCGCCGCTGATCCGGAATACCCGAATGTCAGCGTGTTACGGATGCCTGTCAATGAATTCAGTGCACCTGAAAAGCTCGATATGGTGTGGACGTCGATGAACTACCATGACCTGCACCTCGACTTTTTCGGACCGGCCGATATGAGTAAACTCAACAAGGCCATCTATGACGCCCTCAAGCCGGGCGGTATCTACCTGGTACTCGATCACGCCGCTGAAAAAGGCTCCGGTACCCGTGATAGCGGAACCCTGCACCGCATCGATCCGGAACTGGTCAAAAAGGAAGTGCTGGCAGCGGGTTTCGAACTGGATGCACAATCCGACGTACTGAACAACCCGAACGACGATCATACACTCAAGGTCTTCGATCCCGATATCCGCGGCAAGACCGACAAGTTCGTTTTCAGGTTTCGCAAGCCATCGGGCGCGATGTAATCCTTGCAATGCTGTAAGGCATTCATAAATGCACCGCGTCAGAGGGAACGCGGTGCGTATAACGATCTACAAGCCGGCCGGTTATTACTGGTTATAGATACGAACCTGATAATCCCGGCCAGGGAGTACTCAATCCTCCTTCTTGACGGTGCCGTTCACGAAGGTGATATCGATACCGATCAGGCGGTTGATAAATCCAAATAACGAAGTCACATCGGTAGGCGTTGAGTTGATGGTCTTGACTTCACTGCCTTCCGGAACCTGCTCCAGGGCCCTTTTCTGGGTATCCCCTCCCGGAATCTGGAAAAACAGGATATTGAAATTTTCCGCGTGGGCGGAGTAGGCCTGGTCGTTTGTACGCACACCGGCGCAGGCGGTCAGGCCAATCAATGCAACCATTAATAAGAAGTTCCTGAACATGACAGATCTCCTGTTGTGACTATTATTATCCATCGCCAATCGGGTCTAAAACCCGGGTCGCATCTGTTACCCGCAAACAACCTGTATAACAGGCACCCCTGACACGGGGGTCCCGGAACTATATCAGAAGCACGTCGTGTTTAAGAAGTGAATTCTGTCAGCGCCTCTGCAATCCTCACCATCGCGAAGGTATCCAGGCGGCAATACTCACGTAAATCATGTATTAAGGCGGCTCGCTTGCCTTTCTCTAATGACCCGTTGATGATCTCGAGATATGCTGCCTGTGCCTGTGTGCCATCCTGGACCTGCCCGACCTGGGCGTAATCGAGTTCCGGGGCCAGGCACGGCAGAACGTTCTTGATCGACCACGAGCCCTTCATATCGGGATGGTAATAGTATTTCCTGACTACCGGTAACAGATCGAACACCCTCTCATTCAATGCGAGCAAAGGTCCGGACAGATCGGGAAACCGGTCGGCCAGCTCCCTGATGATGCGTTTCTCGAATGCCTGGTTATATACCATGATCGCCCCTGTCGATCCGCACACCGCGATCAACGACTCGGCAAACCTGCGACGCGGATCATCACCACTGGTATCCAGGAACTCCTCATGCTGCAAAGTGCCGTCCTCGTGCTGGATGTGACAGGACCACTGAAAGGGTAACTGCTGGTAAGGACGCGTACCCTGCCAGATCGGGATCGCGAACTGGATACATTCAAAATCCAGGTAACATCGCGGGCAGGCCAATTGATCCAGGATAGCGTTCGCACCCGGCAGGTACTCCGCCTCGCCTGCAATGGTAACGCGGCGAACCCGCAGGTGCGTCTCGCTGTTGAGTGTGTCATACGGGATATCACGGATATCATAGATACCCTGCCGGATCAGCTTGGTTGTCACCTGGGCACCGTTGGGCAACCAGGCGACCGGATAGACGGCGTCATGCGACGTACAATATGGCTTGTATTCACACTCATAGGGCTTGTTGCAGTGGCTGCCGATATGACGTTCCGGTTGCGGACCCGTGATCACCTCCTTTAACTGGTCGATGGCCCCGGTAATGAACCACAGATGGTTGCGCACTCGTTCGGTGACATCCTCCTGAATAAACAGGCCCTGGTAATCCCCGTTACCCTGATACACAAACGCCTTGTTGATGTGCATGTGCTTGACCCTATTAACAGGAATACCTGCCTGTCCCAGCACGAATGCCTGGATCGCGATGTCATCGATATGATCATCCTTGACCTCGGCCGATGCCTTGACCTCGATCAGATTCCACCTGTCCCCGCGACGTTCGAGGATATCGACGAATACCTCGATGTCACCGGCCTGAAACCCCGCCTCGAAGATCGCCGGGATGGATGTATCATCAAGCAGTGTCCTTGTCTGGGCAAAGGGATCGGCATCCGGTCTCCGGCGCTGAACCAATACGCCGCCCGGGTATGCCAGGCGGGCATGTTCGCCCACCACCCTGCCCGTCACAATGGCGGGTGATTCCCTGAACGTCGCGAGCTCGGGATGATGAATCAGAAGATGTAGGTGTTTCCTGCATTGCAGGCCGGCCAGCAAACTGGTTTTGCTGAGATGCATCGCGGATGAAGTCGCTATAAAAGAAAAAGGGATCGTCCTGATCCCTTTTTTAAAGCAGTGAAATTCTTACCGGCCCCCGCTATCACCTTTCTTGACATAATAGGTGACGTGATCGCATAGGGCGATGATGGCTGTATCTCGATCCTTGAAAGGGCCGACAGGTTCACGGTTACGGTTATAGAAAAACCAGCTTTCATTTTCCCCGATGAAAGAGTGATAAAACAAACGCTCGGTACGAAACATGGATGGTCTAAAAGTAGGTATAGATATATTCATGACACTACCCCTTAATTCATGTCACTGAGGTAATATTATACCCTAAATAGCCTTGAACCGGGTAAAAGAACAAACACACCATCTGTTTTAAAACAGGATCAATGAATAATCGATTGTATTTGATCTATTACTCTAACATAGAGGTATAGACGGGATATTTTACAACTTTAAGGTCGATTATATGTGCGTAAACAGGTCCTGTTTGAACAAACCGTTGTTGATTGAATGGTTTAAAAAAGCCCTGTCATTTACGTCATTCGACGCTACTGCTTCAACCTGATCCGCAAGCTGCCCTGCTTCACTTCTATCTGTTCCACACCATCACTCATGGCCTGCCAGAAACCGCCGGCCTCACCAAATTCCTGGACGAGATCCCTGTTTTTCATGTTTCCCAACCAGGCGTTGGGCAGCGGTACACCCCACAGGCTCACCCCTTTCAATACCGCGCGGGGCCTGCCGTCGGAGATCATCAATTCCATGCCTGCGGTCACCTTTACAGTATTACCACCCACAAGAGGGAGGTCCGGATCCAGGTCGATCAGCAATCTGGCGCTGGCAAGATTATCCGCGAGGTCAATCGCCAGCTTACTGGCGAGATCCGTGTTCCTTGCCAACATGGCATTGAGCTCTTTTTCGGTAAAGACGATTTCACGACTGGCGCCTTCTTCACTGTAGGGTTCCGGCTGTACGGCTTGCCGGGCGTTGGAACGTGAACCGGCATTCAGGCGTTCCAGCTTTTGCGTCAATTGCTGTTGCTCCTGTTGATTCAATGTTACCGGGGTAAACGCATCTGGAAACAATACAGATGTCATCAGCCAGTACGCGACAATCAAGGTAAGCATGATCGTGATAACCACGATGCCAAAGGTGCGCCAGCCATTGCCGGCGCGCGTGACAGGGTCCTGATGGGATAAGGGGTCCTTCACTGGATTCGCGCGCTCCTGATCTTCGCTAATGCGTCACCTGGTGACTGATAGCCTGGCGATAGAAAGGTTGGGAAAAAACTTACAGGCATATTTGATAATAGATCCCATTTGAGAGACATGACCAGAAGGTAGTATTGCCGAACTTATTTTACCTCGATTCTTTCCCGGTTAAACCAGATTTCCAGGTGCTATCTTCTAATTATCCAGAGTCTCCGGATGAAACGGAATGATTCCTGTCTGACCCAACGGGTATGTAACAAAGGTAGATTCACGCAATACCCTTGCCGCCTCTTGCAGCCGTTGTGGTGGTTCGTCGACAGGCTCCGCGGTCAGCGGGAATGTGCCCCAGTGGATGCCAAGCGAATATTTCGAGTGAATATCATTATGTACCTGGACCGCCTCTTCAGGATTCACGTGCATGTCCTTCATGAACCAGCGCGGGTCGTAACCCCCCACCGGGATCAGGGCGAAGTCAAAAGGCCCGCATCGTTCGCCGATCCCGGTGAAGATCCTGTCATTGTAGCCGGTATCACCGGCAAACCAGAACTTGAAGCCTCCGATCTGAACCGACCAGGAGGCCCACAGGGACTCGTATCGATCGGTCAGGCCGCGTCCGCTCCAATGCTGGGACGGCGTTGCAGTCACCATGGCGCCCGCGACCGCGTGAGTATCCCACCAGTCGAATTCGATCACATTATTCACACCCAGATCCGCAAACCATTTCTTAAGCCCGAGTGGCACCAACCAGGTCGTGCGATCGCCGAGTGTCCTGACTGTGTGTTTATCAAGGTGGTCATAGTGATTGTGGGAGATCAACACAAAATCGATCGCCGGTAACCGGTCGATCTGCATCGAGGGCGGCGTGGCACGCTTGGGTCCCATAAAGGTAAACGGTGAAGCACGTTCAGAAAACTGCGGATCGGAAAGTACATTGACACCCTGGTATTGCACCAGTGTTGTCGCATGGCCGATCCAGGTGACCTGGGGCTGCACCCCGGGATGGTTGATCCTGTCAAGCGATGTCTCTACCCTCGGCACACGCCCTGCGGTAGCTTCGTAATCAGGCCATTCCTCGTCACCGAAATAGCGCATGCGTAGAAAGGTGAAAAAGCTGCGCTTCGGGGGACCAAGATAGAGATTGCGAAAACCGTTATCGGCGTGATGTTGAGGCATGGTTTCGTCAGTTCGTGTCATGTCTGTATAACATGCGGCGAGTGATACAGAACACGTTACAAGGAATAATGTCAAGAGGGCTGTTGATAGCGAGGGTCTGATTATATGTCTTTTTTCCTTGACCGTGTATCCGGTCTTCATAACCTGAAAAGATTGACCTGTACCTATTATAACAGTCGCCACCGCTTCCGCCCCTCTGGTAAAAAATGATCGTATTATAATCCGTATAAACAGTGTTTAAACGGCTTGTGCAGAGTCGAAAGCGTTATCCCGATGCCTTGTCGCCGGCATCGGACAATGCAATGCGGCGGCGATCGCACGGATCACATCCAGCTCCTGGCTGCTAACGTGATGATCATCGCTTACAGCCATAAAACAGGCCTCGATGAGGCGTTGCTTGTCCATCGGCAGCAGCCGATCCAGCTGTTTCAGTGCATTATCAATGGTATTAAAGGGCAGACTTGTGGTGGGATACATGTCACCCGCTTCTATGTTCAGGTATCTCACAGCACGCTCAAATCCATGTTTCATCGTGGTTGAATCCGCCTCCTCGACCTGCGCCAGCATTGACATCATCACCTTGACCTGAATAGAGAGTTGATGCAGCTTGCGATGCCGGCCTGTCGATAGTCGGCCCTCGGGCGCGTCCAGGCTATTGTTGATCAGTGTACTCAGGCACCATTCGAACAGGCTGACATACTGGTCAAAGCGGATCAACAGATTCATGACACGCTGAAAGCGGGCCTTCTGTGGTTGCGAACAGGACTGCAATGTGGGAATCGCCAGTCCAACCAGCGACAAATAGTATTCCCTCCCGATGACTTTCAAAATTGTATGCAGACTGGTGAGCTTGTGATCGACACCCGGTTCGGCCTGCGCCTTGATCAGATCACACTGTCTGTCTTGAACGGCCTTGTCTTCACTCAACAGCAAGGCGTAAATCAGGGCGCGGGCATGGTAGGGATCGCGCGCGGCGTCCTTGAGCGCGGCCGGTATACTTTCCAGCAAGCCCCTGGCATGGACAACATTCCCGGCATCGATATCCTTGAACGAGTGTAGTTGCGAGATCGCATCGGCTGCTGCAATCGCCATGACCGGGCGTAATTTCTGTTGCTTTTCCTTGCGCCCGTCGACCAGTTCCTCGGTCATGACCTTTTCAGTGAATGTAGTCGCAACCTTTGGAAATTGACCATCCCAACGAGGATCGATGCGCAGGATACGATCCCGCAAGGGTGGATGTGTGGCAAACAGCGACTGGGGGAAAGGCACTGCACTGCTGGCGAAGAAAAAATGACTAAACTCGGGCACGCGAGGATGCAGCAGTTTCGAGCCGTACACATAACCACCGATCGTTTTCAGCGCCGTCGCGATACCATCGGGATTGCGCGTAAACTGCACTGCCGATGCATCGGCAAGATATTCGCGCTGTCGATTGATTGTCGCCTTGATCAGGCTGCCAAAAAAGGTACCACCGATTCCGATGGCCATCAGTCCCGCACTCAATGTCAGGAGACCCAACCCGGCATTGCCGCGTATTTCAACGCGTGAGGCACGGCGATAGGACATAAAACGAAACATGCGTGCACCGATCAGGCCCAGTAACAGGATCCCGTTGAGGATACTGGCGATCCTGATGTTAAGACGCATATCACCGTTGAGGATGTGACTGAACTCATGCGCAACCACCCCTTGCAGGGCATCCCGGTCCAACGCCTCGAGCAGCCCCTGAGTAACACATACCACCGCATCATCGGTACTCAGCCCGGCAGCAAAGGCGTTAACCCCTCGCTCATTCCCCAGGATATAGACCGACGGCACGGGTACGCCGGATGCGATTGCCATCTCTTCCACCACGTTCAACAGGCGCCTTTGGGCAGGATCATCCGTGTTTTGCGGCACAAGCCGTGCGCTCAACATATCGGCTACCATGTGCCCGCCGGCACTCATCTGATAGATTTTGTAGAGTGATCCGGCAGCCACGACGAGGAGAACACCGATGACGATGCTGACATGGAAGCCCGGATCCAGGCTGGCCGCATAGGCCAACAAACCCTGATGGGTATCCACGGTATTGATGTACAGCACGAACACCAGCAACAATTCAGCCAAAACGATGAGGCTGATGATCGCCAGTATGAACAACACTACCAGCCGTACAGTAGACTTGCGTGCCTGGTCCTGCGCCTCGAAAAAGTTCACTACATGAATTCCAGGGAAAAATTAACGATTAACCGAATGAGACTTTGGGTGCCTCCTTGATGGCGGCCTTGTCATCAAACTCCAGCAGGGTGGCGTCCTCACGAAAACCGAACATATTTGCAAACATATTGGGCGGAAAGGATTGACGGTAGGAATTGAATGTCATGACCGAGTCGTTGAAGGACTGACGCGCAAACGCGACCCGGTTTTCCGTGCTGGTGAGTTCTTCACTGAGCTGTTGCATGTTCTCACTGGCCTTGAGATCGGGATAGGCCTCCATTACCACATTCAGGCGTCCCAGTGCGCTGGACAGAGCACCTTCGGCACCCATCAGGGACTTCATGGCCTCGGCGTTCGCAGGATCCGCTGCAGCGGTGCTCAGGCTGGACATTGCCGCATTCCTTGCCGCAATGACAGATTCGAGTGTTTCACGTTCATGTTTCAAATATCCCTTTGCGGTTTCCACCAGGTTGGGGATCAGATCATAACGGCGCTTGAGCTGCACATCGATCTGCGCAAAGGCGTTTTTGAAGCGGTTTTTGAGTGTCACCAGGCGGTTGTAAACAGTAACGATATAAAAGATCACTCCAAGTATAACCACCAGCGAGATCACACCAGTCATATCCATGTTTTTCACTCCTTTTGAAATGGTTCCGGGTCACCACAATTCCATTGCTGTCGACGGCAGCGCATGCGAATGATGCACATCATATACCAACTGCAGGACCAACAGATCCCTTTCATCGGCCGGATCCTTTATATCTCAATATAGTCCTATATCAGTGGCACCCGATTACGAATCAAACGCCTTATATCGTCTTTCGCATCCTGAGTAACAGGGAATGACAGGCCTTGTATAACAGCAGCTCCATATCCTTCTCGTCGTATAACGATCTTAGCCTGAATAACGTTCGCCAACTCATTAACCTGTTTATAAACTGACCCCAACCTGCCTTTTCCTGAACACTAAGCGTTGACTTTATCTTGCCTGTTTTCAGATAGCTGAGTCTTGCATTGACGGTAATGTGAGGGCGCCAGAATACGGGCGTCATCTCGGCATCGAGGATCTCCCCCGACTGATACTGGGGTATCATTACGTCCAGGACCAGATCAGTATCCCTGGGATCGTCTACTTGAGACGCAGGGGGAAGAATAAAGATCTCCTTGAGGTTATCCAGCAGGTGCGTATCCAGGTTCCGGGCCTGAAGGATATCCAGGCCTTCAAGGATCCTTTTTTCATCACCTTTCGGAACGATCACCAGGTTACCAAGGAAGACCCGCGGCTTTTCCTTTCTGAATAATCTCCTGAACACATTGATCCCTGACATTACCTGGCCATATTCAAACGATGGAACATGATAACATCCACTGGCATCCGACCTATCCCCGGCATTATGTAGCCGCGGGATGTATGACAGAACGCCCAAGAGATCAAAGATGGATAGTTCTATATATCAGTATTTGATATGACGGCATCAAGCCGAGGGTAAGGCGGGCATGTCCCAACACCAATGCAATGATCGAGGCCTGCATCGGTTATCGACTCATTACCGGTTTCTATACCAGCCAGCAGAACTCCGATAGGTGACACAGGAATCCGGAAGAATTCCTGCATCACCATAATAAATCAGCCCGGTACCGGCGGCCAAAGACCGAGCATCTATATCGGTAAAGACTTTTTCTTTGTAGCTGCCTGTTTCTTCGTCGCAAGTTTCTTGTTCGTTGCAGCCTTCACCTTCACCACAATCTCTTCTTCGTTGCGACCTTTTTCTTCGCTGCAACCTTTTTCTTCGCTGCGACCTTTTTCTTCGCTGCAACCTTTTTCTTTGGCGCCGCCTTCTTCTTCACAGCGACCTTTTTCTTGACAGCAACCTTTTTCTTTACCGAGATCTTTTTCTTCGTCACGCCTCGATGTGATCCGTAAGTCGCGTATGACGGAACAGACGTCAACGACATCACAACAGGCGGCACATAGGCCATCTTTCTTACGAATTTTCTTCTAGAGGTATTTACATCAGACGTATCATGCGCATCGCTCATATGACATCCCTCAAATAATAAAATGACTGAAAATAAAACGCATGAGGAATGGCCGAACTAACCATGCCCCCCTGATGTCTTCCATGATCGTTGTCGTTATGATGACTTTCGCGGCTATCTTTAATAAAACCTGGTTACCCACGATCTCCCTATATGACATTTAATACGCAATAATCACCGGAGTCAACGTAGCCGGTTTAGCCCTGATTGTATTCATCAGTTGTATGCATAATTTCTAATATAGTGTTTTTTTAAATTTCTCGATTACTTATCTGCATAAGCTATACCATTAAGATAACTTTCAGGTTACCCACCGGTAATTCATCAGGAATTTGCGATCACCTTGGCTATGCTGAATTGACCTGATGGTCACGGTTTTGCTTCACGAGAATGAGGTTGCCGGTTACCGCGGTTTGCGCTCAAAAAAGCGCCTGTCCCGTCGATACCCAAATCGTATGAAACAGATCAAGAAAATCATCAACCGTTACCGGTTTATATTGCGCTGGAGTCTGCGTATCACGCTAGTCTGCCTGCTGGTCGATTTCGGTTACATCCTGGGCACGTTACCTGACTGGACCCACTTTGCCGACGGCCCCATCCAAAAATCAGCATTCATGATGGATTATGAATATCAGCGTGCAATGGATCACACGCTGCCACCACTACGATGGCAACCCGTAAGCCTGCATGATATATCCGGCAATATCGCGCATGCTGTCATCGCGGCCGAGGATTCCCACTTTTATAATCATAGCGGGATCGATACCGAGGCCTTCAAGGAGGCCTGGGAATACAACCTGAAGAAAGGACGCATCATCTATGGCGGCAGCACGATCTCCCAGCAGATGATCAAGAATTTCCTGTTGAGCCCTTCACGTAACCCACTGCGCAAATGGCATGAACTCTGGCTGACACTCTCACTTGAGAAAAACATCAGCAAGGATCGCATCCTTGAGGTCTATCTGAACATCGCCGAGTTCGGTGTCGGTATCTACGGCGTGGAGGCTGCCTGTCGATACTACTGGGATCAGCCGGCCAGGAATATTTCGATGGATCACGCCATCGAACTGGCCGCAACACTGAGTGCACCCAGAAAACACAATCCCGCTACTCGCACTGCGTATTTTCTGAAACAGGCCGCAAAAATAAAACGCAATATGGGATATCAGACAGGTCTTTGATTTTCACTCCTTCCCGATATAGACGTATGGCCGTTTGATCAATTACCACATGATAACCGTGACAGAATATGCGTAAAAACAGTCACTCAACAACCCGCTCACGCAGCACTTTTTAGAACCATTCTTATGTCTTAACCTATCCGGGCAATCATGGTTCATTTTCTCTATCTACCCCGCACCAGTGTCATACAAATTTAATAATCAATTCGTAATATTATTGTTATGAACTCAGATATATCCTGATTGTCATATTCACTACACACTCCTTAGAAGGTCTGTGGAAAGGAGGGTGATACCGGATACCGCTCACCTTACATCTGTCAAATCCACAGGGTATAAGTCATGGAACATCGCTACACTAGACGTATCAAAACATCACGGAATGTTGTCATATACGATCGGCGAGGCAACGACCTTAAGGGCGCGATTAAGAATGTGAATCGGGAAGGGATGTATATCCGGACTGACGCACAGCATATACGCAAAGGCGAGTCGCTGGACATAGAGCTTGTGCATGATTGCTGTATACGGGTATGTGTGGTACACGTCAATGACGAAGGTTTCGGCGTATTGATTGTTCCTCCGAGAGGTGACATAAAAATCGGAGCTTCCCCACCATATCCTCTTCCTGATTTATGCCGGACATGCCTTGAGACTGGCGTTTATTCATAATCAATCTTGGGGTGGGGAAGGTTGCGCGTACTTTCATAAAAAATCACACCCATGCGACAGTATAGGCGGTCACGAGCAGCCCCTGTGACGTTTACCCTGTCTGCAAACCATTGCTGGTCACCACACCCACAACCAGACTGTCGTCAGTCCGCCGATCGCACTGGCCAGCAGCGGTAACCCGACACGTAGCCCGGCATCACTGCCGCCAAAGAAGGTGGCCATCCCGCCTTTGACGAGACTGTTCATAGCTGCGGCGATCACGATCCCGGTTACCGCAACTTGTAACATGAGCACATCCTGACTCATACGTGCCAGCGAAAGCGTAATGGCGTCCACGTCCGCGATACCCGAAGCGGCGGCAAGTGCCAGTACACCGGACTCACCGAACAGATTCTGCAGCACCTTACCGAGCAACATCACCAATGCCAGCAAGAGCCCGAAACCAATCGCCGTTTTCAACTCCAACGGGTTTCTCAGGGGCGATACGGCATCCTTACCTTTGTGTGCCATGGTTCGCCAATAGATCACAGCTGGTGCATAGGTCAATAGCGCCATCACTACCGCAGGCAGCAACAATTGATGAGCGATGTCGGGATTGACGATACCTGCGACCAATACCATGCGGGGATACATTGTCCCGCAGGCAAGCAGGATCCCCATGCTCAGCATCGATGTCATCGTCGTTTTGCTGCGCATCGTCCGTGAAAAATGCAGGGTAACAGCCGTGGAGGATGCCAAACCCCCGAACAAGCCCGTGAAGACTGTGCCCTGGCGTGGTCCGGCGATCTTGACGGCAAAATACCCGATGAAAGAAATTGCGGCAATCAGCACCACCATCCACCAGATCTCATAAGGGTTCAGGGCCTGCAACGGTCCGTATCCCTTGTCGGGAAGAATGGGTAACAGCACGACCGAGATCAGCAACATCTTGATGCCGGCGCGCACCTCTTCGGGCTCCAGGACGCTGACCCAATGGTGCAGCACAGGCTTGTAGCTCAGCAACAACGTCGTCACCACCGCAAACGCAGCGGCGATGGCCACTTCACCCATGGCCGCCAATGCGCCCAACACGAAGGTCAACAGGCCGGTGATCAGGCTGGTAATACCCATGTCGCCATCGCCCTGGCGCAGGTTGACCACGTAGACCGTTGTCAATGCACCTGCGAGCCCGATAAACGCCAGCCCCAGGATAAAGGAACCGAATTGCGTGGACAGTTGCGCCAGACCGCCGCCCAGCAACCCGATCAGGCCATAGGTGCGCACACCGGCGACCCGCTTGCCCTCCTGCACCGCGCGCTTCTGCCAGCCACGCTCGACGCCGATCAACAGGCCGATAGCCAGTGCCGCGCCGAGATTATAAAAGACATGTTGTTCTGAGTTCATACCGGGACGGAATCCACCGAGTAACCCTCACCGGAGATCATCATGTCCCACGAGGCGAAGCCAAATCAATCCTTCATGGAATAATCGCACTGATCATTTGTGTTGGGATGAATCAGGCAGGCTTGGGCGTGCAAAAATCCGCATTCCAAAACGAATGGTTAATTCCGTTTACTTCTTATAGTTCTTCCAGCAGCTCACTTGCAGAACGGCCGTCACGCCCCTCTGGATCCGTATTGACGGTCAGATCCAGATAACGACGGTATTCTATTTTATCACCCTCGCCGCGTGCGACCAGCGCAGCGGTGAAATAGGCCGCCGCCTTGAAACCGGGGGCCATCTCGTCAAAATTGCTGTCCTCCAGGATCTCGTGCAGCAATCTCTTCCCTCGATCATAGCGATTGAAAAAAGACGGGATATATATAAATGAGTTGGCCGCCACCAGCTGCGTATCCAGGCGTCTGTATGAAGGGACAACCTTACCATCAGACAGCATCTTAAGTGCGTGATCGATCTGCTCCAACCCTTCCTCGGTGAAGCGTTGCTTATTAATACCATTTTGCGCATCCCTGCCCTGCAAGGTGATGCTTGCGCCAAGATAGGCAACGTAAACAGGATCCTCAGGGTGACGTTGACTCAAAGACCTGAAACGTTGGATAGCGTTACGCACAGCATGCTTATCGCCATCGACCCCCTGCAGAAAAATATCGCGGGCTTCGGCGAGTTCGCTGTCGATATCAGCCGCCTGCAGCGGAGATATCGCGAGCAGTACAATACACAAACAGATCAACCTGGACATAAGCTGTTACCTCCATCCTCCAGCAAATTCAGTCACGTGCAATAGTATACATTCCCACGTGCGAGTATACACAAAAGTATTAATACTTTTTTCCTAGCCTATCACGATAATGTACTAGCCCAAATGGGCTAGTACATACATAGACATCGTGTAAGGTCCTTTAATGAATCAACCGCTTAACGGAAGATATTCGAGGAGGGATTTCGGCGCTGCGTAATCAGGCAACCGTTACCGCTAGACCGCCTAGAACTGCCTGCGCACCGTCGCGCCGAACAGCGGCGCGGTATCGAAACCGTGCCGGGCGATATCGTGGCCGCCACTGTCCTCGACCTGCAGCTCGCCATCGAATAACGAACCGCCGTAAAGATCGATGCTGACATCCGCGCCGACGCGTGTGGCCGCATGCAGAAAAACAACGATACCGCTTTCCTCACCGACTCCGCCCGGATAGGGACCGTCATCCGTCAGGCGAAAACGGACCCGCCGGTAGGCCGTACCGATTCCCAGCTCCCACTTCGGATTCAGCCGGTAGTTGATCTCGAGTCCTGCAGGTCCTGTCGGCCCGGCCGGCAGCGGGTTATTGAGACGCAGCGTATCGGTCAACTGCCATTCCACCGCCAGAAACGGAAATGCCTTCACATCCTCGAGCTGTTGGAACACACCCAGTCCGATCCCGAACCGGTGCTTCGGATCGTAGACCCGTGATCCCGACAGGATCGCGCCGTAGGTCAACGAGTCGCCCCAGTCCGCGTCGCGTTCACGCAAAAAATCCAGCGAGGGTATCAGCATGTACGTCCAACCCGTATCATTTCGCACGATCACGGGCGCACTCAACCCGATACGTTCAACATCGCCCCACGGTTTTGTGACACCGAAGGCATTGGCATCACTGAAGCGGTTGTCATAGATTGAATAGTTGAACGAGATACCCGCCAATGTCTGCGAACTCACCGGCCGCATCGTACCGATACCCAGCGTCAGTACCCGTGAGGAGTAACTGCCGCCACCGTCGATATCGGTGCTGGCGAGGTACACCGGCGTGAGTGACGCTGAATTACGCGCACCGCCTGGCGGACCTTCAGTTGCTGCGGCATTTACGGACAACCAACCCAAAGCAATAAAGAGCTGGCCAAGAATATTCACAGTGCGCACAAATAAACTCATAAACCAGGTCTGCACTTCCTCAAATCTGTGCCGATAGCAGAGATTATAATCGATGTAAATTTCTATCCTTAACCGGGTTTGAAAACGTGAAACTGTCGAACAACACCTGGGACTCGCTGTCTTCATATACCTGATGTGCAATGATCAATCCGGTCGCAGACCAAACCTGATGAAAATTTGCACGTCGCCCGATCAGCCCGCCGTGTTTGCCGTCGTAGTATTCCGGCCAGTTGTCTTTCCTCAGCCGTTCGGTGATTAATTCCAGTGCCCTTTCGGCAAGCTCGATTCGTCCCGTGCGCATACTCGCAGCGACAAAGGGCCAGATCAGTACCGGCCAGCTGCCACCGTTATGGTAAGACCAGGGTACATTTTTAGGATCGCTGCCTGTCATGTACATCCATTCCTTTGCCAGCACCGCGGGATACATAATCTTGACCGGCATCTCGCCGATCAATTCATCCCACCGGCTGGCGAAAAGATTCATGATGCCCTGGGACTCTTCCCGGGTCGCCAGACCGAACAGGATGGCGAGCAGGTTGCCCTGGGTAAAAACACGAAAATCAACCCGGCCGGGACCCTGATTACCGACCAGGTAACCGCTACGTGAATCCAGCCAACCGTCCATCCACTCAGGGATACTCTCGGGGTAGACATTGAGTACGTTGGCAACATCCAGGCCGAACTCCTCACCCTCATAACGGTGTATCTGATTGAGACGATCGCGATCGATCCAGTAATGGGTTCGAACATATGACCGCAAGGCCTGAATGAGCACCTGAAGATTACCGATCAAGGACTCGGAACCGTCGGTACGGCTAAGCAATTCCTCTGCCGTTTGCAACATACCATAATACAGCGCCTGTATTTCAAGCGGATAACCGTAAACACCCATACGCCGGTCAATCATGAATGAACCGTCCGGTACCAATAAGGTAGGAGAACTTTCAAAACGTTCTCGCAAATACAAATCAAGAATATGGTTGATGCATTCCTGCACCTCGATCGACTTCGCAAAATCCCAATCCCCTGTGGCGATCACATAAGCACGCAACAGAAACATCCACCACATGGCGGAATCAACCGCAATTACCCGGCCTATGGCGCGCTCTCCGAAATCTGCGACCAGATGTTCCTCACCGCCTTCCTCGATCACCTTGAAACTTGCCGGCATCAATCCCAGCGATCGCTTATGACCTTCGAGCACTGTTTGCTGGTCACGCAATTGCATGACCGTTATTAAAAAATTACGCACGATCTCAGCGCGGCCATCCATCAGAAAGACAAGCGCCGATGGTACAAAGTCACGAATAAAACATTCATGATAGTTTACCGCCGCGGGACGCGTATCACAGGCCGCGGCCGTTCCCACCGCCTTGCCCCGGTAGGTGATGATGGAATCTTCGAGTATCTGATAGGCGGTCTTAATCGGCATGGGTGATCGGAACTCTGGAGTGCAGTGATATTATGCGCATGCGACGCATGCTTGACCTAAAAGCCCAGTTCCTCCTCGAGCTCGTCCGCCTCATTCTTGAACTGCTGCTTCTCGGCCTCGGACTTCTTCATGTTGTCGGTGGCCTGTTTCATGCGCTGGGCCTTTTGCTCCATTTCGGCCCGCGCCTTCTCGAGTTGCTGGCGCTGCTTTTCGTCGCGGGCCTGCAACGCCGGTCGGATTGTATCATGCGCGCGTTCAGCCCTGGCAGCCTTGTCGTTACAGTCGCACCACTCATAGTATTGCTCTGCATGTCCATATAGTTGATCCCGAATCGAGAGATCCAGGGATTTATCATTCGCACGCGCAAGCAACGAATCACCGCGCTTCTCCGCCCGCGTGAAGGACTGCTTTTTCTCGCCGGACTGGAATTCCCATGCATTTGCCTTGCGCAACCATTCGCGGGAATGATTGACCTGCCGGTTCAGGGTAATCAGCTCCGGGGACATCTCGTTGTCGATGTCCACGCCGGCCATGGCCCTGGCCATTTCGCCCGCGCCGCTCATGTTGGCCGCGGCCGCCTTTTCCTGATCGGTCACGGGGCGGTTGAATTCGGTGTCCTCGTTGGCGAGCGCCATGCGCGCCTGATTTTCTGCTGTGGCAGTCACCCGCTCGATCACG
>Ga0315534_1000122_pt1 | contig 44345 bp, 43 predicted proteins | sample SalMarSW160240MG_FD_203094 | JGI IMG/M metagenome (GOLD analysis project Ga0315534, IMG submission 203094) | Salt marsh sediment microbial communities from the Plum Island Ecosystem LTER, Massachusetts, United States - Salt Marsh Sediment SW1602-40 ... | reverse complement strand
TTTCCGAAGCAGCGGCCGGTAGGATCGCGCTTATACCGTTACTTTGCAAAACGACGCTGGTTTACCCGACCCTATGGACACGATAGCCGGCAAAACGCTCTATTCAGGGCTACCACCCGGCCCAAAGGGGACGCTGATCGGCGGCCATGTCCGTCACTTCGGCGGGGCGGGGCTGTTGGACTTTCTGCTCGAGACGGCGAGGTCGTATGGCCCGCTTGCGAGCTTTCGCGTCGGTCCGAAACGGATCTTTCTGGCAAGCAAGCCAGAGCTGATCGAGCAAGTGCTTGTCACCGACGCAAAACATTACATCAAGCACTTCGGCGCACGCGCCTTCACGCCCGCGCTCGGCAATGGGCTCGTGACAAGCGAGGGACCTTATTGGCAAGGTCAGCGCAAAGTCGTGCAGCCGGCTTTTCAAAAGACCCGGGTGCGGTCCTATGCGGCTGCCATGGCGGACCTGACCGAAGCCATGCTCCAATCCTGGTCTCCGGGAAAATCGGTTCGGATCAATTTCGAATTCGAAGCTTTGACCAGCAGGATCGCGCTGAAGACGCTGTTCGACCTCGATGATGACGGCGACCGCGAGCGCTTCAGCGACACGCTGAAGCTTGCCTTCGACCTGATGACTGAGCGGCTCCGGCGGGTTGTCAAATTTCCGCTGTGGGTGCCGACGCCGGAGAACGTGCGGTTGCGGCGGGCGATCGCCGAACTGGACCGGACGGTGCAAGGCTTCATTGCCGAAGGCCGCGCGCGCGGAACGGTAGGCGACGATTTGCTGTCGCGGCTGATCTTCGCCAAACGCGAGGACGGATCGGAGATGAACGATCGCGAGCTTCGCGATGAGGCGATGACGCTTTATCTTGCGGGCCACGAGACAACGGCGCTGACGCTCACCTGGACATGGGTACTGCTCTCCCGCAACAGCCGTGTCGAGGCCAAGCTCGTCAGCGAATGGCGGGACGTGCTCGCCGGCAAGGTCCCGTCCGCGGACGATATCCCCCGCCTGCCCTATACGAATGCGGTGATCGCCGAGTCGATGCGTCTGCTGCCGCCGGTTTACCTGCTCGGGCGGGAGGCGACCGCGGATCTGGAACTCGGCGGCTACCGCGTGAAGCGGGGTTACACGGTGCTGATGAGCGAATGGGTCAACCACCGCGACCCGGACTATTTTCCCGACCCTGAAGAGTTTCGCCCCGAACGGTGGGAGGGCGAATTTGCCAGACGGTTGCCGAAGTTTGCTTACTATCCGTTCGGGGGCGGCAGGCGCGTATGCGTCGGAAATTCCTTCGCCCTCATCGAGGCGGCGATTATCCTCGCCGGCGTCGGCCAGCGATACCGGTTCACCGTCGATCCCGAAGCCGTCATCGAGATCAAGCCCCAGATCACGCTCATGCCGGCCTATGACATCCCGGTCACTCTGGAGCGCCGGTAGAGCGTCCATCCTTCGGTCGCGTGGCGGCGGCGCGGCGCGCTTGATGTCCGCCCGGCCGCGGCTAGGCTGGTCACGCGCGAGCCTCTCGCTTAGGATCGAAAGGAAACTTGAGCCGCGCGCAAATGGGTTTGAATCGGCAAATTGACGGTCAGCGCTATCCCTGGGAGCACATGACGCAGCGTCAGTTGCTGTCGGTCAAGCTGTGCGATTTGGGCGTCTCCATCGAGGGAACCTGGCTCGAGGAACGGATCGGCCGTGTCCGGGACGAGCTTGCCCAGCGCGACCTGCGTTTCAATCCCCATTTCTGGCTGTCAGATGAGTGGTTTTCGCCTACCGGAGTGCCCGGCGTCGCCCTGCCCTTTTATCTCGCGCACCCCAAGCTCATCCGGCTCGAGCGCTCGCAGATGCTCGAAGCGGAGGGAGCGACGCCTGAGTCCTGCTTGCAGTTGCTGCGGCACGAATTGGGACACGCCGTTCAGCACGCCTTCAACCTGCAGCGCCGCCATGAGTGGCAGAAACGGTTCGGCAGAGCGAGCACGCCCTACCCGGAAGCCTACCGGCCCAATCCCGCGAGCCGCCGCTACGTCCAAAATCTTCCTGCCTGGTACGCGCAGAGCCACCCGGAGGAAGACTTCGCCGAGACCTTCGCGGTCTGGCTGCGTCCCCGCTACAACTGGCGCCGGCGTTACCGGGGCTGGCCGGCGCTGCGCAAGCTCGAATATGTCGACCGCCTGATGAAGGAACTCGCCGGTCAGCGCCCGCGCGTTCGCCGGACTGCCAAGCCCTCACCTGTGTCCCGCGAACGCATGACGTTAGGAGAATATTACCAGCGCAAGCGAGCCCATTACTCGGTTGGGTTTACCGATGCTTACGACCGCGATCTGAAGCGCCTGTTCATCGAAGCCGAGGGCCCGCGCGACCGGCGCGAACCCGCGGCGTCATTTTTGCGGCGGCACCGCCAAGAGATTCGCGGCTTGGTCGCCAAGTGGACCGGCGAGTATCAACTAACGCTCAATCAGGTCCTCGAACAGATGATCGGGCGATGTAAACAACTGCGTTTGGTGGCGGACGGCCCCGAGCGCAATCTGGTGCTGGACTTCGCCATAATGTTGACCGTGCACGGCATGAACTATCTGTATCGAGGCCGTGAATGGCACGCGATGTGAGACATTAGACATGCGCAAGAAAAGAGTTCTGGTGCTGATGCATGCCGATTTGGTGCCGCCCGAAAACATCACCGGCAAACCTGGCACTGAGGTCGAATACAAGACCGAGTACGACGTGTTGACGGGCTTGCGCGATTTGGGGCACGAGGCGCAGCCGCTCGGGCTTTACGACGATCTCGCGCCCTTGCGTCACGCCATCCAGGACTTCAAGCCTCACATCGCGTTCAACCTGCTGGAGGAATTCCGCGGCGAGCCGATGCTCGATCAGAATGTCGTCAGCTACCTCGAGCTTGTTCAGGTGCCCTATACCGGCTGCAACCCCCGCGGCCTGATGATCGCCCGCGACAAGGCGCTGTCGAAGAAGATCTTGCATTACCACCGCATCCGCGTTCCGCGCTTCGCCGTGGTCGCGGCCGGGCGCAAGCTCAAGCGCAAGCCCGCACGGCTGGACTATCCGCTCATCGTCAAGTCGCAGGTTGATGATGCCTCGATGAGCATCGCCGAGGCGTCTCTGGTCAACAGTGACGAGAAGCTGGCCGATCGGATCGAATTCATGCATGCCAATGTGGGCAGCAGCCTGATCCTCGAGCAGTATGTCGACGGGCGCGAACTCTATGTCGGGGTCATGGGCAATTCGCGCCTGCAGGTGCTCCCGGTCTGGGAACTGGAGATGCGGCGCTTACGTGCCGACGCCCCCAAGATCGCGACCGAACGGGTCAAGTGGAGCCGTGAGTTTCAGAAGCGCCGTGGCGTGAGGATCGGCCGCGCGCGGAACCTGCCGCCGGAGGTGGAGCGGCTGCTGGTGAAAACGTCCAAGAGGATCTATCGCGCGCTACAGCTCAGCGGCTACGCGCGGGTGGACTTCCGCCTCGATGCCGAGGGGCGGCCGTATTTTCTCGAGGCCAACCCGAATCCCGAGATCGGTTACGGCGAGGAATTCGCCGAAGCCGCCGAGGCCGCCGGTATCGATTATGAACCGCTGCTCGATCGCATTCTCGCCATCGGGCTGCGACGGCGCTAGCACCGGACGCGCAAGCACGAATATCGGCGGGAAATTTGATTTAGCCCGCCATCTATGCGACAAACCGCGTGAAATCACTGAAACTGGCGGCCATTGAGGCGTTTTGCCCAAATTATCGGCAAGACGCTTCGCCCATATCGCGCATGGCAGCCCGAATCCGGCATGGCGCGATCTTTGCTTCAATTGGCGATGGCCGGCTCTTAGCTCCTGAGGACGTTATGTGCGGTTTGTGCGGCGAGATCACCTTTGACGGGTCTGCTGCGTCATTGGAGGCTCTGACCGCGATGACCTGCGCGCTCGAGCCGCGCGGGCCCGATGCGCAAGGGATTCTCGCGCGTGGGTCCGTCGCGCTCGGGCACCGGCGCCTCAAGATCATCGATCTCAGCGAAAAAGCCCAGCAGCCGATGGTCGATTCCGAGCTCGGCCTCAGCATCGCCTTCAACGGCTGCATCTATAACCACAAAGAGCTGCGGGCGGAGCTTGAGCAGCGCGGCTACCGCTTCTTCTCCGACGGCGATACCGAAGTGATCCTCAAAGCCTGGCACGCCTTCGGACCCGAAGCACCGAAGCGGTTCCACGGCATGTTCGCCTTCGTAATCTACGAGCGCGACTCGGGCCGGCTCGTGATGTGCCGCGACCGGCTCGGCATCAAGCCTCTTTATTATGCGGAACTCGGTAAACGCCTGCGCTTCGCCTCGACCTTGCCGGCCCTCGTCGCCGCGGGCGGGATAGACACCGGGCTCGATCCGGTCGGGCTGTCTTATTACATGAGTTTTCATGCGGTGGTGCCGCCGCCGCACACGATCCTGCGCGGCGTCAAGAAGCTGCCGCCGGCGACGATCCGCATCGTCGAGCCGGACGGGCGGACCAAAGACAGCGTCTATTGGGCGCTTCGGTTTGACCGGTCGCGCGATGACGTGACTCTTGCCGAAGACGAATGGAAAGATCGGGTCGGCGCGGCGCTTCGTTTGGCGGTGAACCGGCGTATGGTCGCCGACGTGCCGGTCGGCGTACTGCTGTCAGGCGGCGTCGATTCGAGCCTGATCGTCGGGCTGTTGGCCGAAGCGGGCCAGCAGCATCTCAAGACCTTCTCGATCGGGTTCGAAGCGGCGCACGGCGAAGCGGGCGATGAGTTCAAATATTCGTCCATCATCGCCGAGCATTTCGACACCGATCATACCAAGATCATGATTCCCACGAGCGACATGCTGAAGGCGCTCCCGGACGTGTTTGAGGCCATGTCCGAGCCCATGGTGTCCTACGACAATGTCGGCTTCTTTCTTCTGTCCAAGGAGGTCGCCAAGCACGTCAAAGTGGTGCAAAGCGGACAGGGCGCCGACGAGGTTTTCGCCGGCTACCATTGGTATCCGAAGCTGCAAAGCTCAAACGACATTGTCGGCGATTACGCTGCGTTGTTCTTCGATCGCGACCGCGAGGCTCTTGGCCGGCATCTCGGCGAGCGCTGGATGACGGACGAGGATGAGCCGGCCAGATTCGTCGAAGAGAATTTGAACCGCGAGGGCGCGGAGACGCCGCTCGACCGGGCACTCAGGATCGACACCACGATCATGCTGGTCGACGATCCGGTGAAGCGCGTCGACAACATGACCATGGCTTGGGGGCTCGAGGCGCGCGTGCCCTTTCTCGATCACGAACTGGTCGAGCTTGCCGCGCGCGTGCCGCCGGAACTCAAGCTCAAGGACAACGGCAAGGGCATTCTCAAGGACGTGGCGAGGGACGTGATCCCGAGCGAAGTCATCGACCGGCCCAAGGGCTATTTTCCCGTGCCTGCGCTCAAATATATCGACGGACCGGTGCTTGAGATGACGAGGGATGTGTTGGGGTCTGAGGCTGCCCGGGACCGGGCGCTGTTCAGGCCCGAATATCTCAATCTCCTGTTCCAAGACCCGAAAGCCCACATCACGCCATTGCGCGGCTCGGAGCTGTGGCAATGCGCTGTCTTGGAACTCTGGCTTCAGGCTCACAATATATAGAGTAGCGTTATGTCGACAGAACCTCAGAAAGACACGCAATCGGCCGGCAGGTCGCGTCGCGTCGTCCCCCCTCCGGCGCCGTCCAGCGACGAAATCGAAGAAAAAAACGTCGCCCTCGACTGCGGCTGGGGGCGCCTGTTGTTCGGTCAGACGTTCGAGAGCGCCTCGAAACTCGCCGCATCCATCCGGTCGGAAGGGCCGGGACGGCGCGATATCGCCTTCTACATCGACGATCCGCATGTCGTGCTGGCAGCCGCGCCGCTCGAACTCTTCCTCGATCCCTCGCATACTTTCAGACTCGATTTGGCGAGCTATCAGCCGCCTAAAACCTATCCGGCGGGGATCAAAATCCGGCGGCTCTCGTCACTTCATGACGCCGAGGACGTCAATCGAATCTATTCGGCGCGCAACATGGTTCCGGTTCGGCCGGACTTCTTCTGGTCCAAGCGGGACAGCAAAGCGATTGTCTATTTTGTCGCCGAGGACGAGAAGACCGGCAAGGTGATCGGTACGGTGACAGGCGTCGATCATCACGCCTGTTTTGGCGATCGCGAGCATGGCTCCTCGCTGTGGTGCCTCGCCGTCGATCCGCAAGCGATGATCCCGGGGACCGGTGCGGCTCTGGTTGAGCGCTTGGCCGCTCACTTCAAGGAACAGGGCGCAAGCTATATGGACCTCTCGGTCATTCACGACAACGAGCAGGCCATTGCCCTTTATGAGAAGATCGGGTTCGTGCGGTTTCCGATTTTCACCGTCAAACGGAAGAATGTCATCAACGAGGCTTTGTTCACGGAGCCTGTCGCCGATGACGATGCGCTGAATCCTTACGCTCGCATCATCACCGACGAAGCGCGCCGTCGCGGCATTGGAGTCGACATTATTGACGCCGAGGGCGGATTTTTCCGGCTCACTCTGGGCGGCCGAACGATCGTCTGCCGTGAAAGCCTGACGTCGTTGACCACCGCCATCGCCATGAGCATTTGCGACGATAAACGCGTGACCCGCCGCATCGTGCAAGCGTTCGGCGTGAAGGTGCCGAGCCAGATCTACGCCGATGATGAGAACCGCACGCGCGAGTTTATCGCCTCCCATGAGGCGGTCGTGGTGAAGCCGGCGCGCGGCGAGCAAGGCAAAGGCGTCTCGGTCGGGCTGAAAACGTGGGACGAGACCGCGCAGGCGATCGAAGCGGCGCGCAAGACCTGCGACGATGTCATCGTGGAGGAATATGTCGCAGGCATCGATTTGCGGCTGATCGTGATCGACTACCGCCTTGTGGCCGGTGCGATCCGCAAACCGGCGGAGGTGATCGGCAACGGCAAGGCCAGCGTGCGCGAGCTGATCGAGCATCAGTCCCGCCGGCGGGCCGCGGCGACTGGCGGGGAATCGAAAATTCCGCTCGATGCCGAGACCGAACGCTGCATTGCCGAGGCCGGATTTGCCCTGGACGACATTCCGCCCGCCGACACCTCCGTGGTGGTGCGCAAGACCGCGAATTTGCATACCGGCGGCACCATCCACGACGTCACCGGCGTGTTGCACCCGGCCCTGGTCGAGGCGGCGGTGAAGGCCGCCCGGGCCATCGAAATCCCCGTCACGGGGATCGATTTTATCGTTAAATCCCCTTCCCTGCCCGACTATCGGTTCATCGAGGCCAATGAGCGTCCCGGCCTCGCCAATCACGAGCCACAACCGACCGCCGAGCGTTTTGTCGATCTACTATTCCCCCAATCCACCCCGGCGGTGGTGCGCGAAACCCTTTATCCCTGACTCCAACCCGCATATTAATGGGTAAATTTCCGGAGCGGCCGGCTCGCCATTTTTCGTGACCTCTGACCAATGACCATCCTCCATATCGATCTCGATTATCTGGCTGAGACCCTGAAGCAGTTCTTGGCGATTCCGAGCCCGACAAGCTACACCGACAACATCGTGCGCTTTTGCGGGAGCGAGCTGGAACGGCTCGGCGTTCCCTTCGAGGTGACACGCCGCGGCGCCATCCGCGCGCGCCTTAAAGGTCAAACCAGGCGGCCTGCGCGTGCCTTCGCGGCTCATCTCGATACGCTGGGGGCGCAGGTGAAGCAGTTGAAGGAAAATGGCCGGCTCGGTGTCGTACCGATCGGCCATTGGAGTGCCCGATTTGCCGAAGGCGCGCGCTGTACCATCTTGACAGAGCTTGGCAGCTATCGCGGCACGATCCTGCCGCTAAAGGCGTCCGGGCATACATTTGGCGATGAGGTCGATACGCAGCCGGGGTGCTGGTCGAATCTCGAGGTGCGCGTCGATGCGAGGTCGTCCACCTTGGACGAAGCAACCAAGCTCGGTATCGAAGTCGGCGACATCGTAGCCGTCGATCCGCAGCCAGAGTTCCTGGAAAACGGGTTCATTTGCTCGCGTCATCTCGACGACAAGGCTGGGGTCGCGGTCATGTTCGCGGCTTTACAGGCGCTTATCGCCGCCAAGAAGAAACTCCCGACCGACCTTTATTTTCTATTCACGATCGAGGAAGAGGTGGGCGTGGGCGCCTCGAATATCTTGACCGAGGATGTTGCATCGCTGATCGCCGTCGACAACGGCACCACGGCGCCAGGTCAGAATAGCGCCGAATTCGGCGTCACCATCGCCATGGCCGACCGGGCCGGGCCGTTCGACTACCACTTGACCCGAAAACTGGTGCGGCTGTGCGTCGAGAACGAGATCTATTACCAAAAGGACGTGTTCCGCCATTACCGCTCGGACGTGGCCTCCGCCGTCGAAGCCGGTCACGACGTGCGCACGGCCTTGATCTGCTTTGGCGTCGATAGCTCCCATGGTTGGGAGCGCATCCACATCCATGCCTTGCGCTCGCTGGCCGAGCTGATGACCGCCTATGCGCTCAGTCCGGTCGCGTTCACACGCGACGCGGAGGAGATCGGCACCCTCAAGGGCTTCACGCGCCAACCCACAAAGACGGCTGAGCAAGAGCTCACCTCCGACGTGGCGCTGGAGGAGGAGTAACCCTCGTCGCGCGCACAGAAGGCGTTCACTTCAGGAGAGGACCGCATGGCCAACCCGACACTTCGCACTCTCACAGGCATGGACCCGAACCCTGCGCCCATATCCAAAAGCGCACTCGTGCTGATCGACTGCCAGCAAACCTATCGGGAAGGCGTCATGCAGCTTGAGAATGTGGAGCCGGCTTTGCAGGAGGTGGCGGCCTTGCTTAAGCGGTTCCGCGAGGCCGGGCGGCCCGTGATCCACATCATGCATGATGCAGGCGTGGGCACGCCCTACGACATCACCGCGCCGATTGGCCAGATCGCCGAAGTCGTGGCGCCGGTCGAAGGCGAGACCGTCATCGTCAAGAAAGTCCCGTCCGCCTTCGAGCAGACGGAGCTGGATGCTGAGCTCAAGAAGCACGGGGTCGAGAGCGTCATCTATGTGGGCTTCATGACACATGTCTGCGTGAACTCGACCACGCGGGCGTCGTTCAACCGGGGCTACGCCGGCACCGTTGTCGGAAATGCCACGGCGACGCGCGCGATCCCCAACCCCGTGACCGGAACCGACATGCCGGCGCAACAGCTGCACGATGCCAGCCTCTCGGCGCTCGGCGATATGTTCGCCGTGGTGGTTCCCCGCGCCGACGACATTCCGGACTAGGCACACCTTTACCTGCCGGACACGCAGTCCTTGAAGGTCATCTTGTCGTCCGCGCCTTCGGTGACAAAGGCGGTGTCGCCCTTGTTCCAGAACACGAAGCTCTCATCTTCGTTCGCATAGCGCGCGCCCGATCCTGAAATGACTTGCGGCAATTTCATTGCCCGGCTGTCGCCGAGCTTCAGATCCACGTCGTCCGGGTAGAATGTCGCGTCAATCGACTTGTCTTCGGCGCATTTGAAGGTCGCGCTGGCGATCGGCTTTTGGGCGCTCGCGCTGTTGTCGCTCGCGTCTTTGGCGCCAGCGTCTTTGGTGCCGGCATCGGCGGTTTTGATCCAACCGCACCGTTCCTTGAAGCTTTCCAGCGCCTCGCGTGCGCCTTTCAAGTTAAGGGGCGTGACGCCGCCATTAAATGCAACAGAGGCGTGGTGCTCTCCGGTTTGCAGCGCCTTCACGATGGGGTCACCCGGCGCCATGCTGAACACGGGCGTAAAACCAATCATCCCGAACTCAACGGTCCGCGCCGTGCGGGTAAATGCGTCTCCGTCGACGGAGATTGTGAACGGGGCCTCCGCACCATCCTTGCCCTTCTCGCTAGCGGCGGCATTGACCGTCACCTCGGCGGGCATGCCCTTTCCCTTGCAGGCGATGATGATGCCGAGCTCTTCCTCGCAATCGCTGCAATCGATCGCGGCACTGTCCTCCCCTTCGCCCGTGACCGACCATGAAGCTTCGTAGGACCAAGCGCTCGACGAGACTCCGGTCGAAAGGAGTATGGCTGTGATGATCCAGGCCCTGCGCCGCATCAACTACCACCGCCGCCAGCGGCGCCAGCGGCGCTTGTAATAAGGCCGTGCCCAGTAGCGGCCATAATAGGGCCGGTAACCGTAATACCGGTAAGGCCGGTAATAGGGCCGGCCGTAATAGCCGTAGGGCCGGTAATAGCCATAAGGCCGCTGGATGTTCAGGCTGAAATAGGGCGCCCTGATGTAGACGCCCGCCTTCGCCGCCACGGGCGAAAACGCCAAGACGCCGAGCGCCACAACACAGGCCATTGCCACTCTGATCACGGGAGCACCTCCTAGACTTACACTGCCAACGCGCCTCCCGCCCCGGCATACGATCGGACATCAGTGTACCCACAATAAGATGTGCCGTGAACCCGGGTGGACCGATCACTCGGCGGTTGCCTCGCGGCCCGGCCTAGTCTTTGATGCGGGCGCGCGGGGAGCCCGACAGGCAGAAAGGACCTGAGCGCCATGCTGAGACCGATGATTGCCTCTCTTTTCATGCTCGTTGCCGTCGCGCCCGCGCTTGCAACCTCCGGCCCCGGATGCCTGGTGGTGGTCAACGTCGCGTCGAATGACGCGCTCAATCTGCGGGCCAAGGCGTCGGCCTTCTCGGCTATCGTCGACCGGCTGGTTCCCGGCCAGCACGGGATCATCCACCTCGACGCAAGTTGCGTTCCTGAGAACAGGCCCTGGGCGAGCCGCTGGTGTCCCGTCACGCATTACAACGGAGACAGTGTGACCAAAGGTTGGGTCAAGGCGCGCTTCGTGCGCGACTCCGACTGCCCCTAGGCACCCCGGCGCGACGATTCCGGGGTCGGGTCCCAGCAGCCGCTCTCAGACGAGCTCTCCGCCGCGCCAGTCACAAAATATTCTGTTGCCGCGCCGGGGCCTCGTGGCGGACACCGGGCGGACGTGCCCTGGGTAGCATGGCGGGTCGATGGGCTTGCCAACGGACTTTGCCCAACTGCAGTTCTCCTCCAGCGAGCTCCCTGAGCGCGATCGGGTTTCAATATCCCGAGAGGTCTTCGGGCGAAAAGTCGTCCACGCCGAGATAGAGCCTAACCCGGACGATCCTTTCTATCTCCATATCGCCATGCGCGAACTGCCCGGACTGCGGACGCATGTCAGTACGGTATCGGGTCTCTCGTTCAAGCGAACGCACGATTTGCTGTCCGACGGCGACGACGACTTCGCGCTGTTAATCAACATGGCGGGCGCCAGCGCTGCGGCCCAATTGGGGCGCGAGACGAGCCTTGGCCCAGGCGACGCGGTTCTATTGTCTCATACCGAACCTGCCACGCTCGCCCATCGTACGAGCAAAGTTGCAGGCATTCTGGTTCCCCGCACAACGCTTGCCTCATTCGTTGACGATCCCGACGCAGCCGCGGTGCAGCTCATCCCGCAAGACACGGACGCCTTGCGGCTCCTCATACTCTATCTCGGTGCCGTACAGGAAAGCGGTCTCGGCCTTCATACGCCAGACCTCCGCCGCGCGGTCGCGACTCACATCCAGGATCTGGTGGCGCTGACAATCGGCGCGACACGCGATGGCGCCGCAATCGCCGCGGGCCGCGGCCTGCGTGCGGCGCGTCTGCAAGCCGTGAAGAAGGATATCTTTGCGAATCTCGCGAGCCCCAGCTTGACCGAAGCGGCGGTGGCCCGGCGCCTGAATCTCTCGCCTCGTTACATACGAATGCTGTTCGAGGCCGAGGACACGAATTTCTCTTCGTTCGTGCTTGCAGAGCGTCTTGCCTTGGCTCACCGGTCTTTAAGCGATCCGCGGTTCCGTGCGCGCAAGATTATCGACATCGCGTTCGAGTCCGGCTTCGGAGATCTGTCCTATTTCAACCGCACCTTCAAGCGCCGCTTCAATGCTTCACCATCGGAAATCCGCCATGCGTCTTTGTGTATCGATGGCCCGAACGCGATCGACGCACTGGGCTCGCCGCTGCCGGATGAAGATGCGTCACAGGAATACTGGCAGGGAAACGGCGTGCCGGAGTAATTGCTCCCCACTCATTTGCAGGCGGGCGGAACATTTCCGGCAAGAACGCCGGGATTGTTCACGTTCCAGTTTCCCGTCGGCGCGTAGCGGCACACCCATAAATTCCGGCCGCCACAATTCGCCACCGCGCAACCCAGTTGGGCGCTGTTCCGCCAAATCACCTGAGTGAAGTGAGACACGGCCTGACTCCAGACCGGCGCAGCGAAATTGTACCGGGCGATCTCGCCGTACCACATGTCCACGGCGCCGTTGGCGGAAAGAGCGGTTCCCCAGGCCAAATTCTCTCCAAACCCATCGGCGCTTTTCCACGGGTCTCCCGAGTGCGCAAAGCCGTTTTGGTTGTTGCTGGTACAGCGATTGGCCCAGTCCTGCGCTTGGGCCGAAAGCTGCGCCGACCACGTCAGATTGGGCACGCAGTGCTTGGCGCGGTAGCCGTTATGAACGTCGAGGATCGCCTTTGCCTCGGCCGACAGGCCGCTGGGGCGCCTGCCTAGTCTCTTCTTTGGCTTCGCACCCGCGGTTTGGGAATTAATGCCCGACACACAACACTGATTGGGCTGTTCGGCGGGAACCGCGTTCTTCAGCCAGCATCGTGCCTTGGGTCCCTGGACGCCCGGCTTGACATAGGTCCATGCCAGGCAACGGCTATCTTTCAGGCAAGCGTCGCGACAGTCGCTGGGATAGGCGCCTTGCAAATCGAAGTTCGAATAGTCGCTTCCGGGCCTGTCGGTGTTGACTCTAAAGTCGGCCGAATCTCCCAAAGAGGGATAGGGGCATCCTGGCGTTCCATATTGCGCCGGCCCGCACTCCGCGGCCGCGTCATTACTCAGCGGCGTCAACATCAGGCCGCCAAGGAGCAAGATCGTTTGGAGAAGTCGGCGGCGACGATCGGACATATTTTCTTCCGGGCAGTTACATCGTGTCGGAGCGAACTCTACGGGCAGTCGAGCGCGTCATAGTCGTCCGGGCTGCTGTAAACCCAACCTTGTCCCCCTGGCACGCTGTCGCCTTTGACATGACACCAATTGTCTCGACACGGCTCGACCAGCACGACCCCTGGGGCACCCGCACGCAAAAAGCCGTCGTACTTTTTGCCCCTGCCGTCAGGTTGATCGTAGACATCGGAGGGCTTCTTCACTTTGCAGGTCTTGTCCGGAGACGGCGGAGGAGACCCAGGCGCAGGCGCGGTCTTTTTGGGCCGGCCGAGGCGCTTTGAGACTTTCTTGGAAGGTTTCGGTCCGCAGATCAGTCCGAGCGCGTCGACGTAAGTTCCGGCGCGGCCTTGCAGCCCGGTCGCCGCTTCTCCCGGAGGACAATTCTGCTCTGCGAGAGGCCCAGTTTCGCAGCCCACTCCGCTATGAACGCAAACATGTGTCAGTGACCCGTCACCGAGCGGTGTGCAGACAAGTTTTACATAGCGGACGAATTTTCTCTTATCCTTGTAGTCTTTGTCATACACAAAGCCGATCGTCATACCGGTCACGACGGCGTTGGCTGGGCAAAGACTGGCCTCCTGGAGGGTGCCACCCTGTCCTCCGTGATAAGACTTGTTCCACGGAGGTTGCTTGAACGCGCCTTGCGCAGGGAGGAATTCGGAACATTTCAGGCCGATTGCGTCGATCCAGTTCCCCGACTTGACATAGACGCCGGTGACGAAGTCGCCGGAACAATCTGTCCTAAAGGAAGCGCCGCCGGGCCCTCCCTGCACGGGGAGATCCGTGGCGTGCGCCGGAACAGACATCGTTATCGACGCGACAAGAACGCAGATGAGCGCAGCGGCCTTAAAGTCACCGTTCTGCAACATCGCGTCCATCGCATCTCTCCATGGCCCGGAGCCCAAGGGCACGGCGGCTTGGGCCCTCAGACGGAGGACCCCGCGCTTGGCCGTCAAACTAGCGGGTGCTCGCGCGGGTCGCTTGGACCAGGAGGAAACACCGATAGGACTGGGAGGAAGTGCTGCGACCGATCGAATAGAGACGCACCATGTGTGCACCGGCAGCCGCCTCTAGTTGACCACCGGGAAGTTACAGAACTCGCCGGTCAATCCTTTGGGGCAGGCGCAGGCGCCGTTCGGATAGCGTTCCTTTGGCGGGTCGCAGGGCGGCGGGGCCGGTTGACTGGGCTGGCTCTCGGGAACGCGTTCCGGCAGGCCGATATCCGTACCGCCAGTGGTCTTTTTCGGCTTCGCCTGTCCGCGTCCGCAGGGAACCCATTCATAGTTAGCGCAGGCGGTATTGAAACGCGAGTGGCCGCCCCGTCTGCAGTCATCGCCCCAGCGCTTGCATTGCTGGCACTCGATCACGCCGTCGTCTCTTGTCCTGGTCGCGCCGGGCTTCCATCCGGCGGCGACTTCAGGCACGCATTTCTCCTGGAAGTCGCAGCAATAGACCCTCGATCCGGTGGTGCACGACTCGCGCTTCTTTTGTGTCCAGTCCTTTGGGCATTTACCGGCGCACAAAGGACGCGTGCCGAACCACTGACATTTCGGATCGACCACCATCTTGGCTTCCGCTCCGAAGGTGGCGGCCGCCGCGATGACCAAAGCTGCGAGGACTGCGATCTGCCGTGCCGCAAGCATGACTCCGCCTCAATCCCGTTTCGAGGGTTTCGGTGCATGCCGTAACGGCAATCGAGGACCCGTTCTTGGACACAGAGGAAGTCGGCCTAGGCTTGAGAGGAAGCCCCTACTCTGTCGCGTTTGGGCAGGTGAGGCTTGAACTGGCATGGGCCGTATGGTCCCCTATCGAGGGATCCATTCCTGAGCCGGCCTACGGTTTTCGTGCAGATTGGGGGGTGTTGGGCCATCAGGGGTTGGTCGTGGTAACGATTGCAAAACGATTCGACGGGAGAATCGATTTCGTGCAGCCAAGATCGCTCCTTTTGAATGTCGTCGCCCTTTTCGTCGCCTTGTCGGTGACGCCGCACGTGTACGCGCAACAAGGGCCCGGCGTTCCAGACTGGCTTCAGGCCCATGTCGGCCTGAACGACGGTCAGATCGCCCCAGTGGTCTTGCAGAGGGCCCGCGCGCTCTACTTGCAAAAATTGCGCGAAGGCGCGGTCAACAATTCCTGCTACTTCGCCATGGACGCGACCCGGCCCCACGTTTTGAGCAACGGCAATTTGGGGCGCCGGTTTTACGTGATTTGCGAAGGCAACCGCACGTTCCGCGCGGTAGGCTCGGGCCACGGCAGCGGCCGCTCGATGAGCGGCATCGGGTATTTCAAAAACGGCAGACGCTGCGCCAAGCATTTCAGCAATGCGCTGCATTCCAAGCTGACGGCCGGCGGCGCTTATGTGACCAGCGAGACCAGAAACCTGTTCAAGGGGTATTATTACTCTGGGGGAAAACGCCAACCCCTGGTGCGCTCCTTCGTGCAGTTCGACGGCGAAGGCGACACGGCGAATTCGCGGCCCCGCGCCATCGGCGGCCATCCGGCCGTCTTGTTGAGAGGAATGTGCCGCCGCAAATTTCCGGACAGCCCCTACGCCAATGACGAGGGTTACGTTCCGTTTGGCAAGTTGGTGAACTATGCCGGCGGCCGCAGCAATGGTTGCACCAGTTGGACGCCGTCGGACGCCGGGCGCATCGTCCCGCTGATGACTGAGCCGGCGGCGCTTTACATCTATCCTGAATCGGCAGACATCGACGCGGTCGCCTACGCGCTGAAGGTTGGCCGGTCTCTTTCGCGCGCAGGGTTATATTGGAATGCCTCGTGTTTGAAGGAAATCGGTGCGCCGAAATTCTGGCCGAGAGAGACGCTCGAGCCGGCTCTGGTTAAATACGCCAAGGATCATCCGCCGCCGCCGCCACGACCGCTGCCGATTTGCCGGTAAGACCGAAAATTTTCCCATAAGCGGCATCGGTTTAGGCGCTTAGAAGCCCCGCCGCCCCTATTTCGCCCATACTCTGACCGAGAGTGGTACAACCCCAAGGGGGCATTGGGGCCATCACACGCCATTGAGGGGCGAAGGTTTGCGCGCCGTTCTGATCCTCCCGCTTATGATTGTCCTTGCTGCCTGCAGGACCGGCGGCAGCGGGAGCGTCAATCTGCACTATATCGACTACAACACGCCTCCGCCGGACGGCAACGAGGTCACGGTCTGCCACGGTTATAGCTGCAAGCTGCAGACGCCCTACAAATTCAGCCAGGAAGAAATCGCCGAGCTCTCGGCGATTATGAAGAAGGTCAAGCGCGACGATTCAGCCGCTGAGGAGCGCCGCGCGGTCGCCTATGCCATCGGCGCCATGGAGACGAAGGTCGGCAACAAGATCGGCATCACGGACAATCCGGGCATGCAATGGGCCGCCGCCGGCCGGCCGAGCCAGCAGGATTGCGTCGATGAGGCGACCAACACCACGAGCTATCTGCTCGTGTTACAAACGAACGGCCTGCTCAAGCATCACACGGTCGCGCGGACCATGCATAAGGACCAGCTGGCCAAAGGCATCTTGACTCTCAGGCCGATAAAATACTGGCCGCATTTCGCCGCGATCCTTCAGGAAAATGCGACCGGCCAGAAATGGGCCGTCGACTCGTGGATCGGTCCGAACGGCGAGAACCCCGCGGTGGTGAGGGTCGAGGACTGGTATATCAAAGACAACTAGCGGCTGTGCGGCGGACGGATTGTTGACTCGGTTCCGTCGTGGCAAAGTCAGTCCGTCCATGGTTTTTCAAGGAGAGGAGAAGGGTATGAGGCCTGGCTTGCACAAACAGTTGGGCGCGGCCATCCTAACGGCAGCAATGATGTGCGGCGGCATTGCCTCTGCGCAAGACACCGATGCGCAGACGAAAAAGCCGAACATTCTCCTGATCGTCTCCGACGACACCGGCTGGGGCGATTTAGGCCCCTATCTCGGCGGCGTGGCGCGCGGCATGCCCACTCCGAGTTTCGACCGGCTGGCCAAAGAAGGCATGGTGTTCACCAATTTCTACGGCCAGCCGAGCTGCACGCCCGGCCGTGCCGCGATCCAGACCGGGCGCATTCCCAACCGCAGCGGCATGACCACCGTGGCCTTTCAGGGCCAGGGCGGCGGTCTTCCGGCGGCGGAATGGACCTTGGCCTCGGTGCTGAAGAAGGCCGACTACAACACCTATTTCACCGGTAAATGGCATCTCGGCGAATCCGACTACGCGCTGCCGAATGCGCAAGGCTATGACGTGATGAAGTACACCTTCCTCTATCACCTCAACGCCTACACCTACCCCGACCCCAACTGGTTCCCGAATATGAGCCCCGAGGTGCGCGAAGTCTTCAAGAAGGCGACCAAGGGTTCGCTGTCGGGCAAGGCCGGCGAGAAGCCGGTACAGGATTTTGAGGTCAACGGCGAGTATGTGAACACGCCCGACAAGGGCGTGGTCGGCATTCCGTTCCTCGACGAGTATGTCGAGAAAGCGGCGCTCGAATTCCTCGACGAGGCGGCCAAGTCCGACAAGCCGTTCTTTATCAACGTCAACTTCATGAAGAACCACCAGCCGAACCTGCCGGCGCCGGAGTTCAAGCACAAATCCATCTCCAAATCCAAATATGCGGATTCGGTCGTCGAGCTCGACACGCGGGTCGGCAATCTTCTGAAGAAGCTCGACGATCTCGGGCTCGCCGACAACACGATCGTGTTCTACACGGTGGACAACGGCGCCTGGCAGGACGTCTATCCGGACGCGGGCTACACGCCGTTCCGCGGCACCAAGGGCACGGTCCGCGAGGGCGGCAACCGCGTTCCCTCCATGGTGCGTTGGCCCGGTAAGGTCGCGCCTGGTTCGAAGAGCGACGATATCCTCGGCGGGCTCGATCTGATGGCGACCTTTGCCTCGGTCGCCGGCGTCGACCTACCGAAGGACGACCGGGACGGCAAGCCGATCATCTTCGACAGCTACGACATGACGCCGGTGTGGACCGGCGCCGGCGAATCGAAGCGTCCCGCCTGGTTCTATTTCACCGAAGACGAGCTGTCGCCGGGCGCGGCCCGCGTCGGCCAATTCAAATATGTGTTCAATCTTCGCGGCGATGACGGCGCCCAGACCGGCGGTCTTGCGGTCGACACCAATCTCGGCTGGAAAGGCGCTGAAAAATATGTCGCGACGGTGCCGCAGGTGTTCAATCTGCTGGAAGATCCGCAAGAGCGCTACGACATCTTCATGACCAACTTCACCGAGAGCACCTGGGCGGTCGTCCCGGTCAACGAAGCCGTCGGGGCTCTCATGAAAACCTACGTGAAGTACCCGCCGCGCAAGCTGCAGAGCGAGACCTATACCGGCCCGCTCACCATCTCGAACTATCAAAGGTTCAAATACATTCAAGAGCAGCTGGAGAAAGACGGGTTCCACCTCGGCCTGCCGACGGGCAACTAAACCAGCCGGCAACGAGACCTCTGAGACAAGGCGGCCCATTGCTGGGCCGCCTTTTTCATTGGCTAAAGCCCCGCCTTGATGGCGTTGAGCAACTGGAAGCGCAAGGCGCTGTTATTGCCCTTGATCGCGATCACGAAGCGCACCCGCCCGTGGTTTTTCGTATCGACGTAGCCGGCGAGCGTGCGAACGCCGGAGAAGGTGCCGGTCTTGTACAGGGCGCCCTTGCTTCCTTTCAGCAGGTCGGCGTGGGGCGCGAAGTAGTGCAGTAATTGAGCGAGGCCGCGCGCGGTGAAGCTGTTGTCGCGGCTGATGCCCGAACCCTCCTCGATATGGATAGACTGTTCGAGGCCGTACTCGGTGAGCATGTTGCGCGCGATGAGAAGCGACTTGTCGAGGCTCACCGGCCCGCCGAAGCGCTGGCCGCCGATCTCCAAAAAGACCTGGTTGGCGATGTAATTGTTCGAGCCGATGAGCAGTTCGGTGAGGATCTGCGACATCGTGCGCGACTGTTGGTGAACGTAGACCGGCTCGAGCCCCTCGGGCACGGACCCGGTGACGACCTCGCCTTTGACGCTGCCGCCCGACCGCTCGATGAACGCGGCGATCAACTCGCCGGCATAGCGCAGGCTCACGGCGGGGTCCTTGGTTAGGCTGATGCGGCCGCGCCCGTTGGGGCCCCGCGCCCGGAACTCGCTGATGGCAACCGGCGTGATCGGGGTCTGCTGCTCGGCCGAGCTGACGCTGTTGCCGCGGCGCACGGCGTGGATGGTGTTGAAGTTCACCGCGAGGGCCGAGTTCGCCGCATCATAGGCTTCCGCCGTATCCTCGATGCCGGGGATGCGGAGCTGAGTGGGGTAATAGCTCGCATCGAGCACGACGCCGGTAATCGGCTCCTTCCCGATGGCGGCGACCAGTTCGCGCGCGAGCACCGCCAGCTCTTCTGAAATCAAAAAGGGATCGCCGCCCCCGCGCACATACAGCACCCGGTTATCGTCGAGATAGAAGCTCGTCTTGAAGCGATAATCGCCGCCGAGCACCTCCATCGCCAGCCATGCCGTCACGATCTTGGCGACAGAGGCCGGAACGAAGGGCTGATCGACGTTTTGGGCCACCAGCTCGTTGCCCTGCTCGTCCATCACCAGCACCTGGGCGGACGGCGCAATGGCCTTGATCGTCTCGGCAATGCCGGCCAAGGCCTGCGCCGGCAGCAGGAAAAACACCAGGGAAAGGGCGAGCAAGCGAGACAGCATGGCAGTTCCGGCGCGCGATCTTAAGAGACCCGTAGTCCTCGTGCGGGCGGCCTGTTCGGTTCAGGCACGCGGCCAACATGACCCAAAATCGTTACACAAACATCATGTCCGATTATGGCAGCCGGAAGACACCGGGGGGCGCGCCCGGACAAAATCCTCTTGTCCGGAGAAACGCGGCGACGGTCGGGCCCCTCCCAATAGCCCGGCGGTCTAGTAGTAGGCGACAAAAACGATCCCGGCGATCGCGGCCAGCACGAGCGAGATGGTCAAAATCCAAATCAATCCCACCCGCCGCGCTTGCCGCGCCTCGACCGTGTCGACGACGACTGGCGCCTTGGAGCCGCGCTCTTCCGTAGCAGGATTTCTCGAATTCATTGCCTGTTCCTCCCTTTGGAAAAATTGAACGCTAAGCCGCAATTTTTGATCGGCACTCTCAATTGCTGGCCGTTGGACCGCAACGTCACGATGCATGAAAGCGGCTGTCGCTTTTGGCGAAAGACAAACCGTCCGCGGCGATTGCTACGCTTAACGACGAATCGATTCAGAGAAACGTACTGCCGCGGCCCTTCGGTCTTACCACGCACAATGAGGTGTCCGCGCTCAAAGCGCGCCTTGGCCGACACGATTTGCGCTTGTGCCGTACTGCTCATCGCGGCGCTTCCTGCCAACGTGGTCGCCAGGACGGCAACAACGGGCCATTTGGCTGACACCATTTTCTTCACAGCGGGTCCTCCTTTTTGCAAAATAGATTCTTTCCGGTAAACACTTGTTCGCGGTCGGCGTTCCTACATACTTTGACACTGAATTCAATACCGGCAAGTCCGACAGTAGGTTCGGCCGTTTAAGCGAGACCATCGCCCCTACGCTAAATCTCCGCCGCGCATGAACGTTACAGGTCCCCATTTAAGCCTGTGTTTCGGCCGGCTGTCCGCGATCTATATGCTGCCGCCTCGAAAATGCAGCCAGAGCAGAATAGCGGCGACAACACCGAACCCGACATTAAGGTAAAGAGTGTGGTCCACTGCGAAGCGCACCATTTTCGGATACGGGGGGACGCGCCGTGGGGAGTACGCCGAATGCATCAAGTGACTAGAACTTGAATCGCGGCGGAAATGATATAGCCGAAGATCAGCGACCACAGCGCCTTCCAGAGCATTCCTGCAGATGTATAGAGAGCTTCAAGGACTTGTTCCATGATGCGAACGGAGCGGCCGTTGAACCTGCGACCTCAAGACTTCGATTTGTGCTCGGGCTTGCCTTTCCGTTCCGTAGAAGCCATGTCCTCCAGCTCTTTCTCGCTCATGGACTCATACATGCTCTTAGAAGCCCCTTTGAGCGAGCTCACCTTTTGCTCTCCCCGCTTGGCCGCAAGAGCCGCTCCGGCGGCTTTCTGTTGCGCTTTGGACTTGGCTGGCATCATTACCTCCATGCAGTACGCGATCGTTAGCCCTGCCATTTCGGCAAGGCTTCAACTTCCTCTTTGGTCATTGGGAGACTCATCCTCAGTCCTTCGAACCGGATCTTGCTGGCAGGGATGACGACCTCCCGCTCTCCGATCCCCAAAAAACCGCCGACATCCGCCGTGACGGCCGCGACCTTGCCATCGGGCGTCGCAAGGATCGCATCGATGTGGCCCACCTGTTTGCCTTCTTCTCCGTAGATCGTCATGCCTTTGAGCTCATCGACGGTGATATTGAAGACATCGAGCAAGGTTTCCGAATCTTCCACTTCGACCAAGACCTGGTCCGGCCGAGGATCGACAGCGGCGCCTTCGTTGGTTGACAGTTGCTGTGCGACCGCCCCGACGGGAAAAAGAAGCGCGATTGCGAGCGCTGGTGCTGCATGACGAAGCTTCATTTTTGTTTCTCCTAAGGTGTGCGTGTCGGATCATTGCCCAAGCGGACAATTTCTGATCGGGACCTGCAATCGTTGGCCCTCAGACCGTAATGTCACGGCACAAGCTGAGGGCAGCCGTGTTTGGCGGAAGACAAACCGCCCGAGACGATTGCTCCGCTTCACGAAAAACCGGTTCAACGAGACGTATTGGAGCGGAGCTTCCGTCCGGCCTCGCACAATGAGGATTCCACGATCGTAGCGCGCCTTGGCCGACACGATCTGTGCTTGGACGGAGCCACCGATAACGGCATTTCCTGCCAATCCTACCAGGACGACAAGAGCAAGCGAACGGAGGTCAACTCGACGCGTGGCTGCAGACGCAGCAGGCTTGACTGACATGATTTTCTCCACAATTCGGTCTTTAAGCGGCAACAGCCGTCCAGCACCGATGTTCCTTCAAAGTTGCCATGGATCCCGGCCGGCCAAGCCGAGCGTCCGGCCGTTAACCCAGAAGGATTTGCAGTCCCACCACGGCGGCATAGACCAGCGAATAGAGCGAGCGTCGCGAAAAGCGAAGTCCTTCCGGTTTTCGCCCGTGGAACGGGGGATAAACTCAACTTCGTGCCGGCCGCGCGCTAGGAACGTAGGCTTCCCCCATGGTATTTCTGTTGGCGTGCAGATTCACACTGGGAGGCAACCATGGCTGTTCAACTGACACCGCCGACAAAAAATACGTTTTACGTGTCGGTCTTTCTGGGGCTCATCGCCTTTATCCTTTATCTGCTCGGCGTGTTCGGCGCCATTGATGGCGGCTTCGACGCGATCTCGCATTATGCCTTCTGGATAGCAATGTTCGGCTGGCTAGCGATGGCGATCGGCGTGGCCGCTAAGGGCATCTAGGCGCGCGGCTTCGATGCTAAGCAAGAGCGCGGGAATCCTGATTGCCGTCGTGTTGGCGGCGATCCTCACGGCATTGATAATGTATGGGCTCGGTCTCACCGGAGAGGAAGCCGCCGGCGTGAAAGACGCTGTTCAACCGTGATCATGGGGACTTGGCGCCGGGATTCGCTCAGGGCAAATAGCGCATTGCTTTAGGCGAGAGCCCAAAACCTGTTTGCTGTCGCCGGATGCGCCGACACCGACACCATCGGCCGCACCGACTTCGTCCACTCGTAGGTCCACGGCGCGTCCTTGCCTTGAAATTCGAAAGACCGTAGCCCGCGCTCGGCGGCGTCGCGGAGGATCTCCAGTCTCAACAAGCTTCCCGGCGAACAGCGTGCAAAGCTCTCGTTGTACCCGATCTTATGACCGAAGAAACGCCCGTCGAATTCGATCGCAAGCTCCATCGCGGCGGCTTTCCCGCCGATGCGGAGAAAGCAAAGGCGAAGGATGCCCTCCTCCGCGGCGTATCGCGCAAACCGGCTGTAGAAGGCTCGCCGCCACGGGCTGACCGCAATCGCGCTGCCGGCCCTTCCCTTCCAGCCTGACGCTTCGACCGTAAAGGCTTCCTCCACAAGCGCATCGAGATTGGGGGACTCCGATGTGACGACATCGAAAGTAACCTGGCCAAAGCTTTCTGCCGTTCGCCGGTGCTTGCGAAAGACCCAGCGCTTCTTCTTGCTGAAATGACGTTCCGGCTCGCGCCAGCTTTCGTCAATATCGATATAGGGACAGCTGTAGCGCCATGGAATTACCTTAACGAAACCGCGGCCGCGATAAGCGCGCCTCAGCGCATCGATGATCGCCGCGCCTTCCGGAACCCGCTTGAGGTGAACCGGCATTCCCGTTTCGGCAATTGTCTCGGCCAAGCTGTCGAGCGTATCGCCTCCGGACATCACATCGAAGGGTTCGGAAACGTTATCGCCGATAAATGCGAGCCGGTGCGGATCCCCTTGTTTGAACACGAACGGGGCCAGCGCGTCACCGGAAACGATCGGCCATGGCACGCTGCGCGCGTCGACGGTTTCCAGAGCGGCCCGGGCCCAGCAATGCCGCTGCGTTGGCAAACGCGCCAAGGCATTCCACTGCTTGGCAGAGATGCTTTCGAATGCGTGAAATCCGGTATCGCTTCTGCTTTGGCGGCCGCGTTTCGCGCGCGCGATCTCCCGCTTGTAGCAGCGGGAATGCTTAAGCTCTGCCGACGTCAGACGATAGCGGCGAAGAACCGGTCGAAGTGCCGGATATCGCCGGCCCAACCGGTATAATGGCGACACGCCCGCCTCGTAGGTGCCGAGGCCTTTGCGCCGGGCTACTCTTTTTGTGCGCTGGCCTATTTTGCCCCTCAGAAATCGGTGAAGCGGCGATCCCTTTCGCACATGGCGAAACCTCACCAAGTCACAGCCGCATGTGTCGCACAGTTTCTTCCAAGCGGCCTCGATTCGCTGCTCGGCCTCAGGACCATCCTCCACCAAGGGATCGGGATGTTCTGACTGTGCACAGCCCAAGGGAGATGCCACGACCAGATGGTCTTTGCGGTAGACGATGAAGGGCCAGATCAGCACCGCGCGATCTCGATTGCGCACAACGATGCAATGCAGCCATTTTGCTTGCGGTCCTTCGACCTCCTCCCAGAGAGTCAGGCGCCACGCGAAACTTTGCACAAAGCAAACTTCGCCCGCCCGCATGCACAGATCGTCCCAGTCGCTCTCAAGGGCCCTAAAGGCGCTGAGATCTGTGACGACTTCAAAGCGGTCCTCTTGGCCGTTCGGCGATTTATGGCTGATAGCGTCCATTCCGATCCGGTCCCCGCAGCCGATTCGTAATTTATCACTTTATCCGCGTACAAACCTTGGCCGACAAATGCCCCTCCCCTTACGTGAGACCCCAAAATCTCCTCGCCGTCACCGGATGCGCCATCACTGAGACCGTCTTGCGGAATGATCCGGTCCAATCGCGTATCCAGCGCTCCTCTTTGCCTTGAAACTCGTAAGACCGCAGCCCGCGCTCGGTGGCGTAGCGGAGCGTCTCAAGTCGCAACAGATTGCCAGGTGCACAGATCGCAAAGCGTTCGTCATACCCAATTTTATGACCGAAGAAGCGGTTGTCACATTCAACCGCCAGTTCCATCGCGGCGGCCTTTCCGCCAATGCGGAGAAAGCAGACGAGAAGAATTCCCTCCTCGGCCGCGTATCGCGCATAGCGGCTGTAAAATTCACGCCGCCATGGGCTAACCGCCATCGCGCTGCCGGCCTCTCGCTTCCAGCCTGACGCTTCGACGGCAAAGGCTTCCTTCAAAACCGCATCGACGTTCGAGGTGTCGGGTTTGATCGCCTCGAATGCAACCGGTCCCAGGCTTTCCGCCGCACGGCGGCGTTTGCGGAAGACCCACCGCTCTCGCGAACGAAAATGGCTTTCTGGGTCGCGCCAGCTATCGTCCAATTCGATATAGGGACCTCCCCATCGCCACGGCTTTAGCGTCACGAAGCCGCGCCCGCGATAAGCGCGTTTGAGCGCCGCGATGATCGGGGCGTCCTCTGGGACCCGCTTGAAATGAAGCGGCATTCCAGTTTCGGCGATGGCCTCGGCAAGATCGTCAACCGGATCGCCGTCGGACATGACGTCGTAGATTTCAGCGATAGGATCGCCGATAAACGCGAGCCGGTGCGGATCTTCCGTTTTGCCAGGTTTGAAGATGAGCGGAGCCAAATTTTGACCGGAAACGAGCGGCCATGGCTCATCACGGGCGTTGACCGTCTCCAAGCAGGCGCGCGCCCAGCAATGAAGCTGGGTCGGAAGTTTCGCATGCGCATTCCAGCTCGCTGCCGAAAGGGTGCCGAACGCACGGTAGCCGGCCGCATCTCCGTGGAGGTCCGCGCGCCGGCTTTGGCGGTCGCGCTTTGCGCGCGCGATCTCCCGCTTGTGGAAGCGGGCGTGCTTAAGCCCTGCCGAGGTTAGGCGATAGCGACTGAGCGCCGGCCTTAGCGACGGATAGCGCCAGCCCAAACGGTACAATGCCGACACGCCCAATTCATAGGTGCCGGCGCCTTCGCGCGGGACAACTCTTTTTGCGCGCTTGCCTGCCTTGCCCGTCAAAAAGCGGTGCAGCCGCGATCCTTCTTGCACCTGCTGAAACTCGATCAGGTCGCAGCCGCACGTATCGCATAGCGTTTTGCATGCGGTTTCGATTCGCGCTTCGGCTTCAGGACCGTCCTCCACCAAGGGGTCAGGATGTTCCGACTGTGCACAGCCCAGGGGAGACGCCACGACCAGATGTTCTTTGCGGTAGACGATGAAGGGCCAGATCAGCACAGCACGATCTCGACGGCGCGCAACGATGCAATGAAGCCATTTTGCCTGCGGCCCTTCGACCTCCTCCCAGAGTGTCAGGCGCCACGCGAAGTTTTGCGAGAAGCGAACGCCACTGGACCGCAAACATAAATCGTCCCAGTCGCTCTCAAGCAGCTTGAGAGCGCCCACATCGGTGACCGCCTCGAAGCAATCGCTTTCGCCGTTCAGTGGACCATGGCTGGTAGATTGCATTCCGACTCGTAATAGCCTTGCGAAGGGACGGCAGGACAGCCTAGTACGGGACGCCTTGGGTACGCGCCTCTTTCAGGGCTCGCGCGTACCATTCGAGCTCGTCGAGAAAGCGGGCAGCGCGCTGCTCATGCGCCGGATCACGCGGGCTCCCGTCCTCGTCGAACTGATCTTGGACTTTCGGCATCGGCAGCATCGATGGAATGCTTGGCATGCCGAGTTCGGCAAGCGTGGCGCGAAGCTGAATGCCCGCCCGCACGCCGCCGAATGCGCCGGCCGAGTAGCAAGCGATTGCCGAGGGACGCCAGAACCACTCTTCGAGAAAGTGATCGAGCAGATTCTTCAATGCCGGTGGTATGCCGTGATTATATTCGCCGCTCACCACCAGAAAACCATCGGCCGGACGGATGAGCTCGGCCAGGGTTTGCATCGCGTGCGGCGCTTCACCCTTCGGATATTCCTTGTACATCTTGTCCAGAAGCGGCAGGTCCAGCTCGCAAGGGTCGACCAGTCTCGCCTCATGGCCGCGCTTGCCGAGTTGCGTCTGTAAAAATCGGGCAAACCGGATGCCCTGACGGTCGCTGCGCACGGAGCCGTAAAGGACGAGAAAATTGAGGGTCATGGGCTTAGGTTTCCGCCGTTGGCATTGCTCATATTCTCGAAGAGCCACTCATTATAGAGGTGAACCGTGTCATGACCGGCCGTGGCAACGGTCTCGAAAGTCAAAAATGACATGGTTAACGCCGGCGGCCCTCTTTTTCTCCGAACAAAAACCTTCCTGCTCCGAACAAAAACCTGAACTGTTGCCCCCAAGTTACAGTATTGCTTCGAAGGTCACGCTATAGTGCCATTGCTTCAAGGGGAAACCCTTGGAGACCCTGATTGACTTGTCTCCTGTACTCAGGGGGGTTCCACTTAATTGCTAGTCCTTCCCCGAGGTGGAACCCTCCTCTTTCCCAACAAATCCACCAGCGTCGTTTCACTCTAAGCAGCCATGCCTGCTTGGTGCTTCCGCGTATTCAGGCGGTGAGGCCTGAAAGACGCTGCGGATTTTAAGCCTCAAGCGGCAGGCAGGGAAACGTTCAAGAAAATGTTGTGCGCCAAGCACACCCTATCTTAAAAAGGGTGGTTGCAGTGGCTTGGGCGTGGGTGGCGAGTATGGACAATCTGTCGGTCGAAATCCGCGATCTCGACATCATCATCACCACGCCGTCAAACGGGCAGTCGGTGACATACCGTAAAGATCGCCTGGCTCCCATGCTCGTGGCTCTCGATTCCATGAACCGCAGCCTCAACGACGACAGGCTGGTGTTCCTCGCACAAGCCTGGAATGCCGCCTATGCCAAGGCCAAGGAGCTTGGTTGGCTGTAGGCGGGCCCTCATGCCGCCCGACTTTACCTTCACTTTGGCTGCGGGCGACGCCTGCGCGCGGAGGTGCGCGCGGCAGAACGCGTTTGCAAAGGAGACTTGAATGTTTGCCCTGTCATGGCGCGGTGCCGCAGCACTTTATTCTTGCGCGCTCGCAACTTCCGCCTTGCTTTTGACCTTCATGCCGATCGCAGCCGCCGCGGCCGAGAACGAAATCGAGATTCGCGAATGGAAGGTTCCCAATGCGGGGCGCCCGCGCGATCCGTTCGCGGCGGGGCCTGACGAGGTCTGGTTCGTCGATCAGGTCAATGGCGATCTCGGGCGCTTGACCCCTTCGACCGGAAAATTCTTCAAGCGCGATCTCGGTGGGGGCGCAGGTCCCCATAATCTGATCGTCGGCAAAGACGGGATCGTTTGGTTCGCCGGCAACCGCAATGCCTATATCGGGCGCTACGATCCGAAAACGGACCTAATAGAGCGCATCGAGATGCCCGATCCTGCCGCCGCCGATCCGCACACGCTCGTGTTCGACCAGGACCAAAGCCATATCTGGTTCACGGTCCAAGGCGGCAATTTTATCGGTAGGCTGAACCTCGCCGATCGATCGGTCGCGCTCAAGCCTGTCCCGACCAAAGGCGCGCGTCCTTACGGCATCAAGGTGGCGCCGGATGGAACGCCTTGGGCCGCGCTGCTCGGGACCAACAAGCTTGCCTCGGCCGATCCGGAGACGCTGGACATCACCGAATACACGATCCCGGACGAAGGTGCCCGGCCAAGGCGGCTTGAGATCACGAGCGACGGGCGCATCTGGTACTCCGATTATTCGCGCGGGACGCTCGGCCGGTACGACCCTAAGAGCAAGAGCTTTGCCGAATGGAGCCTGCCTTCGGGCGAGCGCAGCGCGCCTTACGGGACGGCGCTCGACGGTCATGGCCGCATCTGGGTGGTCGAAACGGGGGTGCAGCCGAACCGGTTCGTCGGGTTCGATACGGAAACGGAGAAAGTCGTGTCGATCACGCCGGTGCCGTCAGGCGGGGGCACGGTCCGCCATATGATGTACGACCCGGAAACCGGTCTCGTCTGGTTTGGCGCCGACAGCCTGACGATCGGAAGGGCGGACTTGTCGCAAGCCGGACCATGACGGCGCCGCCTCTGAAACAGATCGCGGCCCTGCCGGTCGTGGAGACTGCGGACGGAACCCTCGTCCTTTTGATCACGACGCGCGCCCGCGGACGCTGGACCATCCCCAGGGGCTGGGCAAAGCCGGGCGTTCCCGACGCCGAGCTTGCGGCGCGCGAAGCCTTTGAAGAGGCGGGCGTAGAGGGCGATATCGGCGCTGAGCCGATCGGCCATTTTCTCTATACCAAGCGCCTGCATCTGTTCTCGTGGGCGCGGTGCGGTGTGGACGTCTACAAACTCGCGGTCGGCTGCCAGCTGCTCGACTGGCCCGAGAAGGCAAGCCGCAAGACGAAATGGGTTGGGCTGGATGAGGCGGCCGCCATGATCCGCGACACCGGGCTCGCCGGTCTTTTGCGCGATTTCGCCAGGCGCGGGCCGGCTTGAGGCCGCGAAACCCGAAATTTTTAAGCTGTGAAAACGGTCCCGGCTCGGCTTGTGAGCCCTCGCCGGAGCTTCTATGACAGTAAGATGACGGAGCTTCGCGCGGGCAATCCTCTATGACTCTTGGAACTGGAGAGAATTCGGCCGTTCCAACCGCGCGAATCCGAAAGCCCTCTCTCGACAAAGACCTCCGCAAGATCAAGCGCCTGGAAGACGCCACGCGGCTCGTTTCGGGAAGCCGCGCCGCGACCGGCATCGCGATTCTTTTTCTCGCCATAGCCGGCATTCTGGCCACATCTCAGATCGGGAGCGTACAGAACAACGTGCTGATGATCGCCGCCGCGGTCATTGGCGGTTATATGGCGCTCACCATCGGCGCCAACGACGTGGCCAATAATGTCGGGCCGGCCGTCGGCGCACGGGCGCTCACCATGTCGGGAGCGCTGGTCCTCGCTGCAATCTTCGAATGTGCGGGCGCACTGATCGCGGGCGGCGACGTCGTCGAGACGATTTCGAAAGGCATCATCCATCCGGCACTGGTGCCGAGCCGCGAGGTCTTTGTATGGGTGATGATGTCCGCGCTGCTTGCGTCGGCGCTATGGGTGCATTTGGCGACGTATATCGGTGCGCCGGTGTCGACGACCCATTCCATCGTCGGCGGCGTGCTTGGCGCGGGTCTCGCGGCGGTCGGTGCCGACGTGGTCGATTGGTACGTGGTATCGTCGATCTTCATAAGTTGGGTGATCTCGCCCGTGATCGGCGGCGTCATCGCCGCTTCCTTCCTCGCCTTCATCAAAATCAATCTGATCTATCAACGGAACAAGATCGTCGCGGCGCGCCGCTGGGTGCCCGTACTTGTGGCGCTCATGGCGGCGACCTTCTCGGCCTATCTTGTTATCAAGGGTCTGAGCCACGTTTGGAAACCGGGCCTTGCGGCGGTCGCAACCATCGGCGTGCTGGCGTTCGCTCTGACCTACCTTGTGGCGAGGCCTTGGGTCCGCAGCCAGTCGGAAGGCATGGAGAACCGGAACCAGAATCTACGAAAACTGTTCCATTTGCCGTTGATCTGCTCGGCGGCGTTGCTCTCCTTCGCGCACGGCTCGAATGACGTGGCCAATGCCGTCGGCCCTCTGGCGGCGATCCTCAGCAGCGCACAATTGGGTCTGTTGACCAGCGAAGTGGGCGTACCGTTCTGGGTGATGCTGATCGGCGCGATAGGAATCAGCCTCGGCCTATTTCTGTTCGGCCCGCATATCGTGCGCATCGTCGGCGAAAAGATCACCAAATTGAATCCGATGCGCGCGTTTTGCGTGGCGCTGTCCGCCGCCGTGACCGTGCTGGTCGCCTCACAGCTCGGCTTGCCCGTGAGCACGACGCATATCGTGGTCGGCGCCGTGTTCGGCGTCGGTTTCTTTCGCGAATATTATACCGCTCATAGCCGCCGCCGCCGGGACTATATTAGAAAGCACAAGCGGCATCATCCGCCCAAGCCGCTCACCGCGTCCCCCGACGAGCTTCGCCGCCGCAAGCTCGTGCGCCGGTCGCATGTCCTTGGCATCGTGGCCGCGTGGGCGATCACCGTCCCCTCCGCCGCGGGATTGGCCGCCCTGATCTACTTCGCCGCGGATTTTCTGCACTGAGGATCGGGCCGGTTAGGGAGCGGCGCCTTTGTATCCGGCAAGGCGGCAAAGATAGACGTTGGGCCTCTTGTTCTTGATGTGCGGCACGCGCTCGGCGCCAACCGGTTGAACGTCGGTGAAGCGGCCGGCGATCTGAGGAGGACAGGAGTCCAATGAGAGGAGCAGAATGGGCTCGGGCGCGGAAGCGGTGAAGGGCCGCGTCATCTGGAAATGGTCGTGGGGCTCAGGCCCCGGCGCCCATACGTAGAGCGGCACGCCTTCGTCGCGCAAATAGTACAGCAATTCGGCCGCCGGTTCCCGTTTGTCCACGAGGATCGATCCATAGCGCTCGCTTGCGAGCTTCGACCGCACACGCCCGGCCAAGTCCTGCCACCCGAGCACTTGGCGCATGAATTTTAACTCCTTGATCATCGGCCAGTCCCGGGCAAAGGCGGGCGCGAAGGCGATCACAGCCGCAAGCGCAAGATGCAAACCGAGCGACAGTCTGAACAGGATCCGGCGGTCGAGCTCGAGCATCATGGCGGTGACGAAGACTGCGGCCGCCGGATAGGCCGTGGCCGACCAATTGCCATGCGCGCGCGAAAGCAAAGCTTGCAGCATCAGAAGCACAAGAATCGGCAACGAGAATGCCAACAGGGTCATCTTGGCGGGGTCGCGCGGGGCGTTGATCTCACCCCAAGCGCGGCGCGCAAAGACGACCGCAAGGATCGGGCCGAAAATGCCGAACTGAATACCGATAAATTCGAGCAGACGGCCGAGGTGAATGTAGGGATACTTCCAGCCAATATTCGCGCCGGTGTGTTTGGCCATGACGAAGCCGTTCTGAACGTTCCAGACGATGTTCGGCGAGAACGCGAGGAGCGCCACCGCGGCAGCGATCAATCCGCGTCCGCTTTTGAGCGCCTCGCGTGCCTCGCGCGACACGGCGGCATGACAGACGATACACAGAACCGCATAGATCATCGCCTGTTTGGCGAGAAGGCCGATCCCGATAGCAGCGCCCAGCAAAACGGCAAGCCCCATGCTCGGCCGTTTGACCAGAATAACCCAGAAGAACAGCATCACCGTCCACATCAAGACCAGCGGGACATCGGTTGTCATGAGATGCGACGAGTAGGACACACCGGGAAGGGTCGCGAACACGATCGCCGACCAGAATCCGACGCGGGCGTCGAACAGCGCGCGGCCCGATAGAAAAAGCATGAGTGAGGCGAAGGTGTAGAGAATCGGCGACGCCGACCGGATGCAAACTTCCGAGTCGCCGCAAATCTCGGTGGTGGCGCGAATGATCCATGCGATCAGCGGAGGCTTCGAGAAATAGCCGAAATCGAGATCCCGCGACCAGGTCCAGTATTGCGTTTCGTCGACACCCAAGTTGATCGCCGAGGCGCCGATGCCTGCGAGCCGCAACGCCAGCAACGCTCCGAGGCAGAGCACGAGCAGAAGCAGGTAGCCGCTTTCCGGGAGCGAAGAGGAGGAAGCGCGGGGCGCCATGATGGAGAACGACCGGTGGGAGGGATCTGTAGGAGCCGCCTGGTTTACCCCGAATGACGGTGGTGTAAAACCGACCTCAGAATACCGGGATCAACTTTCCCGAGTCGGTCATCGAATTGCCACGACTGCGTCATAATCATCGCGGGCTTTAAGAGGGCTGCAAACACTGCAAAACAGGGACTGGCGGTCTAGCCAGGCAGGCAATGCGCCTTTCCGTGGTCATTCCAGCCTTCAATGAAGAAGGCAATATCGGCCGCCTGGTCGAGGAGACCTTCCAGGCCGTGCCGGAAGCGGTGCTCGGCGAGGTGATCGTCATCGATGACGCGAGCGACGACGGCACGGGTCCGGAAATCAAGACGCTGACCCGGATTCATTCGAATTTGCGCTACGTCAGGCATGCTACACGCGCCGGGCAGAGTGCAGCGTTGAGGACCGGCGTGCTTGCGGCGCGCTTTCCGGCGATCGCCACCATGGACGGCGACGGGCAGAACGATCCCGACGATATCATGCGTCTTTACGGCCGGCTCGCTCCGGTTGGACAGCAGCCGGCCCTGGTCGGGGGCTTGCGCGCAGCGCGCCAAGGCAAGGGCTCACGCAAGCTCGCCTCCCGGCTCGCCAACTGGATCCGCGATAGGGTGCTCCGCGACGGTTGCCCCGACACGGGTTGCGGGCTGAAGGTTTATCATCGCGACGCCTACACGGCACTGCCCTACTTTACCGGCATGCATCGCTATTTGCCGGCGCTCTTTGCGAGCTACGGGCACTCGGTCATTTATGAGCCGGTCAACGACCGGCCGCGCTTGCACGGCGCATCTAAATACACCAATTTCGGCCGGGCCCTGGTCGGGCTATACGATCTTGTCGGTGTGCGCTGGCTGCGTAAGCGGACAACCATTCCGGCTATTGCCGAGGATGTTTCGGCAGCAGCCAAGGACGTTCCACGCGCGGGTGCGAGAGACGATCAGCCGCAACAGGGCAGTCAGTTGGAAAGGGTCAGTGGGTGATGGGGGAAAGTCTGGTTCAGTGGTGGAACGAAACGCCGAGTGCCGAGCTTGCATGGATCGCGGTCGGCCTTGTGGCTCAGCTCATGTTCTCCATGCGATTCCTCATTCAGTGGATCGCGACGGAGCGAGCCAGGACCAGTATCGTCCCGGAGATGTTCTGGTATTTCAGCTTTGTTGGCGGGGCCATGCTTTTGGCCTACGCCATTTACCGGCTCGACCCGGTCTTCATCCTCGGCCAGGCCACCGGGCTGCTCATCTACTCCCGCAACATCTATTTCATTTGGCTCAAACGGCGCACACCTGAAGCGCCCAAGATTGCGCCGGCCAACTGATTGGAACGCGCCGTCCACGGCTTTTGCACAGACGTTGAACCGGCCGGCGTCATCGAAACGACATCCACGCGTCACGAAAGTCACAAGGGCCCGTCATGTGCGGCCGCTAGCGTTTCCCTGAACGCGGATTTTGGGGGACGCCGTGATGCGCAGATGGTTGCTCGCGGCCGGCGCAGTGGCTCTGGTCTTGGCGGCGATGTTCGCCGTCTATCCTCTTATCGACATTGAAATTGCGCGGCTGTTCTTCGACAGCAAGGCCGCGGCATTCCCCATCGCCTCCAGCAAGGACTGGGACGGGATAAGGCACAGTCTCAACTGGATTCCCTATGTCTTCGTCTTGCCCGCGCTCTTTGTCCTCCTGCGCAAGGTCGTCTTCCCTGGCTCGCCGATGCCGGTCGCCCCTTCGGTCGTGTTGTTTTTGATCGGCAGCTTTATCGCCGGGCCCGGTATCGCCACCAATGTCGTGTTGAAGGACAATTGGGGACGTCCGCGGCCAAATCAGATTCAGCAATTCGCCGGCAGCGCCGACTTCAAACCCTGGTGGGAGCCGGGCGGTGCGTGTCCGCGCAATTGCTCCTTCGTCTCGGGCGAGGCAAGTCAAGCCTATTGGCTGGTCGCGCCGGCAATGCTCTCACCGCCGCCGGTCCGGCCGGTCGCCGTGGGCGGGGCGATCGTGTTCGGGACGAGTGTCGGCGCCTTGCGCGTCGCCTTTGGACGCCATTTCACCAGCGACATTATTTTTGCCGCCGTGATCACCATTGCCATCGTCATCGGCTTCTACTGGCTTCTGCTGGATCCGATCAGGCGCAACGATGCCAGGCTGGAGCAGGCCATCGAGCGCGGCGCGATCGCGTTGCACAGAAGCACCAGCAGAGTGCTCGCCGGCGCCGGCGCGGCGCTTTCTTACGGCGGGCGCGCGCTAGGACGTGCCGGATGGCGTTGGCAAAGGCACATCGCCTCGCTCAAGCCGGCGGCGGACTATCAACCCTGGACTGAAAAACGGGAGCCTCTGGCTTAAGCGGCTAGTTGCCGAAGATGCCTCCGAACAGACCGCCGCGGCCGAACAAGCCGCCGCGTCTGCGCCGTTCCACCGGATAGGTCTCGGCCGGTTCGGGGGCGTTGGTGACCTGATTGTCACTGCCGCCCGCGCTCGGCTTGGACCCTGTCGAAGGTCGGGACGATGCTCGGCCGGCCGAGGTGGCGGCAGGCTTCGGCGGCGCCGGCGGCGGCGCAAGCGCGGCCTCGTCGATCCAGCCGCTCGCTTTGCTGGTCAAGTCTTGGATTTGGGCAAAGTTTCCTTGGCGGCCGATTACGCGGAACGGCCGGCCGGCCGGAAAGCCATAAGCGACCGGCGCGGAAGCCGACGGGCTCGACAGCACTTCGACGGGCCGCTTGGCAACCAGAATGACGCCCGGACTGGCGCGTGACTCGTCTGCTTGCTCGACCGCTTCCAACGCCGGTTCGGACTGATCGGGCGCCTCGCCTGACTGGTCGGCTTGCTCGTCCGGTGCGGGCGCGGATTCGGTGGCGGCTTGTTCGGCAGGCTTCTCTGCCTGTTCCGCCGGTTCATCCGACGTGGCTGCGGTCTCTGGCGCGGGCGCCTGCGCCTCGGGAACCGACTTCGCCGTTTCGGAAACCGGCAGCGTTGCGGGCGAGGACGTCTGCTCAGGTTCGCCAAAATAAAGTCCCGCGCGCATCAGAATGCCCACGATCAGGGCGAGCGCCGCCACGGCAAGAAAGCCGACGCGTTTGGAGAACAACGCATCGCGCCTCTTCAGCAGAGAGTCTCTGACTTTTGCGAGATCCATGCACCGATCATGGCACAGCCGGACGTGCCGATCCACCGCCGAACATGTCTAGTTTTTACCCGGACGGCGATCCACCTGAAAGTTCAAGCAGACGTCCCAGCTTGTCTTTTGTCGGCAATCGCCCGTAAACTCAACTCTATTGGCAGGCGGAAATACGGGGGTGAGCCATGCTCAGACCCGACGAATATCTTTTCACGGTCGAAGAAATCGTATGCACCGAGCTCAACGGGAGTTTTGGGCTCGGAGGTGTTCGGTTCATCGATGACCCATACCTACGCGTTTTCCTCCAAGAGTCGCCAACTCCGGTTGTGGTGCTTTTGCTGCCATGCCGGCCCGGCGACCGGTCAAGTCCGAAGGTTTCGGTGAAAACAGCCAATGCCGTCGTTCGCTACGAGGTGTGGGAGCATGACGGCGACACCATCGGCGGTGACCTTGATGCCTATGCGGGAAGGTCGGAGCTCATTACTCTCGAAACCGGACAAAACGTTTCTCAGCGCACAAACACGTTTAATGATTGGAGCAACGATGCGCCTGGAAATTACGATTTGACCGTCAGTTTGACCCGGCTTTGCGAGTGCCGGCAAAGCTGGTGGGGCACCATCGTCGGGCGGTTCACAGAGTGGTGGCACTGGCTGTTTTAGAGCGCTTCCTCGCCACAGCAGCAGCCGATTGGCCGTCCGGATTGTGTGTTGCCTGAGGCATGTCTTTCCTTGATAAGAACGGCGGCTTACAACCTGCCGAGGCTGAAGGAGCGGCCAAAGGACGCGCCGCGCCTCGCGCACGAAAAAACCGCCGAGCCAGGTAAAGCGGCTTAGGACGTGTCGACCGATGCCAGATAAACGGCCCGCAGGCGGAGTTTCCTACCGCATTCCCGGTGCGGACTATTTCGCCAAGCGCGAGCTTCGCCGTCACGCCGGCGTGTTCTCGCTGTGGGCGCTCGGCGTCGGCGCCGTCGTCTCGGGCGATTTCTCGGGCTGGAATCTCGGCTTCGCGGTGGGCGGCTGGGGCGGCATGTTCATCGGCACGATCGTCATCGCCATCATGTATCTCGGCCTGACCTATTCCATCGCCGAGATGAGCCCGGCGCTGCCGCATACCGGCGGCGCCTATTCGTTCGCGCGTACGGCCTTCGGGCCTTGGGGCGGCTTCATCACCGGCGTTGCCGAGAACATCGAATACGTGCTGACGCCCGCGGTGATCGTGTTCTTTATCGGCGCCTATCTCACGGCGATCTTCGAGACGCCCGCCGCCTTCCAGCCGGTGTGGTGGGTGCTTGGTTATACGATCTTCGTCGGGCTCAACACGCGCGGCGTGGAGCTTTCGTTCACCATCACCATCATTCTCACGCTGCTCGCGATCGCGATCCTTCTGACGTTCTTTGTCAGTGCGATTCCATTTCTGGATTTCGGCAAATACGCGATGAATATCGGCGCGGATCCCGCGACCGGCGAGGCCATAGAGCTGCCTGACGGCAACGGCCCCTTCTTGCCGTTCGGGATGCACGGCATTCTCGCGGCGATGCCGTTTGCCGTGTGGCTGTTCCTTGCCATCGAACAGCTGCCGCTCGCGGCGGAAGAGTCGGCCGATCCACGGCGCGACATGCCCAAAGGCATCATGCTCGGCATGTTCACGCTGATCGGCCTCGGCTTCCTCGTTCTGATTATTAATCCCGCCATTCCGATCACACGTGAGGTCACCGACGCGTCCGGCGTCACGACAACCGTTCATGGCGCCTTCGCACTCGGAACGTCAGGCGAACCGATCCTCGACGGCTTCCGTGTCATCTTCGGCTCGCAAGCGGCGAAAATCTTGTCGCTGATTGCCGTCGCCGGTTTGATCGCGAGCTTCCACGCGATCATCTTCGCCTATGGACGGCAGGTCTATTCCCTGTCGCGGGCGGGTTATTTTCCGCATTTCCTGTCGATCACGCACGGAACGCACAAGACACCGAACGTCGCCCTGTTCGCCGGCGGCGCGGCCGGTCTCACCGTGATGCTGGTCGTATGGTTCTCCATGGGCGGCGAGGCGGCTGGGTCGTTTATCGGTGGCGTGCTTTTGAACATGGCCGTGTTCGGTGCGATGTTCTCCTACCTGCTCCAGGGGCTCACCTTCATTCAGTTGCGCCGCCGCTTCCCCAATATCGCGCGCCCCTACCGCAGTCCGTTGGGTCTCGCCGGAGCGACGCTGACGGTCATCATCGCGATCGTGACCATCGGCTTCCAGCTCGCAGATCCGGTTTATCGCACCGGCGTGCTTGGCGTGGCCCTTTGGTATGCGCTTGCGATTTTCTACTTCGCCGCTTATGGGCGCGACACGCTGGTGTACTCGCCGGAAGAGGCGTTCGCGGTCAAGCATCGCGAGCCCAGCATTTACGAGCTTGTTGAGGCGCTCACCACGGAAAAGCAAGCGCTGTTGTCCGAGAAAGAAGTGGCCGAAGAAGCCGCACGTCTCAAATCTGACTTTCTCGCCAATATGAGCCACGAGATTCGTACCCCGATGAACGCGATCATCGGGCTGTCGCATCTTGCCTTAAGGACCGAACTGAAACCGCGCCAGCGGGACTATCTGGTCAAGATCAGGAGCTCCGGCCAGCACTTGCTCGGCATCATCAACGATATCTTGGACATGTCGAAGATCGAGGCCGGCAAGCTGGCGGTCGAGCACACCGACCTCAAGCTTGACGAAGTGCTCGAGAACGTCGCCAATCTGATCTCCGAACGGGCCTCGGCCAAGGGGCTGGAATTGATTTTCGATATCTCGCCTTCGGTGCCGAAACATTTGACGGGCGATCCGCTGCGGCTCGGGCAGGTGCTCATCAATCTGTGCAACAATGCGGTCAAGTTCACCGAACAGGGCGAGGTTGTGGTCAAGGCAAGGGTTCTCGAAGAGAACAAGGACGATCTCCTCCTCGAGTTTTCCGTGAGCGACACCGGCATTGGCATGACGAAGGCGCAGCTTGCGCGTCTGTTCCAGGCCTTTGAGCAAGCCGACACGTCGATGACCCGGAAATTCGGTGGTACCGGCCTCGGCCTTGCCATCTCCAAGCGGCTGGTGGAACTGATGGGCGGGGACATCGAGGTTTCCAGCGAGCCCAATCGCGGAAGCAAATTCACCTTCACCGCCCGTCTCGGTCATGCCGCAGCCGCACCGCGCCCGAGCCTGCTTTTGGACGGGTTGCGCGGCAGGCGCGTCCTGATCATCGACGACAATTCTCCGGCCAGAGCCGTGCTGTCGAACATGCTGACAAACATGGCACTCAAGGTCGATGAGGCGGCATCCGGCGAAGAGGGTATCGAAATGGTCGGCCAGGCAGCCAAGCGCGGCACGCCCTATGAAGTCGTCCTCATCGACTGGCAAATGCCCGGATTGGACGGCATCGAGACGGGCGACCAAATCCGTTCGCTGCCCGGCCTCGATAAAAAGCCGCGGCTGGTCATGGTCACCGCCTACGGACGCGAGGAGATCATCCAACAGGCCGAGAAGAGCGGCTTTGCCAGCATTCTGATCAAGCCGGTGACGTCATCCACGCTATTCGAGGCGGTGGCTGCGAGCCTTGGCGCGAGTATCGAACGGCCTGGTGAGGACCGAGAGGCCGGGCTTGCGCTTGAAGCGCCGGAGTTGCGCGGAGCCCGCGTGCTGCTGGTGGAAGACAATGAGATCAATCAGCAAGTGGCGCTGGAACTGCTGCAGGAGGCCGGGCTTCAAGTCGATCTGGCCGAGAACGGCGCCATCGCGGTCGATATGGCGCAAAAAAGCCCTTACGACATCGTGCTGATGGACGTGCAGATGCCGGTCATGGACGGCATCGAGGCGACGCGCATCATTCGCTCCAATACCGACCTGCAAACCTTGCCGATCATCGCCATGACCGCCAACGCTCTGGCCTCAGACCGCGAGCTGTGCCTGCAAGCGGGCATGAACGGCCATGTCGCAAAGCCGATCGAGCCGGACCAGTTGTTCGACGCACTACGCCAATGGGTCAAGGGCAGACAAGGCGGCACACCGGATAAGATGCCGAGGCGGAAATCCTCAAAACCGAAATCTTCTCAACAGACCGCGGACGCAAAGCCCCTCCCCGCCATCCCCGGCATCCCCGGCATCGACGTCAAGCTCGGACTGAAACGGACCGGCGGCAACGCCAAACGCTATGCGACATTGTTGCGCCGCTTCGCGCAGCAGCAGGACGGCACCGCCGATGCGATTTCCGAGGCCGTGGCGGGCGGCGATCGCACTACGGCTGAGCGGGCCGCGCACACATTGAAGGGTGTAGCAGGCACGCTCGGCGCCGCCTCCTTGTCGGATCTTGCCGCCAAGGCCGAAACCGCCCTCAAGTCGGGCCAAGATGCAACGGCGGCGCTGGTCGCGCTTGGCCCTGCCCTCGACGCGGTGGTTGCCGCGATCAGGACCGCGCTTGCCGATGACACGGCAGATGGCGGGACTGTGCCGGCCTCTGCCGATGGCAAGACCGTGAGCGCGCTTCTCGACCGGCTCAGAACGCTGCTCGAGAACGACGACGGCGAGGCGGCCGACTTTATAGTCGAGGCGGAACCTCAGCTCGCCGGGATCTTGACGACACGCGAGATCGAGACCTTAAGCGAGCACGTTGCCAGCTTCGATTTCGAAGCTTCGCTTGCCTGTCTGGATGAAATTGCCGGTCGCCTCAATTCGCACCCGAAGAGCCAATAAGCGACCTGCGTCTGCCTAGTGCAGCAACATCTTGCTCAAGAGTGCAACAAGCTCGCTTTGGCGCGAGACGCCCGTCTTGGAAAAGACGTGCTTCAGCGCCGTGCGCGCCGTCTCCTCGGTAATTCCCAATCTTAGGGCCGCTTCTCGCGGGGTGAGGCCCGCGCCAACGAAGGCCGCCACCCGTGCCTCGCCCAAAGTCAGTCCAAGGACATCGCGCACCAAAGACGGATCCGGCGGGCTGCCGGCCTTCGGATCGATCGCCAACATGATGGCCCGGCCGTGACTCAGGAACTGGGCCGCCGGATGCGATGACGGCGCCATAGGCAGCACGTAGACCGCGAGCGGCCGCCCGGCTTTCTGCCGATTGATCAAGATCGGCTTATGGTCTGAGGCAATCCCCTTGGGGATGGCACGGGTAATGTGCTCGATCGCCGTTCTCAGGCTTGCGCGGACTGGCGCCGCTCCGATCGGCCTATGATCGCCGGACAACTCCAGCCCGTCGCCGAGCAGATTTTGCCCCGCCGGATTAGTGAACACCACCCGTCCCAAGGAATCGAGGACGAACACGCCAATCCCGACGCGGGTCAAAGCTTCGCCGAGGCCGGTTTTCTGCAATTCCGAGTCGAACAGCCGGACGCTGAGCCTGAGCGATCGTTCCACATGGCGGCCGAGCCGAGCCACCGTGACGAGTTCGTCCTCCGAGTAGGGTGGGCGCCTCTTCGCGTTGCGATGGACGCTGAGCACGACGCCGACATGCGGGTCCGGCGACACTGCTACGGCGCCAAACCATCCCAAATCATGTCGCGATTGGAAATCCGTGTAGGAGGGACACGTGCGGATTTCCTCATCCGAAAACAGATCTCGATCGGTGAAGGCGGCGCCGCTGAAGAAATAGCCTCGCTCTGCGGCGCGCACCGCCCGCAAATCGCGGACATTCCATCCTTCTTGCTCCCAATCCTTCTGCGCCGCGAGGACGTCGTGCGAGGCAATGGAGCCGAACGAGCCGTCGTCGCGGCGCCAAAGTAGAATAGCTCCTACGTCACCCAGACAATCGGCGATCGCCTGCAGCGCATCCGACCATCGGGAAGGGTCGAGCGCGGCGTCGTAGATCGCCTCAATGGCTGCGGCGAAGGGGTCGTTGGAGCCGCAACTCTGGCGGGTGGTCCTGGTTGTGCGGGGATGTTCGGCGCCAGCCGGAATGCTTCTGCTGCTCTTATTAGCACCGGCTCTTTGCGGCCTTTGCCGCATGATGCCATGCCCCTGATCAGTCTGGCGGCGAATACCATAACACACACGGCGACGATTTAGAACGTGCTCTGATTAATTGCCGGCCCGTTGTACCCCATTTGGGGGTCGCTCATAGGGTCGATGTGCCTCTACCATCTGACCCGGACGAGTAGTGGCACGGACATGGGTCACAAAACTAGAACACGGTGCAACCCCAAGCGCCTCTCGCAAGCCTCCTTATACTCTTGGTTTCATCTCACGCCGGCCGAGGGCCAAATCGCCCTCAAGATCGCCAGTGGCAAGACACTCGCGGAAATTGCCGAAGCGCGCGGGACCTCTATTTCGACGGCGCGGTCTCAATTGAAACGCATCTTCGCCAAGACCGGAACGCACCGGCAGGCGGAGCTCGTCGTATTGTTGGCCGGATCCAGCAACGCGCGCGTGCGAGATTTCCGCAGACGCCGGCCGTAGCGGGGCCAACGGCTTCGATATCAAGGCCTATACCCCAAATGGGGGGTGCGTCAGGGCTCACGGTTGGCCCAGGCTGCGCGGGTAAGGGCACGTGAGCTGGCATCTCCTGACGCCGACGTGTCTCAAGGGAGGACCTCAATGGAAAGCATGAGACAACTTTTCCTGACCCTGAGCCTGACGCTGCCCGTCGCCCTGTTTGCCGGCGGCGCTGCATGGGCAGGCGACCTTGCAGCCACGATCTTTTCCTATGACGGCGCGGATTTCGTTCGAACCCAAACGACCTTGACCGAAGATGGAGGGTCTGCGGCCGGTACCAAGCTTGACCGCAATAGCGATGCCTACAAAGCGTTGGCGCAGAAAAAATCCTATAACGGGCCGGCGACCCTCTTCGGCCAAGACTACGATGCCCACTACGCGCCTATGGTTGGCGCCGACGGCAACTTGACCGGCGCCTTGTTCGTGGCTGTGCCGAAATAGCCGATCCCGGCAACGGCCCTCCGGACCCAGATCCGGAAGCCCTCCTTTGGCCCGCGTCGAGCAAATGACAACCCTTGACCCTAGCCCCGGCGCTCTTCTCTTCTCCCAGCGCCGGGGCTCTCTTGTTTCAATAGGGCAAATATCTTTGGCGACAGCGGCGCAGCGGAACGCTGCCGCGCATTAGGTGATTGCGTCTGGCGCAGATAACGAGCAGGGTCTTCGCCCGCCAACACGTGCTTGGAGCCGGTCATGTTCGAAGATCCGCTGTTTTGGCTGTTTGTCCTGCCCGGTCTGGTTCTGGGTCTTTACGCGCAATCGCGCATCAAGATGAACGTCGCCAAATATTCGCAAGTCGAGACGCATAGCGGGATGACCGGGGCCGAGGTCGCCCGCCGGCTCCTCGACGCACAAGGCCTCTCAGGCGTCAAGATCGAGTCCACTCCGGGCGTGATGAGCGATCACTACGATCCCCGCACGAAAATCTTGCGCTTGAGCCAGCAAGTCTATTTCACGCCGAGCGTGGCGGCGGCCGGCATCGCCGCTCATGAGGCAGGCCACGCCATTCAGGATGCGCAAGATTATTTTCCTATGGAAGCGCGGAGCTTCATCGTGCCGGTCGTGCAGCTCGCCTCGCAGATCGCGCCTTGGCTGTTCGTCGCAGGACTGATGCTGCAAATCAATGCACTGACCTGGAGCGGCGTAATTCTATTCGGGTCGTCGTTCTTCTTCGCTCTGCTGACGCTGCCGGTGGAATTCAATGCCAGCGCCAGAGCCAAGAAGCTGCTGGAGAGCCACGGCATCATCCGGGGCAGCGATCAGATTGACGGGGTCGACAAGGTGCTCGACGCGGCGGCGTGGACCTATGTGGCCGCGGCGGTGTCGGCGGTCGGCGTGTGGCTGTTCTACGTGTTCGCCTTTATGTTCAGAGGACGCAGCGCCGGTGCTCCGCGCTGACGGCAGAAAGCCCGCCCGGCCTCTTAGAACGACTTCTTCAAGGTGATCCCGCCGGAAGCGTCCTCGAGATCGTACTTGTCATCCGGCGGTTCGACATTCGTAGCCGACCCATCGGGCAACGCCGTGTCCGGGTCCATCGTCCCGACGCCCAAGCTCATGCCTTTGCCAACCTTCACTTCCGGCTTGATCTCTGACTTCTTCGGAGCGGTCTCCGCATGGGCGTCGGTTTCGGACAGGTCAATGTCCAAGCTGGCATCGGTCTCCGGCACAACGACATCCACATCGGTGTCCAGGCCGTCTTGGGCCACGGCGTATTGGCCGACACCGAGACTGATGCAGGTCAGCAAGGGAAGAAGAACACCGTATCGCATACGACTCTCCGTCGAGTGGACTTTCCACCTGCCCGCTTTGAGTGCGTCGAAGACCGTGCGGCGAAAGCAATCGAGCTGACAGCGGGCTTAATCCAAGCTTGGCTCGCAATTGCTGACCTTATTTTAGCGCGCTGCGGCCCGCTTGTCAGGTTCGCCGCGCCCGGTCCTTTCGCTGCCAATATTGGTTTGTATAGAGACGAGACAAACCGGCAAGGCTGTGCTCAAGTTAGGCAAGACCCTAGAAGGGGTCGGAGGCAATCAAGGGAGGATCGGATGCACGCGCAAGCGAGGTTCGTGCGTTTCACAACTTTTGGGCTCATTGCATCGAGTGCGATCGCCTTCCTTTGCTGTCTGCCAGCACTGGCGCAGGACTCAGGGACCCTGACCCCGGAAGAGGCTGCAAAGCTCTATCCCGGCAAGCCGCTCTATTCGCGATATGCCGGACGAGACTTTCCGACCCGGCCGTTGTTCGGCGATACGCATCTGCACACATCGTTTTCGATGGATGCCGGCGCGTTCGGGGCGCGGCTCGATCCCCGCGCCGCCTACCGGTTCGCGCGCGGTGAGCAAGTGACATCGTCCAGCGGACAGCCGGTGAAGCTGTCCCGCCCGCTCGACTTTCTGGTCGTGGCAGATCACTCCGACAATATGGGCTTCTTCCCCGACCTGCTGGCAGGCAAGCCCGGCGTGCTCGCCGATCCGACCGGAAAGAAATGGTACGACATGATTCAATCCGGCAAAGGCGAGGCAGCAGCCCTTGAGATCATCGGTGCTTTCTCCCACAACAAATTCCCGGATGCTCTGATGTATCTCCCGGGCACGAGCGCCTACAAGAACGCATGGCAGGAGACCATCGCCGCCGCCGAGGAGTTTAACGACCCCGGCCGCTTCACCGCTTTCATCGGCTATGAATGGACGTCGAATACCGGCGGCAACAATCTGCACCGTAACGTCATCTTCCGCGATGGCGGCGGCAAGGCGAGCCAGGTCGTGCCG
>Ga0315534_1000121_pt1 | contig 44485 bp, 39 predicted proteins | sample SalMarSW160240MG_FD_203094 | JGI IMG/M metagenome (GOLD analysis project Ga0315534, IMG submission 203094) | Salt marsh sediment microbial communities from the Plum Island Ecosystem LTER, Massachusetts, United States - Salt Marsh Sediment SW1602-40 ... | reverse complement strand
CCGGCAAACGATATCGCCTAATGCCCTTCCACTTTCATACGGTGAAGCCGGTTCTGCGCCAACTGCGCCGCCGTGCTTGAGGGGAAATTCTCAACAAGCTTGTTGAGGACGGAATTCGCATGTTCCCAGTCATTCAATTCATAATAACTGAATCCAAGCTTGAGCATCGCATCAGGTACTTTGTTGCTCTCGGGATACGAGACCAGGACCTTGTTGAATTCCTCGACAGCAGCCGGGAACTGACGGGTGACGTAATTCGCCTCACCCAGCCAGTACTGGGCATTACCTGAAAACTGACCGTGGGGATAACGAGACAGGAACTTGCCGAATGCATTGATCGCCTCCTCATATCGTCCTTCCTTGAGGATATTGAAGGCACTCTGGTAAGCGGACTGTTCAGCCAGAGAATCCACATTTTGTTCCGTTTCATCAGTCAGCGCCGCGTTACCCTCCGATTGACCACCAGGTGCCGGCGCTGATGTCATAGCGGCTATCGGCGCGCTTGCACCACCTGCAGTCGGCGGCATATTGCTACGGGACCCCGGGGCGGCGCCGGTGGAAACATCTGCTGACCCTTTACCTGCCGCAACTTCCAGTTGACGCAAACGGCGATCGATATCGAGATACAGGTCACGCTGGCGCTGTTTGATACCTTCCAGATCATGCGTTTGCACCTCGACACTGCCCCGCAGTTGCTGTACATCTTTTTGCAAATCCTCCAGCCGCACCATCATGTCCACCAGGGTCTGGTTATCCAGCAGGCTTTCCAGCCTGGTAACCCGGGCCTCAAGCGACAGCCCGCGGTTGACCAGCGGGGGGGATTGCGATATGGGCTGTGATTCCAGTATCGGCGGCAGATCCTCGGCCGCGAAAACGGTCTGCGACATGCCGCATGCCACTGTTAGCATCAGTGGCAACATCAGTGTCGGCAGCCGCGCCGCAAACGATTCAATCGGAAACTTGCCGGTTTCCCGCATGTTCTGACTATCTTGATCTCTACGGCCGTGTCCTGCCGACCGGACACACAACATTCCCGTTAGCTACCCTGGTAGACGATTTCCACCCTGCGATTCAGTTTCCAGGATGATTCATCATGGCCGAAGGCTACCGGTCTTTCTTCACCGTAACTGATGGTTTCAACTTGAGAGGACGAGGCACCCTGCAAGGTCAGAAAACGGCTTACGGCCTTGGCGCGTCGTTCGCCCAGCCCGATATTGTATTCACGAGAGCCGCGCTCATCGGCATGACCTTCGAGGACAATCGAGGCACTCGGATGATTTGCCAGATAGGTCGCATGTGCCTTGATGATATCGCGGTATTCATCCTTGATGTCACTGCTGTCAAAGTCGAAATAGATCACGCGCTTGGAAAGTATGCTGGAAGGATCATCCAGCCTTTCGCCGGCAAACTCGCCGCTGCCCCCTATCCCCATTGATTCGGCGCCACCGCCCGCCGTTTCGCCGCCGACCTCCACTTCGGTAACGCCGCGATCCGCACCGGTGCTGGCCCTTTTACTTCCCGTAGTACCACATGCCGCCAGCAGGACCACTGAAATTGCCACAATCATTACCTTGCTCAAAGTTTTCATCGCACACTCCTATCTGTTTTGTGCCTCAATGCAGTTCACTGTCTATTTGTCGTATGGAGACCATGCCGGCTCCCGGGCATCTCCCTGTTGCAGAAACAGTCGTTGCCGCACCCGCCCGTCAACCGACACCGCCTGCAACACTCCCCTGTTCCGATCCTCTGTCGCGTATAGGATCATGCTACCATTTGGCGCAAAGCTTGGCGACTCATCCAGCCTTGCATCCGTAAGTACACGCAAAGCACCGGTGTCCATCTCCATCACGGCGATATTATAGATTCCATTATCACCGTGAACCATCGCGAGAAGTTGTCCGTCGGGAGACAGGGATGCTCTTGCATTATAAGGACCTTCGAATGTCAGCCGTTCCTCCCTGCCGTCCGCAATCCCGACCCGATAGATTTGCGGTCCCCCTCCCCGATCAGAGGTAAATATAATCGACCTGCCGTCAGGTGTCCAAGCCGGTTCTGTATCGATGGCATAACTTCGGGTCAGTCGCTGCAGTCTGTTATTGTCGAGGTTCAGGATATAGATATCCGGGCTGCCATCCTTGGACAATACAATCGCCAGGCGCCTGCCATCGGGCGACCAGGCAGGTGCGCCGTTCAGTCCCTTATGCGACGAAACCAGTTGCCGACTACCTGTCCGGACGTTCTGGATAAAGATGTGGGGTCGGCCGTTTTCGAAGGAAACATAGGCCAGTTTTTTACCGTCAGGCGACCACGACGGTGACATGAGGGGCTGGCTGGAATTCAGGACGGGCTGTGGATTAAAGCCGTCCGCATCCGCTACCTGGAGGGAATAGCGCCTTTTGCCGGATGCGTTTCTCGTTTCCGTGACATAGGCAATACGCGTGGCAAATGCCCCCGGCTCGCCGATCAGTGCTTCATAGATGATATCACTGATCTGATGTGCGGTATGGCGCAGATTCTGTTCATTGGTCCGGATGCTGTACCCCGTCACCTGGGTCGTCCTGAAGACATCGAACAACTGGAACTGAACGACATATTCATCACCGACGGTCCGCAATCTTCCCACCACCAGATTGTCTACATCCAGTATCCTCCAGTTGGTGAAATTGATCTGTGAGCCTTCATGCGGCCTGGCAAGAAAATCCTTTTCCGGCAACGGCGCAAAGCGGCCGCTGCGATACAGGTCGGAGGTAATCACGCCCGCCATATCCACGGGGGCCTCAGGCAACGGCCCTTCCCAGTCGAATGGCACGATTGCAACAGGCAGGGCACCTTCCATCCCCTGTGTGATCTCAATAGTCAGCGCTGCCTGGGCGTTTGTCCAGATACTGACGCTCATAATCAAGGCAAGCAGTGATTTCAATGCGATTCTCAACGGCTACTCCTCGGGTTTGAAGACGAATTGCAAGACTCTAAAACGCTCGAACAATGAACTGTCGGCCGGCAATGGAAGTGGAGACGCCTTGAACACGGCCTTCTGTACCGAATCATCGAACACGGAATCTCCACTACCCTTGATGATCTGAACATCCAGCACCTCACCACCCGGGATCAGTCGTACCCTGACCGTACAGGACAATCCTTCCCTGGCAGTCGGTGGCTTCAACCAGTTCCGCGTGACCTTATCCTTTATATAACCTATATACTGATCAACGATGGACTGGACCTTTTTATCACGTTCAGCCTCAAGCTGACGCTGCTCCGCCGCCATTTGATCCTGTAACCTCTGCTGCTCTTCCTGGCGGCGTTTTTCCTCTTCCTCGCGCCGTTTCTGTTCAGCCAGGCGTTGCTCCTCTTGCTTACGCTGCTGCTCAAGCGCCTCCTTTTCCTTCCTCAGCTTTTCGAGACGCTCGGCTTCTGCCTGCTTCTTCTGCTCCAGTTCCCTGGCCTTCTGGGCCTCGGCCTCACGTTTGGCCTGCTGTTGCTTCAGTTTACGTTGCTCATCTTCGCGTTTTTTCTTCAACTCCGCCAGGCGCTTCTCTTCGCGCTCGCGCGCCTGCTTTGCTTCACGGGCCTTCTTCTCCTGTGCCCGGCGCTTTGCCTCTTCTTCCTGCTGCTTGCGTTTTTCCTCCGCCTTCAGCTTCTCGAGTTCCGCCTGCACCTTGCTCTCGTCGACCGTAACCGCCTGCACAACATTTTCCCGTGATTGCGGGTGGCTGGGTTTCAGGTGCCAGTCCAGACTGAACACGATAATGATGACAAAGGCAATATGAACCAGGATGGCGTACGCTAGATAGCGAGGATTTTCAATAAGTTGATTTAACATCCGCTGGAAATGGCCAGCCTGCGAACGATGAATAACGGTTTCATCTCGACTATTTTCGCGGTTCCGTCTCTGGTGCTTCTGTCAACAAACCGACGCTCGGTGCACCCGCCTTTTGCAACAACGCCATGGCGGTCACAACCTTACCATAATTGACGCTCTTGTCGCCCCGTACCAGGACCGGCGTTTCCGGTTGATGTCGCAACACGGCCGCGACACGTTGTACAAGTGTATCGTGGTCAATTCCCTGTTTGGTATCTTCTCCCACATTGAGGTAATAGTTGCCCTGTGCATCGACCGTCACGATCAATGGTTCATTTTGTTTGCGTTCGATCGGTTCCGATGCCGCCGTGGGAAGCTCGACCTTGACGCCCTGCGTCAAAAGCGGTGCGGTTATCATGAAGATCACCAGCAGTACCAGCATGACATCGATATACGGTACGACATTGATCTCCGACATCGGTTTGCGGATGATTCTATGTGCCATATTTAATATTGCCCGGTCCCAAGCCTGCTCTATAAATATCAGTTATGGAGTTGTCGCTGTAAAATCGACGAGAATTCCTCGAGGAAATTCTCGTAGTGATTGATCAGTCTGCCGACGTCATTGACATACCGGTTATAGGAGATCACGGCGGGGATCGCGGCAAACAGTCCCATTGCAGTTGCAATCAGGGCCTCGGCAATGCCGGGCGCGACCAGCGCCAGCGTCGCCTGATGGACGCTGCCCAATGAGCGGAAGGAGTTCATGATCCCCCATACGGTACCGAACAGGCCTATATAGGGACTGGTCGAACCCACCGTTGCAAGAAACTGGAGATGCATCTCCAGATTATCGACTTCACGATTCAGGGCGATGCGCATATTGCGTTGCACGCCCTCCAGAATCTCCCGTGGACCGATATTATCCTTTTGCCTTAATCGCAGGAATGTCCGGAATCCGGCCTCGAATATCCCGGCTGCACCGGTGATATATTCAGGTTTCGAGGTCACCTGGCGATGCAGGGCATCAAGATCGGTGCCCGACCAGAAACGGGACTCGAAATCATCGAGCGATGCACGGGCGAGCTTCAGATCGCGCCATTTGCGGAATATCAGCGTCCATGAGGCAATCGATACCAGCAGTAAAAGCAGCAACACCATCTGCACGAGAAAACTCGCGCCGGTTACCAGGTGAACAAGGGATAAATCAGCTGTCACAGGCTATCTCCATCAAGATATCATCAGGTATTTGACACGGACGCATCGAGTCCGCATCAAGGCACACAATTTTGACATGTCCGCTACACAGAACCATTCTGTCTTTCCCGGCTGAATTGGCATCCGGTTTTTCACCCGTTGCGGCCGGGGACAGTCGCAAGACCTCCTGATTGAATATCATGCTTGCGCGACGCTGTTGGGATACACCTGCGGTAACATGCAATAAATCATTAAACCGGCCGGGGTTCAGAAAATTCAACGCCACGGAGTGAACCGCAAAAATAATTCCATGTTGTTCCAGCAAGACATCCTGTTCGATGCCAAACCCGCGCAGCCACTCGGTACGTGCCCGCTCCATGTATTTGAGGTAATTAGCATAATAAACGACGCCGCCGCTGTCCGTATCCTCGTAGTAAACACGCACCGGCCAATGAAACATTTTCTAAATAGCGTTGTAACCGATTGTGGGTTTGCAAAGGAAACCCGGGTTATTAACTGACATCCAGAACGGGGGTAATGCTAACGTGATAACAGGAATATTTCATTAAAATTCTCATCCGGGATCACGATCAGTCATCTTCGAAAAGATCGAGAATCTCCGCCTGCTGTCGATCATCCCTGCGCGGTGCCGCCATGCCGAAATGTTGATAGGCATGACGCGTCGCAATCCTGCCACGGGATGTGCGCATGATAAAACCCTGCTGGATCAGATATGGTTCCAGCACATCCTCGATGGTTCCGCGTTCTTCACCAACGGCGGCGGACAGACTGTCGATCCCGACAGGACCGCCGTCAAACTTCTCGATAATGGTCATCAACAGCTTGCGATCCATGGTATCAAAGCCGTTAACATCCACATTGAGCATATTCAAGGCACGATCCGCCACGTCACCGCTGATACGGCCACTGGCCTTGACCTGGGCATAATCACGCACCCTGCGCAACAGACGGTTGGCGATCCGCGGTGTACCGCGTGAGCGCCTGGCGATCTCGACCATGCCCTGCTGATCGATCACCACGTTGAGGATACGGGCGGCCCGCGCGATGATGGCGGTCAATTCTTCATCGTTATAAAATTCCAGGCGCTGTACGATGCCGAAACGGTCGCGCAACGGCGATGTCAGCAATCCCGCCCGGGTTGTCGCCCCGACCAGGGTAAACGGAGGCAAATCGAGCTTGATCGAGCGCGCCGCGGGACCCTCACCGATCATGATGTCGAGTTGGTAATCCTCCATGGCGGGATAAAGCACCTCCTCGACGACCGCGCTCAGACGATGTATCTCGTCGACAAACAGCACATCACGCGGCTCGAGATTGGTCAGTAATGCCGCCAGATCGCCCGGACGTTCCAGCACGGGTCCCGAGGTATGGCGGATATTCACGCCGATCTCATTGGCGATGATGTGCGCCAGAGTAGTCTTGCCCAGTCCCGGCGGCCCGAAGATCAAGGTATGATCGAGGGCCTCCGTACGGGCCTTCGCCGCCTCGATGAAGATCTCCATCTGTTCACGCATGGCCGGCTGGCCGACATACTCAGCGAGGCATGCCGGGCGAATCGTGAGCTCATGGATATGATCCTCATCGACCTTACGGGGCGTTACCATACGATCCGTTTCGATCATTTGCCTATTCCACCATGGTCTGCAGCGCGCTGCGGATGATATGTTCACTGTCCATGCCGGCGACCTCGACGCGACGCACCATGCGACTCGCCTCCTGCGGTTTATAACCCAGCGCAATCAACGCACTGACCGCGTCGCTGACGGCGTCCTTGACGGTGTCGACATGATCTCCACGCCTGGGTTCGGACGGTATGCCGTCATCGGCACCGTGGCCGAGCCGGTCGCGCATCTCGATGATCAGCCGTTCGGCCGTCTTTTTACCGACGCCCGGCAGGCGCACCAGCGTCTCGCTGTCATTCTCCCGTACACAACGGCTAAAGGCGTCGACGGAGATCCCCGACAGTATGGTCAATGCCAGGCGCGCCCCGACACCGTTGATCCGTATCAGGTTACGGAACATAGCACGTTCATCGTGATCGGCAAAACCATATAACAGGTGGGCGTCTTCACGCACCACAAGATGGGTATAGAGGGTTGCCTCATCACCCACCGGAGGCAAACCATAAAAGGCATTCATGGTGGCCTCGAGTTCATAACCCACACCGTTTACCTCTATCATCAGATACGGTGGTTGCTTGTGAAGCAACTTGCCGCGCAGAAGGCCGATCATCTCAGCCTGCCCTGATACATCGTCCGCACCCCCGGCAGATGTTGCAGGGTCTGACGGGTGTGACTGTGGCACAATGCGCAGGCGAGCGCGTCGGCTGCATCGCTCTGGGGGACCTCGGGCAGACCGAGCAGGGCCTTGACCATGTGTTGAACCTGGTGTTTCGCCGCGCCACCCTTGCCCACGATGGCCTGTTTGATCTGGGCCGGCGTATATTCAAACACCGGAATGGATTGCATCACGACGGCACTGATTGCGGCACCCCTTGCCTGGCCGAGCTTGAGAGCAGAATCGACATTGCGTTGTATAAACACCTTCTCGATGGCCATCTCATCCAGCGGATATGCCGCTATGATATCATTGACGCCTGCAAAAATGTCCTTCAGGCGCGCGGGCAGGGCATCGCCTTCGATACGTATACAGCCGCTCGCCACGTAGGAGATCCTGTCGCCGGATACCTTGATGACACCGAATCCGGTAACGCGAGAGCCCGGATCGATGCCCAGGATGTGTGTCATTGCAATACCTGCCGCGGTTTACATGTCATGCTACGAACCGTATGCGCTGGATGGCATGTGACCATGCCGGATACATTCACGATATCATACGACAATGACCGTCAAACCGCACATGTGTCCGCCATCTATATACGGGCCATGATTTCTTCGGAGATATCCGCATTCGAATAGACCCGCTGGACATCATCCAGTTCTTCGAGCATTTCAAACAACTTGACCATCCTGGTCGCCTCCTCGAAGCCCAGTTGTGCATTGGTTGAGGCCCGCATGGTGATCTCCGCCTGCTCGGGGGTCAGTTTGGCATCGATCATGGCCCGCCTGATATCGTCAAATTCCTCGGGCGTGGTGATCACATCGATGGAACCGTCATCATTGACGATCACGTCCTCTGCGCCTGCCTCAACCGCCACGGCCATGATGCGGTCTTCATCACTGTCCTGCGGGAAACTGATCACCCCCGCGTGGGTAAACAGATAGGCGACGGAACCGTCGGTGCCGAGATTACCGCCGCATTTGGAAAAGGCGTGGCGCACATCGGCCACCGTACGGTTACGATTATCCGTCAGGCAATCCGCCATCACGGCAACACCGCCCGGCCCGTATCCTTCGTATCGAACCTCCTCGAAATTTTCCCCCTCCTGCGCGCCCGACCCACGCTTAATGGCGCGCTCGATCGTATCCTTCGTCATGTTGTTGCCCAGGGCCTTGTCAACCGCCGCCCTGAGTCGTGGGTTCGACACGATGTCTCCGCCCCCGAGCCTGGCGGATACGGTGATTTCCCGGATCAATTTTGTAAAAAGCTTGCCGCGCTTGGCGTCCTGGGCACCCTTACGGTGCTGGATATTCGCCCATTTACTGTGTCCTGCCATATCACCTCATCATCAAGTCCAGCGATCCGCGCAGTTTATCATCCCCTTAAAAACTAATTAAGCGCGATTAACTGTTTGCTTATTATAAATCAAGCCTGATGATCAAAATGTCCGTTGGCGAGAAATGCACAGGTCTGGCCGGCCGCCTGTGTGGAAAACAGCAATGCGGTATGCGACACATGGACTGCAATATGATCCGTCATGCCGTTGAGACATGTCTCGGCAACCGAGACCGTGCCGTCATTGGGTTTTGCAAGGTCCGGCACCAGGCGTCCTATTCCAAGATTCAGTGTGCCCGCGATCACGCCGATCTCCCGGCTCGCGTCCCACGGGGGCATATCACCCAACAACGCGTGATCAAGGCTTTGACCAAGTACCAGACGACCCAGCGATGAACGATTGAAATGCCGTGCCACCAGACTGCCGTTATGTGGTGTACCCAGGGTCACGATGCGGCCGGGCCGTTGTGAAGGGAAATCGTGCAAAAACTGCCGTATCAGCAGACCGCCGAGGCTGTGGCCAACAAAATGTATGGCCTGCGCATCGATCTCTGCATTGATCCGGGCAACGCATCGATTCAGTGCCGCGGCGTTCAGGGTGATATTACGTCTTATGGTCGGATAGGAAAACTGGATTGGTCTGAAGCCGCATTGCCTGAGGCGGTGGCGCAACAAGGCCATATCTATACCGACCATCCACAGGCCGTGCACCAGCACAACGATCTCTGAAATTGGGGATGCGGGCAACGGGATCGGTGTGTATTGATGTGATTCCGGGCGCTAACTAATATCCAGCATCCGGTCCAGCGCGAGCCTTGCCTGTGCGGCTTCCTGCGCCGGCACCGTGATACGATTGACAACCTTGTCCTCGACGAGATTCTCTAGGGCCCATACCAGATGCTGCGGATCGATTCGAAACATGGTTGAACACATACAGATGGTCGGTGACATGAAATGCACGATCTTGTCCTGGTGTTTATAGGTTTCATGCAGACGCTTGACAAGATTCAGTTCGGTACCGACGAGCCAGCGGGTTCCCGGCGCCGATTCGGCAATCGTCTTGATGATATAGGATGTCGACCCGACATAATCCGATTTCCGGCACACCTCGAACGAGGCCTCGGGATGGGAGATCACCTTGCCATCAGGATATTTCTCCAGAAAACGGTCGATATGGGCCGGCTGAAACATCTGGTGAACGGAACAAAATCCTTTCCACAGGATCATCCTTGCTGACCTGATCTGTTCGGGACTCAGACCGCCCAGCGGTTGATTGAAGTCCCACACCACCATCTCATCGAGCGGGATGTCCATCGCATAACCCGTATTACGGCCCAGATGTTCGTCCGGGAAAAACAACACCTTCTCCCGTTGCGCGAACGACCAGTCGAGGATCTTGCGTGCGTTCGACGAGGTACAGACAACACCGCCGTGACTGCCGCAAAACGCCTTCAGATCAGCCGCGGAATTGATATAGGTCACCGGTGTGATATGCCGGTCCGCATCGAGCACTGTCGACAGTTCACGCCAGGCCCTTTCCACCTTGGCGAGGCTGGCCATGTCGGCAAGAGAACATCCCGCCGCCAGGTCAGGCAGTACCACCACCTGCTCCTGGCGTGAGAGGATATCCGCCACCTCGGCCATGAAGTGCACGCCGCAAAACACAATATATTGCGCATCCGATTGTGCGGCCTGATAGGAAAGTTTCAGCGAATCGCCGGAGATATCCGCATGACGAAACACCTCATCGCGCTGATAGTGGTGTCCCAGGATCACCAGACGATCGCCCAGCGCCTGTTTTGCGGCCCGAATCCTGGCGTCGCACTCCGCCTCGTCAATCCGGATCTGTTGCTGTATTACCGCTGCTTTTGCAACCATAGGGTTTTAATAGGGTCGTTGACCTGATTACACAATAACATCGATATGGAAAAATTTCACCAGCACCGGCCGGTGACACGGTTTCACGCGTGGTGAATTCAGACAGTTTTTTCAGGGGTTTTGCGCAAGCGGATACCCAGTTCCCGCAGATGGATGTCGGCAACGGGTGACGGCGCGGAGGTCAACAGGCAGCTCGCGGTTTGAGTCTTGGGAAATGCAATGACCTCGCGTATCGACGCCGACCCCGTCATCAGCATGACCAGACGATCAAGACCGAATGCTATACCACCGTGTGGCGGGCAACCGTATCTGAGCGCATCGAGCAAGAATCCGAACTTCTCCCGTGCCTCCTCATCGCTGATGCCGAGCAAACGGAATACGGCGGCCTGGATATCCGGGCGGTGAATACGGATTGAACCGCCACCGATCTCGATACCGTTCAGGACCAGGTCATAGGCCTGGGACTTGGCCTGACCGGGGTTGCGTTGCAACTCTTCGGCATCCATCACCTTGGGGCGCGTGAATGGATGATGCAAGGCAATCCAGCGTTGCTGCTCGACATCCCATTCGAACATCGGAAAATCAACTACCCATACGGGTTTCCAGCCATGCTCAATGATGCCGCGATCGTGACCAAGCTTGACGCGCAATGCACCGAGAGACTCATTGACCACCGATGCCTTGTCGGCACCAAAAAAGATTACGTCATTATCAGCGGCACCGGTACGTTCGACGATCGCCTGCAGTACGTCATCGGGCAGAAACTTGAGTATCGGCGATTGCATACCTTCCCGGCCTCTGGAAAGGTCATTGATCTTGATATAGGCAAGTCCCCTGGCGCCATAAATGGCGACGAATCCGGTATAGTCGTCGATCTCCTTGCGGCTCAGGTCCCCGCCGCCGGGCAGTTTCAATGCTGCAACCCTGCCGTTTGCGTCGCGGGCGGGACCCGAGAACACCTTGAACTCGACATCCTGCATCAGATCGGTGATTTCTATCAGTTCCAGGGGTATACGCAGATCAGGCCTGTCGACACCGTAACGTGAAATTGCCTCTGTATGGCTGATGCGTGGGAAGGGTTCCGGCAGTGCAATCTCCAGGACATGCGCAAACAACTTGCGCATCATATCCTCCATAAGCCGTATCACCTGATCCTCATCCATGAAAGATGTCTCGATATCCAGCTGGGTGAATTCCGGCTGGCGATCGGCGCGCAGATCCTCGTCGCGGAAACAGCGCACGATCTGGTAATAACGATCAAGGCCTGCGATCATCAACAGTTGTTTGAACAACTGCGGTGACTGCGGCAGTGCAAAAAACTGACCTGTTTGGGTACGACTCGGAACAAGATAGTCCCGTGCACCCTCGGGAGTGGACTTGGTCAGGATCGGTGTCTCGATCTCCATAAATCCGTTTTCATCGAGGTATCGTCGCAGGGAACGGGTGATATCCGAACGCAACCGCAGCTTTTCCAGCATGTGCGGACGCCTGAGATCAAGATAGCGATAACGCAACCGTACGTCTTCGCCCACCTCGGTCTCCTCATCGAGTGTGAAGGGCGGCGTTTCGGAGGGGTTGAGGATCTCCAGTGATTGCCCCACCACCTCCACCTGGCCGGTTGCAAGGTCCGGATTGACGGTTCCCTCGGGACGTCTGCGTACCTTGCCTGTCACCTGCAGGACATATTCACTGCGGACCCGTTCGGCCGTCATGAAACTTTCGGGGATGGCGGGATCAAACACCACCTGGAGCAGGCCTTCGCGATCGCGCAGGTCAATGAAGATCACTCCGCCGTGATCGCGGCGGCGGTGTACCCAGCCGCACAGGGTGACCTCCTGGTCGACCAGGTCTTCGGTGACATGTCCACAATAATGACTACGCATACGCTATCTGTCGGATTTATTCCGCTACCAGTAAATAAAAGGTGTCAAGTATCAGGGATCGGGCGTCAAGTAACAAGCGTCAAATGAGGGCACGTATCATAAGGGCTTGAATGTGAATATCTGTCCCGGACAGTTCCTGATCGACGCAGAGGATTTTGTTACTGCGTGACAGGTCAAACATCCTAATTTTGGTCTTGCTGCTGTGCAACCGCTTCGCGCGCCCTGTTTTTCGCGCCCGGCACTACGACACCCAGCGACATGATCAGCTTCAGGCCGTCATCGACGCTCATATCCAGCTCCACTACATCTTCTTTGGGCACCATGATAAAGAATCCCGAAGTGGGATTCGGCGTGGTCGGGACGAAGACGTTAATCACCTCCCTGCCGGTCTTGTCCTGAACCTCGCCGACGACGCCCCCGGTATGGAACGCCAGTGTCCAGATACCGATACGGGGATATTCTATTAATAGTACCTTGCGAAATGACTTGCCATCGGGATGAAACAGGGTCTCGGCAATCTGCTTGACACTGGAATAGATGGAACGCACCAGCGGTATTCGCGCCAGCAATGATTCCCATAACGCGATCAAACGGCGCCCGAAAAAATTGGCCACTATCACGCCGGTCACCACCACGACGATAATGGACAGCAACAGCCCCAGGCCGGGAATATGAAAGCCGAGCAGATTTTCGGGATTGTACCTGTCGGGTATCAGGAGCAGGAAACGGTCCATGAATCCGACCAGCAACCGGATAACCAGTACGGTCACCCCCAGAGGCAGCCATACCAGCAGGCCGGCTATCAGGTAGCGGCGCAGCGTGGGCATCATAAGGTCTTCACGGTCTCAGTCACTTGTACCGGTTTTCGGGGTCGCGCCGGCACCCTTATTATCAGCGGACTTTTTATCGGTAGCCTTGTCGGCTTTGTCTGTGCCTTGTTTCAGTTCCCTGTCTTCTTTTTTCTTGCCGCCTCCCTTAAAATCGGTTTCATACCATCCGGTGCCCTTCAGCCTGAAGCCTGCCGCGGAAACATTTTTTTTCAATTCCGGCTTGCCGCACTCGGGACAATCCACCAGCGGGGCGTCACTCATTTTTTGTATGGCTTCAAGTTCATGACCGCATGAAGCACAGGTATATTCATATATAGGCATATACTACCTCGCGATTCGTCATTGACCGGGACCTCCCCTGAAATAAGGGCATTTCATAAAAAAAACAAGTCCTTGTGGGAAGGGATTATACACTGAAATTGGCATGCCAGGCGCGCATCTGTTAGGTTTGATCGCAATGGAACGAAAAAAACGCAACGACTGGCACACAGTCATGACCCTGCTCCCCTACCTGTGGGAATACAGGATGCGGGTAGTGTTGGCGCTCGCGTTTCTGATCCTCTCCAAGGTGGCCATCGTCTATACCCCGCTCCTGTTGAAACGGATTATCGATTCAATGGATGCGAGCCTGAACGCTATCCTCGTGCTGCCTGTCGCCCTGATAGCCGGGTACGGTGTGATCAGCATCATCAGCGTGATCTTCGGTGAGTTACGTGATGCCGTCTTTGCCAAGGTCACCCAGCGGTCCATACGCCGTGTCGCGCTCAAGGTATTCCGTCATCTCCATACCCTGAGTCTGCGCTTTCACCTCGACCGCCAGACGGGCGGTGTATCGCGCGATATCGAGCGCGGCAGTCGCGGCATCAGTTTCCTGCTGAATTTCATGGTGTTCAATATCCTCCCGACACTGGTGGAAATCAGCCTGATCGCAGTGATCCTGCTCGTTAACTTCAATATCTGGTTCGCCGTGATACCGTTCGCTACCGCGGTTATATATATAGTATTTACCCTGACGGTAACCGAATGGCGTATGAAATTCAGGCGCCGGATGAATGAAATGGATTCCAAGGCCAACACCAGGGCAATCGACAGCCTGCTCAATTACGAAACTGTCAAGTATTTCGGCAACGAGGATTTCGAGGCCCGGCGCTATGATGAAAACATGGAGGTGTGGGAAGCTGCAGCCGTACGCAACCAGACATCCTTGTCAGCACTCAACATGGGACAGGGCTCCATCATCGCCATCGGTACCACCGCGATGATCGTATTGGCCGGTCGCGGCGTCGTCAGCGGTGCATTGACCCTCGGAGACCTCACCATGGTGATCATGTACCTGACCCGGATGTTCATACCGATGAACTTTCTGGGTTTTGTCTATCGCGAGATCAAACACTCGCTTGCCGACATGGAACGTATGTTTACCCTGCTGAACGAATACCAGGAAATCAAGGACGCACCCGCTGCACGGGATCTCACCATCACCAGCGGCAGAGTCAGGTTCAATCATGTCGGTTTCGCTTACGCGAAGGAACGCGAGATCCTCGCCGATGTCGATTTTGAGATCCCGCCCGGCCACAAGGTGGCGGTGGTCGGGCCGAGTGGCGCGGGCAAATCCACGCTGGTCCGGCTGTTGTTCAGGTTTTACGACGTTGATGACGGTGCGATCGAGATCGACGGTACGGACATCAGGCGAGTCACCCAGAAAAGCCTGCGCAACGCCATCGGCATCGTGCCGCAGGATACTGTACTGTTCAACGACAGCATCTATTACAATATCGCCTACGCCAGACCGGAGGCACCACGCGAAGAAGTGGTTCAGGCAGCGGAACTGGCGCACCTCAAGGGATTCATCGAGGCTCTGCCGGAAGGATTTGATACGGTTGTGGGAGAACGCGGCCTCAAGGTCTCCGGAGGTGAAAAGCAACGCATCGCGATTGCACGTGCTATATTAAAGAATCCCCGGATCATGGTATTCGACGAGGCCACATCGGCCCTCGACTCCAGCTCGGAAAAAGCGATCCTGTCTGCACTCAGGGAAGTGGCAAGCAACCATACGACTCTGGTCATCGCCCATCGTCTGTCTACAGTGATCGATGCCGACCAGATCCTGGTCATGGAACACGGTCGTATCGTCGAACATGGTACCCATCAACAACTACTCGCCGCAAACGCGGTCTATGCACGCATGTGGGCCCTGCAACAGGAGGAACGCAAAAAAGAAATCATCCTGCCCGAAATAGCACAGCAGGCCACCTCTTAATATATCCCTCAAAGGATTCCCCAGATGCGATCACCCTTTTCAGCCTTATACCTGTTCCTGTTTGTCGTCATCATCGGTTTCCTGATGGCCTTTGTTCAGATAGGCATCCTCACGATAGCCTTCGACAAGCTCGGACTCTCCTCGCAATCGGCGTTCCTGCTGTTATTCTGCTCTCTGTTCGGCAGTGCAATCAATCTGCCGTTGTTTACCGTCAATGCCGAACGGCCGTCCGCGGAAGAACTGCCCAGGGAACTCCGTGGCCTGCTGCAACGCACTATGCGGGAATTCCATGGCAAGACCCTCATCGCCATGAACGTCGGCGGATGTCTGATACCGGTTTTTTTCAGCGCCTATCTGATCCGCCATAACCCGCTGGCATTCGGCCAGGTGATAATCGCCATCGCAATCGTCGCCGTCATCTGTAACTTGGCCAGCCGCCCGATCCCCGGACTTGGCATCGGCATGCCGATTTTCATCGCCCCGATCACGGCCGCGGTGGTCGCGATGGTCATCGGCCCTGATAACAGTGCGCCACTGGCCTATATCTGTGGCACCATCGGCGTGCTGATCGGCGCCGACCTGATGCGACTCAAGGATATCCGCAAGATGGGCACACCCATCGCCTCGATCGGCGGTGCCGGAACCTTTGACGGTATTTTCCTCACCGGAATCGTTGCCGTTTTGCTGGCCTAGTGCCTGACATGGTCATATACATGCGATGCCGGCAAAGCAGGCATATCATTCGCATTACATCATCAATGAAAATGATCTATTTATGATGATTGCAAGGCAGTGGCATGACCCGGCACGCAGTTTACATAGAAGTAAATGAGCACCGGCAGCATGACACTAACGACACAAGTCTCTTTCAACGAGACTGTATATAAACCTGCCTCATAAATAGCGAACGCAGGCGAGACAAGGCATTATTGAACGAAAAACCGGAGTTGACACGAATAGTCAGTGAAGATTTTGAGTTCATTAATAATGCAGTATCGTCAAGTGCAGCATTTATGAAAAAAAGAACGGGGCTTGCGCCCCGTATAAGATCATCCTATTACAGATGAGATGGGAGAAACTGCTGGTTATTTTTCTTCGATGGTGTTGCCTAGAACTTGTACTGGCCATTGACACCAACGGTCGTGACATCATCGGTGCCGTCGTCGGCAACCTGGATATTGGGCGCCAGCATGATGCCGGGTGCGGCCTGGAATTCAACGCCCGCAATGGTGAGCGTCTGATCAGTGCCCGTGTCCTGCTTGTCAATGGTGTCATAGCGTAGAAATGCAGTGGTTTTCTTGCCCATATTCGGCAACTTGATATTGGCCAGTACGTTATAACCGGTACCATCCTTGAAATTGGTTGCGGCATCACCGTCGTCAGCCGACAGGTACTGGGCGCCGATTTGGAATGCATCGTTTTCCCACCAGGCATACACCACACCACGGCTCGGGTCGTAGTTGTCCACGCCATTGCGCTTGGATTCGCTGTGGGCGTAAGCACCTATATGGGCACCGGCGGTTTGCACCTCAACACGGCCCTCGAATGCAAAGCCGGCTCCATCAGGCGTATTGGTGTAACCTTCACCGTTCATCAGCGATACATAATAACTGAACATGTCACCGGCATCACCCAGCACACTGACACCGATATCGGAAGATGTCTCTGCCCCGACCGCATCCGCGAATGTCTTGGCCACGTAGCGGTGTCTCCACATCTCGGTTTGCAGGTAGTCCACCAGCGGAGTATGGTTCTGGCCGACCTTGATCTTGGCACCACCGGCAAACTTGTGCTGCCAGTAGGCATACTTGACGAACACGCTACCGTCCGGGGCCTTCTGGTCCAGCGTGATCCGGACCATGTTGGCGTCGTCGGCGTGGTAACGGGTCTCGAAGTAGGCACGATCGAAGTGGAACCCACTGGCCGCATCGTCGTCCGCAGAATCCGCATTGCCATCCACCGAAATTACATTGGCGAACACCTTTCCATTTACTTCCAGTTTGTCGTTCACATCATAGGCATAGGCGGCAGTGCCCGCTAACAGCACCGCGGTAAAGCCTCCCATTGTCGCCAGCGGGCGCAAATGCCTGTTGAGTCCGTTTATCCAATTCATAGTCATCACCTGTAATCTCCTGTTATGTTCTAATTGATTTGTGTCCATTCACTTTCGGCCACATGAATAAACGGGATGAAGGTTAATGAATGGGTGTGAAGAAATCGTGTACTTTTTATGACATTTTTATGAACATCATATACATGTTATATTCATCACTGTTATCAGCGGCTTATATATTCAGCCTTGTATAATAACTGGTCTGCATTGCTGATAGAGTTGAACTGTAACATGAATGCAATATTTGTCCGGTGTAATACACGCGGCCTACAGCAGGGTAACCCCCATGACGTTCAGAATACTAATCGTTGAAGACGAACCGGCAATCCGTGAAATGGTCGGTGTTGCCCTGTCCCGGGCGGACTTTGATCTTGCCGAAGCAGGAGATGCGACCGAGGCGATGATTTCCGTCAGCAATGAAATCCCGGATCTGATACTGCTGGACTGGATGCTGCCGGGATCAAGTGGCCTCGAAGTGGCACGTCGACTGAAAAAGGACGAACTAACCCGCTATGTCCCGATTATCATGCTGACGGCACGCGACGAGGAAACGGACAAGATTACCGGTCTCGATACCGGCGCGGATGACTATATCACCAAACCCTTTTCGCCCCGTGAACTCGTCGCCCGTATCAAGGCCGTGTTGAGACGCACGGCGCCGAAGACCGATGAAGAGACCATCGAGGCAAACGGTTTACGACTCGATGTTGCCAGTCACCGGGTGACCGTTGACAACAAAATTCTCGAGATCGGCCCGACAGAGTACAGGATGTTGCATTTTTTCATGTCGCATCCTGAACGTGTATACAGCAGGGGGCAATTACTGGATAGAATATGGGGAAGTAATGTCTATGTTGAAGAACGCACAGTTGATGTGCATATTCGCCGTTTGCGCAAGGCCCTTTCAAGATATGGCCATGACAGGCTTATCCAGACAGTAAGGGGTACGGGTTACCGCTTTTCCACCCAGAGATAACATTGTATAACCCCTGGTCAATAGAAGTATGGCGAATTAGCGGTCTCTTTCTAGCCGCGCTGATCGTCGGCATGTTGAGCGGGCATCTCGTTGTTATCCTGTTAATAACCTCACTTGGCTATCTGGCCTGGCACCTGGTCCATATATACAGACTCGAGCACTGGCTGAGACAGGGGGGCATCTCGCACCCTCCACAGGGAAAGGGCATCTGGAGCGAGATCTATCATCAAAACTATCTCATCCGGCAACGTAACCGTAAACAGAAGCGCAAGCTTGCCGACGTAATCAATCGCTACCGTGAATCCACAACCGCGATGCCGGATGCCGCGGTGATCCTGCGTGCCAACGGCGAGATAGACTGGATAAACGAGGCTGCTGGTCCGTTACTGGGTTTGCAATCTCCCCAGGACACCGGCAACAAGCTGATCAATCTCGTCAGACACCCGGATTTTATCGAATATGTCCAGCAGGGAGACTACAAAAAGAGTATAGAGATACCCTCCCCCATCCATGAAAAGTTCATGCTGGAAGTCAGTATCGTCCCGTACGGCAAGGATCAACGTTTGCTGATCGCCCGTGATATCACCCGCATCAAGCGGCTGGAGCAAATGCGTCGCGATTTTGTGGCCAATGTCTCCCATGAACTCCGCACACCGTTGACGGTACTGAACGGTTTGCTCGAAACCATGTCCGACGCCAACGACCATGAACAACTAAAAGAATGGAAACGTTCCATACAACTGATGTATCAGCAGACTTCACGCATGCAACATATCGTCAATGACCTGTTGTTGCTTTCCCGCCTTGAAACAGACGGACCCCATCACCCGGGACAACCCGTCGCAATACCCGCCATGCTCGCAGCAATGCGCGAAGAGGCCATCACCCTGAGTGGCAGTATGCAACATGAAATACACCTGGATGCGGATCCGCATCTGTGGCTGATCGGTAACGAACAGGAATTGCACAGTGTCTTTTACAATCTCATCAATAATGCGATCCGTTATACACCGGAAAGGGGCAAGATATACTTACGGTGGTATGCCGATCAATCAGGGGCGCATTTCGAGGTCAAGGATACGGGCATCGGAATCGCACCACAGCATATCTCCCGGCTGACTGAGCGTTTTTACCGCGTCGATGTTGGGCGTTCAAGGGAAACCGGCGGTACCGGGCTGGGTCTGGCAATCGTCAAGCATGCACTGGAAAGACATGACGCCGTACTCAGGATCGAAAGCAAGCTGGATATCGGCAGTACCTTCATCTGTGACTTTCCTGCAAATCTGATCCACTACCGGGATCAGATCTACGCGATAAATCCGGATGAACACAACCCCCAGATTAATGCCAAATGAATCAATCCGCTAAACCACCTGTAAATAATTGACCTGAAAAGCTGTAATAAAACTGTCATCGTATTTTCATACTCCTGACACGTTAGCATTCCTACAATGGCCAGCGACATCTAATGACCTTGTATAACAACCGAACGCAAGATTTAATCCTAGAAGGAGCATTGTTATTATGAAATCCGGAAAACTGATGGCAGCACTGCTGTGTTCGAGCACATTGTTGGCATCGAGCGCGACCTTTGCCGCATCGCAACTCGATCCGAAACTGCCTGACTACGAAAAAGCGAGCGGTGTCTCGGGTAATCTGTCCAGTGTTGGTTCAGATACCCTGGCAAACCTCATGACATTATGGGCGGAAGAATTCAAACGCCTTTATCCCAATGTCAATATCCAGATCCAGGCCGCCGGGTCATCGACCGCCCCGCCTGCATTGACCGAGGGCACTTCAAATATCGGCCCCATGAGCCGCCAGATGAAGGACAAGGAGGTCGAGGCTTTTGAGAGCAAATACGGCTATAAACCGACACCCATCAGGGTCGCTATCGATGCACTTGCGATCTATGTACACAAGGATAACCCGATCAAGGGAATGACCATGGCCCAGGCGGATGCCATTTTCTCCTCCACCAGAAAATGCGGTTACCCTGAAGATATTACCCGTTGGGGACAACTGGGCCTGACAGGTGCCTGGAAGGATCGTGATATCCAGCTCTATGGACGTAATTCCGTGTCGGGTACCTATGGTTACTTCAAGGAACACACCTTGTGCAAGGGTGACTACAAAAACACGGTCAATGAACAACCGGGTTCCGCTTCCGTTGTCCAGTCCGTGACAGCATCGATCAATGGTATCGGCTATTCAGGTATCGGTTACAAGACCTCCGGTGTCAAGGCGGTTCCATTGAGCAAGAAGGACGATGGGACATTTGTTGAAGCCACGACAGAAAATGCCGCTACTGGCAAGTACCCGTTGGCGCGTTACCTGTATGTCTATGTCAACAAGCAACCCAACAAGGCCCTGCCACCATTGGAAAGAGAATTTGTCTCGATGGTACTCTCCAAGACCGGCCAGCAGGTGGTTATCAAGGACGGATACATTCCGTTACCGGATACCATTGTTGAAAAAGAACTGGCGAAGTTACAATAAACACAATTAATCATACATAACTGAAACCCCGCAACAGCGGGGTTTCTTTTTGATACCTCGCCAGCTATATACCTCAGCAGCGGTCAATTCAAGCAATAAACTGTCATCAAAATGACACAGAAGATTCATCGAATTATCATCCCGTTATCATCATTCCTTAAAATCAACGGCCGAAAATATTCATGACTTTCAAGCAAGACATGAGTGTATGCGTAACAGAAACGATAGTGTTTTCAAATACCTGGACGAGCTTGAGCTGTCTTTATGCCTGTATTTCAATCGCATCAGTCAATGGCAACGTATTGAAAGGTTCTTTGCCATCATCAGCAGACTGGGTGATGGTGTCATCTGGTATTCCCTGATCACGTTCATTGCGGTCCTGGATTTTACCGCCAGCGGACTCAAGGCCGCATCACACATGGTTGTTGTCGGAGTTATCGGTGTATGCATATACAAGTATCTGAAGACACGCATGGTAAGACAGCGGCCTTCAACAACCTGGGCCCAGATCCATCGCGGCACGGCAGCGCTTGATCTGTACAGCTTTCCATCCGGGCACACCCTGCACGCGGTATCATTCACCCTGATAGCAGCCTATTATTATCCGGGCCTTGCCTGGGCACTGTTTCCCTTTACATCCCTGATTGCCCTGTCGCGTGTGGTCCTGGGATTGCATTACCCGACAGACGTCATCGTCGGCGCAATCATCGGCGGTTCGTTGGCCATCGCCAGCATCAATGTCATCTCCTGAATTGCATCCTTGCAGGCAACGATATCCGACGTTGATACCGTCAATATGAAGATTCTATACGGGGTACAGGCCACCGGTAACGGCCATATTACGCGTGCCCGCACCATGGCACATGAACTCGACAAGGCCGGAATAGCGGTGGATTACATATTCACGGGGCGCCCCTGTAACAAATTATTCAACATGGAACCATTCGGCAACTACAGGTGTTTGCCGGGGCTCACCTTTGCCACAAAAAAGGGGAAAATCCAGTACCTGAAAACTGCCGTCACTAACAACCTGATAAAATTCATCAGGGACGTGTATATTCTGGATCTGTCTTCATACGATCTGGTGATCACCGACTTTGAACCTGTTACCGCATGGGCTGCACGCCTCAAGCACAAGCACTGCATCGCGATCGGACACCAGTACGCCTTCAAGCACAACGTTCCCGTTGCAGGCAGCAACCCCGTTGCCAGACTTATCATGAAGATCTTTGCACCATCGCAACGTTCGCTGGGGATCCATTGGCACCATTTCAACAGCGCCATATTACCACCGATGATTGAACCGGTAGAGGGCAACCCGTCCTGCAAGGCAAACAAGATACTTGTATATCTGCCTTTCAATGACAACAATGACGTCATTCACTGGTTGTCCGGCTTTCACAATCATGAATTCTATATCTACTGCGACATCGAACATGCCGTGGACAATAGCAATATTCACCTGCGGCCCTTTTCACGCCAGGGGTTTATCAATGACCTCGGAGATTGCAGCGGTATCATATCCAATGCCGGATTCGAACTGTTAAGCGAAGGCCTGCAATGTGGCAAAAAATTGCTGGTCATGCCCCTCAAAGGCCAGATGGAACAAATCTCCAATGCCCTGGCATTGCAACAACTTGGATATGGAGATGTCATGAAGGATTTCGATGACGAATCCCTGCAGATATGGCTGGCCAAACCCAATCCGCGCCCTAGGTCTTATCCGAATGTGGCCCGATCTATCGTCAACTGGATCAAATCGGGGATGACAGAAGACGAGGCGTCACTCGCCAGAAGGCTCTGGTCCCAGGTACGTTCATAACAGAATATACGTATCTATACTTCTGCCTGGCGGGGTAACGCTTGTTCACTGATCGCCGTATTCGTTAAACTGATCGTTCTGAACATGCATTAGAACATACAGGGGGGCAGTCTTATGCGTGGATTCCTGATCATCCGTCATGCGATAGCCGAAGATCGTGATATTGCCACGAAAAACAACCAGAAGGATGAAGACAGGGCGCTGACCAGAAAAGGCAAAACCAGAATGGCCGAAGCCGCCAGGGGCCTGAAGGTCATCGTGCCGGAACTGGCTCATGTGGCAACCAGCCCCCTGTTGCGAGCTGTCCAGACCGCCGGGATTATCTGCAAGGAATATCGCGGCATTCGGCCGATCACGGCGGATGTTTTACGCCCCGGTCTGGATTTTCATCAATTTGCCGATTGGGCTCACAGGTTACCTGAATCAGGGATAACCGCGCTGGTCGGGCATGAGCCGGATCTCAGTACGCTTGTCAGTATGCTTTTATCAGGTCAGGAACGATCATTCCTGCATTTCAAAAAGGGCGGTGCATGCCTCATCGAGACTGGGGAAACGTTTAAAGACGGCAACGGGCAAATGATCTGGTTTGTGACGCCCCGACAACTTCGCAGTATAGGGGAAACGGGATAACAACCATCAAGGAAAATATCTACAATTATTCAGCCCCGGATGGCGTGAAGGCTTTTGCGCTGCTGCAGATCAGGAAAGCGTCTCATGCCTGTGATCATCTGACAGACCCGTCTGAACCGGAAGCATTGCATAATTTCAGGGTGGCCGTCAGACGGCTGCGAACCTGGATGCGTACATTCAAGCGTTATCATAATACAGGCAAGAAGACCATAAAACGTCTGGGCAGATTGACAGACTCGACCAACACGTCACGCGACCTGGAAGTATGCAGAGACTGGCTAAATGTCTACCTCTCCGAAATGGCTGATATACCCCCCGATAACAACAATGCACTGAAGGCCCTGCTCGACCAGATAACCGGGGACTACGAACAGGAACTGGCAAAGATCCAGGACCATGTGCCTGCCGAGTGGCAGGAACTGGATCATAAGCTGAAGAAACATCTTGGCAGCGATATCGACGGGGATAAAAAGAATGAACTCATGCCGAATGTCGCGGGTAAAAAAATCCTGAAGCTATGCGACACAGCTGATGAACAGCTGGGTCAAATTCACGGTATTGAGGATCGTCTCGCCATCCACAAACTCCGTATCTACTTCAAACGCCTGCGTTATCTGCTTGAACCTTTCAGATCCCGGCAACCCGCCCTGAAGGAAATCATCAGGTTCCTGAAAGAGACCCAGGATGTACTGGGAGACTTCAGGGATGCCCATATATCGATTGAAATGCTGGCAACTTACCATGCTACGCTCACCGACGGGCTGCATGGTGATTCATTGGACGGCGATGACCGGGAAATACTGATTAACTATCTTCTGGATCGCGCAAGAAAACTTGAGCTCGACAGGTATGAAAACTTCAGGAAATTGTATGTAAACGGGGACTTTTTGCGCATAATACACGACATACGTATCAGTGCAGAAGAACTGAAAGAATTTCGACCCGTATAGATGTATCCGGTCGCTGTCGGGCTTGAGGCTGCGTGAGGCATTAAACCTTGTTGTTTTCAAAAAGGAAACGTTCGGAAACCATCGCTGCCGTCGATCTTGGCTCGAACAGCTTTCACATGAAGGTTGCGAACATCACAAACGGCGAGCTGATTGTGGTCGACCGCATGCGTGAGATGGTGAGACTGGCAGAAGGTCTCGACGACGCCAGATATCTGAGACTCGATGTTCAGCAACGTGCAATAGATTGTTTAAAACGTTTTGGAGAACGACTGAAAGACCTGCCTCAGGGCAGTGTCCGTGCCGTCGGTACAAATACCCTCAGAAGTGCGCACAATGCCCAGGAGTTCCTCTCCCATGCCGAGGAGGTATTGGGGCATTCGATCGAGACCATCTCGGGTGTTGAGGAAGCCCGCCTGATCTACGATGGTGTCGCTCACAGCATAGCCATCGATAACAGGCAACGACTGGTGGTCGATATCGGCGGCGGCAGCACCGAGATCATCATCGGTAAGGGATTCACCCCCGTCTACATGGAAAGCCTCTATATGGGGTGCGTGAACATGAGTAACAGGTTTTTCCCGGATGGTGTCATCTCCGACAAACAGTACAAGAAAGCAAAGCTGGCGGCACAGCAGGAACTCGAGCCAATCATTGATCTGTGCAACAGACAGGGATGGGAAGATGCCATCGGTGCCTCGGGCACAATACGCGCAATAATGAAAACTGTCACAATGAGTGGCTGGTCGAATAATGACATCACGCCGTCGTCACTCAACAGCTTGATGGAGACGTTAATCGAGGCTGGCCATATCGATAAGCTGAAGATCAAGGGCCTTGATCCCGCACGCGCTCCCGTCTTTCCGGGTGGTGTTGTCATATTGATGGCAATCTTTGATGTGCTCGGTATCGATCACATGCAGGTATCCGACGGCGCATTGCGTGAAGGGCTGCTCTATGACCTGCTCGGCCGGATTCAGCACAAGGATATACGCAAGCGCAGTGTAACCGGTCTTGCATCGCGGTTTCATATAGATGAGGCCCAGGCAAGACGCGTGGAACAGACTGCTGTCGATTGTCTGCAGCAGGTTGCCGGTACCTGGGACATTGATACTGAATCCGGCGCGGAATGGCTGGGTTGGGCGGCGCAACTGCATGAAATCGGCCTCGATATCGCACACAGCCAGTATCACAAACACGGTGCCTACGTAATCGAATATGCCGATCTGCTGGGATATTCCCGACAGGAGCAAAGGTATATCGCGATTCTGGTACGATCACACCGCCGTAAATTTCCGGTCAAGGAATTTAAGGGTCTACCCGCCCCAGAGGCCAGGACACTCCAGTATCTTGCCATCATATTTCGTCTCGCGGTGCTCCTGCATCGCAACAGGAGCGATGAGAAGGTGCCTGCATTGGGACTCGAGGCCGGCAACAAACGTATTGTCCTGAATTTTTCTGCGGGATGGCTGGCCGGCCATACTCTCACCCAGGCCGATCTCGAACAGGAGGCATCCTACCTCAAGGCACTGGATTTCAAACTCGAATACCGAGAAGCGGATTGAAACCGGCGATAGATTAATTTTTTGCGAGCTTTGCCAACAAGGTCATTTGCGCCGAAAACGGTTTGGCGCCATTCTGCGGCGACAGCCGCGAATATGATCCATCCGGCATGAGTTGCCATGCCTGTGTGTTATCTTTCAGATAATAGAGCAGGTTTTTGTAAATGCGTTTGTGCAGCCTTCTGTTGATAATGGGAAAACAGATCTCGACGCGACGAAACATATTACGCTCCATCAGGTCGGCACTGGAGCAATAGATCTCCGCCTTGCCGCCGTTTTCAAAATAATACACGCGTGTATGTTCCAGAAAACGTCCTATAATGGAACGTACCCGTATATTGTCCGATACCCCTGCAATCCCCGGCCGCAGGCTGCAAATCCCGCGCACGACAAGATCGATCTGTACACCGGCGATCGATGCGTTATAGAGTGCCTCTATCAACTGTGCTTCAATGATTGCATTGATTTTCAGAATGATACGCGCCGACAACCCCTGCCGGGCATTATCCGTTTCACGCTGTATCTTATGCAACAGGGCCTTGTGCAGGGTGAACGGCGACTGCAGCAACAGGTTGTGTCTGACGACCTTGCCCAGGCTGGTCAATTGCTGGAATATACCATGGACATCCTCACCGATCTCCTTATTGCATGTCATGAGCCCGTAATCCGTATATAGTCTGGCCGTACGTGAGTGATAATTCCCTGTACCGAGGTGAATATAATTGACCAGATCCTTTCCTTCACGCCGGATAACAAGTATCGTCTTGGCATGCGTCTTGTAATTGACGATACCGTAGACAACGTGAATACCGGCCTCCTGCAGTCGGGTTGCCAGTGCAACATTGGCCTCTTCGTCAAATCGGGCACGCAGTTCGATAACCACCGTAATCTCCTTGCCGCCACGCGCTGCGGTGACCAGCGAATCGACGATGGCGGAGTCCATGCCGGTTCGATATAACGTCTGCTTGATCGCCAGCACATTGGGATCCACTGCCGCCTGACGCACAAATTCGATTACGGGGGCAAAGGAATCAAACGGATGATGCAACAGGATGTCATCTTTCCTGATGGCCTTGAAGATATCCGCGCCGGTGGACAGATCTGCAGGCAACCGCGGAGTAAAGGATGGAAATTTCAGTTCCGGGCGGTCGACAAACTCGATGATGTCCTTCAGGCGATGCAGATTGACCGGCCCGTTGACCATATACAGATCTTCCACTGTAAGAGAGAACCTTGCCAGCAGGAAATCGACCAGGTTCTCGGGACAGTTATCAGCAACCTCGAGACGTACCGAATTGCCGTAATTGCGTGAAAACAATTCACCCTCGACCGCACGTAACAGATCCTCAACCTCTTCCTCGTCGACAAACAGCTCGCTGTTCCTCGTAAGTCTGAACTGGAAACAGCCGGTCACCGTCATACCGTGAAACAGCTCATCGGCGTAAGCGTGGACAATCGAAGACAGGAATACAAAATCATGCGGGCCGCTACCGGTTTCCTCGGCAGGCAGCTGAATGATACGTGGTAATGACCTTGGGACGTGAATGATAGCCAGTCCGCTGTTACGGCCGAAGGCATCCTTGCCCGTCAGCGAGACGATGAAATTAAGGCTCTTGTTCAGTATGCGGGGAAAGGGATGGGCGGGATCGAGCCCCAATGGACTCAGGATGGGTAACAGTTCATTATGGAAAAAATCCCGCAGCCAGAATTCCTGTTCATCTGTCCAGTCCGAGCGTCGGATGGTATGGATGTTCTGGTCGGCCAGGGCCGGCAGCAAAACCTGATTGAGTATCTGGTACTGTTTGTCGACCAGTTCCCGCGCCCGGTTCTGGATTGTCCTCAGTACCTCCATGGGCGCCAGGTTATCAAGACCGGTCTGCGATGACCCCGCCTTGGCCATCTGCTTCAGTCCCGCGACGCGGACCTCGAAAAACTCATCCATGATTGTAGATGAAAGGTAAAGATAGCGGAGTCGCTCAAGCAGCGGGATGGTCTCGTCTTCCGCCTGCAGTAATACCCGCCGGTTGAATTCCAGATGGCTTAATTCACGATTGATATATAAATCAGGCTTTTTTAAATCAACGCTATCCACGATCAGATTTAGACTTCCGGTTCAGACCCACTATAAATACCCGGTATTGCAACTATATGACAGTATTATTGCAACAGTATGCACAGTGCAAGACTAAAACATGAAATGGATAAATAATCATTAAAGATATTAAATAGTTATATATTGTCATGTAAATGTCATCTAACTGAAAACTCATTTCAATAGAATCTTGCCGATGAATAAAAACATTTTGACATTCTTATACATGTCGACGGTCATCGTGTAATAAGGTGGAGATAACCGGCATGAACAACTCACAATCGATGTTGCATCATACTGATGCTCCCCAATTATATGACCTTCTGGATGAACTTTTATCATTACGCCGTGAAGTAGTGAATGACGCGCAAAGACGTCTGACATTTTTTGGCAATAATTATCCGGAACAAAACTACAGTAAAAGCGCTTGCAACCTGGCCGAATACCTGAGCCTGAGACAACGCGATCTCCGTCCATTGCAGGATCAGCTCGCCATCCTGGGCCTTTCGTCTCTGGGACGCAGTGAAGCACATGTGGTATCCACACTGGATAACGTGATAGAACTCTTATGCAGAATCCTGCAGATTAATCCTGAGCCGGATACAAACACAATTACGGGCCCCGATTACCAGGAGGGGCTTGAAATCCTGTCCGGCAACATCACAAGAATGTTCGGACCCAAACGGGATTTTCGCAATACATATATCATGGTGACCATGCCACCCGGAACGGCCAATGATTATTCGCTTGTCAGTTCCATGTTCGATGCCGGCATGGATTGCGCAAGGATCAATTGCGCCCATGATGATGCAGATACCTGGAGGAAAATAATAGCGAATATCCGCCAGGCGGAGATGAATGCGGGCAGAAAGTGCAAAATCATAATGGACCTGGCCGGCCATAAAATCCGTACCGGTCCGGTTCTGACAATGCCGGGGGTATGTCATATCAAGGTGAAAAAGGATTTTGTGAATAAAAAGCAGAGCCCTGCCAATGTCATACTCATGCAGGAGGAGCAGATCCAGGGAATCAAAAAAGATTCCAGTGGATCCAATTATAAATTGTATATCCCGTCAGAACTGCACCACAGGCTGGCACCGGGTGACAGACTGGTATTCAACGATATCAGGGACAAACAACGCAGCTTGCAGATCATGTACAGAATTCGTGGTGATTACTGGCTCGCACGCTGCAACAAGAACATGTATCTTGCCGACGAAACCCTGTTCAGATGGGAACGACCTGATCACAATAATAAATTTATAGCACTGGGTGAATATTCATTCAGTGGCATCGGTGACGTTCCTGTAGAGATTCGTCTCCACAAGGATGACCGTCTGAAACTGACACATGACCCTCTGCCCGGTGCAGCCGCCGTATATGATGAACAGGGCAAGTGCATCTCACATGCACACATCAGTTGCACAACGCCTGCAGTGCTGGACGACCTGAATATCGGTGATCCTGTCTGGATCGATGACGGCAAGCTTGGTGCCATCGTCGAATCAAGGATGAATGATGACGTTATACTGAAAATCACCTACTGCAGTCCAAGCGGCATGCATCTGAAAGCAGACAAGGGCATTAACCTTCCCGATACCGAACTGAATCTCCCTGCTCTGACCAATAAGGATCTCAGGGATCTCGACTTTATCTGTGAGCATGCTGACATTATAGGTTTTTCATTCGTGGAGACTCTGGCGGATATTGACTGTCTGCTGGATGAGATGGATAAACGCAACGCACAGCATCTTGCTATTATCGCCAAGATCGAAACCAAGCGCGCGGTGAAAAACCTGCCTGAGATCTTGCTCGGCACGATTGGCAGGCGGCAATTGGGCATCATGATTGCCCGGGGAGACCTGGCAATCGAACTCGGCCCCGAACAATTGTCCGAGATCCAGGAGGAAATATTATGGCTCTGCGAAGCGGCTCATATCCCGGTTGTCTGGGCGACACAGGTTCTGGAGACCCTGGTTAAGAAGGGAGTCATTTCACGACCGGAATATTCAGATGCTGCAATGGGAGAGCGGGCCGATTGCATCATGTTGAACAAGGGACCGTATATCATGCATGCTCTTCAGGCACTGAATGATATCCTGGTCCGTATGCAGGCCCACCAACGCAAGAAACAGTCTTTATTGTGTACCCTGCAATGGTGAACACCCACATACACCAAGCTGGTAATTTTATCATTTAATCCTTAAAGTTACGCCAAATAGCTATAAATTATATGTATCCGTAGCGCCTCTGGACATGTCGATAACTGTCACCTGACTGTCATAAATATACTTTATCCTTTTGAAAATGAGTTCCTTAGAACACACGACCTCTTATCCCCAGGCATTTGACAAGTCTTCAGCCAGCCGTCGGCACAAATGGCGGATGTTTTACGATGCGCTGGCGCGTTATATCTTCGGGATCGGCGGTATCAGCGTCATAATCGCGATAGTTCTGATCTTCTTTTATCTCTTCTATGTCGTCTTCCCGCTGTTCAAACCCGCCTCGATGGAGCAGACGTCGAGCTTTGAAATACCTGCCGCCTCTGCAGGCAAGACCCTGTACATGGCAATGGAGGAACAGGCCGAAATAGGCGTGCGTTTCACAGATAACGCCCATGTGGTTTTCTTCCGCATCGCCAACGGATCGGTTATCAGCGACACGCCCCTGGATATCCCTGCCGGCACGACGGTAACCAGTTTCGCCACCGGCATATCCTCCAGTGCGATCGTCGCCTACGGCCTGTCGAACGGACAGGCATTGGTGTTACGCCACGCCTACAAAGTGACCTACCCCAATGATGTTCGCAAGATTACCCCAAGCATTGAATATCCGCTGGGTGACAAGCTGATCACCCTCGATGGAAAAGGACATTCACTGGTAAAACTGGCGGTTCAAAGTAACGATGACAATGCCACTGTTGTGGCGGCAACCGATGATACCAGGCTATTGCTGACCTCTTTTACCAAAGAGACCTCATTTCTGGATGACAGCGTAACGCTTGTGCAACAGGATATGGAGTTACCGCACACCCTGTCCAGAATCGCCTATATCCTGCTTAATCAGGAACAACGCTTCCTGTATGTGGTCGACGCGACGGACGAACTGGCATTCTTCGATATCACCAATAAGGAACAACCAAGACTTATACAGCATGAGCAACTCGTTGCAGACAATCATAGACAGATTACTTCGATCCGGTTTCTCACCGGTAGTATATCCCTGATCGTCGGTCAATCGGACGGCACACTGGTCCAGTGGTTTCCCGTCAGGGATGAACAGAATCATGTGACGCTGAGGCGCATCCGCAGCTTTGACAGCCAGCAGGCACCGATCACAGGTATTGCCGCCGAATACGGCAGGAAAGGCTTCCTGACCGCGGACGCCAGGGGACAGATCGGTATCTACCACTCAACGGCTCACCGTAACCTGCTTATAAAACCCGTATCTGACACTGCACTCTATCATCTTGCCATATCGCCGCGCGCGGACATGGCGCTGGCGGAAGATGAAACAGGGCAACTCCATGCATGGCATATCGACAATGAACACCCCGAGGTCTCCTGGTCTTCCCTGTGGGGTAAGGTCTGGTATGAAAATTACAAGGAACCGAAATATATCTGGCAGTCATCCGCTGCAACGAATGATTTCGAACCCAAATTCAGCCTCACACCAATATCCTTCGGTACATTGAAGGCGGCATTTTATGCGATGCTGTTCGCCGTGCCACTATCGATACTGGGCGCAATCTATGCCGCCCACTTCATGGTACCCAGGATGAGGCGTGTGATAAAACCCAGCATCGAAATCATGGAGGCATTGCCGACCGTGATCCTGGGTTTTCTCGCGGGACTATGGCTGGCCCCCTTCATCGAAACGCATATGCCCGGCATCTTCAGTTTACTGCTGCTGATGCCCATCGCCATACTCATATGTGCCTTTGTCTGGCAACAGCTGCCGTCAGGGATACGCTACGCCATTCCCGATGGCTGGGAGGCCGCACTGTTGATCCCGGTCATCCTGCTGGTCGGCTGGATATGTATCGAAATCAGCCCCTTTCTGGAGGCGTGGCTCTTCGGCGGCGATATACGCCACTGGTTGTCATATGAAATGGGTATCGACTTCGACCAGAGGAATTCTATCGTGGTGGGACTTGCGATGGGCTTTGCCGTAATTCCGACGATATTCTCGATCGCTGAAGATGCCATCTTCGGCGTCCCCAAGCATCTGACCAACGGATCACTGGCATTGGGGGCGACACCCTGGCAAACCCTGTGGCGCGTCGTGCTGCTGACTGCAAGCCCCGGCATCTTTTCAGGCGTGATGATCGGGCTGGGCCGGGCCGTCGGAGAAACCATGATCGTATTGATGGCAACCGGCAACACGCCGGTAATGGATTTAAGTATCTTTCAGGGTATGCGCACCCTATCTGCCAACATCGCCGTCGAGATGCCGGAATCGGAACTAAACAGTACCCATTACCGTGTGCTGTTCCTGGCGGCATTGTTGTTGTTCATGTTCACCTTCCTGTTCAACACCATCGCAGAAGTGATTCGCCAACGACTGCGCAAGAAATACAGCACACTCTAAAACAGGATAATCATCATGACAAACAGTGTTAAAACCTGGTGGAAAAGCGGTACACAGTGGGTATGGATGAGCGCCGGTGCGGTCAGCATCAGTATGGTCATGGTGTTTGGCCTGTTATTGCTGATTGCGATCAGGGGACTGGGTTATTTCTGGCCTACGGATATCGCACAGATGGATTACAGAGAGCGTGACGGTTCCGTCGTCCAGCTGATCGGTGAATACCATGACACTGAACTGGTCTCTGCAAGCCGCTTGCGCAGCGCCGGGTATAATATCTCGACCGACGATGAATTTATCACCCGCTATCTGCTCAAGACAGGCAACCGTGACGTTACCGGTATCGACTTCAAAACCATCATCAAACCGAACATCATCAAACAGGATTATCCCGGGAAGATAATCGCGGTTGAACGCCGTGAGTGGGGCAATTTCTATGGCTATCTGCTCGATGTCAAGGAAAACGGCAAGGTTGTGGCAACGGATGAAGCCGCCCCAGAGGCGCTCAACAAGCGACTCGAGCGCGCCACGGATCTCTATGACCGGATCAGGGAGATCGAAAAGGATGACATCGGGGGCATCAATTACAAGCTCGAACGCCTGCGTTTGAAACAGCGGGAGTTGGAACTGGAGAACGATCTGACCCCGGAGAGACAGCAGGGGATCGAGACTGAACGGAAACAATACCAGGACGAATATCATCAGCTGCAGCAACATCTCTCCGAGCTCTACAAACAGATCAACCGCGACAGCTTTACCGCTTCGGTTGCCGGTGGCAGGACCGTGGAGATTCCGCTGGCAAAGGTGGTACGGGTGTATCGTCCCAATGCAATGTCAGTCATGGATAAATCGGGCCATTACCTGGCAAAACTGTGGGAATTCGTCAGTGATGAACCACGCGAGGCCAACACCGAAGGGGGTATCTTTCCGGCGATATTCGGTACCGTCATGATGGTCATCATCATGGCGATCCTGGTGACACCGCTCGGTATCGTAGCCGCCGTCTATTTGAGGGAGTACGCAACGCAGGGACCCCTGACGCGTCTTATCAGGATCGCGGTCAACAACCTCGCCGGTGTCCCCTCTATCGTCTATGGTGTGTTCGGACTGGGATTTTTCGTCTATTTCCTGGGCGGCAATATTGACCGGTTGTTCTTCCCGGAGGCTGCTCCCGCACCGACCTTCGGTACACCCGGCATCCTGTGGTCGTCACTGACCCTGGCCATACTCACATTACCGGTGGTCATCGTCGCGACCGAGGAAGGCCTGACGAGAATACCCAAATCCATCCGCGAAGGCAGCCTCGCCCTCGGCGCCACCAAGGCGGAGACCCTGCTGCGCATCGTCATCCCGATGGCGAGCCCGGCCCTGATGACCGGTATGATCCTCGCCGTGGCACGGGCCGCGGGTGAAGTGGCGCCGTTGATGCTGGTGGGTGTCGTCAAACTCGCCCCTTCCATGCCCCTGGACGGTAATTTCCCTTACCTGCACCTGGACAGGAAATTCATGCATCTCGGATTTCACATCTACGACGTGGGCTTTCAGAGCCCTAACGTCGAGGCCGCCAGGCCGCTGGTCTATGCAACGGCCCTGTTGCTCGTGGGCGTAATCCTGATCCTGAATCTCGCGGCCATTACCATACGCAACCATCTGCGTGAAAAATATCGTACCATGGAAGCATAAAATCAAATTGACATGAAGAGAGATATTATAATGAGCAATCAGGCAACATTGGAGGACATACCTCCCTCACGGATGTCACATAGAGTCGATATGGCAACAGTCGGACGAACACAATCAGCCCTTGATCTTGCCTCCGAACAGATTTCCATCGAGGTAAGCAAGTTGAACCTGTATTACGGCGAGAAGCAGGCACTGTTCGATATCGGCATGCAGATCCCCAACAAGCGTGTTACCGCGTTTATCGGCCCCAGCGGTTGCGGTAAATCCACCCTGCTACGTTGCTTTAACCGCATGAATGACCTGGTAGACAACTGCAGGATTACCGGCGAGGTGCGTATCGATGAACACAATATCTATAACAAGCATATCAACGTAGCGGATCTGCGCCGCAACGTCGGCATGGTTTTTCAGAAACCCAATCCGTTCCCCAAATCCATCTACGAAAATGTCGCCTATGGATTGCGCCTGCAGGGCATTAACGACCGGCGTAAACTTGATGAGGCGATCGAAAAGGCACTGAAAGGCGCGGCCTTGTGGGACGAGGTAAAGGACAGGTTACAGGAAAACGGCATGGGCCTGTCAGGGGGGCAACAGCAACGCCTGGTGATTGCCCGTGCGATTGCCGTCGAACCGGAGATTTTGTTGCTGGACGAACCCGCTTCCGCGCTTGATCCGATCTCTACCTTGAAGCTGGAAGAGTTGATATATGAATTGAAATCTTCCTATACGATCGTCATCGTTACCCATAACATGCAGCAGGCGGCAAGGGTCTCCGATTACACGGCGTTCATGTACCTGGGTGAATTGATCGAATACGGTGATACCAGCACCATCTTCACCAATCCACAGCAAAAGAAAACTGAAGATTACATTACCGGACGTTATGGTTGATGAATCCTTCTTTACATAAACTGTATTTACGTTTGTATTAACCGCTCTAAACGAAGAGGCCAAGATGGAAAAACTTGATATCAGTCATCACATATCCAGGCAATTCAATGAGGAACTCGAGACCATCCGTAACCAGGTGCTGACCATGGGCGGCCTGGTGGAGCAGCAAATTGCAAACGCCGTAACCGCCCTGATTGAAGGCGATACGCAGCTGGCGGAGAGTGTAATCAGCAATGATTATAAAATTAACAAACATGAAGTTAGCATCGATGAGGAATGCACACAGATACTTGCGCGCCGTCAACCCACCGCCAGCGATCTGCGCCTGATCCTCGCGGTCATCAAGACCATCACCGATCTGGAACGCATCGGGGATGAAGCCGAAAAGGTGGCCTTGATGGGCTTGCATCTCGCCAATCTGGAACGACCCAAAAACCATTATCTCGAGATCAATGACCTCGGTGATCGTGTCCGGGAAAGCCTGCACGACGCACTCGATGCCTTTGCACGCATGGATACCGAGGCTGCAATACGTATCACACGTGAAGATGAAAACGTTGACCATGAATATGAGGGCATCATGCGTCAAATGGTTACCTTTATGATGGAGGATCCCAGGTCCATCAGACGTTCACTGGATATTATCTGGGCTGCCAGGGCACTGGAACGGATCGGGGATCATGCGAAAAACATCTGTGAATATATTATCTTTCTGGTGAAGGGCAAGGATGTCCGTCATATCAGCCTGGAGCAGATGGAGAAAGCCGCGCTGGAAAAACGCTGACGGGTTTCATTGATCGAAACCAGACACACAAACGCAAACATTTATATTCCCGGATCCTTCAACCCGGCAGCGACCGGGTGTACACTTCCCGAGTTTTAATCTATCTAACCGGACTACATGCCCGAAAAGACTATACTGATCACCGGCTGTTCCAGCGGGATCGGGAGGCAAACGGCTGCAGGTCTTGCCGCGCGCGGTTATCGCGTCTTCGCCACTGCGCGCCACGAGCAAGACGTCGCCGATCTCCGCCGCCAGGGGCTGGAGACGTTGCGCCTGGATCTGGATGACCCCGTATCAATACGCGATGCCGTTGATAACGTCCTGGCATGGACACATGGCACCCTGGATGCGTTGTTCAACAACGCCGGTTACGGACAACCGGGCGCGGTCGAGGATCTGCGCCGGGACGTATTGCGCAAGCAGTTCGAGACCAACCTGTTCGGAGTGCAGGAACTGACCAACCTCATCATCCCCGTCATGCGCTCACAGGGGCATGGACGGATCATCAATAACAGTTCTGTGCTCGGACTTGTCGCACTCCCCTATCGCGGGGCCTATAATGCCAGCAAGTTTGCGCTCGAGGCATTAACGGACACCCTGCGCCTGGAACTCAGGGACAGCGGGATACATGTCTCGCTTATCGAACCCGGGCCGATCGTCAGCCGTTTCAGGGAGAACGCCTGTGAAGCCTACAAAGCCAATATCGACATCACAAACAGCCCGCACCGTGAAACATATCTCGGGATGGAACGCCGGCTGTCCGGACAAGGTGACGCGCCGTTCACACTCACACCCGCAGCAGTATTGAAAAAGGTCATTCACGCACTGGAGAGCCCGCGCCCGAAAATACGCTATTATGTAACAGTACCCACCACCTTGTTCGCGACACTCAAACGTATTCTTCCCTATCGGCTGCTGGATTGGGTTCTGTCACAGGTATCCGTAGAAGAAAACCGCTAATCTCGAGCCGTTATCACCGCAGGTGATTTTATTTTAGTCTGTGCTGCGGTATCGTATGGTGTTTTGCGAAACGGTGAGATGACAGGAATGACAACCAACAGTTTCAATACGAAAACGACACTCAAAGTCGGCAACAAGAAATACCATTACCATTCCCTGCCCGCTCTCGACAAAGCCGGCATCGGTGATTTGTCACATCTGCCGTTTTCATTAAGGATCTTGCTGGAAAATCTGCTGCGCTATGAAAACGGCGTCACCGTAAAAAAGGTGGATATCGAGGCGCTGGCGCAATGGGATCCGCAGGCCACGCCTGAAAAGGAAATCTTCTTCATGCCATCGCGCGTGCTATTGCAGGACTTCACCGGCGTCCCGGCGGTTGCCGATCTTGCCGCCATGCGTTCCGCGCTCGAAAGACTGGGTGGCGATCCCGAGAAAATCAATCCGTTTACACCCGCGGACCTGGTCATCGATCACTCCGTTCAGGTCGACAGTTACGGCAGTACCGGAGCTTTCCGTATCAACATGATCCGTGAACTGGAAAGAAACAAGGAACGGTATGAATTCCTGCGCTGGGGCCAGAACGCCTTTACAAACTTCCACGTCGTGCCGCCGGACAGCGGTATCGTACACCAGGTGAACCTTGAATATCTGGCCCATGTCGCCATGGCACAGCAGATAGACGGCGAGGACTGGGTCTATCCCGACACACTGATCGGCACAGATTCCCATACCACCATGATCAATGGACTGGGTGTCCTGGGATGGGGTGTCGGCGGAATCGAGGCCGAGGCCGCGCTGTTGGGCCAACCCTCATCACTGCTGATCCCCCAGGTCATTGGTTTCAGATTGTCAGGTGTGCCCGCCCCGGGAACTACCGCCACCGACCTGGTACTCACGATCACCCAGGAACTGCGCAAGTACGGCGTGGTTGGAAAATTTGTCGAATTCTTCGGGCCCGGCCTGACCAATCTGACACTGGCCGATCGCGCCACGATTGCCAATATGGCCCCTGAATATGGTGCGACCTGCGGGCTTTTCCCTGTAGACCAAAAGACTGTCGATTACCTGCGCCTGACCGGCCGCGAGGAAATGGTACCGTTGGTCGAGGCCTATTACAAAAATCAGGGACTGTGGTACGACGCAGGTAATAGCGAGCCAGCGTATACTGATGTGATCGAATTCGATCTGGCCAGCGTCGAGCCCAGCCTGGCAGGCCCGGCGCGGCCCCAGGATCGCGTCAACATAGCGGGCGTGCGCAGCTCATTCCGTAAATTCCTGCTGGAACACCTGGAACATGAAACCGTCGCAACCGATCAGAAGGAAATCGGCCGCCTGCTCGATGAAGGCGGCAGACCGATGCTGGTTGCACCGGAGCTCGCCCTCGATGTGCCCGGCAAGGAAAATGACATCTTCGGCACCTGTATCCCGGTGCGGCAACCGGATGGCGTCTCCTATAATCTGTGTCATGGTTCGGTTGTCATCGCCGCGATTACCAGCTGTACCAATACATCCAACCCTGCGGTAATGCTCGCGGCAGGTCTGCTGGCGAAGAACGCCGTCCGTCTAGGACTCAAGTCAAAACCCTGGGTAAAAACCAGCCTGGCTCCCGGCTCGAAGGTGGTCACGGAATATCTGATAGCCTCGGGCCTGATGCCCTATCTTGAAGGACTGGGGTTTCATCTGGTCGGTTACGGTTGTACCACCTGTATCGGCAACAGCGGTCCCCTTCCCGATCATATCTTTACAGCCGTTCGTGAAGGGAATCTTGCCGTCGCCTCGGTACTCTCCGGTAATCGCAATTTCGAAGGCAGGGTCAATACACATGTACGTGCAAATTATCTCGCATCACCACCGCTGGTGGTCGCCTATGCCCTGGCGGGAAATCTCAACATTGATCTTTCCTCCGATCCGCTTGGCACCAATCCCAACGGGGAATATATCTACCTCAAGGACATCTGGCCGTCAATTGATGAAGTCAATGAGTTTATCAATCACTACGTAACAGCAGAACAATTCAAAAAAAATTACTCACACATCTTCCAGGGCAGTAGTGAATGGAGTGAGATGACAGTACCGGAAGGTGATCTGTTCCAGTGGGACGGGAAATCCACCTACATCAAGGAACCGCCGTTCTTCACCGACCTTTCGCCGACACCCGCACCACTCACCGACATCAAGGATGCCCGGGTGCTGGCCCTGCTGGGTGATTCGGTCACAACGGATCATATCTCGCCGGCCGGGGCCATCAGCGAGAAGAGTCCCGCCGGTCAGTATCTCATCGCCCAGGGTGTGGCAAAGCAGGATTTCAATTCCTACGGATCGCGTCGCGGTAATCATGAAGTGATGGTACGCGGCACGTTTGCAAATGTCCGTATCAGGAATCGTCTTGCACCGGATACCGAAGGGGGATTCACCAGGCATTTTCCGCAGGGTGAACAGATCACTATCTACGAAGCAGCGATGAAATACCAGGATGAAGACGTCCCGCTGATTGTCATCGCCGGCAAGGAGTACGGTACCGGATCATCACGTGACTGGGCGGCAAAGGGACCCAAACTGCTGGGTATTCGTGCGGTCATCGCCGAAAGCTTTGAGCGCATACATCGCTCAAATCTCGTCGGTATGGGCATCCTTCCATTGCAATTCATGGCGGGGGAAAACGCTGAAAGCCTCGGGCTGACCGGCACGGAGACCTATACCATCAAAGGGCTCGGCGATATCACGCCGGCACAGCAACTGAAGATCATCGTTCAATCTGATGGCGGCGAGTCCAGGGAATTCAGCGCCGTTACGCGCATCGATACGCCGAATGAAATCGAATACTTCCGTCACGGTGGTATACTCTCCTTTGTATTGCGCCAGACATTGAAAGACTGATGCGGGGTATAAGACTTTTATACCTTTTCGTATTGCTGCCATTTTCCGCCCATGCCATCGTCAATGTAGAGGGACTGCGTCGAGTACCTGAGAAGGACGGATTCAGCGGCCGTTTTGATATGTCCCTCAGTGGTGATTCCGGTAATACCGAAACATTCTCCGGCAGTATCGGCACCCGACTGCAATGGAAACAAGGTCCGGTGACGGACCTTTTCATCCTCAATTATGACTACGGCGAAAGCGGCAATGTCACCGACGTCAACAACGGTTTTGCACATCTGCGACATATCGTGCAGGTGACCGGGAACCGCGCTTACGAGGCCTTCACCCAGGTCGAGACCGACGAGTTTGCGCGCCTCTCATTTCGGGGCCTGCTCGGCGCAGGCGTCAGATACAGGGTTCATGAAGACGACAATGACAAGACCGTTGTCGGGCTGGGGGCTTTTCATGCCTGGGAGACGCTTGAAGAACAGGAGGGAGTCAGTGATGGCGGCACAGACCAATTCTGGCGCGCCAATGTTTACCTGGTATTCAATTATCAACTCAATGATCGCGTCTCCGCGGTCAGCACCACCTATTACCAGCCTGCACTTGAGGCCCTGTCGGATGCCCGGGTGCTGGAAGAAGCCGGGCTGAAGGTCAAGCTTGCCAATGACCTGGATCTCAAGATCAGCCTCGAGGTCGTCCATGACACCCGGCCACCCGAGACCGTCAAGAAGACCGATGTCAGCTACAGCAGCGGTATTGAGTACCACTTTTAGGCCATGTAGACACCACATGGAGGAGAGAGGTCGCTTTTGAGGAGTTCTATATAAGGGTAATGGATATAAACCAGTCAATCATAAGAACAAGATATTAATCGTCATAATTTTGTTATTCAAACGGGGCTGGATACCGACGTCCCGTCGATTGATATCTTATGGACCTGTGACTTTAGATCACTGCATAAGTTTGGTCATGCGAGACAAAATGCTAATATCGCTGAATAGCCACTCTTGGAATAATGTAGAATAATGATCGGATAATGGGGAGGGGGAGCCCACATGATGATGGTCGCAGAACTCAGAAAATATCAGCGCGTCTCTACCAATCTGGAAATCATGTACCACACCGTCAAAGAGGGGGTTGAGGGCGAAAATCCCGTACCCACCCACTACTTCGGCACGGTCACGGACCTGAGCAAGGGTGGCGCCGGGTTACTCGTGGATTATCCCCACAATCCCGACGATAAAATCTGTCTCGAAGGCATCGCCGGCTATAAAAAGCCGATGGATGGCGTAATCCGTTGGATACGCGAACACAGCGGCAATTACCGGGTGGGCGTCCAATTTATTCAGGGATAATTCCCCTGCAGCGAATAATCAAAGTCACGCCGCCGAGGCCTTGAGCATTCCTTTCTTGAATTGCAGTGTATCGCCCTCTCCCACATCGACCCGTATCATGTCACCCGGGCCGAAATGGCCGGACAGGATCTGCTGGGCAAGCTGATTCTCGAGCCTGCTCTGAATAACGCGCTTCAAGGGTCTTGCACCATAGACAGGGTCAAATCCTGCCTCGCCCAGTTTATCGAGTGCCGCGTCAGTAAGCTCGATATCCATGTCACGATCCATCAGACGTCTGCGCAGTTCACCGATCTGGATGGTGGTGATTGAACGGATCTGTTCGCGACCGAGCGGATGGAAGACCACCACCTCATCGACACGGTTGATAAACTCCGGACGAAAGTGACTGCCGACGATCTCCATCACGGCGTTTTTCATCGTCGCATAGTTTTCCTCGCCCGCCATCTCCTGGATCACCTGTGAACCCAGGTTTGATGTCATCACGATCACGGTGTTGCGAAAATCCACCGTGCGGCCCTGACCGTCGGTCAATCGCCCGTCATCCAGTACCTGCAGGAGGATGTTGAATACATCGTGGTGGGCCTTTTCCACCTCATCCAGCAGGATCACGCAATAGGGCTTTCTACGCACCGCCTCGGTCAGGTAACCCCCTTCCTCATAGCCGACATAGCCCGGTGGGGCACCGATCAATCTTGCCACCGAATGTCGTTCCATGAATTCCGACATGTCGATACGCACCATCGCCTCCTCGCTGTCAAACAGGAACGAGGCCAGTGCCTTGGTCAGCTCGGTCTTGCCGACTCCCGTCGGTCCCAGAAACAGGAACGATCCATACGGCCGGCGCGGATCGGACAGCCCGGCGCGGGCACGCCGGATCGCATCCGATACGGCCTTGACCGCCTCGTCCTGCCCCACGACGTTCTGATGCAATGACTCTTCCATGCGTAACAGTTTTTCACGCTCGCCTTCGAGCATCTTCGACACCGGGATACCGGTCCACTTGGATACCACTTCGGCGATCTCTTCTTCGGTCACCCGGTTGCGCAACAATGTCATATCCTGGGTCTCGGCCTCCGAGGCCCTGTTCAATTGTTTTTCCAGCTCGGGGATGGCGCCGTATTGCAGCTCGGACATACGACCGAGATCACCGGCCCGGCGCGCGGTCTCGAGTTCCAGCCGGGCGCGCTCCAGCTCTTCCTTGATATGTTGCGTCCCCTGCAACGAGGCCTTTTCCGCCTTCCAGATCTCCTCGAGGTCGGCGTACTCACGTTCGAGTTTGTCGATCTCGGCATTGAGCGTTTCCAGACGCTTTCTTGAGGCCTCGTCGCTTTCCTTGTTGAGCGCCTCGCGTTCGATCTTGAGCTGGATCAGGCGCCGGTCGAGCCGGTCCATCTGTTCGGGTTTGGAGTCGATCTCGATACGTATCCGGCTGGCGGCCTCATCGATCAGATCGATGGCCTTGTCCGGCATGTTCCTGTCGGTAATATAGCGGTGCGACAATGTCGCGGCGGCAACGATGGCGGGGTCGGTGATCTCGACGCCGTGATGGACTTCGTATTTTTCTTTCAGGCCGCGCAGGATGGCGATGGTGTCCTCGACCGAGGGCTCGTCGACCATCACCTTCTGGAAACGGCGTTCCAGTGCGGCGTCTTTCTCCAGGTATTGCCGGTATTCATCCAGCGTGGTTGCGCCGACGCAGTGCAGTTCGCCACGGGCTAGCGCGGGCTTGAGCATATTTCCCGCATCCATCGCACCCTCGGCCTTACCGGCGCCTACCATGGTATGTAATTCATCGATAAACAGGATGATCTGACCCTCCTGTTTGGCCAGATCGTTCAGCACGGCCTTGAGGCGCTCCTCGAATTCGCCGCGGAATTTCGCCCCGGCGATCAGTGACCCCATATCAAGCGACAACAGGCGCTTGCCCTTGAGACCCTCGGGCACCTCGCCGTTGACGATGCGCTGGGCAAGGCCTTCGACGATGGCGGTCTTGCCGACACCCGGTTCGCCGATCAATACGGGATTATTCTTGGTCCGCCGCTGCAATACCTGGATGGTACGGCGAATCTCGTCATCACGGCCGATGACCGGATCGAGTTTACCCTGCTCGGCGCGTTCGGTGAGATCGATGGTATATTTTTCCAGGGCCTGACGCTGTTCCTCGGCGTTCGGATCATCGACCTTCTGACCGCCGCGCATACTTTCGATGGCCTGTTCAATGGGCCCCTTGGCGGCCCCGGCCTTGCGCAGCAAGTCACCCAGCCCGCCCTTGTCCTGCAGGGCGGCCAGCACGAACAGTTCACTCGAGATATATTGATCATTACGTTGCTGGGCAAGCTTGTCGGTGATATTCAGCAGACGGCCCAGTTCGTTGGATACGTGAACTTCACCGGCGGCCCCCTCGACACTCGGCATATGATCCAGCGCGTCGCCCAGTTGTGATCGCAGGCTATTGACATTGACATCAGACTGGCTCAGTAGATGCCTGACTGTTCCACCCTGCTGGTCGAGCAGTGCGATCATGAGATGCTGCGGCTCGATAAACTGGTGATCACGGCCTACGGCAAGACTCTGGGCATCGGCCAGCGCCATCTGGAATTTGGTTGTTAGTTTGTCCATCCGCATCAGGAAACCCTCAATGACTTAAAAAAATGCTGCACCTGCTGATGTATTTCCAGCTAAGCGCATAAATCCAGTAAAAAAATATTCTAGAATCAACACTTGCTCATCAAAATGTGGGGACAATATGCTGACAATTCAAGTAATTCCTGACCTGGGCCTGCATGTTTTACGAGTCGTGGTTATGCGCACAGATGCCTCGCAGCACCATGTCGGTCAGGCTGACAATGCCGATCACCTTGCCGTTTTCAAGGACAGGCGCCCGTGACAGGTGGAATTGGCTGAACAGGCGCGCACAATAGCGTATGTTCATATCCGGTGACACCGAGATGACCGGTTTGGTCATGATCTCGTAGACATTCACACGTTCGGGAGCGCGATCCTTCGCCAGCACCTGGCGCGCGACATCCGCAATCAGCAACATCCCGTATTCATCGTTCTCATGGCGCTTGTTGACGATCAATGACTTTGTGTCGACGTGCTTCATGGTACCGATCGCATCCGCGACCGTGATCATACCATCGACCATATCAAACCTGGTCTTCATCACGTCACGCACCCGAATGATCTGTCGTTCATTCATATCTTTTCCTCCACCACCCCGGTCAGGCGCT
>Ga0315534_1000120_pt1 | contig 44599 bp, 35 predicted proteins | sample SalMarSW160240MG_FD_203094 | JGI IMG/M metagenome (GOLD analysis project Ga0315534, IMG submission 203094) | Salt marsh sediment microbial communities from the Plum Island Ecosystem LTER, Massachusetts, United States - Salt Marsh Sediment SW1602-40 ... | reverse complement strand
AAAAAGTTCGCAGCGTGATTCCCACCAACCACCAGTCCTGCTGGTAGTCAATCGCTGCGATAACGAACAGCGGCGCGCCCGGGCAAACGAATTTTACGAGCTCGGTATGGGCGATCCGATACCCATATCCGCTCTGCACGGCAGCGGTACGGGCGACATGTTGGACCTGCTCCTGGATGCCCTGCAGTTCGAAAGCGTAAGCGCAGATGATGAGGACGCCTCGATAAAAATCGCCATCATCGGTCGACCCAACGTAGGGAAATCCAGTCTGCTGAATCGCCTGCTGGGAGAAGAACGTGTAATTGTATCCCCGTTGCCGGGCACCACCCGCGATGCTATTGATACCAGGCTAACCTACTACGGCACCCCCCTGACGCTGATCGACACCGCAGGGATTCGTCGCAGGGGTCGCATCCAATCCGGTGTGGAGCGTTATTCTGTCTTGCGTGCCTTGAAAGCCATCGATCGTGCAGACGTCGTTTTGCTGCTCGTCGATGCCACGGAAAGCGTCATCGCCCAGGACACGCACATCGCTGGCATGGCGATCGAAAAAGCGAAGAGCGTCGTCGTGATCGTCAACAAGTGGGATGCGGTCGAAAAGGATTCACACACCCTGGCTGCCTTCACGGAACACGTTCGCCAAGCGCTGAATTTCATGGATTACGTCCCGGTGCTCTTCATTTCCGCCAAGACGGGTCTGCGTGTCGGAGAGGTGATTCCGACGGCTTTGCAAGTGCAGGAAGAACGGCTGCGGCGCATACCGACCGGTCAATTGAATCGCCTGCTCAGAGAAGCACTGCATGATTTCCCCCCGCCGACCAGAAAAGGCAAACGTCTGCGTATTCGCTACGCATCGCAAGTGCGCACCGACCCTCCCACGTTTCTATTCCACGTCAACGACCCCAAGTTGGTTCACTTCAGCTACATGCGATATCTTGAAAATTGCATCCGCGCGAAATACCACTTTGTAGGGACGCCGCTGCGGCTTTCTTTCCGAAAACAATCCTGATCGTCCTTCGCGTTTCGCTTCACACCGCGCTGAAGTTTATGGCCCAGCGATGATGATATAATTTGTTGCGATGTCGAGTCCATACTCCTTTGACCAACAAGCCGAATGGCAGACGCCGGCTCCGGAAAAGCCTCAGAACAGGATCATCCGCTACTTCGGCGAGTTCTTACAGACAGCGCTGATCGCCTTGCTGCTCTTTCTGGCCGTCAACATTATCACGGCGCGCATTCGTGTCGAAGGCATCAGCATGGAACCCAGTCTTCACGACGGTCAATTCGTGGTCGTAAACCGCCTGGCATACCGCTGGCAAGATCCTTTCCGCGGAGACATCATCGTTTTTTACTTTCCTCAAAATCCCTCCCGTCGCTTCATCAAACGCGTGATTGGCTTGCCCGGGGACACAATCGATGTTCAATCCGGTCAGGTATACGTCAACGGCGTCTTGTTGGAAGAGCCCTACGTCGCTGCTCCGGCGAACTTCTCCGGCGAGTGGCAGGTCGGTCGCAACGAGGTATTTGTTCTCGGAGACAACCGCAACAATTCTTCGGATTCCCCCGATTGGGGTGGGCTGCCCATCTATGAAATCATCGGAAAGGCGATTTTCGTCTACTGGCCCCTGGACACCGTAGGACTGATCCCGCATTACGACCTCGTCGGAGCTGCCCAGGAGTAAAAAGGGCACTCGCCTGAACCCCGTACGTTGTGCTAAAATCGACTCATAGGAACACCAGACGATTTGGCCCAAATGGGAATCTCAGTGCATAATTCAATGGCATTGATTTCTACCCGTTAACGACAGGTAGATTGGTGTTATCTTCGACTCTGGAATAGAATACGTCGTTCGATCAAGGTGAATCCATCGAACCGAAACGACGAGGATGTCAGATTTCGTGTCCTAGGACACTTCACAAAGGGCAGACGCATGTCTGAGGCGCAAGAACAAGCGACGTCACCACATGTATTTGTGATCGCGGACGTCGAAAGCAATGCAGAAGCGCTCATTGATCGTGTGTTTCGCCCTGCCGGCATTCAGGCATCTAGCTCAAACACGAATGGACCACCCCCGGACATCCTCGTTCTCGACATTACCCAATTGCGCGGAGATCCGCTGGCAAATTTGCGCAACATGCGCGCCCAGGGCGAAGAAGCGCCCGCCATCGTGCTTGCTGCTCACTTCCCCCATTCCCGCTTACGCGACATGTTCCGCCTCGGTGTGAATGACTTTTTGCTCAAGCCCTACCGGCCGGAAGCATTATGCCAGGCCGTGCGCGAAATGGGAGAAAGCCGCTCGCTCGAAATCAACACTAAGGTGCTGGCAAGAAGGTTAGAAGGGATGCGCGAACAATTCCGACGCCGTTCGGAGGAAATTCGCCTGCTGACTGAAATCGGCCGCGTGGTTGTCAGTCTCGGTGACCTGGACTCCATCCTTCGCCGCGTGGTGGAAGCGGCCGCCTTCGTGACCGACGCCGAAGAAGCCAACATCTACCTGGCCGAACCGGGCACCAAGGAATTGGTGTTACGTGCCACGAAAAGCATCAACGAGCGACATGCCACGCTGCAACGGCTACGCGTCGAGGACACGTTGACAGGGGAAGTGTTCATCACCGGGGAACCCATGCTGCGCCAACCATCCTTGGAGGGTGGAGAGATCAAGGTTCAAACCGGCTTCATGGTGCAGTCGCTTGTAAAAGTCCCCATACGAGCACGCAACAGCATCGTTGGTGTGCTCGGCATATACAACGGCATCACCCCTCGCCGCTTCAGTCAACACCACCTTACCCTGCTTATGGCACTCGGGCACTGGACGGGCGTGGCGCTTGAATACGCCAACCTGATGCACGAGGTCGAAAATCCGGCAGCATCCAACCAGACTCTTACGGCCGTCCCCAACGACTTGATCGAGGGTCTCGATAAATGCATTCAAATCATCGAGCCGATGATCAACGGCGCTACGGAAGCATCGAGTAGAGAGCAGCGGCGAAATATGAACGAACTCCACAGACATCTGCTCATGCTGCGTGCCATGCCCATGGCAACGCTCGACGTCGAAGAAGCACAAGAAATGGTCGACTTGCCCAATATTATGGAGCAGGTTCTGCGGGAAATGCGGCGGCCGGCAGCTCGCAGAGGTCTGGAGATAATCATCGACGAAAGTCCTCCGCTGCCATTGTTTCGCGGCGACAGCAACCGCACCCATCGCATCATTCAAACGCTTGTGGCTGCCGCCGTCCGGCGAACGTCGCGGGGCCGTATTGTGCTCGAAGCCCACCGTGTGGAAATCCAGAGAAGCCGCAGTACGAGTATCCCCATCCCGAGGCATATTCAACTCAACGATGGGGTGTGGGCGATCGTGAGAATCTCGGATACCAGCCCCGGGCTCTCTCCGGATACGGTTCACGCGCTAACGAAAGAAGAAATCGATCCGTCCGCCGGACAGATCGGACCGGGGCTGTCCTTGGGTGAGATTCGCATGATGCTTGAAAGTATGAAGGGCTGGTTGTGGTACGAACATACACCCGCAAGCACCAGCATCGTTTTCTCCCTTCCAATAACCTGATCGGAGCGGGACCATGAATGGAAAATCAACGTCCGTCGAGGTCTACACAGAAACACACAGAATCCTGGGAAGGATCCAGGCAGGACCGACGGGACTGTTCAGCTACATCAACATCCCGACACGCTCCTACATCGAAATGGAAGGAGCGCATCTTTCGCGCCTGCACCAACCGTCTAAATTGATTGCGCGTCATCCGACCTTATGGCTGGTGAAAAGCGAAGTGGTTGTCCTTCTGCTCAGCAACCGCTCCGAACTCGGTGCCGCAAGCTTCGCTCGAGGGGGGTACACGAGCAAGATTCCGCATTGGGTGCGCATTCTCATGGGGGGCTACGAAATGCGCGGCATGGTCGAAACTTCAGGAAAATTTAACTTCGGCTCGATTATGTTCGAAGGCGATTCGCTGTTCATTCCAATTTACCACACAGATTTCAACGCCATCCTCTTCCCGGCCGTTAGGACCCGCTCACCCGTCGGTTTGATCAATCGCAAGATGATCGACGGCATCGCCCTGCTACCAAAAGAAGAGATCCCCCAACCGAAAGATGACGCCGGATAACCCATCCCTGCGCATCGGGCGATGAATCCGAGCGCGAATTTCGGTTTGCCGTTGATGAAGTTATACATTAAGTAACTTGGTGGTCGCTGGCGTTCGAGTTACCTAGACTCTTCGACGATCTTCACCCCTGCGCTCGCACCGATTCGCGTTGCCCCGGCAGCGATCATCTGCTGCGCCTGAGTATAGTTATGGATGCCGCCTGCTGCTTTAACCCCGATATCCGGCCCCACAGTTTGGCGCATAAGTGCCACATCCTCGACACTCGCTCCGCCAGGCCCGAATCCCGTTGATGTCTTGACGAAATCCGTCCCTGCTTCCACGGCAAGTTGACAGGCTACTTCCTTCTCTTCGTCCGTCAGCAAGGCCGCTTCGATGATCACCTTGAGAACGGCCTTGCCTTCGTGGCAGGTTTTTGATACTGCAGCAATATCCTGCTTTACCATCGCTGTGTCTCCCGACTTAAACGCACCGATGTTCATCACCATGTCCACTTCGCTGGCGCCATCCCGCAGCACCTGCTGCGCTTCGAAGACCTTGACCTGCGTAGGCGTTGCGCCCAATGGAAAGCCGACGACAGAACACACCAGGACGCCAGTGCCCTCAAGCAGCCGCGAGCAGAGTTTCACATAGTACGGATTTACGCACACTGAATAGAATTGATATTTCGCGGCCTCGTCACAAAGCTGCCGGATCTGGTCCTCGCTGGCATCCGCTTTGAGCAACGTATGGTCGATGAGGCGATTAATCGGTAGCGGGGTAGATTCTTGGTCCGTCATAGCGATACCCTCCAAAAAGCGACGATGTGTGGCTTGCGTTTCTGTATTCGGGCTCTTATGCGGGATTCTATTCCGTACTGCCCGTTCCAGGCAAGTATCCCGATTCGCTTCAAAGGGATCGCGGCGTATCCTCCAACGCTTACCGATCGCAGGCCACACACGAGGTACGATCTTGCAGGAGTGTTTTTGGTTTCGATGCGATTTTAAGTTATCATTCGTCTGACAAATTTCATCAGGGGGATGCAATGAGATTATTTTGCTTCAGCATGGCCTGGCTGGCCGGAATCGGCATCAGCCGGGCCGTATCGCTTGATGCCGCACAGTGGCTGATCCTTGCGGGGTGTTCGTTGGCCGCATTGTTGCTCTTCCGCCGCAATCCGCTGCCACGTCTTATATTTTCGATCACGCTGTTCTTTTCACTGGGCGGCTTGCGATACGTGACATCGCTCCCCAGGATCAATCCCGCTCACATCGCCAGCCGCAACGATCGCGGCTACAAGGTAACGATCGAAGGCATCGTCGTCACCTCACCCGACCTGCGCGACACCTACACGGGTTTGAAAATCGAAGCCCAAAGCATACAAACGGACGGCGGCAAACATACCCAGGCGATTGGCGGCAAAATCCTGGCCTACGTGTCGCCCTTCGAGGAATACAGCTATGGGGACAGGGTTCGTTTGACAGGTCTTGTCGAGACACCTCCCGTCTTCGAGACTTTTTCCTACCGCGAGTACCTCGCAAGGCAGGGAATTCACAGCCTGATGCAGGATCCCGAGATTGTCGTTTTGGAAAAAAGGGCAGGCAATCCGCTGCTTCAAGTGATACTTGATTTTCGTGGGCGCGCCTTGGAAATCGTACAGAAGATCTTTCCCGATCCGGAAGCCTCGCTGCTCGCCGGAATTTTATTGGGCATCGAAAGCGGCATCTCTCCCAAAGTGCGTACCTCTTTCGATACTACCGGCACGACGCACATTATCGCCATATCCGGCTTCAACATCACCATAATCAGCGCCCTATTTATATCGTTGTTCGGACGTTGGCTGGGCGTTCGTCGGGGCGCAGTCGCAGCTGGTCTGGCGATATGCCTGTACACAATTCTCGTCGGTGCAGACGCGGCTGTGGTACGCGCAGCGATCATGGGAGGCTTTGTCCTGCTGGCGAACCGCATCGGCCGGCAGACGCACGGTATGGCCTCGCTGGGAGGCGCAGCGATCGTGATGAGCGTTATCAGCCCGAGTGTTCTTTGGGATGTGGGATTCCAGCTGTCTTTTGCAGCCACGTTGGGTCTCATCCTGTACGCCGAACCGCTTCAGGATTGGTTTGTCCGCACGACCAGCCGGTGGTTGGGGGATGGTCTTGCGGAACGCCTTGCCGAACCCGTCGGGGAATACGTGCTCTTCACCCTGGCCGCACAGTTAACCACGCTGCCTTTGATCGCATACTATTTCCGTCGCATCTCGCTCGTTTCCTTCATCACCAACCCCGTGATCCTGCCGGTCCAACCCGCGGTGATGATCCTGGCGGGATTAGCCACGCTGGCGGGCTGCCTATGGCTTCCATTGGGGGGCGCCCTCGCCTGGAGCGCATGGCCCTTCGCGGCGTTTACGATTCGAGCGGTTGACTTTTTTGCCAGATGGAGCGCCGCCAGTATTTCCCTGGGTCCCGTACCGATCATCGTTGTCGCAGGATTTTATCTGGCCATCTTTGCTACCACCGCATTCTTTCGAGTTTCCACGGAAAACCATCCCCGTTTGCAGCAGGCACGAACGCGAATGGCGTCGTGGCGCCTGTCGAGCACGGTATCGCTGGCTGCGCTGGCCGTGCTGGCTGGATTGACCTGGCGCGGTGTCGTGAACCGACCCGATGGATATTTACATCTCACCATGCTCGACACGGGTGGCGGTGACGCCGTACTTATCCAGACTCCTACCGGGAGATACGTCCTCGTCGACGGAGGCAGCAGCACCATGCTTCTATCCACCGCGCTTGGGCGGCGACTTCCACCACTCGCTGCCCGGCTGGACTGGCTCGTGATCGGGGGGACAAACGAAGAACAAATCGCCGGATTGGCGAGCGCCGTCGAACGGTTTTCGATCGGCGGCGTTCTCATTTCAGGAGACCCGAGCGGGCCGGCCTACAGCAAGTTAATCAACTCCCTCATAGAGATGGGCATCGACATTCGCTATGCTGCCCGAGGGCAAAAATTAGATCTCGGATCGGGGGCAAAACTCGAGATCGTCGAGGTCGGTCAGCATGGCGCGATCCTCCTGGTTACCTACGGTCGTGCAAGTTTCCTGCTCACGCCGGGTGCGGACCCTGACCTGGTCGATGCAGTCCAACAGAATCGCAGTATCCCAGGCGTAACGGCGCTGATGCTTGCAGACAGCGGATATCGTGCGGTAAACCCACCCGCCCTGTTGACCAGCCTGCAGCCCTGGCTGGCCCTGGTCTCCGTAGCAGCCGGAAACGAACGCAAACTCCCCGACCGGCGCGTGCTCGAAGCGCTCGATGGAACGACGGTTCTGCGCACCGACCGGCATGGATGGATTCACTGCTTCAGCGACGGAGTGCACATTTGGGTCGAGGTTGAGCGGGATGTGGATTAAGTCCAAATGCCGGGCATGATCTGCTGATTCGCAAGCGTTTTGCGACCCTCGCTCTGCGCATGCTACAATCCTGTTATCTCCCTATCGCAGGCGGTGTATGATGCTATCGAATAAACGTCCCCTGATCCCTCTACTCTTCTGCCTGGCGGCGTGCAACGCTCCAATACAAAGTCAGACGACAGCGCCCCCGGCTGCACCCGAAGCTACGGAGTCTCCTACGGAATTACCGACGGACACGATCGCGCCCACCCCCGAACCGACAACACCTGCCAATCCCTTCACCGGCCTCGGGCAAATCATGTTCCTGGTAACGCAGGAGGGCAAGTCCGACGTGTACTTCATTGAGGCAGATGGAACGCAGCTCACCCAGTGGCAACCTCCGATCGAAGCCGTATCGGAGATCGCCTGGTCACCCGATGGCAGCCGTCTGGCCTTTGTCAGTAGAGCCGATGGCGATGATGAAATCTACGCCATGAATGCGGACGGAACGGATCTCAAACAACTAACCAGCAACGACGCAGCCGATCGAAATCCGGATTGGTCACCGGACGGAACGAAGATTGCCTTTTATTCGATGCGGGACGTGATCCCGGATTATGAAGGACCGCCACCCGAGATCTACGTAATGAACGCCGACGGCTCCCAACAAACCCGCATAACCGACAACGAAACCAGCGACACCTGCCCCAATTGGACCCCAAGCGGCTCGCATATCGCCTTTACGTCCTTCCACTTCTCATATCAAACAAGCCGCATCAACATCATGCGCGCGGATGGGAGCGAAGAAACCTTGCTCGTGGATACGAGTGGGGACGAAGGCTGTCCTCGCTGGTCTCCCGACGGGACGCGGCTCGTCTTCGAATCGCGCTATCGCGATGGAAGTCTCATCATGCTCACGGATGCCTATGGAATGAACAAGACTCCCCTGACCGACGGCAGCGCCAACGATCGCGACCCGAACTGGTCACCAGACGGACAGTGGATCGTGTTTGCCTCGGATCGCAACTCTGGAGACGATCTCTACATCATCTCTGCGATCGGGTCGGATCTCGTGCGCCTGACCCAGAGTCCGTTGCTGTGGGAACGTGCACCGCTTTGGCTGCCGGCGGGAACCATCCTTTCCACGCAATAGTTCGAAACCGGCTGAGATTCGGTGAAAATAGCGAAGCCGCTCCCCACAGCGAGAAACCTGGGGAGCGGCCAGTCGTGTCTATAGCGATCAAGGAATCAGGGCAGCATCACCACCAGATCGTCGAAGGCAACGGAGAATCCACCCTGATCATACGTTCCGGCGATCAATCCGATGTCCCCTTCCGTGAACGTGTAATCCGTAACTTGAGCGACCACGATGTCGTCGATCGAGAGTGTCAGCTCGCTGCTGATGCATGCCACTGAAATTTTAAAAGAGCTGCTTTTCGGTATGTCACGCGTGTAATCCCAATCCCACAGCCATTCGATTCCATAATCCTCCGCTTTCCAAATGGAGAACCAGCCATCGCCGGTCATCGTCATGGCGTAAAAATTACCCTCGTCTTCGGCGCGGCAGATCACTCCGAAATCTGCACCTTCCACGGGCGTGACGATACGCGAGTCGACGGTCAGGATCAAATCGCCGTATCTCTTTCCGGGATTTCCCCAGAAGTAATACCCTTCCCAATTGATTTGAATGACGTACTCGCTATTCTGGTAACCGACAAAAGCCGCTTCAGTGCGATCGTGCCGCCATCCCGCAGTCCGGCTTGAAAAATCTTCTTGATAGACGATCGTTTTCCCCTGCGGCATGGAAATGTCCGGTTTGGGCTGCTCGACGATGTTGTATTCGCCGCGCTGAGCCGCCTCGATCAACGGCATGGCCAGGTCGATCGGCCGTAGGGCATTGATAAAGCCGCCTGTGGGAACGCAGTTATCGCGTCCATCGATAACGCCATCGCGGTTGGTATCGACGATCACGCGACAATCCACGAATTGATCCTCGCCACCGTAGCCCAGCTGCGTGGGAATGGCAACCAGATACCCGGCTGCATCGACCACCAAACCTCCACTGTTGCCGCCTGCAATCGTCGCTGAAGTTTTAATGAAAGCCCGATCGCCGTACGTCTCCTCGGAAGTAAACCCGCTGACTTCGCCGCGCGTGAGCGTGATCGTTTGTCCCCCGATTCCCGGATAGCCCAGAATGATCAACGAATCCCCCAATTGAATCTGGTCGGCGTCGCCCAGAGGCACCGCCGGCAGGTTCATTTCGGATGGATCGAGTTCATTCTTATCGATGTCCGTGGTGATGCGGATCACGGCAACATCGAGCTGGTAGTCTGCTTGAAGCACTTCGGCGAAGTAGGAATCGGTTGGCGGCTGATCCGGCTCACCGGTCAGGGATATCTTGAGCGCGTCGACAGGAAAGAACTTGTCCGGCAGCACGACGTGGGCGTTAGTTAGAATCAAACCGTCTGCAGAGATGATCGAACCTGATCCACTCCAACCCGGGGTAAGACTCCCGTTTTCCATGTACATGGCCGTGATTTTTACAACGGAGGAAAAGGGAATTTCAGAGACGGGTTCCGGCGACGGAGTTTCCGTGGCAATCGGCTCCACTTCTGCCGCCACCGCTTCCGCTGCGGTTTCGATCACGAGGTGTGCGTCTGCAGATACTCGTGTTGAACCTGCCCTGACATCAATGTTGCCGCTGAAGTCGATCGCCTCGATCGCTTGCATGCGAATGCGAAATTCCCGCTTTTCGTGGGGAGTGAGAATGAAATCGATCGCAAAGCCGGCCATCGAACCCTCATTCACTTGGTCGAGTGATCCGGGAAAGACGTCCAGAACCTCTACACCCTCGATGAGTTTCTGCGGCAGCAGAATCTCATCCACGGTCAAATTCCCACTGCCGAGATTTTCAACATCGATAAAAACTTCGAACGCTTCCCCCACCATGACGGTGGACGGCGCACGCACCTCGGCCTGCATGGCGCCTGAGGAACTGGAAAGAAAACTCAAGCCGCCTGCGAAGATTCCAGAGTTCGCGATCACGAACACCGCAACAGCGAGCAACATGCCTACATTTGCTATCGCTAAAACGACGATGATCGTTTTTGATTTCCCTTTCATCAAACACCTCTTCCGCAGCGAGGATGATTCAGAGTGTTCGCTTTGCAGGCGAACAAACTACACCCTTCCCGCAGCTCAAGCTGAATAGTATAAGATTTCGGATTTAGAGACAACATCCGATTCATCCCATTTGCAGTGGGGAGCAGAACAGGATCGTCTGCTGGATGGATCAAAATATACAGTTCTCTTTTTTTTACGATTTTGAATACACTTAGCATGGCCAGAGACAACTGAGGAGGAGACGATGTCAGCCAGCGACCCGAAAGCCATGCTGATGGCGCAACTTCAACCTTGGCACGATGCCATCGCCGATCCAGCCAGCACGCAGCAGAATGTGCTTCAACGTTTGTTAAAGGATTACGCCAAGACGAAGTATGGCGCCGAACACGGCGCTGCGCAGATCGATTCGATCGAAGCATATCGCCTGGCGTTTCCCATCGCGAGTTATGAAGATTTCAAGCCGCTCATCAACCGCGTCATGGCAGGAGAAACGGATCTCCTGCTTGCCGAGCGACCCATCGGCTGGGCGATCACACGAGGCACCACCGCCGGGGAATCGAAATTTATCCCCATGACGCCGACCGATATGGCGATGCGGGTTGCCGCGGGTCGTGCGATGATGAACTACGTCCTGGAAAGCGGACGTTTCGATCTCTTTCAAAGTGTCAACCTCAATTTGAACTTCCCATCCCACGTCGGCACGATCCAGGTCGGCGATCAGGAGTTGGCCTACGGCTATAGCTCCGGGATCTATACCAAGTTCGTCTCGGAGAAAACCCCCATCCGGTCGATGCCCACGCAAGATGAGATCGATGCCCTTGGAGGCGGAAAAACTGTGCGCGACTGGGAAGCGCGGTTCGAGCTGGCGTATCAGAAATGCAAGGATGAAAACGTTACACTCGTGGGCGGCGTCGCACCAACGGCGCTGCGTTTTGCACGCTACTTAAGGAAAAAGCACCGTCTGTATCCGAAAGTGCTGTGGAAGACACAAATCATGACCCTCGGCAGCGTTCCAGGAATTAACACGCACCATAAAGCGGCGCTGACGGCACTATACGGACCGGTCGCAATCCGGGAGATTTACGGGGCTACCGAAGGCATGTTCGGTCAACAGCTTGACGAGAAAAAGGCCTGGGTGCCGAATTATGACCTCTTCCTTCTGGAAGCTGATACTCGTTCTGGGATAAAAATGCTGCACGAGATGCGTGATGGCGAGATGGGAAACCTCGTCGTTTCCACCCCCATCTTGCCACGCTACGCCATCGGAGACCGCATCCTTTGCGTGAAAAAGCCGTATTACCGCTGCATCGGGCGTGATCGTTGGTGGACGCCTTTCGATTACGCCTGGAACGAGTTCTCCACGTTAAATATGGGCCGATTGTGAGATTCAATCGGCCCATGGCAATTTGAGGTTAACAATCAGATCAGGCTTGTTTTCGTGTGCCCCGCACGATAATCGATAAGCCGATGACGATGATAATCAAAGGCCAGATCAGGTCAGAATTGGTGATGTCTCCCAACCCGCTGCCGAGAAGGAGCACACCGAGAACGAGGCTTCCCCCGACGGGACCACTGTACGTTGGCACGGTGAGGCGGATCAACACTTCCGCCAATAGGATCAAACCCGCCCCTGCCGTTACATACGACCAAACCCCCGCATTCCCGGGCAGACTCACGTCCTCCAAAAAGCCCAGATTCCAAATCAGGAAGAAAACCCCGGCCCAGATCAAGATACCGGCCCAAACAAAGGAGGAAAGCGGATCGCGGCTCCATTTTTCTTCCCACCGCTTGCCCATTTCCTTCTCATGGGTCTTTTCATCCATCCCCCATTCCTTCTCTTCTTTCTCACTCATCGGGGTGCTTTTCTTGTCAGCCATCTCGTCTCGCCTCCTACTGATCCTATGATGTGATTTCCATACCACGCAGGGTTGAAGTTAGATCAACAAATTCCGATCTTGCGATTTCGCATCGGCAATTATGGAATTTGAAATTCCCGCACACCAACGCGCATGTGAATGCGTATTCAACAAGCCGCTCCATAGACAATGGAAATACCGAGCTTTGCCCAACGATCCCTGAAAATATGATACACGAGAAAAGGCGCGAACTCAATTTGCAACCTGCGGCTCCGGGCAAAGAGAGGCATCTTTCCCAAAATCATCTGTCCTTGACGACTAGCATCGCAAGCAAATTCAATTGGATGGACTTTAATCTGAAGATTCCAAGACGCTCGTTCGCCTTTGCCCGTCCCGGCGTACCCGAAAATGCGCCATTCGCTTCGATACAATTTGCTGAAATCTGCTGGCAAGCGTGCGCACCTGAGGAATGCGTAGAATAAGCAGCAACACGACAATCGCCATATAAATCAGCGGCACGCGAATATCGGATTTCACCAACCAGGTATAGTGCACCGTCGCGAGGAATGCTCCGAGATAGATGAAACGATGGAGTCGTTTCCAATTCTTTCCCAGCCTGCGTTGCCAGCCTCGAGTGGAGGTGATCGCCAGAGGCAATAGCAGCAATCCAGCGGCGAGTCCCACCAGCGCAAAGCGCTTTTCGAGCAGTGCATCCTTCAACAATCCAAAATCAAACCCATAGTCAAGGCCGATAAAAATGAAGAAATGCACAGCTACATAACACGCCGTATAGAGTCCCAGCCATTTACGCATGGAGATGAGCTGCTTGAAGCCAAAAAGTGTGTTCAACGGTGTAATCGCCAGCGTGATCGTTAGCAGGACGAGTGCGGTTTTTCCCGTGCGTAACGTCACCGCCTGAATGGGATTGGCTGTGAGGTCATTTTGATACCAGTCGAACAACAGCAAACCCATCGGGGTCAGGGCTCCGACATGGGTGGCGAATTGAATCCCTTTGCGACGAAGTCTTGTCATCAGAAAAAGAGTGAGGGGCTCATATCGGGATAGAGCGGGGCCACCTCATCGGCATAGCCATTGAACAGCAAGGTCTGCCGCCGACCGAGTTCTCCAATTCGGCGTTCCGTCGCCTGAGACCAGCGAGGATGGGGCACTTCGGGATTGACGTTGGCGTAGAATCCGTACTCGTTTGGCGCAGCTGCCATCCACAGAGATGTCGGCTGCTCCGAAACCAGGTCGATCTTGACGATCGATTTGATACTCTTAAATCCATACTTCCAGGGCACAACCAGCCGGATCGGTGCGCCGTTTTGCGCGGGAAGGGTCTTTCCGTACAGCCCGGTGGCCATGAGCGTTAACTTGTGCATGGCCTCATCGAGGCGCAATCCCTCGACGTACGGCCATACGTACCAGGGGCTTTTCTGACCCGGCATTTGATCCGGATCATACAGCGTTTCAAAGCGCACGTATTTGGCGTCCGCCATCGGTTCGACGTCCTCCAGCAGACGCGCCAGTGGAAAGCCGTTCCAAGGTATCACCATGGACCAACCCTCCACGCAGCGTAGACGATAGACACGTTCCTCTTGCACGAAACCAAGCAAATCGTCGATATCGTAGACCTTTGGATTATGGACCAGACCACCGACTTCGACCTGCCAAGGAGATGTGCGAAAATTTCCGACGAGATCTACGACGGCTGTCTTGTCGGTGGTAAATTCGTAAAAATTGTTGAAATTGGTGATGTCGACATAGCTGTTAGCAGAATCGCCCAATTCATCAACTGCGCCACTGGCCTCCGGCTGCATCTCATCCTCGGTCGTAGAAGAGGCAGGCACGCTTACTCCGCCACAAGCCGCCAGGAGCAACGAACCCGAAGCCAGTAAGCCCGTACTTTTTAGAAATTCGCGTCTTGAAAGGAAAACATGCTCCGGGGTGATCTCAGAGGAACGTATTTTCACCATTTCAACCTCCACATTCCATGGCCTGTATCAACATTTGTACCTTAAACCATCCATAAACCACATTTTACCTCAGCACGCCGGACTACGACACGCAGCATGCAGAACGCACGGCGAAAATGCATTCATCGTAACATCAAGGGCAAATGCGAGTGGAAAACCACACGAACGAGGATCAAACGAAACGAGGAAAAACCACCGTCAAATGTAAAACCCCAAGCTTCAATTTCAAGCGGAATGTGCCGGCAGGTATTTGGTTATCTCCATCCGAAATTGCTTAATCGAAAAGGGTTTACTCACGAAGGCGTTTGCCCCAGCTTCCAAAGCTTTATTGCGATCCTCCGGCATCGCCTTCGCACTGACGATAATCGTGGGAATCTTAGACCATGCGGGCGCAGAGCGTATCTTACGCACGAGGCAGATTCCGTCGATTTCGGGCATCATAATATCCGAGAGGATCAGATCGGGCGTGCAGCATTCGAGCAGCGCCAGCGCTTGGGGAACGTCATACGCCAGATTTACTTCGTAACCGTCGGAAGTCAATAGCTCGTACATGATGGCGCAGAACACAGGATCATCATCGACGACGAGCACGCGCGGATTACATTGATGTTGCATGATTCTTGGACCTCAAGATAAAGATTTGCATCCGTATTGCTGCATGTTTTATGCCAATTTGCAGATCGGCAACGTAAATGTTCGTGATCATCGCGCCAGAGAACGACGGCACAGATACGCCTCCGCGATGAAAATGAGACAAATTCACATTGTCACCAGAAAACCAGCGGGATCATACGTGGGGAATGAAGTCTCGCATCACTTCACGCCCGCTTCGAAGATTAGTAGTCCTTCTCGTTCGATCGCCTCATTGATGAACCTTGTGTCATTCAAAGTACCAATGGGTGGGTCTACTACTCACGCTGTTTTCGACTTTCCCTCATCATGCTCAACTCACCTTCCAATTGCGCCATGCGGGTTTCATAGGCTTCTTGGATTTCATTACGGAATTCATCTTTCCGCTGCTGTATGCGCACCCGAATTTCCTCACCCGATGACGGCGCCAGCAACAATGCAGTTACCGCCCCAACGAGAGCACCACAGAAAGCGCCGGTTAGAAAAGTCATAAAACGTCGCATCGTACACCTCCTCTTGGAGAATTATTACATTTATGCACCAAACATATATTAACCCTTGAATGCACCTAGAGTAGACATGATTTTCCGCGCCGTTTCTCGGCGTTTCCAACCATCTCTACACTGTTTGTAACACCCGTACCCGTGCGAAGCCTCACCTCACATCGAAGCCTGGGATGACATGCAGGCTACCTGCTCGTGGGAACTTCGCATACCTTTTAACAACAACCCTCTTGATTTGGTTGCCTATCCCAAAGCTTCTGCGATATACTCGTGATTTATCATAGAAAATATTGACCCAATCCACAAACCGGGAGCGCTCCTCCCGGTTGTGCATGACGAGGAACACGGAGTCAATGGAGGACGCCATGGCAAAGGTCAGCATCGAGTACTGTGCAGTATGACACTATACGGATCGTGCCATCGGTGCGATGGCTGAAGTGCTGAAGAATTATGAAGCTAAAATTGACGAAATCACCCTGATCCCATCCGACGGCGGCTGCTTCGAAGTCACGGTCGATGGCACCCTGGTATATTCCAAACTCGCCACCGGGCGTCACGTCGAATCGGGCGAGACAGCGAAATGCGTCGGAGAACACCTTTAGGAGGAAACAGCGTTGACAAATAAGAAGGGACGCGTCTTTTCCGGCGCAAGACCCACTGGACGCCAACATCTGGGCAACTATTTGGGTGCCATCAAAAACTACGTGGCGCTGCAAGATGAATTCGAATGCATTTACTGCATCGTCGATCTGCACGCCCTGACGACTCTGGAAACCACCAAATCGCTCAAGACGAACACCTTCGAGATGGCACTCGATTGGCTTGCCGCCGGACTGCGGCCAGAGGAGACGATCATCTTCGTGCAATCCCACGTCCCGGAAGTAACCGAGTTGTACACCATTCTTTCAATGGTCGTGGGGCTCGGGAAACTAACCGATTTGCCTACCTTCAAAGAAAAAGCGCGGCAGCAGCCGCATAACATCAACTACGGCCTGGTGGGATATCCGATTTTAATGACCGCCGATATTGCGCTCTATAAAGCGGGATTCGTACCGGTGGGAATCGACCAGGCACCACATCTCGAATTTGCCCGTGAAGTCGTGCGTTCGTTCAATCACCGTTATGAGACGGATGTGTTGATCGAACCCCAGATGAAAAGCACGGAAGTTCCCAAAGTCCTCGGTACGGATGGTGTGCAGAAGATGAGTAAAAGCCTGGACAACCACATTGAATTGGCCGCCACACCGGAGGAGACCCGCGCACGGGTCATGACCATGGTAACCGATCCACAGCGTAAGCGCCGCTCGGATCCCGGGGATCCGGACGTGTGCAATGTCTTCACGATGCACAAAATCTTCTCCTCGGCGGAAGACGTGAAAGAGATCAACATCGAGTGCCGCCGGGCCGGTATCGGCTGCGTGGATTGTAAGAAGCGATTCGCCGAGAATCTGAATGCACATCTCGCGCCCTTCCGAGAAAAACGCTCCAAACTCAGCGAAGAATCAGAGCAGGTATGGAACATCCTGGCGGATGGTGCAGCACGCGCCAGGCGAATCGCCGCTCAAACCATGATCGAGGTTCACGAAGCCGTCGGTTTACCTTAGTCTTCGAATAAATCGGATGGGACAACCCCTCCGGGTTTCAAGGATGACGGGAATTCTGTTTGCAATGTCGAAAACGATCCCACCACTGTTCACCCGTTTGTTTTTACCTGACGCATGTTTCGACTGGTTGCATAGATAGCTTTTGAATCTTCTTGTCGCGCTAGAGTGACTTCGAAAAGGAGCCTGGAAAAGTATGCGTGCGGTCCTGCAGCGCGTTCGCCGAGGGCGCGTGTCCGTTGAAGGTAAAAGCATCGCGGAGATCGAACGGGGTTTGGTGATACTCGTCGGAATCGGTCACGACGATACGGCCGACGAGGCCCATCGCCTGGCGGGAAAATGCGCTACGCTGCGCATCTTCGAGGACGATGCGGGGAAGACGAACCTTTCGATCCAGGATATTGAAGGGGAAGCCATCGTGATTTCCCAATTTACGCTGTATGCCGACACGCGCAAGGGTCGAAGACCGAGTTTCACAAAAGCCGCTCTGCCCGATGTAGCAGAACCGCTCGTTGAACGTTTCGCTTCCCACTTGCGAGCACAAGGTGTTCCAACGCAAACCGGTGTTTTTGGGGCGCACATGCTGGTGGAAATCGAAAACGACGGGCCGATGACGATCCTGCTTGAACCTTTTCCAACATCCTGATATTACACTTTCTATCCTTTCCTCAATGAGGTAAATTCAACGAGCTTGCCTATCGGTAATTTCAAACTCCGATTTCTAGAACACAGCGAACTTGACGCGTATACAAAAAACGTATTGAACTCTAAATTCACAATCTGGAAGGGATTGATGTTTAGAAAAGAACGTACGAAAAACTACTTTTCCCGTTTTCTGCTTTACTCTCCAGTATTAATTTCGATTTTGATCATGCTCCCGAGATTGGCATCTCCCCACTTCGGACTCCTGGATGATGCGACCAACATCTACGCGACGCAGCAACTAAGACGTGGCGATCTATCTTGGGTACAAGGTTTGAACAGCGGTCGTTTCAGACCAGCCTATTTCCTCATATTTGCTCTTTTTTACGCAATCGCGGGATTGAACCCATTGGCCTATTTCATAATCGACTGTATGATTTTCATTCTGATTACCACCAGTATAATCTTCCTCGTACATAGGCTATCACGAAACAATGGAGCTGCATGGTGCAGTGGGATGCTCTTCGTGCTTTCGAGCCCGATAATCGAAAATTTCTACACTGCATACAAACAAGAAGCATTGCAGATTGCTTTACTGATGGGCGCGATATTGCTTATCGGTCAAACGGATAAAACTTCTTCGAGATCGAAAAGAGTAATTCTGCTGACCGCCAGTCTGCTACTCACCCTCGCTGCATTGTCCCTCAAAGAGACATCCCTCATCATCATTCCGATAGCCGTTTCCTGGTACATCGGGGCTTTAATCCTTCAACGGATCACCAAGAAAGAAACGAATGCGTCGATCAAGCGTAGCTTTATGATCATCACAATTTGTAGCGGCTTGATCTTCATCATCCTTTGGTATTTCAGTAAACAAAGTGTTATGGCCGTGGAAGCCATCCACTATCGTTACGCTTTAGAGCCAAGCAGCATCGTGCAGTCATTTAGGGAATGGGAAAGATGGATTCGCCGAGACTTCTTCTTCCTTTTTTTTCTCATGACACCCACCCTGCTATGGCTTATTCACAAAAGAAGACTTCAATGCAGCATTTTGTTCTTCGATGCTTTGCTATGGATGATTGGATGGCTCGGGGTTTTCATCCCCTGGGTATACCAACTCGATTATTATTTGCTCCCCTTCGCATTGGGAAGCAGTGTCCTTGGAGCAATCTGTATCTTTCAAAACATATCGATCATTAAAAATGGAGGTTTGCTCTATCGCATCGTCACGATAACCTCGTTATGCCTAGCGGTCTTTTTCTTCTTCACGACGCTGCCGAATAATCTCACGAACGCAAGACTGCAGTTGACCATCGACAAACGCAACGCAGATCTTATCTCCTTTGTTTCGGATGAATTACCACAGAATGCGATCCTTTTCGTCAACATCCAACAGCCAAGTGAATATCTTGGAACGATCAGCCGATTTATCAATGAGATATATGGTCGCACCGACATTCAGATTAGTCAGCTCGATCCAGATCATCTCGGGCTTGAAGATATCAATGCCGATCATTATTACATCGCAACGCCCATTTTTATTAACCAATTCTATCGTTCCGTCCGATTGGGCTTATCAGAAGACGGATCTAGGCAATGGAACGAATCAATAACCCCCTTACTGAACGGCAAGGAAGAGCTGATCTTCGAAACGCTTGGAAACTTCCGTTTGTTCCTGGTCGAGATTCGCCTGGGATGTTTATTGCGTGATGTTCCTGGTTATTGCGATATTCCAACCATTCCACTCGATCGTCGTGACCTGACCTACGGATGGAGAGTTTTTCGCATCCCAATCCAACAATGATTACTTCATCCTGGATCCAAAAACCGACATGCAAACTGACTCTTTGAATGAAATCGACCAATTGCTTTAATTTCCAACTGATCTAACAAATCCGATTCAACCCAATACGATATAGATCTTCCCGACAGGCTAGTGTCAGCCGCGCGTCGGAAGCGGAAATGCCTGCATGATATAATCCCAAAGAATTCAGAAAAAAATGACGACCGATAATTTAAGGAGGAAATATCCATGAATATCGCTCTTGTATTACGCACCCTTTCCACGCTTTCGTGGCTACTGGCAGCGGGGATTGTCATTCTAGCAGTCGCGCGCGCTGCGCAAGGCCGCCGGATGAAATCCGCTGCAGGCATGCTCATCGGTGTGCTGTTGCTCGCCATCGTATTGACCACTGTCTCCGCAGGACTGGTTTTCGTCCAGCCGGAGGAACGTGGCGTGGTTATATCCGCGTTCGCCCCATTAGGCTATCGAGAGACCGTCCTGCAGCCCGGTCTGCGTTGGGTGATCCCGTTTGCCGAGAACGTGGTCACGTACCCGATTTCGCGCCAGACTTACACCATGTCCATCGCTCCGGAGGAGGGTCAGATTCGAGGAGATGACTCGGTCGCAGCACGCACGTCCGATAACCAGGAGGTTCTGATCGACGCTTCGGTGATCTACGCCGTCAATCCCGAGGAAGTAATTTCCGTCCATATCCAATGGCAAGATCGCTACTCCGTAGACCTCGTGCGAGCCGTCTCCCGTGGTGTCATTCGGGATGAGGCTTCACAATTCAGCGTGGCCGAGATCGTGAGTGCGAAACGAACGGAATTAATCCAAGGAATTGATAAAACGATGGCCACCAAGCTGAGCGAGAATGGTTTGATTTTGGTCGATTTCATCTTGCGCAACATCCAGTTCTCGCCCGAATACGCCGCTTCGGTGGAGCAAAAACAGATCGCCGAGCAGCAGGCGCAGCAGGCGGCTTTCGTGGTCCAGCAGCGTGAGCAGGAAGCGAACCAAGCACGGAAGGTAGCCGAAGGTGAAGCGGACGCGCTGCGCATCAATGCCGAAGGCCGCGCCGACGCCCGCCTGATCGAAGCCGAGGCGGAAGCCAAAGCACTCGAGTTGATCGCCAACGCAGTGCGCGACAATCCTGAAGTGCTGACTTTCGAGTACATCCAGAAACTGGCGGCTGGGATTCGCGTAATGCTCATTCCCAACGACAATCCCTTCTTGCTGCCGCTCCCGTCGCTAGAAGAGGAGGGCGCATTCACAGTGCCCTAGCTGGCAACCTCTCAATTCGCCGGATAATCGAAAACCCGCAAGCAGACGCTTGCGGGTTTTGTCTTTCAAACCTAATCCCCAAAAATGGCAGGGTTAAATAACAGCTGTACCCTTCGTGTCATCGCGGTAGTGACAACCCCGGCTGGTTCGATTGTGCTGAGCGGCAGCAGCAATGATAAGCGCTGCCTGCACACTATGACGCAGTCCAATCAAGGCGTCATTTACGCGTGTGGTACGATAAAAAACCTCGATGTCCTCTTTCAAGTGGTTCAGATCTCGCATGGCACGAGCCAGGCGCCGGGTAGACCGCACCAGACCTACGTAATGCCACATGGTATGCTGGATGGTGCGCATGTCACGCCAGATCAAGGCCGGATCGGCTTCTTCCTCCAATCCTTCTTCTTCCCAGCGTGGAACTTCATCTGGTTCGACGCCGTCCACCGCACCGCATGCGGCGATATCCTTCGCCGCACGTACGCCCCACACGAGACCGTCTACAAGTGAGGTGCTCGCCAGGCGGTTTGCGCCGTGAACTCCGTTGCAGGCCACTTCGCCCACGGCATACAGGTTTTGAACGCTCGTGCGCGCCCACTCATCCGTCCACACCCCGCCGCAGAAATAATGTGCTGCCGGTACGACAGGAATGGGCTGGCGGGTGATGTCCAGCCCCAGATTCAAGCAACGCGCGTGGATCGTGGGGAAGCGCTCGCGGATGGCATCGGCCGTCATGGCGGAGTGAATGTCGAGCAGCACGTGGGCATAGCCCTTCTCGACCATCTCGTGGTGGATCGCCCGCGAGACGACGTCGCGCGGCGCAAGATCGCCCCACTCCGGGCTATATTTCTGCATGAATGCTTCCCCCGAGGGGGTGAGTAGTCGCCCTCCTTCTCCTCGAACCGCTTCGGAGATGAGAAATCCCTCACCGCCTGGTGCGGCGAGCGTCGTCGGGTGGAACTGCACGTACTCGGCGTTGATGACCCGCGCGCCGGCGCGATATGCCATCGCCAGGCCGTCCCCTCGAGCACCTTCCGGATTGGTGGTGTGGCGGAAAATACGACCCAGGCCTCCCGTGGCGAGGATTGTCCTCCCCGCCAGGTAACGACGCACGCTTCGAGTCGCCTGCTCGAAAACGTAAGCTCCGTAGCATGCGATCGGCTCGTAGACCGTCAGTGGATCGCTGGCGTGGTGGGGAAACGTGATCAGGTCCACAGCGGTGGCTGCAGGTACGATCTCGACATTGGGCTGCTGCTGCAGAGTGGCGACCATGGCCCGGATGATTGCCTTGCCCGTGGAATCTCCCACGTGCAAGATGCGCGGGCAGGTGTGCGCCGCCTCCTGGCCGTACGCCAGGTGGCCATCGGAGGTGCGGTCGAAGGACACGCCGCAGTGTTCGATCAGCAGCTCCTGAACGAGTTGAGGGCCTTGTTCAGCGATAATGCGGGCGGACGAAGGCAGGCTCAATCCCGCACCCGCTGCAAGGATGTCCTGCACCAGTTGGTCGGGACTGTCGCCCTCGCCCAGGGAAACGATTCCCCCCTGCGCATAGCGCGTGTTACTTTCTAGAGGCTCGGCGGCACGCGTAATTACGGTAATTTTCCGCTTTCGATCTTGCGCCAGGCGCAATGCCGTCGCTGCGCCGGCGATGCCGCAACCAATCACGAGCACATCGGCACGAACGGGAGTCACCGGCTTACCTCCAGCATACGCTCCAGCGCAATCCGCGCCTCCCCAGCGATATCTCCAGGAACTTCGATTTGATTCACGAAATTCCCATCCACGAGCCCCTCCAACACACGGCCGACTTTCTCCAACGTGATGAGATTCATGTTGCGGCAGTTGACCGGTTTCTCCGAGAGAATGGAGACGAATTTATCCGCGTGTGCCTGGTCGAGGCGGTTGACAAGATTGAATTCCGTGCCGACTGCCCATTTGCTTCCAACAGGCGATTCCTCGATGCGCTGAATGATGTAGGACGTCGAACCCACTTCGTCCGCCTGATCGACGACTTCCATGCTGCACTCGGGATGGACGATGACGCGAATGTCAGGATCTTTCCGGCGCCATCGGATCACGTCCTGCGGGGAGAAAACGCGGTGCACCCTGCACCAGCCCGGCCATAGGAAGATGCGGGCGCTTCGAAGCGTTTCCGCACTGTAGCCGCCGCGCGCAAGTTTCGCATCCCACAGCAGCATCTCGTCCAGCGGAAGGCCCATCTGCTTGCCGACGTTGCGGCCGAGATGTTGATCGGGGAAGAAAAACACATACGGACGTTGTTCGAAAGCCCAGGCAAGTATCTTTTCGGCGTTTGATGAGGTACACACGAGGCCGTTGTGGCGGCCGCAGAACGCCTTTATTGAGGCTGTCGAGTTGACGTAGGTGATCGGGGTGACCTGAGTCTCGACGTCCAGCACCTCACCCAACTGTTCCCATACGCGCTGCACATCTGAAAGATCGGCCATTTCCGCCAGCGGACAGCCGGCGTTCAGGTCCGGCAAGAACACGCTTTGTCCAGCCTGGGCAAGAATGGCGGCGGTTTCCGCCATGAAGTGCACCCCGCAGAAGACGATGAATTTCGCTTCCCGGCACTTCACGGCGTCGAACACCAATTTCAACGAATCGCCCCGGAAATCGGCAAATTGGATCACGTCATCTCGCTGGTAATGGTGGCCCAGAATCACCACTTGCTCCCCCAATTTGGATTTGAGCTGCGAGACCCGGTCGAATTTGTCCATCGATTAAATCCTCATACTTATGTCGAAAGCCGGCGCGGAATGTGTAAGCGCTCCGATCGAAATGTAGTCCACGCCGGTCGCAGCGACTTCCGTAACATACGCCAGGTCCACGTTGCCCGATGCTTCCAAGGGCGTACGACCCGCCGCCAGGCGGATGGCCTGACGCATCTCTGCCAGATCCATGTTGTCCAGCATGATGCGATCCACATCCAAGGCCAAGGCAACTTCCAATTGGTCCATACGCTCAACTTCAACCTCGATGGGCAAATCCGGGTACGCCGTACGAGCACGTTCCACAGCTACCGGGATTCCCCCTGCAGCCGCGATGTGATTGTCCTTGATCAAAATCATCTCGTAAAGATTTCTGCGATGATTCTGGCCGCCTCCCATACGCACGGCGTACTTCTCGAGCAGGCGATACCCGGGGTGAGTTTTCCGTGTATCCAGAATCGTGGCTTTGCTTCCTGCGACAGCGCGCACGAAAGTTTGCGTGTAGGTTGCGACTCCGGAGAGGTGCTGGAGAAAATTCAGCGCGATTCGCTCCGCAGCCAGCAGTGTCCTCCCCGGCCCGGAAACTTCGGCGATCAGGTCACCATCCTGCACTTCATCTCCATCTCGCACACGAGCCACAAAACGCAACGCTGCATCCACGCGTGCAAAAACCGCTTCGGCGATGGGCAGGCCGGCAACGACGCCGGCTTGCTTGGCGAGGATCGATCCTTTGAGCGCTTCGCCGGGAGCGATCACGGCGTTGGAAGTTGCATCCCCCGGCCCAATATCCTCTGCGACAGCCAATTCGATAAGTGGCTGGGCAGCCCGAATTAAATCATCGCTCATTCGGCACCCTTTGCTGGCTCGATCGTGGGATCTCAACACAAAACATAAAGCGGGAGGAGACCTTCCATATACGAGTAGAAATTACACGAAGTATACGCTGGCAGGATGGTGATGTCCAGCCAACCGCCTCCTCGATAATTCACACGCAGAAAAAAGCAAACCAGTGATATGATGTCTCCGGCACTGCATCATCATCGAAAATAGGAGAATGTATCCGTGACGGCCTCAATGAAAATCGATGGAATCACAATAGCCGCCAATTCCCAGGAGACAGAGACGGTCGAATTGATCGAGAAGACCTGCGCACGGGCGTTGCAGCTTACCCAAGAGATGTGGGCACTCGACCCACCACAAAGCTGCCACATTTATGTGATGACCTCGTGGTGGAAATTCTTCTTCCGTTCTGCGCCCTGGCTGTGGAAGATCTCGCTGGCCATCGGCTTTCCACTTTGGGCCCTGCGCGCCCGCAGGATGTGGCCTTACGCCGCCGCCTGGACACAACGCTATGGGCAGCGGGTCGCAATCGGTGTGAAACCCCCGCGCCTTTTGGAAAAAAGCGACATCAGCGTCGGTATACGAATGTTCGTCGAAGAGAAAGACATGCGCCTGAAAGTGCAGCATGTGAGCTGTCACGAACTCGTGCACGCCTGCTCCGCGCATCTCCAATTGCCGATGTGGTTGAATGAAGGCATTGCCACGGTCACGGTAGACCGTTTTTTGGGGAAGACAACGATCCTGAAGGAAACGCTCAACTTGCTGCGCGATCAGCAACCCAAAGCGCCGCCCCCAACCTATCGGCAACTATCCCGCATGCAAACCGCGGCAATCGTGTATCACACCACGCGAGGTTATTGGCTGACACGCTACCTAACGGAACAGCACCATGATTTTATGATAAGGTTGTTAGAAACACGACGCAGTGCTCAGGAAATCGATAATCTCATGGCTGAAAAACTAAAAATCGATCCGCTGACTTTTTGGCAAGAGCTCGATGGGATGCTGGTTCGATATTTTGAATCGGATTCAACTCCTGCTTGAATTCGCCTCCTGAGCGAACTACGACTTTGATCCCTCGGCTGTCGTTTGTGTTTCAACGGAGGTTGTATGGCAGATAAAAATCCTCACAAGCCGGACAGCGTACTATCGCTGCGGCTTGCCGTTCAATACCAGGACGGAGGCATCGTTAGCCGTACGATATTAAAAAGAGACGCCGGAAACATCACGCTTTTCGCATTCGATGCCGGACAGGAGTTAAGCGAACATACGACGCCGCACGATGCGCTGTTGTACGTCTTTGAAGGTGAAGCCCAGGTTTACGTCGAATCAAATCAGCACAAACTCGAATCAGGGGACCTCATCCAGTTGCCCGCGAACGTCCCTCATGCGGTAAAAGCGATCCAACGTTTCAAAATGATGCTGGTTATGTTGCACGAATAAAGCTCGGCATGCCGACGAACTCACTACTTATCGGTTGATTCTACACGCCGCAGCTTCTTGATCTGCGAACGGTGGCGTTTCTCTTCCAAACGTCGTTCTCGCGCCGCTTTACTGGGTTTCGTCTTCTTGCGAGGCTTCCTTCGCTGCGCTGCTCGCCGGATAAGATCGGACAATCGATCGATCGCATCCTGACGATTGCGAGTTTGCGTTCGAAAGCGGCGGGCGTTGATGATTAACATGCCGTCTTTGTTGATCCGGCTGCCAGCCAAGCGCTCCAGGCGTGCGCGTACATTCTGCGGCAGCGTTGGAGAATGCCGCACATCGAAACGCAGCTGCACCGCTGTGGCGACTCGATTCACATTCTGCCCGCCCGGTCCGGCGGCACGGACGAATTCGAAGCGCAATTCATCTTCATTAATTGCAATATCTTTAGTGATCGGTATCATGCGATAAGCATAATCAATGCCTGGCAAGGTTTCAAGTCGTTACTCTCGCTTGGCTTCCATGCAGCATTGAAATGATTCAAAGAGCTGCCCGTAATGGGCAGCCCTTCATCCATGATGGATGTACGCGGAAGTCAACCCTAGCGCAAAGTAAAACTTCCCGATCCACCGTCGTACGTTATCTGGATGCGAAGCTCGGCATCGGCATAGCCCTCGGATTCCCAAGTTCCCGTATCGTCGTCGTTATCACCGCCGTCACTGACCAGCATATATCCATTCGAAACCCGAATGCTCCCCGAACCACTGTTGTCTACAACTAAACAAACTCCTGCGCCTTCGGGCACCTCGATCGTCGTGCTGCCGGAACCGCCGTCGATATTGAGTTTGGCTGCAGCATCCCCTTCAAAGGAGATTTTGAACGAACCGGAACTGACATCGATATCCGCCGTAATCTCCGCCCCCTCGGCGACTTCGACCGTGAACGAACCCGCGCCAGCATCGAGGCGAACTTCGTAGTTGTCTATGCCGGAGGGAACTATCAAGCGGGTGCTTCCCGAGCCGCCATCAATTTCCAGTCGCTCCAAGACCATACCCGCCAGGTCCAGCCTCGCCGAACCGGATCCCACATCGACGCGTAAATCTACGGGGATCTGCGGGCTTAACGCAATCTCCCAGCGGGCGTCCTTCCCGAGTGTGCCTACCCAGTCAAAAACGGAGGTATTGCCACGGGGTTCGAGCTTGACGACCTTGTTGTTCGTGCCATGAACACTGAAGGATACATCTTCCAAGGTATCCAACTCAGCTTCGATCAAGGCGTTCGAATCCTCCAAAACACCAATTGTTGTTGGATAGTGGGTCAAATCCAGATCAATACGCGCGAATGAGGCATCCTCCAATGGTTCACTGAGATTGAGCGTCCTTAATTCAGGTCCCAAATTCAGATTGAGATCGGGTGCCATCACCAGCAACAGGATCACAAACGCCACCACTCCGAGACCGATCAGCGCGCCAACAAACGGCAAGCGGCGCCCGAACATCAAATCCAGGCCAATAGCGATCAGTGCGACCGGCCACAAACGTAATAAAAACGCCAGACTGAACGATTCGATGATCCCGATATTCGCCATCAGCCAGACGATACCTACTCCAATCAACAGCAGCGGCCAAAAAAATGAACGATACGGTTGATTGTGCTTTTCGTCCTGCATGTTCTCCTCCTTTGATTATTCGAAACCCAAACCCATGTCTTCGACCCTCTCGACAATGATCAAGTCAGAGTGCACCTCACACGATCTCGATCTCGTCGACATTGAAATCCGGAGAGGGATACTGCATCTCCAGCGATTCGAGAGTCTCGACGATAATCGTTCCGATCGCCAGGTTGCGGTACCATTTTCGATTTGCGGGTATCACATACCACGGCGCCCAGGGCGTGCTGGTCTTCGACAAAACCGTCTCATAGGCTTGCATATAATCCGGCCAGAGTTGGCGCTCCTCCAGATCATCGGGGTTGAATTTCCAGCGTTTGTGCGCTTCGTCCAATCGAGCCTGCAAGCGCTCCTTCTGTTCGTCGATATCGATGTGCAAATAAAATTTCAGCAGCGTGGTGCCTTCCTCAACCAGCATACATTCGAATGCATTGATCTGATCGAAACGCTTGGACCAGACAGACACTGGAACCAAGTTATGCACGCGTACCACAAGCACGTCCTCGTAATGGCTGCGGTTGAAGATCACGATCTCGCCCTTTCCGGGAACATGGCGATGCACGCGCCAGAGATAATCGTGGCTCAGTTCTCGCTCTGTGGGCTTTTTGAAATTCGCCACTTTTACACCCTGCGGGTTCACTCCCTCGAAGACGTGCCGGATGACACCATCTTTGCCGCCCGTGTCCATCGCTTGGAGCACGACGAGAAGCTTGTGCACGCCTTGGGCATACAGCAGTTCCTGAAGTTGTTCCAAACGATCAGTTAGCTGGCGGGTTTCTCCTTGGCCTTCATCTTTGTCGATCGGAAAAGCACTCTTGTCCTGCGGATCCCACTGGCTGAGATCGACCTTGGTTCCAGGTTTGATTTTGTATCGATCGGTAGAACGGTTATTCCCCATATGCCCTCCGGTTATCGAATATAGCGTTGCTATTTACGCCGGCTGTAGGAGAGTCCTGACAAAGCGCTCGCTCTGGCGATCGTACGATATCTATACGTGATACGACGACCGCAGGTTTCGCCAACGATCGTGCCTTAGGCTCGGATGATGATTTCCTGTAGGTTCTTCCACGTGCTTTCGGAATACCAAATATTGGAAAACTCCTGGATCGAACCTTCCTCCCTCGCCCGCATCGAGTCCAGGACCGGACCACGCAGCAGGCGCTTGATGGAGCGGAAGGCGACGACGTCCTTGTTGGCGAAATCGCGGGCCAGGATTTCTGCGTCATGCAGCAGCCGATCGCCAGCCGCGATTTGATCCACGAGATGCATTTCGAGGGCTTCATCTGCAATGTACACATCGCCGCTCAGCAGAATCCGTTCCGCATACTGTTGGCCCACACAGGCACGCAGCATTTCCACGCAACCTGCGAAGATGGAGGCGCCAAAAGTAATTTCGTTCAACGAAATTTTCGCTCTACTTTGCACCATCAGGCGGTAATCGCATGCCAGCGCCAGCATACATCCACCGGCGATCGCATGTCCATTGATTGCAGCGATCGTAGGTTTCGGATAGAGATACAGATTCGAGTAGAGATCGGTGAACTTGATTAGAAACGAAGTAAACGCTTCTTGGCGGTACGACAACAAAGCAGGAATGTCGAACCCAAAGGAGAAGAATTTACCCGAGCCGGTCAGGATCACCGCCCTTACCTCCGAGTCTCTTTCCAAGCTCAAGAATGTCTCTTGAAGCTCCTCGACCATCGGTTCGTGCAGCGCATTGACCTTACCCCTGCGCAATGTAAGCGTAGCAACTCCCTGTGAAACGGAGGCATCGATGTACTCCATGGGTCCTCCTTACACGTTCCCCTCGGCCAAATCATCAACACCATTCTACCCCGCAGCGTCATGATAGATCAAAGCGAATCTGGGCTAAACTAACCCACAATCAACTCCAAGTATAGAAAGAATCGCTATATTGTGTTATAAGATGTTATTTATCCCGAAACCGGTCGGTGACGATGCATAAATCGTGGAACACTGGAGTGGATAATACTGCCCAGAAATTTACCGCAACCGATCGAAGGAGATCAGCATGCAATCAGCAACTCACCCCAAAGGTCTCTACGATCCCCGCTTTGAACATGATGCCTGCGGTGTTGGTTTCATCGCTGATCTGAACAACACCAAATCGCACGAAATCGTCGGCAAGGGCATTGAAATTCTACGCAATCTCGACCATCGTGGTGCCCGAGGTGTGGAGAAAGAAACGGGCGACGGTGCGGGAATCCTGGTGCAGCTCCCTCATGGTTTTTTCCTGCGCGAATGTTCACGCATCGGCATCGGCCTGCCGGAGCCCGGGGACTACGCCATTGGCCAGTGCTTTTTACCCAAGGATCAACAAACTCATCAGAGTGTGAAAGACGTCTTTCAGCGCGCCATCGCAGAACTCGAACTCGATGTGCTTGGATGGCGGGAGGTTCCCACCGACAATTCCACACTGGGCGCCACGGCCATCTCCGGCGAGCCTGGCATCCATCAAATTATTATTCGCCGTCCTGTGTCCTGCCGGACGCAGGATGAATTCGAACGGCGCCTTTTCGTGGCCCGCAAATACGGCATCCGCATGGTCCGCGAAACGGTGCGTGGGGCGGAGAGATTCTATCTCTGCTCAATGTCCTCCCGCACGATCGTCTACAAGGGAATGCTTACCGCGGATCAGGTTACGGCATACTATCCAGACCTACTCGACCCTTCTTTCGAGTCCGCCCTCGCCCTCATCCACAGTCGCTTCTCGACGAACGTGCTGCCAACCTGGAAGCTCGCCCATCCCTTCCGCACGCTGGCGCACAATGGTGAAATCAACACCTTGCGCGGCAATGTCAACTGGATGAATTCACGCCAATCGGTCATTTCTTCTCCGCTCTTTACGCAGGATGAGATCCAGAAGATGAGACCCATCATCCAGGAGGGCAGCTCGGATTCCGGCAGCCTGGATAATGCCGTTGAGTTCCTCATGATGGGAGGCCGCAGCCTCCCGCACGTGATGATGATGCTCATCCCAGAAGCCTGGGAAAAGGATCCGGAGATTCCCGAAAATCGCAGAGCGTTTTACGAGTACCACGGCGCGCTCATCGAACCCTGGGATGGACCCGCATCGGTGGCCTTCACCGATGGGACGCTCATCGGCGCCACGCTGGACCGCAACGGGCTGCGCCCTTCACGGTACTGCCTGATGGACGACAATCTTCTCATCATGGCCTCCGAGGCCGGTACGCTGGAAGTGGCGGCGGATAAAATTGTCCAGCGGGGACGACTTCAACCGGGAAAGATGTTCATCGCTTCCCTCGAAGAGGGGCGCATTATCCCCGATGAGGAGATCAAGGATCGAATCTGCGATGAACGACCGTACAAACAGTGGCTCGTAGATAACAAGATTCCCCTCGCCGAACTCGAACCCCCACGGCAGATCCTGCAACCCCCGCCTAGAAAGGTGCGTACACGCCAGCGTGTCTTCGGCTATACCCTGGAAGATTTGCGCATCCTTCTGGCACCGATGGTCAAGAACGCCAAGGAACCCGTTGGCTCCATGGGCAACGACACACCGCTGGCGGTTCTCTCGAACAAGTCACGCAATTTATTCGATTATTTTCACCAGCTATTCGCCCAGGTGACCAACCCTCCCATCGACCCGATTCGTGAAGATCTGGTGATGAGTCTCGTATCCTTCGTCGGCAGCAAAGGAAATATCCTGGAGGACGGGCCGCAGCATGCCAATGTCATCGAACTGCCGCATCCCGTTCTCACCAACGAGGACCTCGAGCGCTTGCGCTGGGTCGATCGACAAAGCTATCAAGCCAAAACCATCTCGATTTGCTTTAAAGCCGAGCCCAGACGGATGCAGCGAGCGCTCAACCGCCTGCGGCGCGTCGCGGAGGAATACGTGCTCGACGGCTACGAGGTGATCATTCTCACCGATCGACCTGTGGACTCGGGTCATGCGGCGATCCCCTCCTTGCTTGCCGTTTCCGCAGTACACCATCATTTGATCCGCAAGGGACTGCGCTCGCAATGCGACCTCGTCGTTGAAACCGGCGAAGCTCGTGAGGTGCACCACTTTGCCTGCTTGCTGGGTTTTGGCGCTTCTGCGGTCAATCCTTACGTGGCATTCGAGACGATCGAGGACATGCGCTTGCGCAAGCTGCTTCCCAATCAACTGAGCGAGACGGAAGCCCGCAATCATTACCTCAAAGCGATCGGCAAGGGTCTGCTCAAGACCATGTCCAAGATGGGAATTTCGACCATCTCCTCCTACATCGGCGCGCAAATCTTCGAGGCGGTGGGCCTCTGCGACCAAGTCATCGAGGAATACTTTCCGGGAACCGTCTCGCGCATCGGGGGTATCGATGTCCCCACAATCGAGCGTGAGACTCTCATGCGCCATAGAGCTGCCTACGTCGACCCGAACGACGATGAAGACCTGGAATTGGGCGGCCAATACCAATGGCGCTTGCGCGGCGAGCGTCACCAGCACAGCCCGGAGATGATTCACAAGCTGCAGCACGCCGCCCGGACCAACGACTACGCGCTCTACCGAGAGTATGCCCGCATTGTCGATGACCCGGGAGATGCACCGATCACCTTGCGGCATCTGCTTGAATTCACAAACCTCGCCCCGATACCGATCGAAGAGGTCGAACCCGTCGATTCGATCGTCAAACGTTTCACCAGCGGAGCCATGTCATTCGGGTCTATCTCGTGGGAGGCGCACACAACACTGGCGATCGCCATGAACCGCCTCGGAGGAAAATCGAACACCGGGGAAGGCGGCGAGGATCCCATCCGTTTCGAGCCTTTGCCCAACGGCGACAGCATGCGTTCCGCCATCAAACAGGTGGCCTCGGGACGCTTCGGCGTCACAGCGAACTACCTCGTCAACGCCGACGAGCTGCAAATTAAAATGGCGCAGGGTGCCAAGCCGGGCGAAGGCGGCCAACTTCCCGGCCACAAAGTCGATGAGAATATCGCTCGAGTGCGCCATTCAACGCCGTATGTCGAATTGATCTCGCCGCCGCCGCACCACGACATCTATTCCATCGAGGATCTCGCCCAACTGATCTACGATCTCAAAAATTCCAATCCCCAGGCACGTATCAACGTGAAGCTCGTGGCGGAGGTGGGCGTCGGCACGATCGCTGCGGGCGTCGCCAAAGCTCACGCCGATGTGATTCTGATTTCGGGACACGACGGCGGAACCGGCGCATCTCCACTCTCCTCGATTAAACACGCCGGACTGCCCTGGGAACTCGGCGTAGCTGAAACGCATCAAGTCCTCATGCAGAACTTGCTGCGCGATCGCGTCGTCCTGCAGACCGACGGTCTTCTGCGTACAGGTCGAGACATCGCCATCGCCACGCTGCTCGGCGCCGAGGAGTGGGGCATCGCCACGGGAGCGCTCATCGCCATGGGCTGCATCATGATGCGCAAGTGCCATCTCAACACCTGCCCGGTGGGCGTGGCGACGCAGGACAAAGAACTTCGCAAGCTTTTCACGGGCGAACCGGAGCATGTGGTCAACTTCTTCCGCTTTATCGCCGAGGATCTGCGCGAGCATATGGCGCGCCTCGGTTTTCACACTATAGAAGAAATGGTCGGCCGCGTGGACAAACTGGTTCCCAAACGGGATATCAAACACTACAAAGCCAAACATCTAGACCTGGCACGCTTGCTTCATTTCATGCAGGCAGACGGTCGCTGCGGGACTTTCTGCTGCGTTCCCCAAGACCACGGCCTCGACAAGGCGCTCGACAAGCAGCTCATCCAGATCGCCGAGCCTGCAATTGAACGAGGTAAAAAGGTCGAGGAAAACTTCAAAATTCGCAACGTGAACCGTACCGTAGGTACGCTGCTGGGGCAGGAAATCACCCGCCGCACCAAAGGTGAGGGGCTTCCCGAAGACACCATCCACTTGAAAGCGGTAGGCTCGGCGGGTCAATCCTTTATGGCATTCGCCCCCAAAGGCCTGACCATCGAGATCGAGGGCGAAGCGAATGACTATTTCTGCAAAGGTCTTTCCGGCGGCACGGCCATTCTTTATCCGCCAAAAAATGCGACCTTCAATCCCAACGACAACGTGATCTGCGGAAACGTGTCGTTCTACGGGGCGACTTCCGGCAAAGCCTTCATCCTCGGATTGGCCGGCGAACGCTTCTGTGTGCGAAATTCCGGTGCGCACGTCATCGTCGAGGGGGTGGGCGATCATGGATGCGAATACATGACCGGCGGACGAGCCGTGATCCTGGGACCGATCGGACGCAATTTTGCGGCCGGAATGTCCGGGGGTATCGCCTACATCTGGGACGAGGACGACCGGGCGCGGCAGCGCATCAACACCAGCATGGTCGACCTCGAAGACCTTGTCGACCCGGACGAGATTTTCGAACTCAAGGCCCTCATCGAGGAACACGCCCGAGTCACGGAATCAGAGCGTGCGAAGCGCATCCTGGCAACCTGGGACGTTCAATTGAGGAAGTTCATCAAGGTGATGCCGCGCGATTACCAACGCGCCCTCGCCAGGATCAAGGTCGAAATGGCAGCGGTGAAGTGAGGAACCATCATGGGTAAAGTAACCGGCTTTAAGGAATTCATCAGAAAAAATCCGGCCTACGAACCGGTCGAAGAACGCATCCGCCACTGGCACGAGTTCAGCGTTCCGCTCACGCAGGAGGAGATCGAGATTCAAGGTGCTCGCTGCATGGACTGTGGCGTGCCCTTCTGCCATAACGGCTGTCCGCTTGGGAACATCATCCCCGATTTCAACGATCAGGTTTACCGGGGCAAATGGCAGCAAGCGCTGCAAACGCTCCTGGACACCAACAATTTCCCCGAGTTCACCGGACGCATCTGTCCTGCGCCTTGCGAATCGGGCTGTGTTCTCGCCATCAACAAACCCGCGGTCGCCATCAAGGCCATCGAACTCGCCATTATCGAACGTGCTTTCCAGGATGACTGGGTATTACCGCAACCCCCGCGAAACAGGACGGGAAAAACGGTTGCTATCGTCGGATCGGGCCCAGCCGGCCTTGCCGCCGCCGATCAACTCAATCGAGCGGGGCACACCGTCACGGTTTTCGAACGGGCGGATCGGATCGGTGGCTTGCTGCGGTACGGCATACCCGATTTTAAACTCTCCAAGGAGGTACTCGATCGCCGCATCGAAATCATGATGGACGAAGGAGTGACCTTCCGTACGGGAACCCACGTGGGGGTGGAGCTGCCCGCAGGACAACTCATCGCTGAATTCGACGCCATCGTCCTTGCTGGAGGATCGACGAAACCCCGCGATCTGCCCCTCCCCGGCCGCGACGCAAAGGGGGTCGAATTCGCCATGCATTTCCTGGCGCAAGCCAACCGGCGTGTCGCCGGCGATTCAATCCCCCAGGGGAGCGACATCCTGGCCACCGACAAAGACGTCATCGTCATCGGCGGCGGAGACACCGGATCGGATTGTGTGGGAACTGCCATCCGTCAAGGAGCTCGCTCGGTCATGCAGATCGAGATCCTCCCGAAACCGCCGGAAACCCGCACACCGCAAACACCCTGGCCCACTCACCCGGGACCGCAGATCCTGACCACCTCCAGTTCACAGGCCGAGGGGTGCGAAAGGCGCTGGGCAGTGATGTCGAAAGAATTTCTAAAGGACAAGTCAGGGGCACTGCGAGGCATTCACGCTGTAGCAGCGGATTGGAGTTCGGGCCAACCCGAAGCGGTTCCGGACAGCGAACACGAGCTGCCCGCTCAACTGGTGCTGCTCGCCATGGGCTTTCTACATCCCGAGCATGCCCTGCTGGATGACTTCGGAGTGGAAAAAGACGATCGCGGCAACTGTGCTTCGTACGGGTACCGCACGTCACGCGACGGCGTATTCAGCGCCGGGGACATGCGCCGAGGCCAGTCGCTCGTGGTATGGGCAATCAGCGAAGGGCGTGAGTGCGCCATTGAGGTGGATACGTACCTCAGTGGTCGTCCTTCTCTGCTCGAAGCGAAAACAAGAACGCGCAGCGACGTCGTCCTGTAGCTGCCGCGTTCATCCACGCCCAGACAATTCCAATTAACGACAAAACCCTCCCGAGTGCAAAAATTCCGCCGGGAGGGTTGGTTTGTCTTGTAGAGAATTGCAGCGATGGCGCGGGTTAGACTGCGAGTTCTTTTTCCATCTTCGACGTGTATTTCCCGTAACGCGCTGCGCCGTTCATTCGGGCGCGGTGATGATAGACTTTCTGCGCCGTTGGTACGTTTTCCGTCTTTCCGGACCAGGCCTTCAATGCCGGCGCCTGCAGGGCGCGCCCGTAGGAAAAGCTGAGTTCCCAGGGGAATTTGCCCATGGCGTTCATGGCGCTCAGATTCTCGGTCGCCTGCTCGGCGGTCTGTCCGCCGGAGAGGAAGACGATCCCCGGCACTGCAGCCGGCACGGTTCGCAGGAAGGTCCGCACGGTGGCTGCGGCGATTTCCTCAGGGCTGGCCTGCTGCTTACATTCCTTGCCGGAAATGACCATGTTGGGTTTCAACAGCGTTCCTTCCAACTCGACGTTCATTTCAAACAAGGCATCGTAGACGCGGCTCAGTGTTTCCACCGTGACCTGCTCGCAGCGATCGATGTCGTGGTTTCCGTCCATGAGGACTTCCGGCTCAACGATGGGCACCAGCCCGGTTTCCTGACACAGCGCGGCGTAGCGCGCCAGGGCGTGCGCATTGGCGTTCATGCATGCGACGGTTGGAATGCCGTCCCCAATGGTGATCACGGCGCGCCATTTGGCAAATTTGGCGCCCAACTTGACGTATTCCTCAAGGCGTCCGCGCAAGCCATCCAAACCCTCCGTGACTCGCTCTCCCGCAAAGCCGGCCATCGGCTTGGCACCCGTGTCCACCTTGATGCCGGGCAGCGTGCCCTGCTTGGACAATACTTCCGAGAACGGGACGCCGTCCTTGGTGCCTTGACGGATGGTTTCGTCGTAAAGGATCACGCCACTGATATAATCCGCCGCACCTTCCGTCGTGAACAACATCTCGCGGTACAAACGGCGGTTCTCCTCCGTGGATTCCACGCTGATGCTGTCGAAACGTTTCTTGATCGTTCCCGTACTTTCATCAGCAGCGAGGATGCCTTTTCCCTCGGCAACGAGTGCCTGTGCTACAGATTGCAGATCTTGCTTTGACATAAATCGAACCTCCAAATAATCTCACAGAAATGCCACACATTTTTATGCATCATTTCGTGTGGAAAGGTACAAATTACGTTGGACCAATCGAGTTAACACTTTATGCCACGATTGGTTTCATCATCGATATTTCTTCGGGTATTCGAAAAATACCAGTGTGCCACTGCGCCGAGAAATCCTGTGCCATGCCAGGTCGTTGAATTCGATGCAAACGACTCCACTGGTGGGTACGTTGTCGAGGTCGAAATCTGAGAGGTAATTCACCAATCCGATGATACCCGGATTATGTCCGAAGAGCATCACCTCCCGGTAGATATTATCGAAATCACGAACGACCTCGAGCAAATCCGCAACACCGGCGTCGTAGATTGCCGCCTGGGTGACGATTTCCTCGAGCGGATACCCGATTTCTTCAGCGATGATTTTAGCACTTTTTAACGCTCTTTCCGCGGGACTTGAGAAAATGATCTCCGGGCACACGCCCCGCTTGGCGAGCAGTTTGCCCATAAACGGGGCATCGAGTTTGCCGCGCTTGTTCAGGGGACGTTCGAAATCCGTCAGCCCGGGGTTTTTCCAGCTCGATTTCGAATGCCGGATGAGATAGAGTTTTTTCACGGATGATTCTGCGCTCAACAACCGGGTTGCACTATCCTATATTACTTGCGTGATCATTTGATCTTCTCGATCTCGCTCTCCAACACATCGAGTTGGTCGAGTACCGCTTCGAGGCCCGTATCGATTTCTTTTAAGTGTTTCTCCTCATGCAGCACAAAACGCCGATAGGGTGCGAGCGCTTCCCGCAATCTCCCGATCGACTGTTCCAGTTCTCGTTCGAAACTTTCCCGCAGCACACTGCCAAGCTTCGAACGTAGTTCACGAACCTTCGTGCGTAATTCCTTCTTCGCTCGACCGCGCCGAAAGGGAATGATGGCGAACCCCAGCACCCCCAGCACGCTCGCGGCGATGATACCCGTCGCATCAGCCGTCGCGCCTACAAGAAGCGCATTCAAGACAATTCCCAGGCCCACGGCACCGACTTCGACCAGGCCCATCATGGCGATCGATTCCTGTACCGTCGTCACCAATCTCGCCGCTTCGGTTTGCTTGTCGAAGCTTTTAATCACACGATCGGCCTTAACCCCGATGTTATCCAGCAGCTGTCGACGATTGTAGGCAAAGCCGCTGGAAGCCTCTTCGGCGGCCGCGCGCAGTGAATCCGTCTCCCGCCGGCGGTTCAACTCTTCGGCCATCAATCGCCACTGACGTATCTCACGCTCGACCAGCCAATCGACGATCTCCTGAACGTCGGCGGCGATTTGATTCGGTGTTTCACCGACCACTTCGTCCTCGAAAGCCTGGCGCAGCCGTCCGCCGCGCAACATATCGCGAACCTTCAACAACCGCATTCGATCGTCGATGAATTCCTCACCGCGCAAGCGCATTTCCAGCAGTTTGTTATCGATGCTGAGCCAATGGCGCTCGAACTCGGCATCGGTATCTTCTGCGTAGAGTGTCAGATGGCGCTCGACCTTGTCCAGCACCTGAACATCTTGGGAAAGGATTTCCAGGCGCGAATTCGCCAGTTCGTCATACTGACGGCCGATTTTCCGTGCCACACCCAGCGGACTGAGGAGTTTCAAGCGGATGCGGTCTGTCTGCGTCAGACTCTCCAGCAGATATTTGCGAAAATCCAGGAATTCATCACTGCCCACTACGCGCTCGGATGCAACCGATCCGTCTGCACTTTCGAGAGCACGCCGGGCGGAAAAGGAAAAGATATGCGGTGAGAGCTTCAGCAATTCCTGCACCCCATCGTGCACGAATTGGCGCACCTCGTCGATCGATTTCTGATCGTCAAGGATGTCGATCTTGTTGATCGTCACGACGATCTTCTTACCCCATTCTTGAACGTGTTCAAGGAAGGCCCGTTCGCTCTCCGTAAAAGGACGATCCGCCGAGGTGACGAAAATCACCAGATCGCTGCGAGGTATGAATTCCCGCACGATGGATTCGTGATGCCGCAGGACGGCGTTCGTTCCCGGTGTGTCGACGATGTTGACTTCCCGCAAGAATTCCGCCGGGTAGCGCACCACGCGCACGTCTTTGGCAACGAATTCGGGATCTCCTTCCTCACCATAGCGTACGACATAAATCCGGTCCGTCGTGGGCGTGACACCCTGGGGCAAGTACGCCTTCCCCAGCAAGGCGTTGATCAATGCCGACTTTCCGCTATTAAACTCACCCACCACCACGAGCAAGAATAGTTCATCCAATTGCTGCAGTGCTTGCTGTAAATGTTCGAGGTCCGCAGGGGCCGTCTCCCAATCTCGAAGCAAGCCGATAAGCTGCTCGATTTGTTTGCGCTCGGCTTCCCAGATTTCGGTTTGACGATCATCCAATAGGGTAGGGAACGTCATAGATCGCTCCTCTTGATACATGTCAGCGGTATGATTTCACAATCCTGCACTCGTTAACTCAACGTTCGATCCAAATTATATAGTTCTGCGGCACATCGATCGGCGTAGGCACATATCCAAACACGTACGGTTTCCACACGCCATAGGAAGGTGAACTATGGCTGAGGACCAAGACGGGTGCCGCATCGAGTAGATACTGTTCGGCCTGCCGGTACAATTCTAATCGAAGCTCCAGATTTTGTTCCGTCCGCGCCGCTTCGATCAGGTCATTATATTCGGGATCATTATAATACGCGTGGTTTTGCGCCGAGGCGCCGTGGAAGAGAATATCCAGGAAGTTTTCCGGATCGGGATAATCCGCACACCAGCCCTCCAACAATAAATGGCCGTAATTACCGGCATCCACCTGATCGTAGTAGCTCTGCCAATCGATCCCCTCCACCTGAACGTCGACGTCCAACACATCCTTCCAGGTATCGACCAGAAAGGCCGCTGCGCTGGAATAATACCCGCTCGAGCTTGCCAAGGTCCAGATAATCTCAGGCGGTTCCGTTCCCGGAGCGTAATAATCCGATCGAGAGAGGTAATCGCGCGCCAGATCGGGATCGTAGACCGGGGGTTGAACCTCGTCGCTCACTCCCGGCATCCCGGGCGGAAGCAGCCCTCGTCCCGCAACCGCTTCGCCATTGGTGAGTGCTTCGACGTAGCGTTCGCGGTCTATAGCATGCACGAACGCCTTGCGCACGAGGGGATCGTCAAACGGGGGCAAGCTGGTGTTAAACGTCACGTAACTCGTACACAATCCGGTTTCCGAGATCACCGTGCCGTAAAGACCATCGCGGGGATCTTCAGCGCGCTCGAGCTGATCGCGTGTCAAGCCCGTGAAATCGACATCCCCTGTTTGATAGAGACTCTGGGTGTAGCCCGCATAAATTTGATAGGCCACGAAATCCAAAGGCGGCGCCTCCCCGTAATACAACGGATTGCGTTCGAGAAGGAAGAACGCTTCATAGAGATGTTGCACATGCCGGAAAGGCCCGGTTCCGTTCGGGTGGTTGGCCCAATTGGGGAAACCAACCTGGTAGCGATCGACCACCCAGGAGACCGGATAGGTGAGTTTGGCCAGAAAATAGGGTTTCGCTCCATCGATACGCACTTCCAGCGTATGGGAATCGACCACGCGCACCCCTTCGATGGACTCTGCATCCCCCGCATGAAATTCCAACAGACCGACAATGTCCCCCATGTATAGGGAGACGATCTCCGAATTGGTTTCCGGGTGGGCCGCACGTTCCCAACTGAAAAGTACATCGTCTGCCGTAACGGGACGCCCGTTATGGAATCGTGCCTGCGGATTCAAGTGAAACGTATACACGGTCCCGTCTACACTGATGTCCCAATCCTGCGCCAATGCGGGTTGAACTTTCATCTGCGCATTGAGAACAACGAGGCCGCTGAACAGATCGCCGATCATTCCGCTGCTGCCAAAATGCGTGAGTGCCGGATCGAGCGTCAATGGCTCGCTGCCCGCGAGCACCAGGGTATTCTCACGGGGAAAGTCAAGCGGTATGCTGGGCTCGAGGCGAAAGCTTTTCACCGTCGATTGAAAAGTCTCCAGGTATTGATCCGAATTTTCTTCAGGATATGTAGAGACAAACATGTAGAGAACTGCGTCTGTCCGGATTCCGGCCACGGCCCAGCCACCCATCCCATCTTCGGACTCGGGTGTAAGCAGGCCGACATGGTACTCTGCGGGAAAACCCGCATTCGTCTCGAAGCTATCCTCGAGCGTGGTTTCGCCGACGGCCGCTTCACCCAGCCAATTGGCCAACACAGCACTGAATGCATTGGCGGAATCGATAGAGCGGCCTGGAATGGTGACCACGATTTGGGCGCCATCGGCAGGATCGACCATCGAACTAAGCGCAAACCCGTCTCCAGGCTCGACCACCTCCCAATTCATGGGCGGTTCCAGCGAGAACATAACGTCATCGTTGTAGTAACGAACCGGTTCGTAGCCCGACGACAAATCCGGAAGCGCCTCCTCCGGCGTGGCGGAGGCGGGCGTTGATGGCGAGGCGGACAATTCAGCTGCTTCCTCGCCATCCCGCGCATTGCAGGACGCCAACCCGAGGATTCCAGCCAGGACGAAGGCAAGCGTGAATAATTTCTTCGGCGTGTATCGATCAGTCACGTATACCTCCCCCGGGAAGCTGGTTCCTTCTGCGTTGCAGCCACCACACGATGCCCATCAAAGCGACAATCCCCACGAGCACGAAAGCGATCGCCCATGGAAATGATGAAACATCCCGTGAGGGACTTTCGATGTCGGTCTCCGGAATTGGAACTCCGGTAGAAGGTACTTCGGTCGGAGGGGTTTCGACGCTGGTTTCACCGGAAGACTCGACGACGTAGGGTTGGATCGTCGGGAATATCGTCGGTGTTGCCGTATACGCGGTTGTATCCAGCGAATCCGTTTTTGCTCCGACCGCCTCCCGCCATTTGCGGTCCAATCCATCGGCGTCGAAGCCGTAAACCTTCTCCAGGGCGGTATCGTAGCGATAGCCGTCTTGAAAGGTCTGCAAGAGCTCCAGCATCGCCTCCTGCCCGTAAGTATCGATCAAGAAATCGACCAGGCTGTACGATTGCGCGTAGGAAAGCCGTGCCATGTCCGTATGCTCGGCGAAACTATCGCTCAACGACCGAACGGAAAGAAGTTGATCGTCTTCAATCGCTTCGCTGAGCAGGTATTCGGAATTGTCGTCCAGGCCGCCTTCGGCATACACCGCCAAGCCTTCGTTCAGCCACGTAGGTATACTGCTGTAGCAGTGGTCGACAGCGCTGCCGACCATCACGTGGGCAAATTCGTGGGAAATGGTGTCGATCCCCCAATCCAGGTTGTAGGGCGAGATGCCGATGATCACGATCGCAAACCCGGGATACGCCAGGCCGCCCGCCCAGCCTGGTTCGAAGAGGATGGCTTCACGCAGGTCATCAGAATCCTCATAAATGTACAGATTAACATCCCGATCCAGGTGTGTACCGATGTCGGTCTCCAATAGGTCCTGGGCTTCCACAGCCGCATCCAGGAGGCGATTGGCGAAGTAATCATCTCCTTCGTACCAATGCAGATAAACGTTTCCGGATTGCACGGTTCTCCAGGTATGAACACGATCGAGCCACGTCAACCACTGTTTTTCCGTGCTCAACTCGATTCCGTCTGCGTCGATTACGTGCCAGCGCCACCATAATCTGGCACCAGGAGGTAACGACCCCGTACGGCGCATGTTCCACACCCAATACGTATTAACGTCGTAGCCAGGCTGGAAATCCTCGGGGATCACTCGGTTGACGTCGGTCACGCAGCTGCTGACATCGAGGCCGTATTCCAATTCAACCACTTCGATGAGCAGATCACTCTCCAGCTCGATCGAGAATTCAATCTCGTTCGGAAAGGAGATCGTCGCTTTCGCTTCGATGACCTCGATACCAGATTGCTGCGGAATCAGGAAAGCGGATATCAGAATGCTTGAAACGAAAACGAGAAGTGTTCGATATCGATGCATCATCTCACCACCAACTTCAGTAGACTAGCGAAGGCCAGGACCTTCGGACTGAGTCAATCGGCCCGATGTATGCGGAACGACTTGTAGAGTATGCCTGCGGATGAATCCTCCCCCACGCCTCATGGTTGGACCTGGAATTTGTAGTACGCCGGCTGCCAGGTGTGGCGCGCAGTGCCGATGACGACCAGGACCGCTTCATCGAATTCATCGCCGATCACCAGCTCAAACTCGGCGGATTGGTTCTCGTCCAATGTCAGCTCGCGGACACGGGTGTCACTCCCGATTTCGATTAAGACGAGCCGATACGTCTGCGGCAGGTGATTGTACAGACGCACGAAGCCCGCCGCATCCCATCCACCATCCCCGGATTCGAAATCCTCTTGATAATCGATGGCTTCGATGGCAAGATCATCCAACAATAAGCCGTCACCGTTGACCGCCGCGTCGGTGATGTACTCGAAGCGCAGCAAGATTTGCTCTCCCGCAAAGGCCGACAGATCGACACTCTCCTTGATCCACGTCGAGGTGCCCGGATCACCGCTAAGCCCCGTGTATCCCCATCCATAGGAATTCCCCGTAGGATTGGTATCCGTTCCGGAGGGCGTATCGACGAACTGCCAGGTCTCCCCATCGTCCGTGGAGGCCAGCAGATACAAATAATCCCAATCCTCTTCGATGTCGTACCAAACCCAATAATCGAAGCTAATGTCGCCGCTCACTTCGCTGAAATCGAAGCTGCGCGTTAAGGTCATATCGGATGTGTCACCGCGATTTGACCAAAACGCATAATCACCGGAATGCGCATCTTCCGGAACGACTCTCACGCTCTGAAGGCCCTGGAATTCAGCCGTATACGTTCCCGTGCAGGTGAATTCAACGTAATCAATGCCGTATTGCTTGACGTCCTGCACCTGTTCCGCGACGGGGCAATCAAAGTAGGAAATCGCCGCTCGCGGCATAGGTGGATCGTACGATTGGTAGCTGTATACCCCGTCCGAAATGGATGGGTCATTCAACCACATCGCCACGCTCCAATCCGAGTATACATCGTCGGCGCTGATCTCATCCCCGGATAGCGAATCGGATGAAGGCCCGGTTTCGAGGACTCGATCGATCGAGTCCAAACCGTTTGCAGGGTGTGCTATCACCGCCTGCGTTGTCTCGGCCCCAAAACGATCCATGAAATACGTAACGAAAAGGAAAGCCTGGCCATAGTGCGCTGAACTGTCATCGCCGCTCGGCCAATAGTCGAGGGTCTTATCGGTGTCGCTGGCGTAGAGATAATCAACGCCGCCCACATCATAACCGTTCAACAAGACTGCATACTCTGAGAAACCCTCGTTCATCCACGTGCTTTCGTTGCTGTCGCGGTACCAATGGATCATGTGTTGGAATTCATGGGCCAAAACGCCGTAGGTGAACTCTTCGCGCAGAAAGACGTTATCCGCGCTGATGTAGAAAATCTCATGTGCATTCGAATACGGATGAACCAGGGGCGAATACTCATCGATGGAGCCGTACAGGCCGGCTACTGAATATCCCAGGCCGCGGGCATATAGAATGTAGAGATGAACGTCCCCATCCACGCCTGGAGACCATTCTTCGCCAAAGAATTCCCTGTCCTTGGGATAAATGCTGTTTTCGAACGTATCCACCAGCGCCGCAGCATCTTCTTCGATATAGCTGACCCCTTCCTCCACCCAGAAGTAGACGTGGTCTGTGGCATAAGCCAGAGTGGCTTTAATCTCAAAACTATGCCCATCTTGATTGTCTGTGATCCAGAAGGATTCCACCGCACCGATATCGATCGGGGCCGCATTCTCACGCAGCACGATGGGGACCTTACCGACGCCTCGAAAGCGCTCTGCTAAAGATCTCGGATCGGCTTCGGGCACGATGGTTTCAGCCAGACTCGCGCGCATC